>Ga0209164_1004581_pt1 | contig 12282 bp, 9 predicted proteins | sample MTBNYHSulfiMetaG_FD_187458 | JGI IMG/M metagenome (GOLD analysis project Ga0209164, IMG submission 187458) | Enrichment culture microbial communities from rom New York Harbor, USA that are MTBE-degrading - MTBE-NYH (New York Harbor Sulfidogenic)... | ecosystem: Environmental > Aquatic > Marine >...
GGGCCGTAGAGGCGTTCATACATCTTGATCGACGATTCCAGGTGCAACAGCAGTTGCCTGGCGTCCGCCGGACTGGTGATCAGTCTCAATCCCGGTGTGCGACCGGGCCTGCCGTGTGGATCTCCGCTCCCGCCGGCATCGTGCCCGCCTTCATCTGCTTCCGGAAAATATTGAAAATAATCAATCACGAAAACATCGGCGTTATGACCGACCTTGAAATAATTCACATAACGGCCTTCCTGCGTTTCCTGCGAATTGGGTTTTGGCTGGGTCGGTTTCATCGTTGCCTCGTCTTGTCGGGAAAAGGGACGACATCAACGAATAGATTTGCAACATCGGCGCCAACCCTCCGAACAGGCATGGTACGGTTCAACACGCTTATATAATTGTCAATATATCCTCAATACCTGTCGCGATACGTTCGGCTGTAACCCTGAACTGTAACAGGTCGCATACAGTGAAAGTCCTGGCCCCGCCCGGATGATGGCGGGATCCCGAATCGAGTCCGGGACGACGGGAAAAGGCCTGATCGCTTTTTGGCTGTTGGCTTTATCGATCCATGGGAATCCGGTAGCGCTTGAGGGTCCGATAAACGCGCATGCGGCTCCACTTCAACTTTTTAGCGGCCTCGCTTTTGTTGCCATTCGTTGAGGCCAGCGTGAGGAGCAGCCGGTCTCGGGTATCGAGTTGCGATTCTCCGGCATATTGCAGCCGCTTGGTGAATGAGGGCGGCAGATCCGAGAACCGGATCTCCCGGGTTGAACTGTTGATACAGGCCGCCTCGACAATATTGTTCAACTCCCGGACATTACCCGGCCAGGGATAATGGAAAAATGAACGGAGCACCTCCCGGGACAAAGCTTGAACACCGGTTTGATACTCTCTTTCCAGCTCGCGGATCGTCTTCAGGGCCAGATGGGGGATATCCTCTTTACGTTCGCGCAGCGGCGGGAGATGCACCCGCGCCACATTCAAACGATAATACAGATCCTTTCTAAACTTGCCCTGGTCGACCAGTGATTCCGGCTCGTGATTGGTCGCCGCGATCACGCGGATATCGATGGTCACCCCGGCATGGGAGCCCAGGGGATAAATAGTCTTCTCTTCGAGCGCTCGCAAAATCTTTGCCTGGGAAAAAAGACTCATGTCTCCGATTTCATCGAGGAAAAGCGTGCCGCCGCCCGCCAGTTCGAAACGCCCCTTTTTGGTATTCAGCGCGCCCGTAAAAGCCCCTTTGCGGTAACCGAACAGCTCGCTTTCCAACAGGCTATCTGGAATGGCGGCACAGTTGACGCAAACGAAGGGACCCTTACACCGCGGGCTGCACTGATGGGCGAAGGCCGCCGCCAGCTCTTTGCCCGTACCCGTCTCGCCGGTAATCAGGATCGTGCTGTTGGTGCGAGCGGCACGGTTCAGGTAGGCGGTAACCGACCGCATCGCATCGCTTTCGGCGACCATACCCAATGCCCGGGCGGCCGGGCCGGCCGTCTGACTCGGGCCTTGCACGTTTCCCGCGGTTCCGGCCAGAGAACGCATGATACCTTGGCAAAGACGTTCATATTGAACCGGTTCGATGAAATAATCGTTCACCCCTGCCCGAAATGCCTCGATGGCATCGCCCTCGCTGCTGTGCCGTGCGATCATAAAAATCGCCGGAGATGCACCATCGCTGCGGATTTTGCGCACCTGGGACAGCAGCTCATCGATGCTTCCGTTTTGTGCTCCCAGCACAACCACCCCGGGAAGCTCCCGGTGGAGCTGGTCGCAAATATTTCGCGCGGCGGTGCGCCGCTGAATGTTGATGCGCGATTCGGCCAGCCGATCGGTGATCCGATGGAACGTGCGGTCCTCCACGCCTGCCAGAAAAACGTACCCCAACACCGTGCGCCTCCCCTATGGTGAAGAGATTCAGCCCGCCGTGGGCGCGGGCATTTACGGGTAAAAAATGTACAACGCCTGCCAGAAGGACCAGAGTAGGAAAATCATCCAGAAATATGATGGGATGGAACGATCAGAATCGGTTGAAGCTGCGTATTTGAACTTCGGCTGAAAATCTGTCGATCCCATTTTCATATGGGATAACGGGCATAGACGTCAATGAGATATATGGGAAGGCGGGTTGCAACGGCAAGAAAAGGTGATTCAACCCCGCTTGCGGAAAAAGTCCTGCACGAACTGGATGTGCCGGTGCATGGACTGCAGGGCTTCCTGGGCATTTTTTTTACGGATCGCTTCGATGATCTCGCTGTGCTGGCTTAGAATCTGATCGATGTTGGCCGGATCTTCGTACAGATGGCTGAGGTTCTTTTTGATACCCACGAAAAGAAAATCGTAAAAATTCTTCATGATGTAGACGTGCACGGGATTCTTCGTGGCATAGGCCAGGGCCATGTGAAAGGCCGTGTCGGCCTCGGTGCCCAGACGACCCGAAGCCACCTCGACGCGCATCTCTTCGAGGCTGGCATCCATGAAACGCAGGTCCTCTTCATTGGCCCGCTGCGAGGCCAGGGCCGCGGCGTTGCACTCGAGTCCCATACGCACTTCGAGCAGATCGGCGATGGTCGCGTCCTCGACCTCCATGGCTGCGGCCAGCGGATTGTCCAGGCGCGTATCCGGAAAACGGACGAATGTCCCCTGCCCCTGTTTGTGTTCGAGAAGCCCCAGCACCACCAATTTGTTGATGGCGTTGCGCACGGTGGTCCGGCTGACCTGCATGGCCTCGGACAACTCGCGTTCGGGCAGAAGCTGTTCGCCCGCTTTGAGCTGCCCGCGAAAGATCAACTCGCGGATCTGCTCGAATACCTGGTCGGAAATCTTTTTGGGTTTAATGGGCTGAAGGGTAATCGTCATTATCTTTCCAAAACTCGGCAAGGAGTTCGACCACATGTCTGACGCGAACCGAATCGCCACCCCGGGAAAGCACATCACTGATCTGCATCATGCAGGCCGGGCAGCTGGTGGCCACGACGCTGCATCGTGACGCTTGTATCGCCTGGCGCTTTCTTTCTCCGATCGCCCGGGAAATATCGTAGTATTTCAGGTTGAAACTGCCGCCCATGCCGCAACATTGGTCGGCCCCTTCCATCTCCACGAACCGAATGCCCTCGATGGCATTGAGCACGGCGCGTGGCTGGGCCGACACGCCCAGCGATTTTTTGAGATGGCAGGGATCGTGGTAGGTGACTTCCGTCGGTTTTGGCGCGTGACCGCCGGAAGGCACATCCGTCAAGAGATGCTCATCTATCAGAAATTGACTGATGTCTAAAGTCTTTTCTGCTATCCGGTCCACCCGGCGACGTGTCTCGGCATCTTCCTTTTCCGCCATCAGGGGCCACAGTTTTTTGATGGTGGAAGTACAAGTGGCGCAGGCGGTGACCAGGTAATCGAAGTCGTCGACGGGAAACCGCTCGAGATTGTGGCGCAACAGCTTCTGGAAGGTTTGGGTGTCCCCGGCGGATAAGGCCGGAATACCGCAACACGCCTGACCCTGCGGGATCAGCAGACCTACCCCGGCTTTTTCGAGAACCGTGACCACGTCCCCTGCCACCTTGGGAAATATCTTATCGAGCAGACACCCCACGAAAAACGCCACCTTGCGACCGGAACGGCCCGCCGGAGTGTCCATGAACGGCACCTCATGATGAAACGGACGATCCGCCAGGGGTTTGAAATGACGATCGCCGATCAGCGGCGACATGACACGGGCGCAGGAGGTCCCCAGCATCTCGTTGACCGGCCGCGTGAGCAGCTTTTGAAAACGGCTGCTCCAGAACGTCAGCTGGTCGAACAGGGCCGGATGGGCAAGCATCCCCTTGAAGATCATTTTCTGGGAGAGCGACAGGCCGCTGAAGCCGGCCAGGATGGCGCGCGCCTTGATGAAAATATCCATCACCCGCACACCGCTCGGGCAACCGGCCTGGCAAGATCCGCACAAGAGGCACCGGTCGAGGCGCTCGCGGACGCTGTCAGGCCGGTCGAACATCTCGCGCAGCAGGCCGTCGAGCAGGGCCAGTTTGCCGCGGGCCACATCTGCCTCCCGACCGGTCTGGGCATACAGCGGGCAAACCGATTGACACATACCGCAGCGCATACAGCTCGCCAGTTGATCCTCGACCTCGCGCATCAAGCGCACCAGCGCGTGCATGTCGGCCATATCAATCTCCTATGATTTTACCCGGGTTGAGAATGCGGTGGGGATCCAATGCAGACTTGATACGCCGGGACAGCAGGATGGCCCCCTGTCCGGTCTCCTTTTTCAGGAAACCGGCTTTGGCCAGGCCCGTACCGTGTTCGCCGGAAAGGGTTCCGCCAAGCGCCAGGGCCTCGTCGAAAATGGCCTCGATGGCCGCCTCGACCCGCTGCCATTCCCCCTTGTCGCGCTTGTCGGTGAGAATAGTGGGGTGCAAATTGCCGTCGCCCGCGTGGCCGAAGGTGCCGATGGACAGGTCGAACCGACGGGCGATATCCTGAAGGGCATTCACCATGGCCGGAATTTTGGAACGCGGCACGGTGGCGTCTTCCAGGACCACCGTGGGTTTGAGCTTGGCCAGGGCCGACAGGGCGCTTCTCCGGGCCGCCCAGATGCGGTCGCGCTGGGCGTCGTCCCGGGCGACCTGGATGTCCTTGGCCCCCATCTGCTTCAAAATCGCCTCGACCTGCTCGCCCTCCTCGGCCACCTGGCCGGGATGGCCGTCCACCTCGACAAGCAGGATGGCGGCGGCCTCCACCGGCAGACCGGCATGGCTGAAGTCCTCGACGGCGCGGATGGTGAAATTGTCCAGGAACTCCAGGGTAGCCGGCACGATGTGTTGGGCGATGATGGCGGCCACGGTCTGGGAAGCACGTTCCATCTGGTCGAAGACGGCCAACATGGATTTGCGCGCGCGCGGCGGCGGAATCAGCTTCAGGGTGATCTCGTCGAGCACCCCAAGCGTGCCCTCCGAGCCGATCATCAGGGCCTTGAGATTGTAACCAGTGGCACATTTGACGGTGCGCGACCCGGTTTTGATGAGATTGCCCTCGACATCGTAAAAACGGAGCCCCATGACATAGTCGGCGGTCACGCCGTATTTGAGACCGCGCAGGCCGCCGGCGTTTTCGGCCACATTGCCGCCCAGGGTCGATACGGCCTGGCTGCCGGGATCGGGCGGATAGAACAAGCCCTTGGCTTCGACGGCCGCCGCTAACTGGGCCGTGATCACGCCCGGTTGGACCACGGCGTACATATCCTCGCTGTTGATCTCCAGAATCCGATTGAGCCCGTTGGTGAGCAGAACCACCCCACCTTGCTGGGGAATGGTGCCCCCGCTCAGGTTGGTGCCGGCGCCGCGCACGGTCACTGAAAGCCGCTCCTGATTACAGAAGGCGACCACCCGGCCGAGAACCTCGGAATTCTCCGGACGCACCACCACTGCGGGCAGCTGGGGTTCCAGTACAGCCGCATCATAGGCATACGTGACCCGATCGGCCTTGTTGTCGAAAACATTCTGAGCTCCAACCAGTTCTTTCAACTGCTTGACGACGGCTGCATCTACCATGGCGCCCCCCTGAATTATTTATTGGTATGACCTTTGTTCTGAATTTTATTCGAAAATTTCGATTTCTTCACTGTCGATAATGAATTTTATAAAAAACTGTTATCACTCTCTTTTCAATTGCGCAAGAATTTATTCTTGACAGATGCGGCACGACTGAAATAGCTAATGGTCATACCATTTACACAATATCCATTTCGTTCTGCAGGTGTTTCATCACATTCACTGGAAGGGGGGTGTCCACTGATCACAGCCATCGATGCAACTCGCGTTGGCGACTCATCTATGAAATTTAAAATAGCCGTTTTTTAACCGCTCAGGAATCCAAGGAGGCAACTTATGCGGAGGTTTTTCCAACTTTTGATGGTGTTTTTTCTGACTGCATGTCTGGCAACGGCCGTCTCGGCAGCCGAGAAACGCGAGAAATTCGGCACGGACAAACGCCATGACACGGCCAAACGCGTATCGTTCAAACCGTCGACCGAAAAGATCCGCTGGAAGATGGTCATGCCCTGGGACAAGGGGCTTTTGTTCTATGACATCGCCGTGCATTTCTGCGACAGCGTCCGTCTGGCCAGCGCCGGCCGTCTGGACATCAAGCCTTTTGCCGCTGGAGAAATGGTGCCGGCCATGCAGAGTTTCGACACCGTGAGCCAGGGCGCGGCCCAGGTCGGCCACGACTGGCCAGGGTACTGGAAGGGCAAAAACGAGGCTTTCGTGGCCTTTGCATCGGTGCCGTTCGGCCTGGACGCCGAAGGCTACAACATCTGGCTATATGAAAAGGGCGGCGCCGAAATGATGAACGAGCTCTACGGCAAATTCAACATGGTGGCCCTGCCCGGTGGCCAGTTCGGCCAGGAGATGGGGCTGTTTTCCAACAAGCGCGCCTCCAAGATGGAAGACTTCAAGGGCATGCGCGTGCGCACCGTGGGCTGGTACATGGACATCTTGAACAACCTGGGCGCTTCGGTCAGCCCGCTGCCCGGCGGCGAGATCTACCTGGCCCTGGAACGCGGCGTCATCGATGCGGCCGAATTCTCCTCACCGGCCATCAACTACCCCATGGGCTTCGATGAAATCACCAAGTATGCCATCCAACCGGGTGTCCATCAGCCCGGCATTCAATGCGCGCTCTTCTTCAACAAGCCCGCCTACGACAAACTGCCAGAAGATTTGAAGTGGATCGTCGACATCGCCGCCAAGGAGACCCAGTTGTGGAGTTACAACTGGATCAACGGCCTCAACGCCGAGGCGATCCGACGGTTCAAACAGAAAATCGAAATCGTCCACATGGACAAAGAGACCCTGCTTCAGTTCCGCAAGACCACCTATGAGTACATGGAAGCACTGAAGAAAAAGTTCCCGGATGTCAAAAAGGTCGTGGATTCTCAGGAAGAGTTCCTGAAGAGCTATACCGATTGGCGCGAGGCGCGCGGTGGATCGGCCCCCTGGCCTTACGAGACCTACATGAGCGGCAAAATCATGGAATAATCCCCTTCCGAACGGACAAAAGGCCCCTTTCCATGGGCAAGGGGCCTTTTGCCCCAAGGCCTATCCAAAGCGAGGTGTGACATGCTGGAAAAAGTCAGCGCAGCGATCGATACATTCAACCGCAAGCAGGGCGAATGGACGGCGCTGCTCATTATTCCCCTGCTGGTGGTCGTGGTCTATGAAGTGTTCATGCGTTATGTTTTCAACGCGCCAACCGTTTGGGGCTTCGAGGCCACCACCTTTCTGTATGGCATCCATTACATGTTCGGCCTGGCCTACACCGATGTGGTGGACGGACACGTGAAGGTGGACATCTTCAGCTCGCGGGCCAGCCGGCGCGGGCAGGCAATCCTCTCCATCCTGAGCAACCTGGTAATCTTTCTCCCGGTCTTCACCTGCATGACCATCTGGGCCTGGAAATTCGCCCTGCTGTCCACCGCTCAACGGGAGCTCAATTCGACCAGCTGGGCACCGCCGATCTATCCGATCAAGATCCTCATGGCGCTTTGCTTCACTTTTTTACTGCTGCAGGGCATCTCCACATTGATCAAGTCCATCAACTCACTTTCGTCGGCCGACAAGCCGGCTTCCGCAGCGGAGGTATAGAGCGAATGAGCATCGAACTTATGACCTTGGCCATGTTCGCGACGCTGATCGCGGCCATCACCCTGGGCCACCAGCTGGCCTTCACGCTGGCAGGCGTGGCGACGCTTTTCGGACTGATCGACAACGGCTTCAATGTGCCGGCCCTCTTCAATCTTTTTGCCAATGTGGTCTGGGGCTTGATGAACAACTACACCCTCGTGGCGATTCCGCTGTTCATCTTCATGGCCCAACTGCTCGACCAATCCAAAGTCGCCGAGGCCCTGTTCGAATCCCTGTACGTGGTACTCGGCAAAATCAAGGGCGGCTTGGGCCTTGCCGTTGTCGCGGTCTGCACGGTCTTCGCCGCGACTACCGGCATTATCGGCGCTTCGGTGGTGGCCATGGGCCTGCTGGCCACGCCGGCCCTGATGAGCAAAGGATACCAGAAGGAGATGGCCAGCGGCATCATCTGTGCTTCGGGCACCCTGGGCATCCTGATCCCGCCGAGCATCATGATGGTGGTCTTCGCCGGCCTGACCGGCCTCAAGGAGACCTCGGTGGGCAACCTTTTCGCCGGCGCCATTTTTCCCGGCCTGCTGCTTGCCGGACTCTACTTTCTCTACATCACCATCCGCTGCAACCTCAATCCGCGCCTGGGGCCACCCATCAGCCGCGAAGAGGCCAGCAAGTGGACCAGCGCCCAGAAATGGGGTATGACATTGAAATCGATGCTGCCGCCGCTGGGTCTGATCCTCATGGTCATGGGCACCATCCTGGCCGGTATCGCCACGGCCACCGAGGCCGCCGGCATGGGTGCGCTGGGCGCCTTCCTGCTGGCTTTGTTCAACAAGGCATTGAGCTGGTCGGTGATTCGCAAGTCCAGCGTAGCCACTTTGAAAACGACCGCCATGGTGATGATGCTCTTCATCGGCGGAAATTTCTTCTCGACCGTCTTTTTGAGCATGGGCGGCGGCGATGTGGTGGCCGATCTGTTCATCGGCAGCGGCATGAACCGCTGGCTGGTACTGATCATCATGATGTTCATCGTTTTCATCCTGGGCATGTTCGTGGACTGGGCTGCGATCCTTTTCATCACGGTGCCCATTTTCATGCCCATTGCCATGGAACTCGATTTCAATCCATTGTGGTTTGCGATCCTGATGTGCGTCAACCTGCAAACCTCGTTTCTGACGCCGCCGTTCGGCTATGCGCTCTTCTACTTCAAAGGCGTGGCGCCCGCGGATTACACCATGATGCACGTTTACAAGGGGATTTTACCCTTTGTTGCACTGCAGATGGCCAGCATCTTGTTGCTGGCGTTCTTCCCGGAACTGATCACCTGGCTGCCGGGCATCTTTTTCGGGAATTGATTCCAAGGAGATCGTTTCATGGCGACAATGACCGTGCTGGAAGAGACCTTTCAAAAACGGGCGGAAGCGGTTTCGGCTGTAGTCACGAAGGTCACAGGGATGGCGGAGGCATTCGATTATGCGCTCGACCTGTGCGAACGCAAGGAGGCTTGTCAGCTGCTGGCCGCCGGCTGCGGCGAGCCGCTCTCGGCCGATGCCGAGGCGCTCTGCGGGTTGAAGCAGCAGAAGGTGATCGCTGCACCGGCCCTGCCAACCCAAGCCTGGACCGCGCTCAAGCAGCGATGCGACCAAAGCGGCATCCTGCTCACCGACCGGCCCCTGCGCCGCCACCTGGCCGGGATCGATATCGGTTTTACTTTGGCCGACCTGGGCATCGCGGAAACCGGCACCCTGGTCATCGATTCCGGCAGTGAAGAGGTGCGGCTGGCCACCATGATCAGCGAGATTCACGTGGCTGTGCTGCCGATCTCCAGGCTGCGGTGCGATGCCCTGGCCGCCGAAGCGGAGCTGCGCGAGTTCATGCAGAAGCCCGCCGGCTATCTGGCCTTTATCACCGGCGCCAGCCGCACGGCCGACATCGAGCGTGTGCTGGCCATCGGTGTCCATGGGCCCCTGGAGCTTCATGTGCTCATGATGGAGGAGGTCTGATGCAGGAAGCCAAAACACTCAAAGGCTACCGCCACGAGGTGGGCCGGGCACTGGCCAACGACTTCCTGCGGGAAGCCATGGACAAATTCGCAGTGGCGTATCGGGAGTCGCGCGCCAGGGCCTTCGCCGAAATGGACATCGACGCCCTGGTAGCCGACGTGGCCGCGGCAAAAGACCAAGCCCTCCATCGGCTGGATCATCTGTTCAGCCAATTCAAGCGCAATGCCGATGCCATGGGGGTGAAGGTCCACCTGGCCGATACGGCCGATGCGGCCAATCGCATCATCGCCGACATCGCCCGGGACAACGGGGTACGAACGGTCATCAAGTCCAAATCCATGACGGCGGAAGAGACCCTCCTGAACCATCACCTGGAACACGAAGGGTTGGAGGTAACCGAAACCGATCTCGGGGAATGGATCATCCAGCTGCGGCACGAAGGCCCCTCCCACATGGTGATGCCGGCCATTCACCTGTCGCGCCACCAGGTGGCCGACCTGTTCACCCAGGTCACCGGACAACACCAGGATTCGGAAATCCAACGGCTGGTCAAGGTGGCCCGGCGGGAACTGCGCCAGAAGTTCGCCCAGGCCGACATGGGCATCTCGGGCGCCAACTTCGCCATCGCGGACACGGGGACCATCGGTCTGGTCACCAACGAAGGCAATGCCCGTCTCGTCACGACCCTGCCACGCGTGCACGTGGCCTTGATCGGCCTGGATAAACTGCTGCCCGGGCTCGTCGATGCGCTCAAAATCCTGCGGGTGTTGCCGCGCAACGCCACCGGGCAGGCCATTACCTCCTACGTCACCTGGATCACCGGCCCGGCCGAATACAATCCATCCGAAACCGGACCCGCCAAGCAGATGCATATCGTCTTCCTGGACAACGGCCGCCGCGCCCTGGCCAGAGACCCAATCTTCGCCCAGGTGCTGCGCTGCGTGCGCTGCGGCGCATGCGCCAATGTCTGCCCGGTCTATCGCATGGTGGGCGGTCATCAGTACGGTCATATTTACATCGGCGCCATCGGCCTGATCGTCACCTATTTCTTCCACGGCCGCGAAAAGGCGCGTAACCTGGTACAGAACTGCATCAACTGCGGCGCCTGCAAAGCGGTGTGCGCCGCAGGCATCGACCTGCCGCAACTGATCAAGGAGGTACACGCCCGCATTCAGGACGAAGAGGGCCACCCGTTGCAAAGCACCATGCTGGCCACTGTGCTGAAAAACCGCCGCCTGTTCCACACCCTGCTCCGTTCGGCGCAACTCGCCCAGCGTCCAGTGACAGGCGGCACGGCCTACCTGCGCCACCTGCCCCACATCTTTTCCAAACAGCACAACTTCCGGGCCCTGCCGGCCATCGCCGAACGGCCCTTCCGTGACCGCTGGCCGGCCCTGCGGACCCGCGTGGCCCAACCGCGGTGTAAAGTGGCGCTGTTTTCCGGCTGCGTGCAGGACTTCGTCTATCCGGAACAGCTCGAAGCCGGCCTGCGTCTCCTGGTCGCCCACGGGGTCGATGTGGATTTCCCCATGGAGCAATCGTGTTGCGGTCTGCCCGTGGCCATGATGGGTGAAAACAAGGCCGCCCGCGACGTGGCCCGCCAGAACGTGGCGGCCATCGACCCGGATCGCTACGATTACATCGTCACGCTCTGCGCCTCGTGCGCTTCCCACTTGCGCCACGCTTACCCGCGCCTGTTGGGGGACGAACCGGATGTCGGCCCGAAAGCCGAGGCGTTCGCCGCAAAGGTGCAGCCGCTCAGCGTGCTGCTCCACCATATTCTGGCGATCGACAATGCCGCATTTTCCGCCAGCGGGGAAATGGCCACCTACCACGCCCCCTGTCATCTCTGCCGGGGGATGGACGAGCACACCGCGCCCAAGGCCCTGATGGCCACGACCGGCTACGGCTTCAGCCCTGCGGCCGAAGAGGAGACCTGCTGCGGTTTCGGCGGCACCTACTCGGCCAAGTTTCCGGAGATTTCGGCCGAAATTCTGACCAAAAAGCTCTCCGACATCGAGGCCACCGGCGCCCGGTTGCTCGTCACCGAGTGCCCGGGCTGCGTCATGCAATTGCGCGGCGGGGCGAAACAGCGGGGAATGAAAATACGGGTGGCGCACTTGGCGGAAGCGTTGGCGGAGAGGTTAAAACTTAACACTTAAAACTCTTCTATATTTCAAAATCTTTGGCTTGTGTGTATTGGAGCGGACTATTGAAACGCTATGTGATCCTGATCGCATCCGTGGCCATGCAGATGTGTCTTGGGGCGACCTATTCATGGTCGGTCTATGTCCAGCCGCTGAAAGATTCCACCGGCCTCCTGCAGGGACCGGTGCAGTTGCCCTTTACCCTCTTTTACTTCGCTTTTCCCCTGACCATGATCTTCGCCGGCCAACTGCTGCCCCGACTGGGCCCGCGAATCTGCGCCGTGGGCGGCGGGCTGCTGTTCGGTTGCGGTTGGGTCGTGGCCGGTTGGGGCCACGACCATTTCTTTTTCACCATGCTGGGGATCGGTGTGATGGCCGGCATCGGTGTGGGATTTGCCTACATCGTGCCCATCGCCACCTGCATCCGCTGGTTTCCCGATCGAAAGGGATTGGTCACCGGCGTCGCCGTGGCCGGTTTCGGCGGCGGCGCGGCACTGGTCAGCCAGA
>Ga0209164_1004582_pt1 | contig 12282 bp, 10 predicted proteins | sample MTBNYHSulfiMetaG_FD_187458 | JGI IMG/M metagenome (GOLD analysis project Ga0209164, IMG submission 187458) | Enrichment culture microbial communities from rom New York Harbor, USA that are MTBE-degrading - MTBE-NYH (New York Harbor Sulfidogenic)... | ecosystem: Environmental > Aquatic > Marine >...
GACCCTGCCCGTGGAGGGGTCTCCGGTCTTCAAGGAATACCTCTTCAAGGGGATGGAGGAGCTCTACGGGGGGATGTGGGACCTGGTGGAGGACCCCCATGAGATGGCCCGGAAGATGATCGCCCACATCGACAGGAAGAGGGCCGCCCTGGGGTTGGACAAGGGCAAGGAGAGGGTCCTCATGGACATGGCCGACCGCCAGAAGCTGGACGCCGCCTAAGCAAGGGCGACGAGCCTGAAGTAACCGGGGCGCCGGCTTCGGCCGGCGCCCTTTTCCTTTATTAACCCTTTTGGATCAATCATCTGATGGCGCCTGGCTCACTAGGCTTTCTCGCCCCACCCCTGTCATTCCCGCGAAGGCGGGAATCCAGAAAACACCACTGATCGTCTTCGGGTTGGCTTTAGCCTTGCCCGCCTTCCTGGCCCATTCCCCTCCCTCTCCAACCGTTCGGGTGGGACGAGATTGCCACACCGCCCTGCGGGCGTTTCGCAATGACCGAGGGAAACTTGGTCGATACGGTTGGGGCCGTTAACGAAATCGTTATTATAGTGCGGCAATCCTGCAATCCGCCTCCGTGGTCGCTTCGACAACCCATCAATGACGTTCAAGACGCTCCGGGAACCTCCAACATTTAATGATAATTTCATCATAAATTGTCGTTGCGAGGAGCCCAAAGGCGACGCGGCAACCTGGTCCAAGCCGCCTCCTCGGCCCAATCCTCTACCCTCCGGTTAGCCCGGACAACTTGTTGTCCGGGTGCCGAAGGCACAAGCGGTTCGACTCCCCGGCCCGCCTCGGCCACCACCGACGGCCCCGGCGGACCGCTCACCCAACCTCCCCGGCCACCTTCAAAAAGGTTTTGATCAGGGGGTGAGCCGCCCCCGGGTGAGAGTTCATCTGGGGTAATAAGAGGGTGGCCAGGTAAAAGAAATGGTCCTAAAGCTCCACCATCCTGGTCTGCCCAGCCATTTCCAGGTCGGTCACCTTCACCTCCCGCATCTAGTCCGTCCCCAAAGGCCTCGTTGAGGCCGAAATCGAGGGATCGCTCCTCCCCGGCCAGGGTCAGGGCGGCCTCGGCGGCCCGGTGGGAGGGTGGCCCACGGTCGCCTCCTCGGCGACAAACTGGATCAGGTAGGTATAGCCCAGGTCGGTGAGGTCGATTCTCCGGAAACCATGCCCCCTCACGGCCTCTTGGACCTCCTCCGGGGAAAGGCGGATATGCTTCGGCGGGCCGAAAGGCTGATCCTCCTTTTTACATTCGATAACGGCCAGCCGCCCTCCCGGCTTCAAGACCCGGTGTATCTCCCCGAACAAAAGCAGCCCGGCTCTTTTGATCTGCATGATGTGGAGGACCGTGGCCATGAGGCAAACGTCGATCAAGTTGTCCCTGAGGGGCAATTGATGAGTGATGTCGGCTTCAACCACTCTGATGTTGGAGCATCCTTCCGAGATCAATTTTTCGTTGATTCTTTCAATGGCCCACCTTTCCCTGTCCAAGGCATAGACCAACCCTGAATGGCCTACCACCTTGGCGGCCCGGATGGAGTAGTCTCCCGGCCCACACCCCAGATCGAGAATACGGTCTCCCGGCCTGAGCTTGAGGGGGGCAAACACCTTTTCGGGGTCATGCATCCAGAAGCTGCTGGGCCCCCGTCCATGCCTTCCCGGCCGGTCTTGCCGCTGGTCGTGGCGGTGAACCATCACTTTCGCTCCAGTAGCTGGCGGCTTCATCGTTGGTATTGTTAAGTATCTTAACCATACTTTCAAAAAAAATCCCTTTATCCCTGTTCGAGCCGCTCATTCATAACCCCCTCGATAACATCCAAGAGAACCGAGGCGGTGGCGACCTGGTCCAGGGAGAACGAGTTCAAGCGGTTGACTATCTCGGCCACGTTTTTCCCGTGGTACTCCTCGTGCATCCGACAGGCCCGCCGGCCGAGCTCCGTAAGGGAAAGCTGGACCTCTTTGGCGCTGTGGGCGGACCCGCCCTTTTCCACCAGGCCCTTTGCCGCCAACTTGGAGGCCATCTGCGAGGCCGCGCTCTTGGTTATCCCGAAATAGGCTCCCAGGTCCGTTACGTTCATCCGGTCCCTGCTCCCGATGGCCTGAACAAAATGGATCTCCTTATGGGTAACCTCTCCGCCCTGGCCGAAGCGGATGGTTGTCTTCTCCAATCGGTTGAACTTGTTCAGGATCCGGTGGATCTTCCAGGTCAGGGCCTCGACAAACTCGTTTTTGGTCTCCATGATCACAATGGTAAAGTCACTTAACTGTTTTGTCAAGCCGGAGGTAAGGGAGAAAGCCCCCAGGGACACGGCCCAGAGACAAAAACCGGACGCCCCCTAGCCAAGGCCGCTGAACCAAAAACCAAGGGGCGCTTGCTCCAGCCGGCGCCCCTTTTTTACGCTCTGGAAGCAGGTTGTGGTCTTATCCGGATCAACCCCAGGGGAAACAGGGTCCTCAGTCAGCCCCAACCCCCCCGGCCGCCTTCAAAAAGGCCTTGATCAAGGGGTGGGCCGCCCCGGGCCGGGAGCTCATCTGGGGCATGAACAAAGTGGCCAGAAAGAAGGGATGGCCCTCCAGCTCCACCATCCTGACCTGCCCCTCCGGGTCAAGACCGGTGAACTTAAGGCCGCCTTGCTCCAGCTTCTCCCGGTGGACCTCGTTGAGGCCGTAGCTGCACTGGAACCGCTCCTGGACTTGGTCCCGGCCGTAGGCCCGGTGGGCCAGGCTGCCCGGCTTTACCGTGATGGTCTGGGTTTGGCCTACCAGGGAGCAGCTCAGCCGGTTGATCAGGGGGTCTGCCGCTTCCGGGTTGGACTCGGCGTGGTCGGCTTGGGCCATCCCCAGGACGTTTCGGGCATACTCTACCAGAGCATGCTGGAACCCGCCTCAGGTGCCGATAAAGGGATACCCCCCCTCCCTGGCCAGACGGATGCCGGCCAAGGCGCCTTCCAGGCTGTGGTAGGGGCTCCCTGGGGCGGCCAAGAGGCCTTGAAAGGACTTAAGCTCCTCAAGCTCGCGGCCGTCCTCCAGGGGGGCCGTGCCCAGCCACTGGATGGCCAGGGGAAGGGAGAGCTCGGCCGCAGCGTGGGTCAGGGCGGAGTTGGTGGCCCGGTGGGAGGGCAGGGCATGGTCGAAATCGCCGATTAAACCGATCTTCAGTGTCTTGGCCATCTGACCTACCCCACAAAATTCCATATATTGATGGTGACGATACTCCCCAGGTCCATCCCTTTACCCTGGATATTTCACGAGTCGAGTTGGCCGCAGATGCAAGGCGCGGGACATGAAGCTATAGTCGCCCTATGCCGAATGTCACGCAACGCAGCAGATGCGGCCAAATCGGCTCGTGAAATATCCGGGGTAACTCAATCCCGGGCCTGCCCCATGAACTCAAAGGCGGCCCCGGTGGACCGGTCGGTTATCCCGACCTTGACCTTCTCCCCCTCAAAGTCGAAGACGGCCTGGCCCTGGCTGGTATAGCCCAGGACCCGGTAGGTGACAGCAAACCGGTCGGCCGTCTCCCACGATCCCTTGTAGGCCCAACTCCCTCGGTCCGAGTCCGAGATCCGGTACCGGCCGTCCAGACCCACGGCCGAGGTGTAAGTTCCCTTGGGAACGGTCATCTCCGCCTGGCACTCCTTCTCCCCGGGCCGGAAGGTGAAGGCCATGTCCTTGAGCTTCATCCGGTTGGGCTCGAAGGTGTAGGTCCGGCCGGAGATCTGGACGGCCCTTTGGGGAAGGTCGGGTACAGGGCTTGGCTCCGGTCCGGACTCCATGGCCACCAGGAGTGAGTCCAACTTGGCCTTGTCCTCGGGCCGGGCTTCCAGCGGCCCTGGGGCCACGGCGGGGAGGACGTACTTGTTGAGCAGTCTCTCGGGCAGGGAAAATTCCCGGGGGGACAGAGCGCCGGTGAAAACCGCCACCAGGTTCTTTTCCGGGACGACGAAGATGAACTGACCCCCGAAGCCCATGGCCGCGTAATACCCTTCGGAATCGACCCACCACTGGTAGCCGTACCGCTCGGAGAGGGTTCCTGCCTCGACCCGACCCTTTGTCGAGGCCTTAACCCACTCGGCCGGAACCACCTGCTCCCCGGCCCAGAGGCCGCCCTTGAGGTACAACCAGCCGAACTTGGCCATGTCCCGGGGCTCGAGCCAGAGCTGGCCCCAACCGATGGTGATCCCCTGGGGGTTGGCCTGCCAACGGACCCGGTCTATTCCCAGGGGCTTGAAGAGGTGCATTCTGGCGAAATCCAGAGTCGTCATCCTGGCGGTCTTCTGGATGATGGCCGAAAGGAGGAAGGACGCCCCGTTACAGTACTCGAACCATTCCCCCGGCTTCTCGACCATGGGCAGATCCAGCATGAACCGGACCCAATCCTGGCTGGTCATCATGGCCCCCAGGCCCCGCCAGCGATGGACATAGGAGTCCCGGCAGGCCAGCCCGGTAGTCATGGTCAACAGGTCCTCCAGGCAGAGGGACTTTTTCCCCTGGTCCAGGTTGAGGATCGATTCGTAATCGAAAAATTCCAAGACCGGCTTTCGGACGCTGCTTATTAACCCCTTTTCCAGGGCGATCCCCACCAGGGCCGAGGTCACACTCTTGGTGCAGGAGTGGATGATGTGGGGGGTGTCGGTTCGGTATGGCCATTGGCCGGCCTCCAGGACCAGGTACCCGTTGCGGATCAGGGTCAGGCTGTCGATCATGGCCCCCTGTTGCTGGATCTCGGCCAGCATCCGGGCCAATATGTCCGGCCGCATCCCTTGCTCTTCCGGAGTGGAGGTCCGCCAGCCGGCGGTGGGCCAATAGTCCGGCAAAGCTTCCGAGGCGGCCCCAGGGGCCGGCCAGGCCAAACAGGAAAGAAGAAGGAGAGCGACCAGGCGCCATTTGAATATTGCGACTCTCATCCTGACCCCTTGAGCCTTTATGAGACCTGTCTTGGCGGAGACATCTGATAATAACATTGTTTTTAAACAATAATCACCACTTTTTTCCTGAGCCCATTCCCCCCCTCGGCCGAGCCTTCTCGGATCCGGATATTCCTTTTCCGCCCGGGACCCGAACAGGAGAATCGGGACTGTTTCTTGCCGCTCCTCGGCTAATGGAGTAAATAAATTAATTGGATAAATTGTCACCGCCGCCCAAAAGGATCGCCCCACCACAATCCCGCCATGGCCACCTTCAAGGACAAGATCTCCCTCCTCAGGGGCCTGATGGACGGCCAAAGGGCCTATCGCGGGCCGGTCTACCTCAGCCTGGACCTCACCAGCCGCTGCAACATGCACTGCGTGGGCTGCGCCTTCCACTGCGTCCAGGGCCCCCGGGCCCACCACGCCCGGATGAGCGACCTGGATCTTCCCCTGGAGGTGGTGGCCAGGATCGTGGAGGAGACGCCGGCCCTGGGGATCAGGGAGATCTTCCTGGTGGGAGAGGGAGAGCCCTTTCTCCATCCCCGGATGATGGAGATCGTGACCTCCTTGAAAAAGGCCGGGCTCAAGGTCAACCTTTTCACCAACGGAACCCTGCTGACCCGCCGGATGGCGGACGGGCTGGTTGAGATCGGCCTGGACATCCTCATCGTCTCCTTGTGGGCGGTCAATGAGGAGGAGCACCTCCAGTGCCATCCCGGGATCGACCCGGGCTTTCTGGAGCGGCGGCTCCAGGGTCTCAAGCTCCTGGCCGAGGCCAAGAAGGCCGCCGGCCGGACCAGACCCCGGCTCCATCTTCACCTGATCCTCAACCGCCATAACTTCCGCAACCTCTCGGAACGGGTAACCCTGGCCGAGGAGAGCGGCTGCGGCAGGTTTTCCCTGGGTGTCTTTCGGGACAGCACCGGCCGCTTCCAGGACCTGGCCCTGACCCCGGCCGAGGTCGGGTCCCTGGAGACCGATCTCCAAAAAGCCCAAAAAAGGCTGAACGCCCTTGGGATTGAGTTCAAGGCCGAGGACTACCTGGCCCACGCCCAGATGGGCTACCGGGCCTGGCAGGAGGTCCCCTGTTACGCCGGCTGGTACCAGGCCTACATCAAGGCCGACGGCCGGGTCATGGCCTGCCCCCACTGCGCCCGGCCGGTGGGGGATCTGAACAGGCAAAGCCTCGGGTCCATCTGGGCCGGTTCGGACTTGAGCGATTTCCGCCGCCAGGGGTTCGTTCCCGGCGGCCCGGCCTCCCTGGGCCTGGATTGCAACTGCGCCAACTGCTGCCTGATCAAGGACAACCTGAAAGTTGAGCGGGTCTATAAATGGATCAGGCCCATGGTGGGGCGGTCCAGGGCGGGGCAGGTAACCGGTTGACCCTGCCGGCCCTGCTGAACCGCCTGGGACAGGTCCGGCGGGCCTTTGTCCAGGGGCGGATAGCCTTCCCCGTGGACCTGATCCCCTTTGACTTCCGGCCCGTGAGCCGGAGAAAAGCCCTCAACTGGCTCCTCACCGAGAGCTCGGTCATCTTCAAGCCCGCCCGGCCCTGGGGGTTCCCCACCCTGGTCCACCTGGAGCCCACCGCCCACTGCAACCTGAGCTGCGTGACCTGTCCGGTGACCAAGGGCCTTTCCCGCCCCGCGGGAAACATGTCCCTGGAGCTGTTCAAAAACATCGTCGACCAGCTGGCCGACTACCTCCTCCTCATCCTTCTCTGGGACTGGGGGGAGCCCTTCCTCAACCCCGCTATCTACGAGATGATCGACTATGCCCGCCGGCGAAGGATCAAGCTCGTCTCCAGCACCAACGGACATGTTTTCGCCACGGGCGATCACGCCCGCCGGGTGGTGGAGTCCGGCCTGGACGCCCTCATCTTCTCGGTGGACGGCCTGACCCAGGAGACCTACCAGAAGTACCGCTCCGGCGGAGAGCTGGAAACGGTCCTGAAGGGCGTAAGAAGGGTCGCGGCCGAGAAGCTCCGCCAGGGCTCCCGGACCCCCCTCCTCAACTTCCGCTTCATCGTCATGAAGCACAACGAGCCGGAGCTGCCCCTTCTGGAGCCTTTTGCCCGGGCCCTGGGGGTGGACCTGCTGACCTTCCGGAAGTTCTTCGCCGTGGTGGACCCGTCCAAGGGGTCTGGCCGGGAGACCGGCTTTGATCCGGCCGGGCACGGCCACCAGCGCTTCCAGCGGAGGCCCTCCTCCTCGGGGCTGATCCGGCTGGACCGCAACCCCTGCAAGAACCTGTGGAACTGCCCGGCCATCCACTGGGACGGAAAGGTCTGCACCTGCACCTGCGATTATAACGAGTCGGTCCCTCTGGGAGATCTGACCAAACAGAGCTTCCGGGAGGTCTGGTTCGGCCCGGCCGCCCGGCGGATCCGGCGGACCTTCCGCCGGAGCTGGGAGGAGCTGCCGTTGTGCCGGGATTGCGTCTACGCCTTTAAGGGGGGCGACATGGGCCGGGAGTCCGTCTCCCAGGGCGTCACCTTCAACTGATGTTTGACCGCTCCCCCCACCCGGGGAGGGAACCAGGAACCGGAGCCATGCCGGACAGCCCCAAGCCGGACCTGACCGTGATCATGTTGGGCTACACCTCGACCCCCAACCTGATGAAGGTCCTCGACCTCCTGGGGACCCAGGACGTCCCGGGCGGCCTGGACCTGATCATCGTCACCCCCTCCAAGCCACGGTTGGGGCTGGAGACCGTGACCGGCCCCTCCTTGGCCCGGGTCCGGATCATCGAGGTCCGGGACCTGGCCGGGGTGGGCCAGGCCAAGGCCGTGGGGGTCCGGGCGGCCGAGACCCCGTTCATCGTCTTCTGCGAGGATCACTCCTACCCCGGGCCGGGCTGGGCCAAGGCCCTTTTGGAGTGTCACCGGCAGGGTGACTGGGCCGCGGTGGGCCCGGCGGTGACCAACGCCAACCCCTTGAGCCGCGTGGGCTGGGGGCTGTTCCTGGCCTTCTACGGCGCCTGGATGGCCTCCGGCCGGTCCGGGGAGGTGGACCACCTGCCCGGCAACCACTCCTGCTACCGGCGCGAGCTCCTCCTGGGCTACGGCGCCCGCCTGGAGGAGATGCTGGATTCGGAGAGCCTCCTTCACTGGGACCTCATCGACCGGGGTTACAAGCTCCTCCTCTGTCAAGAGGCGGTGGCCCGGCACCTCAACTACTCCCGCCTGGAACCTCTCCTCCGGGAGTGCTTTTTCTCCTCCAGGGTCTTCGCCCATTTGCGGACCAAGGACCGCTCCTTCTTCCGGCGGCTGGTCTACACCCTGGGCTCGCCCCTCATCCCCCTCTTCCGCCTCCGGCGGCTCCGGCGGGAGATGGACCAGGCCCGGCTCAGGCCGGCCGCGTTTTGGCGGTCCTTCCCGGTCCTCATCCTCAACCTGCTGGCCGGAGCGGCCGGGGAGATGATGGGCTACGGCCTGGGGCCGGGCCGGGCCCGGAAGCACCTGATGCTGGTGGAGGCCGTCCGGGCCAGTAAGTTGACCGATGACGACCTGGCCGCCATCGCCGGGTTTTAGACCCGGGGAGAGGGACGGTTCCTTGAGGTAAAGCCATGGCCCAATCGGCGGAGCCCCATTTTTCGGTCATCGTCCCCACCTTCAACCGTCCCCGGGACCTGGCCGGCCTCCTCGAGACCCTCACCGGCCAGCTTTTCCCGGCCCGGGCGTTCGAGGTCATCGTGGTCGACGACGGCGGCCGCCTCCCCCTGGAGCCCGCCCTGGCCGGCTTTGATCAAAGACTCGATCTGACCCTCCTGCGCCAGGCCAACGCCGGCCCCGGGGCGGCCCGCAACTCCGGCGCTTCCTTAGCCCGGGGGACCTACCTGGCCTTTACCGACGACGACTGCCGGCCCCAACCGGGCTGGCTGGCCGGTCTGGCCCGGGCCTTTGAGCAGCAGCCCCGCTGCCTCTGCGGCGGGCGGACCCGAAACGCCCTGGTCCGGGACCCCTTTGCCCAAGCCACCCAGAGCCTTCTGGATTACGTCCACCAAGAGTACCGGCCGGCCGATCAACTGGGCGCCTTCTTCCCGACCAACAACCTGGCCGTGCCCCGGGAGGAATTCCTCGAGCTGGGCGGCTTCGACCCCGAGCTTCGTTTCGCCGAGGACCGGGAGTTCTGCCATCGCTGGACCTCCAGGGGCTGGCCCCTTGTTTTCGCCCCCCGGGCGGAGGTTCTCCACTCCCACCCCCTGACCCTGCCCGCCTTCTTGCGGCTGCATTTCCACTACGGCCGGGGCACGGCCCTTTACAAGGCCCGCAGCTCCCAAAAAGGACTTCCCCCGGCCCGGCTGAGCCCTTTGACCTACTACCTCAACCTGGTTCTCCTGGGCCTTAAGGAGCAAAGGAACCGCCGCGGCCTGGCCCTGAGCCTGCTTTTAACCGCCTCCCAGGCGGCCTACACCGCCGGCTACCTCCGGGAAAAAGCCTTGGGCCGGCCTTCCCCCCCCGGCCTACTTGAGCATTAAAAATTTCCGGGTTAAGGTCTCTATCCAGACTGAGGCCGAGTTGCGGTTGAGGTGCGCCTTGGCCCGGCGCGCCCTCGGGGCGGGTCGGGCTCGTAAGGCCGGCTTCCTGGTTCCAGGCGGGCCAATACCCTTCCGGCCGGGGCCAGGGTCACTTGGGGTCCAGGATCGGTCCGCCCCGGGGAAGGGGACAGCCTCTTGACGGTGAGGAAAGCGAGATGAGCTCCCGCCTGGACCTGACCCAAGGATCCATGTCCCGGTTGCTGGTCAGGCTGGCCGTCCCGACCGTGATCGGGATGGTCATGCAGATCCTCTACCTCCTGGTGGACCTCTACTTTGTGGGCCGTTTGGGGCAGGATGCCGTGGCGGCCGTCTCCATCTCCGGCAACTGCTTCTTTGTCATGGCCGGTCTGTCCCTGGTCATCGGCACCGGCGGGATGGCCCTCATCGCCCAGGCCTTCGGCCGCCAGGATCACCCCCAGGCCGGACGGGTCTTTCAGCAGAGCCTCCTCCTGAGCCTGATCTCCGGCACGGTCCTTCTCCTGATCGGCCTGGCCCTGGCCAGGCCCTTCATCGCCTTCTTCGGAGGCCGGGGGCAGGCCTTTACCTGGGGGGTGGAGTACTTCCAAGTTTTCTCCGTCTCCTTCCTGCCGATGCTCTTGCTCTTTGTCATCGGCTCCTGCTTTCGAGGCACGGGCGACACCAAGACCCCCATGCTGGTCATGGTCCAATCCACCTTCCTCAACCTCATCCTGGACCCCCTCCTGATCTTCGGCCTCCTGGGTCTGCCCCGGCTGGGGGTCCGGGGGGCGGCCATCGCCTCGCTCCTGGCCCAGCTCTTGGCCCTGGGAGTCTATGGTTACTTGATCTTTGTCAAGGGCTCCCCCATGAGGTTGAGCCGCTCCTGGCGGCCGGACCTGGGGTTGGTCAGGAGAAGCCTGGCCATCGGCCTGCCCTCCGGCCTGACCTTCTACCTTCTGGCCCTCAACCTGTTCATCACCTACCGGGTGGCCAGCGTCTACGGCACCCCGGCCCTGGCCTCCATCGGCATCGGCGGCCGGATCGTCCAGGCCGTTTACCTGCCGGCCGTGGCCATCACCTCGGCCGTGGCGGCCATGGTCGGCCAGAACTATGGGGCCCGGAACTTTCTCAGGGTTCGGGAGGCCTTCCTTTTGGGCCTGGGGCTGACCGCCGGGGTGATGCTCCTGGGGACCGGGGTCTGTCTGGTCTTTCCGGCTTTCTTGATCGGGGTCTTCTCCGCCGACCAGGAGGTGATCGGCTACGGGGTCGCCTACCTGACCGTCGTCTCCCTGGGCAACGTGGTGGTGGGGACGATCATGGTCTCCTCCTCGGTCTTCCAGGGCCTGGGCAAGACCTACCCCTCCCTGGTGGCGGCCCTTCTGGACAACGCCCTGTTCGCCCTCCTGGTCTTCACCCTCCCGGTCCTCTTCGGCTGGGGGTTCGCCTCCATCTGGTGGATCAAGCTGAGCACGGCCGTGGCCGAGATGGGCCTGGTCACGGCTTGGCTGAGGCTGGATCTGAAAAGGGTCCGGGCCTTGTTAAAATCCCCCTGAGTGGGGGATTTCAAGGTTCAGGTTGGTTCAACCTCATTAGAAGCTATCTCAAAAATCGAAATTCGGTTCAAGATCAAGGAAGGATCGAGAAGCCAACCGGAGGAATATATGAACATATTTCGAGGATTGGCTTCTCGGGCCTGACGATGAGATTGGGCCGGAGGGCATTTTTGAGATGGCTTCTAGGTTAATTTTCCAGCCTAACCCCCTGCTGGTAAAAGGCGGCCATCCCCCCCAGCTCGGTGGTCCGCGGCCGGATCAACCTGTTGATCCCCCCGCCGAACTTTTGCCAGCCCCCCCGGCGAAGGACCACCGCCTCGGGGTGGAGGCCGTCCATGGTCCTTAAGTTGACCAAAATCCGGTCCAGGGGCGAGGCCAGAAAGACCGGCCGCCTAAGATCCAGCCCGGCCAGGCCGGGGCTGTTCGGCGAGACCCAGGCCTTTGGCGGCCCCCCGCCCTGCTCCTCCGGGAGGATCTGGGAGTGGGTCGCCTCCCGGCGGATGAGGCTCAGGAGCCGGAGAGGGTAGCCCTCCTCCGGCTCAGGCTCGGGGTCCAGCCTCTCCGGCAGCCGGCAAAGCCCGTCGGGGTGGCCGAAGACCCCGTCGGCAAAGGCCACCCGGGATCTCCTGGCTTGGGCGTAGCCGGTTTGCCGGACCCGGCTCAGTTCAGTCTCCAGCCGGGGCGAGGCCAGGGCCCGGTTAAGGAACTCCTCCAGCCCGGGGAACTCCAGCCCCAGCCGGGCCGCCAGGGCGCCGGCGATCTGGAAGTCGGACCTGGCCTCGGCGGGCGGGTCCAGGACCCGGGCCGAGTGGTTGACAAAGTCGTGCCCCCAGCTCACGGCCAGGTCCTCCTTCTCCAGCATCAGGGCGCAGGGCAGGATCAGGTCGGCCAGGTCGGCGGTGTCGGTGGGGAAGGCCTCCACCGCCACCTTGAAGGGGACTTTTCTAAAGGCCCGGGCCACGGCCAGGGAGTCGGGAACCTGGTTGGCCAGGTTCAGCCCGGCCATCCAGATCAGCTCCACCGGCGGCCGGGCCTGGGCCAGCTCGGCGGCCATCCCGGGCAGGCTGAAAACCCTGGGAGAGGCCGAGGCGGCCCGGACCACCTCCGGGTTGAGGTTCCTTAAGGAAGGCTGGGAGAAGTAGGCCCCGCCCCCTGCCCGGCCCACGTTCCCGGAAGCAAAGGCCAGGGCGTTTATGAAGCGGACGTTCTGGTCCCCCCTGGCGTGACGCTGGAGCCCCCAGCCGATGAGGCTGGCCGTGGGCTTTGGCGAGGCGTAGGCTTCGGTCAGGGCGGCCAGGTCAGCGGCCCCCGCCCC
>Ga0209164_1004584_pt1 | contig 12277 bp, 14 predicted proteins | sample MTBNYHSulfiMetaG_FD_187458 | JGI IMG/M metagenome (GOLD analysis project Ga0209164, IMG submission 187458) | Enrichment culture microbial communities from rom New York Harbor, USA that are MTBE-degrading - MTBE-NYH (New York Harbor Sulfidogenic)... | ecosystem: Environmental > Aquatic > Marine >...
CAATGACCACCCGGTCCGTCTCGTTTATCCCACGGCTGTAGATCAAGGTGCGCTTGATGAGCCTGGCAGTCTGGTTATGCAGCAAGGTATGCCACCACTTGGCGGGAATGAATTCCGGCAACACGACCACGGCGGGGCCACGACTGGGTTCCCGCCGATCGACTTCATCCAAATAACCCAGCAAGGGGCCAATCGTGGAGCGAAAAGGCGATTCCAACACCACCAGCGGAATGTCCTGTCCCCACGTCTCCCAATAAATCTGCACACGCTCCGTCATCGCCGGCTCGACGTCGACGACCACGGCGGTCACGTCTTTCGACAGCGATCTAGCGAATCGCAAGGCCTCCAACGTGCCCCTGTGCACTCCAGAGATCGGCACCACGACCTTGTGGCGCTTCTTTGAGGCCAGGCCGGTCCACTTTTTGGGCCGCATATCCTGGAGAGATAGCTGGTCGGCGACCGCCAGATAGTGCCGCTTCACCCCGCTGAACATCCAAACAATGATGGGGATGACCAAGACGATCACCCAGGCGCCCTGGAGGAATTTGTTGGCTGCAATGATTACTAGAACGATGCCGGTTGCCAAGGCACCCAACCCGTTCACTGCCGTTTTCCATTTCCAGCCAGCGTTCCGTGCGTTTCGCCAGTGCCGGACCATGCCTGCTTGTGATAAGGTGAAGGATAGAAACACGCCCACTGCGTAGAGCGGGATCAGGCGGTGCGTTTCACCCCGAAAGATTACGGCCAGCGCCGAGGCCAGTAAGGCCAGGGCAACGATGCCGGTTGAAAAAACCAGCCGGTCGCCGATGCTGGCCAATTGGCGCGGCAGGTAGCGATCGCGCGCCAAGATAGCGGCAAGGCGCGGAAAATCTGCAAATGAGGTGTTGGCTGCCAGGATCAGTATGAAGGCAGTGGCAACCTGCAAAATCAGATAGAGCGGGCCGGTTCCAAAGATACGCCTCCCAACCTGGGAGATTACGGTTTGCTGTTCGAGCGGCACGATTCCCAGCGCGCTCACCAGGAAAACGATGCCCAGGAACATCGTCGCCAACAAAGTGGCCATGGCGATCAGGGTCTTGCCAGCGTTCCGGGCCTCTGGTTTCTGAAAAGCGGGGATGCCGTTGCTTATGGCCTCGATCCCGGTAAGCGCCGTGGTGCCGGAGGCGAAGGCCCGCAGGACAACGAAAACCATCAGGGGGTGAGCGCCGACTTCAAGCGCCTGGGCATCCGGGAACGGGGTGGTATCCAGCGTGCCACTCAGGGCCTGGAACAGCCCGACCAAGATGAGGGCGTAGAAGATGGCGATGAAGCCATATATGGGAATGGCAAACAGCGTGCCGGACTCCTTGACGCCGCGCAGGTTGGCCCAGGTAATCAGCGCAATGGTGAGCAGCACCAAATAAACGCGATAAGGATACAGGGACGGGAAAGCGGAGGTGATCGCTGCCGCCCCCGCTGTGGCGCTGACGGCCACCACCATCACGTAATCGACGAGCAAGGCAGCAGCCGCCACCAGACCCGGTTTGGCGCCCAGATTGTCGTGCGCCACGATGTAGGCCCCGCCTCCTGATGGGTAGCCATGAATGGTCTGGTAGTAGGAAACAGCAACGATGACCAGCAGGGCTGTGATGACCACCGCAATCGGGAAAGACAGTTGCAGCGCAGCTGCACCGCCCAAGGCCAGGGCAAGCAGAATCTCCTCTGGGGCGTAGGCCACCGAGGAGAGCGCGTCAGCGGCGAACACCGCCAGCGCCTTGACCTTCGAGAGGCGATGGTGCGCCTCAGCAGAGCTGGGGAGGGGATTGCCAAGCAACAATCGAATGAAATTGGAAGACATATTTCTAGACTACCAACCTAGCGCTGAGGGAGTGGTTCCCGAATCCTCCCGCAATGGCGTTAACTAGATTCTACCTGAAGAAATGACGCGGCTGGCACCGATTTAGCCACTCCGGATTTGCGCGACCGAAGCGGCGCATATTGAAGTTATAATCAAGATTACAAAACCTGACGCTAGCTGGAAAAACCCTTATGCAAGCCTTGCTATTCAATCCACACGCCGAGGAAACGGCCATCTTGACAATGGTATTGCAACAGGCTGGCTTCACCGTGCGAGCCGTGCGCAACCTCGATCAGGCCATTCAGGACTGGCCAGATCAGCCCTCGGACCTGATCATGATCACGCTCCCCAAAGACCAGGAGAAGACCATACGGCAGGCGAAACAACTTCGCGCGCACACCGCCGTCCCTATCGTCGTGCTTTACGATCAGCTCTCGAGCGACCAGCACGTGGAACTGCTGGAGGCCGGTGTTGACTTCGTCACCCCCAGCGAATACAACACCCGGGTTTTGCTGGCCGAAATACGGGCGCTCTTACGACGCACCGCCGGAATGCCTTTCTTCAGCTTACCGACCCTCACGCAAGAGAAAGTCAGCCTGGACCCGGGTAAGCGCACGGTGACCGTGGGGGAAGAGCAGCCCAAGAGGCTGACGCAATTGGAATTTCGCCTGCTCTACACGCTTATGACCCACGCCGGACAGATCATCCCCACCGAAAATATCGTCGAGCACGTGTGGGGCTACAGCGGGGAGGGCAATCGGGAGCTGGTGCGCGGCTTGATTCAGCGCCTGCGCGTCAAAGTGGAGCCTGAGCCTCACAAACCGCGCTACATCCTTAACGAACCGAACGTCGGCTACTACTTCGAACAATTCCCGGAAGAGGGGAACTAAATACAGCCAGCCCAATCCCTCCAGGATTTGCCCACCCGAACACAATCTGACCTCTCCTTGAGATGCCTTTTTCTGTATAAATCCTTTCACATTGGCTGGCGAATCAATATTCCCCTGGTACGCAGAAAGAATACCTTTTGGATACCGGCTCTTTATAATCAGGCCGATGGGATTGCTTTCCAGGAATTGCTATGATGCCTGAAGTGTTGAACGACGACCAGATTTCGCATCTCCTCAGGAACTGCCCGGTATGCCGCGCGCAGATCGACCTGGGCACAGAGCCATCTATCGGTTTGCGAGTGGTGTGTAGTGCGTGCCAAAGTGAGCTCGAAGTCATCTGGCTGTTCCCGGTGGAACTGGCAGTCTGCGAGAAGCGCCCAGACCAAATCCACGGACACAGCATTAAAGATATTCCGTAGGCATTAGGAAGCATCTCAACTTATCGCCTCTACTGCTGCTCGACAGCATCTCCCAAAAAAGTTTGCCGCCCTAAAGTCACAGCAAAAAAGATAGGAGCAAGCAATGATAGTCGCCGAATGCCCATCGTGCCAAAGTGAAGTTAAGTTTGGCAGCAAACCTTTCAAAGGCCAGCGTGTTCGTTGTCACCGATGCGATGAGGAGCTAGATGTCGTGAGTTTGAACCCTATCACGCTAGATTGGGGTTCAGACGATGACTCCGACGATGGCTACTTCGACAATGATTACGACACTGAGGAAAGTGACTACGATGAGTATGAGGAAGATTATAGCAAATACGAAGACGAGCCCGCTTCCTGGTAGACAGGAACCAAAGCTTCGGGTCTATAAGTCGTAGAAAGAGCGCCCCTTGCAAGGGGCGCTCTTGGTTTCGATTGCTTCAAGCTGGGAAATTTTGTCTGCCCGCCGAATGAAGACGACAAGCAGCCTTCTAGGGGGTATTCGTCACAGTGGGTGTAGAGGTCTCGGTTGAGGTCGGCGTCTCCGTGCTGGTGGATGTAGGGGTGGGAGTGAGAGTTGGGGTTGGTGTCGCGGTGGCCGGAGGGCTATTCCTAATTTGTGGCACAAACCAAAAGGCGTTCGCTTTGTCAGGGGTGCCGTGATTGGTAACGCTGAGAATAAAGCGCACTTTCTTCCCGGCCAGGCTTGATAAATCGAGATTGATCACCGAAACCTTGCCATCGTGACTTTCCTCCCAACTCCCGAGGCGCTTTATCCGCTCCCCCTGTTCCTGATAAAGAAGCTCAAAGGTCACGTCACAACCATTGCTATTTTTCAGGCAGCCGACCCAAGCCAGGAAGTGATCGTATTTTTTGACGGTGTAGGAGGGGTAGATGCCTCGTATCCACCCCAAGATCTTTTTATTGGGTCGCATCCACAGAGTGGGTTCATCCTCCGGGCGATTTTCCAATTGCGGCTGGTCCAAGAAAAGAACGAAACCATCTCCACTGCCTTCTTTGCCCGGACAAGGCAGCGCGCCGGTCGCGCTCTCCCAATCCGCCAAACAGTATTCGGTTGCGAACTGACCGGTGAAACTGCCCACGGCTGGTTTGATTTTGACGCGAACCCAGAAGGGACCGTTGGCATCTCCACCTAACCCAAACAACGCCCCATTGGCGTTGCGCAACTGCCAATAACCGGTAAAGGTTCCGGTGTAGGAGGGCGCCGTGAAAGTGACGGTCAGGTCGACGCTCTCCCCCGGCAATACATAACCGGGCAAGGGGATCTCCGTTGGCGCCCCCAGACGGTCCCCATCTATGAAGACCAGATCGTACTCCGGCGTCCACACACAGCTGCCGATATTCTGCACTCGCCAGGTCTTTCGGAAGCGCTGATTGCGGTCCACCACAGTATTGTCTTTGACGGTTTCAGAAACGAACCCAGCCCAATCGCAAATCTTAGGGGTAGGCACGGCGGTGGGTGTGGATGTGCTAGTTGCTGTTGGTGTGCCGGTGGGTGTCTCTGTGAGCGTGACGGAGGGCGAGGGCACAAGCGAAGCTGTAGCCTCCTGCAAGGAGGTCAGCGTTGCCCAGCCCGCAGTTTGTGTCATCGCAGCGTAAAACTCGGCGTAAAGTGTCTCAATCACTGAGGTTTGCGATACATCGGGGTCTTCAGGCTCGGTGCGCTCTATTAACGGCAAACAGGCGCTCGCCAGGAAAACCAGCAAGAGCGTGAAGTGCAAGGGAACTCTTCTTGATGGATTCAATGTTCCACCTCAAAATTGATCTTCAAGGAAACAAACTGAGCAGAGGATAGACCAGCGCTGTGCAAATCCGGTCAAACCTGAGGATTAAAAGGGCGAAAAAGGCGACATCCCCGTCGCAAAACTCGTATCTCCGGGAAAGTGTGGGGAAAATATCCAAATAAGATCCTCTCGGGCTGTGTGCAAAAAATGCCATCTGGCTCTAGGTTTTGCAACCCGCTTGAGGCGCTCGCCTTACCACTTTCATACCGAGGCTTGGTAAGCTGTTGGGGTTCGCAACTCATGTGAGATGGCATAGAGGCAAGCGTTTGAGCGCCATTATGGATAGCAGCGATAAAAGCAGAATAGTTCGAGATATCTCGCTATACTTTGCTCTGCTTCTCCTGGCCGGCTGGGTGGCAATAACTTACCGCGCGCTGATTGCGCCTCTGATTCTTTCGGCCCTGTTCGCCTACCTGTTGAATCCAGCCGTCAACCTGCTGGTGAACAGGATCAAAGTCAAAAGGGTCCTGGCCGTCTGTCTGGTTTACGTAATTTTCCTGGCAGGAACTGCGCTCTTGCTGGTCTACGTGCTTCCGCTTGTGATCGTGCAAGCGAAACTGATCTCAGTGGAACTGCGCCTTGCGCGTCTGCAGCAATTGCCCCTCCTGGAGACCCATCTCGAAAGCTTTTTGGGGCTTGACATCTCCTTCGAACAGGTGATCAGCGAACTGCAGGTCAGCTTAACCCAATTCATCCAGCCAGAAAACCTGTTTCGTCTCATCCAGTCTGCTACGAAAAATGTCGTTTGGGTGCTGATCATTCTCGTGATCACTTTCTACCTGCTCAAGGATTGGGAGAAACTCAAAGATTGGGCCTTCGCGCTGGCACCCAAGTCGACCTCGGATGACCTTCAGCGTCTTTACTCAGAAATCACCGGGGTTTGGGAATCCTACCTGCGCGGGCAGTTGTTCCTCATGGCTCTGGTGGGCATCCTATCCTGGGTGGTATCTGCAGGCCTGGGATTGCCTGGCGCGGTTATGCTGGGCTTGCTGGCCGGAACGCTGGACATCATCCCTTCCCTTGGGCCTGCGGTGGCCACAGCTGTGGCAGCGTTGCTGGCACTGACCCAAGGATCATCGCATTTGCCGTTGTCTAATGCTTGGCTTACCGTGCTGGTGATCGTATTGTTCGCACTGATCCAATTGCTCGAAAATGTCGTCTTACAGCCCGTGATCATGCGCCGACGTCTGAAGATCCACCCGGCCATCGTCTTCCTCGCGGTCACGAGCTCCATCGCGTTGGTAGGCGTGGTAATGGCCTTGATCGTCGTTCCCCTCATTGGGACGATCGAGATTATTCTGACCTTTGCTCGCCACAAACACCTCAAGCCGGAGCGCCGGGATGGCGAAGCCGAGCTCGTTGCACCTCAGAAAACCCCCACTGATGGCCATAGCACTTACACCAAAATTCTAGATGAAAGCACACGGTAAACAAGCTTGCTTGTACAAGAATTTACATTCTTTGGTGACGATTTACACTCTTTTAGGCATTGGCTTAAACACAATTCGAACCTCCCTAACCTATACTCAAAATAACCGATAGGCCTCTATCGGACTAACTCGCATTCTAAAGGAGAACACACAATGTCCCCAGAGAAAAAACCGGTCAACAAGCCCGTTCGCAAACCCAAGAAGAACACTGGCAAGACCGGCACCAAATAACACTCTGCGAACACACTTTGCGGAGGAAAAACACAGGGCAGGGAGATAGTGTCCCTGCCCTGTGCCGTCCAGGCGACGTCATCCCTCGACGCGAGACGCATGATGATATGGTCAGCCTCGATTTGAGCAACCTTGACTTGGAAGAGAGATGGTCTGAGATCAAACCGTCGATCAGATTCAAAACAGCCTCCCCTTTTCTCTCGAGAAAAGGCGCCCAGCGCTCTGCAGCAATCTATTGGGAACTGGAGTCAGGGTATGAGACGGGGTTGCACAAAGATAATGCCGATGAGCTCCTCTTGATCCTTGCTGGCGTGGCGAATTTGCGCGTGGGAACCGAAAAAAGACAATTCGCGCCGGAGCAGTTGGCCCTGATCCCAGCCATGATGCCGCACAACATCCAGAACATCAGTAATGGTGCTGTCCGCTGTTTGAGCTTTTTCGCCTGCGCAACAGTGGTTAGCGTCTTCGAAAAACCCCTCATGCCTCTCGGGACACGTGAACTCCACACCGGCCTGATCGAGGCGCATACTTCCTAATCCCCGACAGCATTTTCTCCTGGAGGACTGCAAATGGTCCCTACAGCGCTATTGATTTTCTTATTGCGCGTTACCGATGTGTCTTTGGGCACTGTGAGGATGATACTGACAATCCGAGGTTATCGTCCTTGGGCGGCGCTCATCGGCTTTGTGGAGATCACCATCTGGGTGGTGGCGATAAGCCGCGTGATCACCAATCTGAACAACGTCTGGAACATCCTGGGCTACAGCGGTGGCTTCGCCGTCGGCACACTCCTGGGTATGTGGATCGAGCAAAGACTGGCGATGGGTTACGCCAACCTGACCGTGATTTCACAAGATAGAGGCAAGCAAATCGCCGAAGAGGTGCGAAAGGCAGGCTACGGCGCCACCGAAGTGGAGGCTGCGGGGATCACCGGCCCGGTCAACCTCATTAACATCGTTTCCTCACGCAGGGAGATCGCCACCGTCCTCGCCCTGGTGAACAGAATAGATGCGCAGTCTTTCGTCAAAGTTGACGAACCGCAGCGCGTGATTCGCGGATACTGGGGCGTAATCAAATGAGGCGCGGGGCTGCACGCAGAGGCAGGAGAGGCAAACATGAGCAAGCCGGTCTATCTCACCCCAAAAGGCTTTGAGAGATTGAAAGCTGAATTGGACGATCTGATCTACGTCAAGCGTCCAGAAGTCATTGAAAAGCTGAGGCAAACTCTGAATGAGGGCGAAGATGAGCCTGAGACAGAACACCTGATAGCCAAAGAAGAGCAAGCCTTCCTTGAGGGCCGCATTCGAGAGCTGAAGCAGCTCTTGGCAAGCGCCATCATCGTTGAGTCTCACAAAGCCACGGGGGTCGTTTCGATTGGATCAACGGTCATCGTACAGGAAAACGGCCAAAAGGCTGAGAGTTACACGATCGTGGGGTCGGCAGAAGCAAACGTGCCGGAGCGTTTGATTTCCGATGAATCGCCTCTGGGCAAAGCGCTCTTGGGTCATAGGGCGGGGGAAGAGGTAAGCGTGACCGCTCCAGCCGGGATACTCAAGTACCGTATTCTTGAGGTACGTTAACGCCGATCGGCGGGCCAAAGACAGGGGCGTATAAAGAATCTCACCTCAAAAGCGGCTTTGTGATGAGCATAGAACAATAAACCCACTATTTTTGCATCCGCACCCGATAACCTTAATGCTTGGAAGATTTGTCCATGCTTTCGTCAACCGCAACAAATCATCACATCATTCTTGGGAGAGAAAAAAGTGGCCGAACACAACACCTTTTATAAGAAAGTGACCTACTACGACATCGTCTTCGACCGGGATGTGAGCCGGGAAGTCGATTTCATCCTTGGCGCCTATCAGCGCTATGCCGGAAGAAAGGCGAAATCCACATTGGATATTGCCTGTGGGCCCGCTTACCACGCCCGCGAGGTCGCCCGGCGCGGTATCCCGACGATTGGGTTGGACCTGCACCCTGAAATGGTGCAATTCGCCAAGGATCGGGCGATCTATGAGGGCCTCAATATAGCCTGGTTGGCTGCCGACATGCGTTCGTTCAAATTGAAGTCCCCGGTCGATATTGCCTATTGCGTCTTTGATGGCATCGACGCCTTGCTGACCAACCAGGACTTGGTCAAACACTTTCAAACCGTAGCAAAGAACCTGACACCCAAAGGTATCTACATCGTAGACCTGACCCATCCGCGCGACTGCTCGTATTGGGATTACGGGCACTTCGCCTATAAGGGCAAGCGGGACGGCGTGGCAGTTGAAATCGCCTGGGCCACCAATAAGCCCAAGTTCGACGTGCTGACGGGGATTGCGGATGTCGAGATCGAGATTCGAGTGAAAGAAAACGGCAAGCAAACTATCATCAAGGACAGCGCTAAAGAGCGCCTGTTGCTGCCCCAGGAGATCCAAATGCTCGCCGACCTATCCAGTATGATGAAGGTGGCAGGCTGGTACGGCGATTTCAACCTGGAACAGCCTCTGGATAATAGCTCGGCTTCCCGTCGCATGATCGCCGTGCTTCAGAAAACGCGCTGAGACGGGCTGGATGATGAACAAGCCGAGTTCTTATCTATCCCCAAGGCTGACAGTTAAGGAGCGGGCGCACAAGGGTGGGCATGGCGTGTTTGCCAACCAGATGATCGCCAGCGGGGAACTGCTGGCGATTTGGGGCGGCGAGGTCGTGACGTTGGAGCAGTTCAGCGAACTGCCGCGCCGCACCCAGCAGTTGAGCGTCCAGATCGAAGACCGCTTCTACCTGGTGCCCAGCAAGCCTGGTGAGCCTGCCGACTATATCAATCACTCATGCGATCCCAACGCGGGGATGGATGGGCAGATCGCTGTCGTTGCAATGCACGAAATACTTCCAGGCGAGGAAATTTGTATCGACTATGCCATGTGTGATGGCAGTCCTTATGATGAATTCGAATGCGCGTGCGGCACGTCTCGCTGCCGCGGAACGATCACCGGGAACGATTGGCAACGAAAAGAGCTGTGGGCGCGCTACGAAGGCTATTTTTCCCCTTATCTCCAACGACGCGTTCACAAGTTGATTCTAGAGGAGGCGGTGGAGCAGCCCCTTGATGTTCTGGCTGCAAAGTAAAGATCGAAATGGGCAACATCTCAGTGCCAAGCCGTATTCTTGGAAAACACGCGCTCTACGACCTATCGGGTTGTGATGCTAGCGTTCTGAACAATGCCGAGCGCATCCGCAGCATCGCGCTGCAAGCAGCCGACATCGCCCGCATCACTGTTTTGGGCAGTATGGATCACCATTTTGTGCCTCAGGGTTACAGCCTCGTCCTGATCTTAGAGGAGAGCCACCTCTCGATCCATACCTGGCCGGAACATGATTATGTGGCTATCGACCTGTTCTCCTGCAGTTTGCAGACCGATTTCGAGGCCGTGAGGGATTACTTGGTTAGCCAATTCCAGCCTGCTTGGACCGAATACCATCTCTTTGAGCGCGGGCCTGTGGAAAACCCCAGCCTGGCATCGCCAATCCCTAAATCCCCCAACGGGCATTCTGCCAAGCAAAGTTTTGAGGTGTGAGATGATGCGCGTAGCTAAGCCAACCATTCAGGCTGAGCTAGAGATAACCAGGATCGCCGCGCCGGTCAACACTCAGCAGCCTCAACCCTGGGGGTGGCACCTGGTGATGAATCTGTACCAATGCGACCCGCAGCTGATCCGGTCGGCGGAGGCCATCAAACAATTCGTCGTCGACCTATGCGATCTGATCGACATGCGTCGTTTTGGCGACCCAATCGTGGTCGATTTCGGGGACGATCCCAACGTAACCGGCTACTCCTTGCTTCAGTTGATCGAGACCAGCAACGTCTCCGGACACTTCGTCAACAAATGGAACAGCGCTTACATCGATGTGTTCAGTTGCAAGGAATTCGATCCTCACATCGCGGCAGATTTTTGCGCTCAGGCTTTCAAGGCCAAACAGGCCAAAGGCCTTTTCATCTATCGTGACTAAACGCTACATCACCGACCAATTACACGACTTCTATCAGATATCCCTGCTTTACCGGGGCATCTTGCACGACGAGATCACCGAATATCAGCACATTCAGGTCGTGCAAACGGATTACTTCGGTAGAGTTCTGCTGTTAGATGGCGTGATCCAGTTGACCGAATTCGACAACGCCGCCTACCACGAGATGATCGCTCACGTCCCCATGTTGGCACACGACAATCCGGCTGAAATCTTGATTGTGGGCGGCGGGGACGGCGGGACACTACAACAGGTTTTGCGGCACCCCGGCGTGGAGCACGTGGTGGTCGTCGAGCTTGACAAACGCGTCGTGGAGATATGCAGTCGCTTCTTCCCAGGCTTCGGGAACCCTTTTGCCGACCCCCGCGTCGAGCTGGTGACCGAGGATGCTTTCCCTTATTTGAAGCGCAACAAACGCAAATTCGACGTCATTCTCGCCGACACCACCGATCCAATCAGCGAGGCTGATAAGTTGTTCAGCGAGGAATTCTACCAACTGATGGTGGCGGCTTTGGGCCCGGGCGGCGTGATCACAACCCAATGCGAGCAAATGTATTTCAACACATCGTTGATCAAAAATATGTTCGACATCGCTAAAAAACTCGTCGAGCGGCCAGCTTATTACCACACCTTGGTGCCCACCTATCCCGGCGGTGGGATCGGCTTTCTATACCTATCTGATTCGCCCTGGCAAAACGGCCTTGGCAAACCCTACCCCCACGGCGTTAAATATATCAACAGCGCCATCCACGAGGCTGCCTTCGCCCTGCCGGAGTTTCTGAAAGCGGCTCTGCTGGGTGAGCAGGAGGATGGTTGAGTAGTTGGGTGGTTAAGTAGTTAAATAGTGGGGAGATGCAGGAGCAACGGCGGGCGCGAGGCCCTAGACCACGAAAGTATCCCTACTTCCTATAAGCCACGTAAATGTCGGCTTCGATCATCGTGCCCTCGGCGTCGTAGTAGTGATGGACGAAGTACAGGTTGCCGGCGGCGTCCAGGCTGGGCTCTCCGGCGAAGCTGGAGACGATCTCGACCGGCTCGCCCCAACTGCCATCCGGTTGCAGCAGGCTGCGGTAGAGCGCCGGGCCCGGGTCGCCGTAGATGCTGTGGCTGCGCAGGAACCATAGCTCTGTGCCATCGGGGGAGAGATACGGCCAGCCATCGTCATACTCGGAGTTGACAAGCGGCCCCAAGTTGACGGGTTGCGACCAATCTCCATCCACCCATTCGGTGACCCACAGGTCCAAGCCCCCCAGATAGGAGCCGCCGTAGCCGCCGGGGGCGTGGAAATACATTGTGTTCCCATCGGCGCTGATGTGCAGTTCGCCAATCCCGTAGTCGGCGTTGAGCTGCTCACCAACGTTCTCCCAATCGGTCCATTCCCCCTCGCGGTAATAGGCGACATAAAAATCGATCTCGCGGTAATTGCCCTCTCGCACGGAGCAGAACCACATCACATCATCCTGGACGAAATAGCAGCCATCCAGGGAGAGATCATCGTTCAGGATGATGCGCTCAGGCTCAGTCCAGGCACCATCCACCTTATGCGAGACCCACAGGCCGGTGACGCCGTCCAAGACCTGCTGCTCGGCGGGCACGCTGACGTCAGGGGTGAAGAAGAAATACAGGGTGTCCCCATCCGGCATGATGAAGG
>Ga0209164_1004585_pt1 | contig 12274 bp, 12 predicted proteins | sample MTBNYHSulfiMetaG_FD_187458 | JGI IMG/M metagenome (GOLD analysis project Ga0209164, IMG submission 187458) | Enrichment culture microbial communities from rom New York Harbor, USA that are MTBE-degrading - MTBE-NYH (New York Harbor Sulfidogenic)... | ecosystem: Environmental > Aquatic > Marine >...
CGGGCTCATCCCCTCGCGCTGGGTGGAGGGACTGGTGGGAGGCAATTCGCTTGGGGCCAACTTCTTCGCGGCCCTGGCCGGGGCCCTGATGTATTTCGCCACCCTGACCGAGGTCCCGATCCTGCAGGGGCTGATCGGGGCCGGGATGGGAAAGGGCCCGGCCCTGGCCTTGCTCCTAGCCGGCCCGGCCCTGAGCCTCCCCAACATGCTGGTGATCCGCAGCGTCATGGGCACGAAAAAAACTTTTGTTTTCGTGTCCCTGGTGGTGGCGATGTCCACCGTGACCGGAATGATATTCGGGGCGGTGACGGCAGCCGGATGAACGGAAAAAGAAAAACAAGGCGTGGCGGGTCCCTCGCCCGGCTTAGCCTGGCCGGGGCGGTTCTCTGCGGGGCGGTCTTGAACCCGGCGCCGGGGCGGGCGGAAGAGCGAATGGTCGTCCACTTTTTCGGGTCCCGGACCTGCCTGGAATGCCTGGAGATCAAGGAGGAGGTTCTCCTGCCCCTGGCGGAGGAATACCCCTCCGCGCTCGACCTGCGCCTGCACGAGACCGAGGATCCGGAGGGGCTCCGGCTGATGCTGGAGCTGGAGAAGCGCCATGCCGTTGTGAATCCGGCCCCGCAGGAGCTTTTCCTGCCCCGGGACTGCCTGATCGGGACGGCGGAAATCTTAGAGAAAGCAGAGGCGCTGATCCGGGACCGCCTAAAGGATCCCGGAGGCTGGAAGCCGCTTGTGCCGGTGCAAGCCGGGGAGCCGGACGATCCGCTCCAGGCCCGGTTCCGGGAGATCACCTTCGCCGGGATTCTTTTCGCCGGCCTGATAGACGGAGTCAACCCCTGCGCCATCGCCACCATCATCTTCCTGGTCTCCTTTCTGGCCTTGCAGAAACGGTCCCGGGCCCAGGTCATCGCCATCGGGCTGGCTTTCACCGCCTCGGTCTATCTCACCTACCTGCTGCTCGGCGCCGGGGCTTTTCAATTCGTCACCATGCTGGATTCCTACCGGATCGTCTCCCAGATCGTCCGCTGGTCGGCGGTGGCGCTGGCCGGCCTGGTCGGGGTACTCAGTTTCCGGGACGCCCTGGCCTACCGGAAAAGCGGCGACACCGGCCGCATCCTTCTGCAGATGCCCAAGGCGGTGAAACTCCGGGTCCACAAGCTGATCTCGGGCCACCTCAAGGGCAGGCATTTGCTCCTGGGCGCGGCCGTCACCGGTTTCCTGGTCACTCTTTTTGAAGCCGTCTGCACCGGGCAGGTCTATCTCCCGGCCATCATCGTGATGTCCCGGACCGCCGGGAGCCGCACGGCGGGGTGGCTTTACCTTATCTTGTACAACGTGCTTTTCGTGCTGCCGCTGCTGATCATCGTGATCCTGGCCGGGTTCGGGCTCACCTGGAACAAGCTGGCCCAGACGACGCAAAAGAACCTCTCCCGAGTGAAGATCCTGATGGGGATTGCCATGCTCCTGCTCGCGGCTTTCCTGGCCCTGGCTTGAGGGGAGAAACTTACTTCCCCGATGAAATTTTCCGGCCGGGCGCGATGCCGCCAAAGCCGACTTCCCCGGTAAAGAAGGGGCGCGGAGGGAAAAAACCAAGGAGGAAGAAGATGAAGATCGCGGTGCTCGGAACCGGATGTCCCAAATGCCAAAAGACCAAGGAAAACGTGGCCGCGGCCCTCAAGGAACTGGGCCGGGCGGCGGAAGTGACGGCGGTGACCTCCCTCAAGGAGATCTCCGCCTACGGGGTGATGCTCACCCCGGCCCTGGTGGTGAACGGGGAGATCAAGGCGGAAGGGAAGGTCCCTTCCGTGGAACAGATCAAGGCCATGCTGGCCTGAACCAAGAGGCGGAAGGATGAAAACCAAGGTAATCCTGCCCGCGGCCGTGATCGCGCTGGCGGCGGGGCTGATCGTTCTCCGGGAAAGCCGCCGGGAAAGCCCCCCGCCGGAGACCGCCCCGGCGGCTTCTTCCTTCCTGCCGCGCCTGGTGGACCTGGGGGCGCACTCCTGCGTTCCCTGCAAGATGATGGCCCCTATTCTGGAGGAACTCCGCCGGCAATACCAGGGGGTGTTCACGGTGGACTTCATTGACGTCTGGCAGAACCCGGAAGCGGGACGGCAGTACGGGATCCGGGTCATCCCCACCCAGATCTTCTACGACGCCGCCGGGGCCGAGTTCTTCCGGCACGAGGGGTTCTTGGGCAAGGACGACATCCTGGCCGTCTTCCGCCGAAACGGGATCGCCCTCGGGAACAAGGAGACGGGGTCATGACCGAGTTCCTCACCGGTCTTTCCCGCGCGGTCGAGGGGGCGCCGGCGCTGGCCTTGGCGGCGTCCCTGGTCTGGGGGGTCCTGAGCATCCTGCTCAGCCCCTGCCACCTGGCCAGCATCCCCCTGATCGTGGGGTTCATCGACGAGCAGGGGGATATCTCCACCCGCCGGGCCTTCCAGCTTTCCGCTCTCTTTGCCCTGGGGATCCTCGCCACCATCGGGATCGTGGGGGCTCTCACGGCCGCGGCCGGCCGGATGATGGGGGACGTGGGTCGCTGGGGGAATTACCTGGTGGCCCTGATTTTCGTCGTGGTGGGACTGCACCTGCTGGACGTCGTGCCGCTGCCGCTTTCTTCCCGGGGCGCCGGGTTCCGCCGCAAGGGGCTCTGGGCGGCCCTGCTTCTGGGCCTGGTCTTCGGGCTCGCCCTGGGGCCCTGCACCTTCGCCTACATGGCCCCGATGCTGGCCGTCACCTTCAAGATCGCTTCCGCGCAGCCCGGGTACGCCTTCGCGCTTCTGGCCGTTTACGGGATCGGGCACTGCGCGGTGATCGTGGTGGCCGGGACCTTCACCGAGGTCCTGGAGCATTACCTGCACTGGAACGAACGCTCCCGGGGGACGGTGATCCTGAAGAAAGTCTGCGGGGTCCTGGTCCTGATGGGCGGGTTTTACCTGATCCTGACCGCCCCCTGACGCCGGGGAGGAAATTAACCGCGAATCCCGCGAATCCACGCAAACCAAAACTAAGATTCCGCAGATTACCGCAGATTATTTCTTTTCCACGTCATTGCGAGGAGAACCGAGCGAAGCGAGGGACGACGAAGCAATCTCTTAAAGACTTTAAGGCGTGGGAAGATTGCTTCGCCTTCGGCTCGCAATGACCCCGAGAATTAGGCTGAAGAAACCGCCGCCGCATTCACATGTAGACATGTAGAACCGTCGCCTTTTCAACCGTGTAGGACATGTAGATCATGTAGCGTTCGCTATCGGGATCGGGCACACCATTATCACGCAAAAGCGCCAAGAATTGGATCGTCCACAGATTTCATGGATTCGTTCGCGTTCACGTACTTGTTCACGGCGCAAGGCAGGGCGGCTGGAATTAAAAATCAGGGGCGCAAGTTATGCGGGGGTGCTGCCCGCCGGGAGGAGCGGGGAAGGGTGGCGGCGGCGGCAACCTGAGCGACAATCAGGAGGCATGAATATGAGCGAACAAGCAATCGCCGGCGACGAGAGGAAACTGACCAACGTCTTCGAGCGCTACCTGACCGTCTGGGTGGGGCTGTGCATCCTGGGGGGGATCCTCCTGGGCAAGGTCGCCCCGGGGGTGGCGCAATACCTCGACGGCCTCTCCATCTACGTCAACGAGGCGCCGGTGGTTTCGATCCCGATCGCAATCTGCCTCTTCTTTATGATGTATCCGATTATGGTCAAGATCGACTTCGCCTCGGTGATCAAGGCCGGGCGAAGCGGCAAGCCGGTCCTGCTGACCCTGTTCGTGAACTGGTGCATCAAGCCCTTCACGATGTACGCGATCGCGATGTTGTTTTTGGGAGTTCTCTTTCGCTCTTTTATCGGGGCCGAGGCGACCGATCTGGTGAAGATGCCGTTCGGGCTCGACCTGCCGGTGGGCGCGGCCCACGGGGCGGGGACGGTGGTCCTCCACCAAGGGATAAAGATGCTGGAGGTTCCGCTCTGGCGAAGCTACCTGGCCGGCTGCATCCTGCTGGGGATCGCCCCCTGCACGGCGATGGTCCTGGTCTGGGGCTACCTTTCCCGGGGCAACGACGGCCTCACCCTGGTGATGGTGGCCATCAACTCCCTGACGATGCTCGTCCTTTACGGAGTGCTGGGCGGGTTTCTGCTCGGGGTGGGGCGTCTTCCCGTCCCCTGGCAGGCCCTGGTTCTCTCCATCGCCATCTACGTGGCCCTGCCCCTGGCGGCGGGCTTCCTCTCCCGGAAGTGGATCATCGCGGCCAAGGGCGAAACCTGGTTCCGGGAGAAGTTCCTCCACGTCCTCACCCCGATCACGATCATCGCCCTGCTGATCACCCTGGTGCTGCTCTTCAGTTTCAAGGGCGAGGTGATCCTGACCAATCCGCTCACGATTCTCTGGATCGCCATTCCCCTTTTCATCCAGACCATGCTCATCTTCTGGATCGGCTACTGGCTGGCCCGCCGGCTGAAGCTGACCTACGCGGACGCCGCCCCGGCGGCGATGATCGGCGCCTCCAACCACTTCGAGGTCGCCATCGCCACCGCCACCATGCTCTTCGGCCTGGCCTCGGGGGCGGCCCTGGCCACGGTGGTCGGGGTCCTGATCGAGGTGCCGGTGATGCTGGGGCTGGTGAAGATCTGCCTGCGCACGCAGCACTGGTTCCCCGCGGCCCGGCTTCAGGCGGGCGATATCGGACAGGGCGCAATGACATAAGCGGCAAAGCAGCCGCTATGGCGATTCCCGCGGGGGGGCTTCAGGATTCGGGGTTGTTCCGGTAGGCGAAGACCCGGACCTTTTCCAGGGTGACCATCCCGTTCTGGATCATGCCCTCCAGGACGGGCAGGAACGCCTCGATGCGTTCGGGCTGATCCACGATCTCGATCACGATGGGCAGATCTTCCGAAAGGCGCAGGATCCGGGCGGTGTGGATGCGGTTGGCCCGACCGAAACCCATGATGCCCCGCAGGACGGTGGCGCCGGAGAGGCCGAAATCGTGGGCTTTTTCCACGATAACCTCGTAAAGCGGCCGATGCCCGTGCTTATAGGCTTCCTCGATGAAGATTCGCAGCAGTTGAGCTTCCCGGGGCGGATTCACGAAAAAACCTCCTTTAGATCAGGCGGCCGAGGGCGGCGCCCGACAGGTAAGCCGCCAGGCCGGCGGCCAGTTCCCCCGTCACGTTCAGTCCCGCCAGCAGCCACTGGGATTGTTCCAGCATCTGATCGGTCTCGAAGAGGAAGGCGCTGAAGGTGGTGAAAGAGCCCAGGAATCCGATCAGGACAACCATGCGGACCGCGCCGGGAATCGGCAGGCGCTCCTGGGTCAAGGTCCAGACCAGGCCGAAGAGAAAACACCCCAGCACGTTCACGGCCAGGGTCCCCCAGGGGAACCCCGAGTTAGCGCCCCGCTGCACCCAGCCGGAGAGGCCGTAGCGGGCCAGGGTCCCCAGCGCTCCGGCCAGGGCCAGCCAGAGGAGTTTCTGGATCATTTCAAGAACCTTTCCGGGCGGCAGCTTTTGCCGGGGCGAGCACGGAGGCAAGCCAGTCGAACATCCGCTGGTCGTAAAGGCGCCGGGCCAGGGGCTGGCAATGGAGGTTCGCCCCTTCTTCCCGGGTGAAGCGGACGATGGTCTTGGGGCAGCGCAGGGCCGCGTAAACTTCCGCCGGCTGCCCGGGCCAGAACTGCTCGTCCTCGGGGTCGGCGATGAAGACGGGGCAGCGGATTTTCCCGATCACGTCCCGGAGATGGTACTGCCGAGCGGCCGAAATCCAGTTGAAACAGCTTTTCACGCCGTAAGGCCTCATCCGGAACTCGAGCTCCTGCCGGGCGGCCGGCGGAGCGTCCTTCATGCTCTCGGCGAAGAAACGGTCGAACTCCTCCTTCCGGCCCGAATCCAGCAATTCGAGCATCTCCGGGGGAAAACGCGCGATCATGGCGGCGGAAACGTCCATCACCCCCGGATCGGCAATCCCGGCCGCGACCCGCCGCTCGAAGGCAAGCGCGCGCAGGACCCAGTAGCCGCCCTGGCTGATCCCGGAGAGGACGATCCGGGCCGGGTCAATATCCGGACGAGCCAGAAGATAATCCACGACCGGGCCGATTACCTCTTCCCAGTCGGGGCGAAAGGGAATGTTTTGGAGCCAGAGGAGCGCGTTCTGCCCCGGCCCGTCGAAGGTAAGGGCGGCATAACCGCGCTCCAGGGCCCCGGCGATCCCGGAGGCCCACATCGCATGGGTGGGCCCGTCGGAGCCGTTGGCGAAGATCACGACCGGCCAGGGGCCTCCGCCGGCGGCGGGAGTGAAGAAGTAGCCCGGCAGCGCGGTCTGACCGTAAGGAATTTCCACCCGCTCCGCCGGGGGCCGCAGGAGAGAGCAAAAGCGGTCCCAGCACTCCCGGCTCTTCTTCCAGGTCGGGAGCTGGCGGCTGGGGTCCGCGCTCCCGTCGGCCATGGCGCCGGCCAGCGAGTAATAACCGGCCGAGCGCAGGAAAGCCCAGCGGGCGCTCTCCCGGTTTCCCGCCTCCAGGCAGTTTTGGGCGACGCCGCCAACCCGCTCCGCCAGGGCGTGGCACTCTTGAAACCAGCTCTCGCAGTCCCCGTCGGAAATCCGGGAAGTCGCCGACAGCAGTTCCCCGGGCTCGGCCGCGCCGTAAGCGCAGCTCCCCAGGGCGATCCGGAACTCGAAATCCATCTGGGGATGCCGGAAAAAAATCCGGTCTTTCCTGGCTTTCTTCAAGGCTTTTTCCCTTCCGGCTCCGGGGGGTAGCCCAAGCTCTGGGCCAGGACGATCTTCTGCTCGGGCTTGAGCCCCATGGCCGCCCCCAGAGCGGTTCGGTCGAGCAATCCCCGCACCACCGTGGAAAGCCCGGCGGATGCGCAATAGAGGTAGACGTTCTGGCTCACGAACCCGGTGTCGGCGGCGGCGTAAAAGTCCTTGTCCGTTTCCGACCCCGACATCCGGGAATAGTCGGCCACGAAGACCAGGTTGACCGGGGCGGAAGCGACAAAAGCCTGGCTCCCGGTCAGGGCCCGAAGGTCGCCGGGTTTGACCTGGACCAGGTCGTTTTCCCTGGGGCGGTAAAGGAAGGCCCCGCCCGCGGTCACGACGTAGACGTCGATCTCCTGCCGGTTGCGGGCGGTGGGCGAGGTCCGCTTGCCCGATTCCGGCCGGTTGATCCCGACGGCGGCCCAGAGCAGGTTCGAGAGTTCCTGGGGCGGGATTGTCCGGGAGCTGAAGTCGCGCTCGGAGCGGCGCGCCCGCAAGGCTTCCAGCAGGGGCATCCCCCCCTCGGTCCGGGGGGCGGGAAGCGCGATGGGGGGAAGCAGACCCTCCTGCGCGCTGCCGGCTCCCGCCAAGCTCAGGCACATAACCGTGATCAGGGCTAAAATCGCTCGTTTCATGAAAAACCTCCCGCCGTTGGCTTCACTTTCCCATTTCGCTGGGGTTGGGCGTCTTGATGATCAGGAAAGAGGCGTCCTGATCCGAAACGTTCTTGATCGTCATCGTCGCGCCGAACGCCACCGGCATCAGGTCTCCCTGCCGGAGCCGGTGCACCGGCCCGGCGAGGTCGAGGTCGACCTCGCCCCGGAGAATGAGCAAATGGACATGGGAATTGGCCTGATGCGTCGGAACCGTCTGCCCGGGATGGAGCGCCGCCTGCATGATCAGCAGGTGCTTGGTGTCGACAAGCTTTCTTTTTCCCATTCCCGCATCGCTATAAGGAATTCCTTCCAGCACATTCTGCATCAGCCCGTCTCCTCCGGTTTCCGCCGAGGCCGGCGACAGCATCCAGCAGATCGCCAGGCCCAGGCCCGCCCAAGTCATGATCTTATTCATGAAATCATCTCCCGGTTTCCATCGCTATCGTTATCGTGGCCCGGGTCAGGATACAGGGTTCAGGAAAACCAGGAAACAGGAGACCGGAGATAGGAAACCCCGTAATCCGTAATCAGTGATCCGTAATCCGTCAAAACCCGGGATACAGGAAACAGGAGTCAGGATTCAGGAGACGCGAACTTTTGCACCTGATTAACTCTGATTTCTCTGCTTACTTCTCCGCCACTCCTTCAGCCTAACTTCCTTACCACAGAGTTCACAGAGGGAAAACAGAGGCCACAGAGATAATTTTTCTCACCATGAAGACCATGAAGGAAAAATCTGTGAAATCTGTGGAAAAAAATCCGCGGCAATCTGCGTAATCTTAGTCTCAGTTCGTGTGGATTCGCGAGATTCGCGGTTAATCCGGGGAGGGCGGAATCAGTAGTCGTAGTTCCAGTAGAGCATGACCCCGTTGTTGAGATTATCGTCCAGGAGGCTCTCCAGGAACAGGCGCTCGGCGAGTTGGAGTTCGACCCGGACCTTGCCGGTGCCCGAGGCCGTCCCGGACTCAAGATCGAGGTAGACTCCCTCGGCCAGATATTTCCCCACCCCCATGGTGGTGGCCGGGCCGGAGGAAGTCGCGGCCTCACGAAGTTCCAGCCGGTCCACCGCCAGCAGGTCGCGGGTCCCGGCCATGATCCCCCCTCCCCCGCCCGGCCCCCGGCGCAGATCGTTGAGGGCCAGCGCCAGCTTGACGGCTTGAAAGGCGGTAATGCGATCAAGACTCGTCCCGAACAGAACGCGAGCCAGAACCTCGTCCTCGGGCAAGGCCGGCTCCGAGCTCAAGGCCACCTTTAGGTCCGGAAATATTCCGGAGACCTCGATCCGGGCGGTGACGTCCCCGGCCCGGGCCTCGGCGCGCAGAAACACCCCAAAAACCAGGGGCTCCGCGCTGATCAGGTTCAAGGCTCCTTCCCGGATTTCGAAACGGCGGGTGAGAAAGTCGAAATGGCCTTTCAGGGGGCGCAGTTCCCCCGAAATCGCCGGCGCGCTCAACTGTCCCCCGGCCCGGAAAGAACCGGCCCACTCCGACTCGAACTGCCGCCCCTGGGCGAAAAAACGCCCGGGAATTTCCAGCGCCAGATCCAGGAAAACCGGGTATCCCGCGCCCGGAGCGGGCGGGGAAACCTTCTCCGGAGGGGAGGGAACCTCCACCACCTCGAGATCGGGAATGCTCCCGGGAAACCGTTCCGGGACGCTGAAGCGGGACGGTCCGGTCTCCAGCTTCCCTTCCGCCCTGATTCCTTCCCGGGAGCCGGTCAAGACCAGGTCCGCCCCCAGGACAAGCTGAAGGTCGTCCCGCCGCACGGCCGCAAAATCCCGCAAAACCGCCCTGAAAGCGAAAGCCGGGGAACCGTCGGCCGCGAGCATCGCCTTTCCGAAAGCCGTCAACCTCCCCTTGCCCCCGTCGCCGGCCCGCAGGTCTTCCAGGATCAGCTCCCGCTCCCGCAGGACCGCCCGGAAGGAAACTCCCGCGAGCACAAGCCCGGCGGCGGGGACGGCGCAGCTTCCTTCCTCCAAGGCGATGAACCCGGTCCCGGACGGGACGGCCGGCGTGCCGCCCCCCTCGAGCTTGCCTTCCATTCGCCCGGAAAACCTGACCGACTCCGGATCGAGCAATCCCGTCCAGGAAGCCAGTTCCAGGCCGAATTCCAACTCTCCTCCCCAGGGGGAGTCCGGGGAAAAATCCAATAAAAACGGCTCCAGGGAAAAGCCGGCTTCGGCCTCCGCGCTGAACGCGGCCCAGGCGCCCGCGAACCCTTCCAGGCGGCCCGCCGCACGGGCCAGACCCTCCCCCAACTCGATTCGGGCCCGAAGTTCGCCTTCCCCGGCCGCCCCGGGCAGGGTCAGGCGGGAAAGAGAAAGAAAGCCCTCGAGCTCGGGCCGGGCAACCGGACCGGAGAGGGCCAGATCCAGGTCGAGCAAGCCGTCCGGACCTTCCATCCCGGCCGGGGCCAGCAAGTCCAGGGGAATGTCCCGAAACTCCACGGCCAACTCCGCCTGGTCAAGACGGCGTCGGCCCCGGGCCCGGAACCCGAAGTCCGCCGGAGAGATCTCCCCGGCGGCGTAACCCTCGGCCTTCAGGGAGAAAGTTCCCGCCGGTTCCCCGAAGAGTTCGGAAATTTCGGCCTGAATTTGCAGGCCCGTCAGGTTTCCGAAGGCACCCCCGATATCGCGCATCGAGAGATCGAAACTCAGCAGCTCTCCGGCTTCCCCGACCAGGTTCTGCGCCCGGAGCCGGCCCGAGCCGGCCAAGTCCGCTCCCAGGAGCGCACCCAGGGGGGAAATGTCCCGAAAATCCCCCCCCAGACGACCCCGGAGGAAAAAATCCTCCAAACCCAAGATCAAGGCGCCTTTCAGTTCCAGCCCGGGATAAATGACGGCCAGATCCCGGAATTCGATCTCCGTCTCCCCAAAACGGAAATCGGAACCAATCCTCAAGCCCTCCGTTTCCGGGGCTGTTCCCTCCGCCTCCAGCCGCCCCGACCAGGCCAGGAGCTTCCCGGCGGCTTCCAGGCGCACGCGGGCCGACAGCGCGGGGGGGCCGGGAAAAGCAACGGCCCCGGACAGCCGGAAATCCAGCCGGCCCCGGAGCAGAGAGGCGGCGGACAGCCGGATATCCAGATCCTGAAACAAGAGCCAGGGGCCCGCTTCGTCACTCAACGAGAAGCTCTTCAGGCGGAACCGGAAGGGGACAAAGCCGGAGAGCCCCTCCAGTCGGATCCCGGAGCCGGGCGCACTCAAGCTCCGGGAAAGCGCCCGCGCCAGTGTCCGCTGGACCGGCGGAGTCTGGAGGAGAACAAACGCCGTCAGGAGCGTAAAAATCAAGCCCGCCAGCGCCTTGGCGCCCAGAACGATTATCCGCTTCGGTGTCCTCATCATCCACGGATTCGGCTGAAATAACCGAGGGCGCGTTCACATGTAGTCATGTAGCACATGTAGAACCGTCGCCTTTTCAACCATGTAGATCATGTAGTTAAATTCGAAATCAGAAACTCGAAATTCGAAACTGCAAGATGGTTTGAGGAATTCGAGTTTGGTTTTTGTTTCGAATTTCGTCATTCGAAGCTTGTCCTCTGCGAAGCGGAGGATTTCGAATTTATTGGGTCTCCTGACTCCTGAATCCTGTTTTCTGTGTCCTGGGTTTCGACGGAATACGGATTACAATTTTCCCTGTCTCCTGTTTTAGAAGGCCTGGCCGAGGCTGACATAGACCTGGAAGGAGCCATCCACCCCGGGACGCCGGTTGAGGGGAAAACCGACGTCCGCCCGGAGCGGGAGCCCGGCCAGGTAGTAGCGGAAGCCGAATCCGGTCCCCCAGAGCAGCGGCCGCTCCTCGAACTCCGGGTAAGGGGCCGCGAAAGCGGTGCCCCCGTCCAGAAAGGCGGCCAGCCCCAGATCCCCCCAGATCCGGGCGCGCAGTTCAGCGTTGATTTCCACCAGGGCCCTGCCCCCGACGGGATCGTCATCGGCGTCGAGCGGGCCCACGGTCTGGTAGGGATAGCCTCGGATCGAGCCCCCGCCCCCGGCGTAGAACCTCTCGTCGGCGGGAACCGTGAACTGCCCCGCGCCCACCGTGCCCCCCGCTTCGGCCCTCCCGGCCAGGACCAGCCTCCGCCCGGAGAAGACCTCCAGGTAGGCGGAGGCGTTGGCCGACCAAGCCAGGAAGCCGATCGATGCGTCGCGAGCATCGAGAAAGTTACGGCCCTCCAGGGCAAGGCGGAATCCCCGGGCGGGATCGAGCAGGTCGTCGCTCCCGTCCCAATTCAGCTTGAGGGGCAGGAGCAGGAACACGTAATTCTCCTCATCCCCCGACTGCTCGACCCGCGAAAACCTGATCCCGGCGCCCGCGCCCGCGGTCACGGTAGTTCCCAGTTTTCTTTCCAGCAGGCCGAGCGCGCGGAGCCAGCTACTGGTATAGGCGTCGGGGAACTCCCGAGCCCCTTTGACCGATAAATCCAGAACTTGACCGGAGGCAAGAAAATCGGGCTGGCGGTAACCGGCGCGGGCGGAAAATCCGATCCCAGAAGCCCGGGCCTCGAATCCCAGGACCTCGGCCCGGCCCAGGAGGTTGCGGTCTTCCCACGAGACCAGTCCCATGGGACCCTCGTCGGTCCGGTAACCGACCCCGGCCTTGAGGGTGCGCCGGGCCCGTTCCCGCACACTCACCTCCAGGGGAAGAAGATTGTCCTCACCCAGGGCGGGAGGGTGTTCGATCCGGACCAGGGAAAAAAGCCGCGTCGCGGAAAGCCAGTCCCTATAACGCCGGACCTGCCCGGCGTTGTAGGACTCTCCCTCGCGCCAGGGCAGGTGCTCGCGGCAGTATTCTTCCCGGGTCCGTTCCAGGCCCGAAAAAGAGACGGCGCCGAAGCGGGCGGAGGGACCGGGAGCGAAAACCAGTCTCACCGAGACA
>Ga0209164_1004589_pt1 | contig 12265 bp, 6 predicted proteins | sample MTBNYHSulfiMetaG_FD_187458 | JGI IMG/M metagenome (GOLD analysis project Ga0209164, IMG submission 187458) | Enrichment culture microbial communities from rom New York Harbor, USA that are MTBE-degrading - MTBE-NYH (New York Harbor Sulfidogenic)... | ecosystem: Environmental > Aquatic > Marine >...
GTGGATGCGACCTTGACATCAGCGGGATAAAAAACATCCTTGGAGACGTTTCACTTATTTATGTCAGACTCGAAAAGAATACCGGCAGGGCAAACGCAGGGAATGTGGGCATTGAGCATGCCCGCGGAGACTACATCGGTTTTTTGGACGACGATGATGAACTCTATCCTGATCATGTTGCCACACTGATCGGCTTTTTGGTCCAGAGCGATTACAAGGTTGTATATTCGGACGCTGTTTTTGTCTTTAAAGAATATGATACCGAAGCCTGCGAATTCAAAGGCAGGAGGAAAGAACTGGCTTTTTCGCGGGATTTTGATTACGACCTCCTGGTCTTCGAAAACTATATCCCGTTCATGTGTCTTCTCTTCAGCAGGGACGTGCTTCTCGGTTTGCACGGCCTTGATGGCACGCTGGATCTCTATGAAGACTGGGATGCACTCATAAGAATTGGCGAAAAGTATCCGTTCCATCATATCAAGAGGACCACCGCTTACTACAATCAGTGGAGCGCGGACTTCCAGATATCCCAGGACAACAGGAACCGGAAATATCTGGAACAATCCTATATAAGAGTAATTTCGAAGCATCTTGATAAGATCACTCCTGAGCGAATCCACGGGTATATGTCAGGTTATGTGTGTGCGAGAAATCTCGTGAAAGAGAAAGAATCGCTGGTGGCGAATCTCTCTGCAGAGGCGGCGAATCTCTCTGCAGAGATAGGGAAGAAGGACGCTGCATTGAGGGAGAGTACTTCCAGGAAAGACATGCTTTCGGCTGAGGTACGGGAGTTGCAGGCACTTCTCCATGAGAGTAATGCCCTGATTTATGCGATGAGGGATACCCTGGGGTGGAGGGCACTGGAGAGATATCGCACGCTGAGAAACCGGATATTGAGCACTCCCTCTGCCCGCAGAGTCAAAGACAGCCTTTTTGCGAAAGGACTCAACGTATTCAGAAAACAGGGATTCAAGGCAACGTTAAGGAAAGCCAATAAAAAGTTATTATTCAACAAGTCTGTCAAGAGAGCGTCAATCCCGATCGAAATTCCTCCTCCTCCCTCGTATGTGGTTCAGGAAATTGAGGGAAATCCTCTTCTCTCCAGGGTGTCGGTTCTTATCCCGACAAAGAACGCCGGCGAGGAATTTGATTATGTATTGCGGAAAATAACCCAGCAGGAAGGCATCGGCGAGATAGAGCTGATCATCGTTGACTCCGGATCTGAAGACAGCACGGTAAAGATTGCCCGGGAATATACCAACAATGTTTTCCAGGTCCCTTCAGGAGATTTTCATCATGCCGGGACACGCAATTTTGCCGCAGAGAAGGCTTCAGGCGAGTTCCTTGTATTCACAGTTCAGGATGCTGTTCCTGTGAGTGCCCAATGGTTATTCAAGCTTCTGTCTCCGATTTATCAGGGGAAGGCTTCGGTAGTGTCCGCGAGACAGATACCCCGTTCCGATGCAGACCTCTTTTCCTGTTGGTCATACTGGAGTCACAATATAAAATATCTGGGCTGCGACCATGACAGCATCAGTAATAATTCATTATTCGATAATTTTGACGCACTTGACCTACAGTCAAAAAGATCATTGGTAAAATTGGATAGTGTCAGCCTGGGCATCAGGAAGTCGGTCTTCGATGAGTATAAATTTATTTCAGAGTACGCAGAAGACTTTGACCTCGGTGTCCGCCTGATACACAACAACCATACGCTTCTCTTTCAGTCATCGAATGCGGTAATACACTCCCATAATCGACCGGCGCTCTATTTTTTGAAAAGAAGTTATGCGGATACGACTGCCCTCTGGAATATCCTGCACATGGAAAGGAAAGCAATCCCCCCTGATGCGATCCTGGAAGCCCTCAGTTTTGCCTATTCAGGATTGAAAAGTTGTCTCTCTCCTCTCCTGAAAGAGGACTGGCAGCTGCGGAACCCTTCTGATGCGGTCAGTGCGGTTATCGATTGCCTTGCCCGCCGGATTCATGGCATGCACGCAATCGCCCAGCCGCCGGAAGGAGACCCGCTGGTGGATGAATTTTTTAAACCGATACCTCCCGTTTATCACAAAAAAATTATCAGCGAATTCTATACAGAGGTTCAGGCGGTTTCCCGGAGCTTTGCGGACTTTACCTCCCGCTATAGCAGCGTTCATGAGATAGAACCTGACTTGGTACAAAGCCTATACAAGCTGTTTTGCCTGACTGCCGGACATTATCTTGCGGCAAATTCTGTGGACCAGGCACATTCGCTTCAGAGAGGTGTGTGAGTGAGGATTCTTATAGGCGTACACCAGTTTTTCCCCCGGCATTATACCGGGACGGAACGGTATGTCCTCAATCTTTCGAAGCAGCTTCAAAAGATGGGGCATTATGTGAAGGTCTTAACCTATGCGTTCAGAGACGAGGACAACTTCCGGAAGTTCCCTAAGACAGATTTATTATATAAGGAATACTCATTCGAAGGGGTGCCGGTCATTGCCCTGCAACATGCCAGCCATCCGGACGATCTCACCTTTGTCTTCGATTTTCTGGACCCGGTTATTTACGAAGGGACAAAAAAAATCTTCGAAACAGAAAAATTTGATCTCTTCCATTGTGCGCACCCGCTCAGAATTGCCTCAGCGATGAAAGCAGCGAGGGATTGCGGCGTAAAGGTTGTCTTTATGGTCACTGATTATTTTGTGATGTGTCCGATGGGTATTATGCTCAGGTCCGACAATACACTCTGCGACGGGCCTGATGAAGGGAAAAACTGCCTGAAATATTGTTTTACGAACGTTACAAGAGAGAGGATGGACAAAAGAATTCGGGATGCCCATGCCTTGCTGGATTGCTGTGACTGCCTGCTGTCTCCCTCGCTGTTCCTCATAGGTCTTTTTAACTATGTGGGGTTCATCCCTGAAGAAAAATTCCTGCTTTCACGGCACGGGTTCGATTACAGAACAAAGAAGAAATATTTTTCCAGGAAACCCGGTGAGGTGATCACCTTCGGATATATCGGCACTGTTCAGTATCACAAAGGGGTCCATATTATGGTAGACGGGTTCAAGAAAGTAAAAAACAGAAACATACAGTTGGAGATCTGGGGCGGATGTTTTCATGAGGTCGAATATCAGAAGACCGTGCTCAAAATGGCGGGGAAGGACGCCCGCATCAATTTCAGAGGATCGTACAATTTCAATACTATTGAGACCATACTCGAGACGGTTGATGTGGTGATCGTACCGTCAATATGGTATGAAAATGCACCTTTGACCATCAGTACAAGCCTGGCGTATGGTATCCCTGTCATTACCTCTGATATCGGCGGCATGAGCGAAGCAATAAAAGACGGTTCGAATGGTTTAACTTTCAGGGTCGGAGATTCCGCCGACCTTGCGGAAAAAATTACTTTTCTTGCAGAAAATCCGGAGCGTATTGCGGAATTCAAAAAGAATATACAGTATCCGATCAGGATTGAAGAGGAAACATTCCATACGGAAAGTATTTTTACGCGGCTCTTGCACAGGGGGTAGATATTATGCCGTATCTGCCATTGATTCTAAAGTGCCGATTCTGAGAATATGCTCCATAGTAAGGCTATTTATTGCTTTGATGATAACTATGTCGGAAAGATCTGCCGCGTCTCCCGGGAAACAGCACGAAAAACCGGATTTCAGCCCTAGTTTATCGTGGAATGCGCTGGAAATATCAGGACGGTCATAAGTCGGAATGCACCGGTGGATTATCTTGCCCTTCACGCTTATTCGTATCTCTTTTATATGGGTATCCGTGCCGAAATCAGCAGCCCATCCGTCAAAGCATACTTCATTCTTGTCCGTAATGACACACCTGTCGACATATCCTGCGGGTCCCTGAAAGATATCTAAATCACCGAAATTTTTATCCGGATTCTTTGAGAGCATATAAAGGTCCTGGAACCACCAGAGCCCTCTTTTCTTCCGATAATACCGGGATCCCCCGGTAATCTGCGCGATAATTCTGCTTATAAATGGTTCGGTTACATACGTGGTTCCATATTCCTCCTTGTCGAGGGATCTGCTTTCACTTTCGGGGAGGAACAGAATGTCCTTGCCTTCCATTTTCAGGTGAGCAGGCAGTACTCCCGCGTCATGTACACTGAATACCAGCACCCCGTTCCTGGTCAGCAATCCATATAACCGCCTCAGCCAGCCGGTAAAAACTTTTTCCGGGAGATGACTGAAAAGAGAAGCGACGAAGATGCAGTCATAGTGTCTGTCTGTTTTAAAATCCCGGGGGTCCTGAACAGACACTATACCGTTCACACCGAACTGCTTCTTCTGAAACTTTACCGCGTCTTCGGAAATATCACAAACCGATATGCGCGTGGGTGAAAGTTCCTGTGTCAAAAACCTTGTGAGGCGTCCATGCCCGCTCGCGAAATCAAGAAAGCCTGTGACATTCTCAAACCCCTTGAAATTCCAGCGTATGATTTGACGGATTACATCCATGCTCTGTTTCCCTGTGGTCAGCAATTCGATGCACGCACGGTCACTGTCACCTTTAAAATGCTGCAATGCGAACAAATACATATCGTCGTTTTTGCTGATAGTTGAATTGAATGTGGCCGGCTTTTCAATCTGGTCCCGCACAAACGCTTCAATAACCGGATCGGTACGGCCGGAGAGCACGGAGTCTTTTCTCCCGAAGAGTTTTCCGTATAACGAGGTTGCTTTTGCTATCCAGGTATCCAAATTGTTCTCCCGTTTCTCTTTCATTATATCTTATCCCGGATTTGTCAAAAATAAATTTCGGAGGACGGGCATCCGGGGAATGCGGCTTGCGAATGGCCCCGTTTTATGCACATGCTTGCAGATACTTGCGGGGCAGAGATTGTGCAGAGCAATTGGCGCAGACGATATATTGTGAATTTATGAGAGAGGTGTATATTATGTATAGAGAGCGGGAAGGGACTAAGCGAGAGAATTCATCCGGATGCTCTCTGTTCTGTAAGGAGCGGACTTATATATTTTGAAGACGATATCAGTAATTGTTGTCAATTACAATGGCAAACATCTGCTGAGAGATTGCCTTGAATCGCTGTTTGAACAATCCTTCCGCAATATCGAAGTCATTCTTGTTGACAATGCATCACATGACGGCTCTGTCGAGTATGTGCGGGGAGCTTTCCCCCGGGTAAAGACCATTCCCCTGGCTCAAAACATCGGGTTCGCCGGAGCGAATAATGAGGGCCTCAGGCATGCGGCGGGTGACTATATCATGCTCCTCAATAATGATGTGAAGGTTGAAAAAGACTGCCTGCAGAACCTCTGCCGCGCAATGGAAGCAGACCAGGGAATCGGCATCGGCGCCACGAAGATGATCGTTGCAGGCACGGGTGTGATCGACAGTGCGGGAGACGGCATTTCCACCGCACTGCGGGGATTCAAACGAGGCGAGGGATTATCGGTCAACCTGTACAACGAACAGGAATTTGTGTTCGGAGCCTGTGCAGGGGCAGCACTGTACAGACGGACCATGATAGAAGATATCGGGTTTCTGGATGAAGACTTTTTTTTGATTTATGAGGACACGGATTTAAATCTGAGGGCGCAACTTGCGGATTGGAAGGTTCTCTATGTCCCTTCTGCTATCGTTTTTCATAAGGTTCGTTCTACAATAAAAGTGATGAGCACCGAGGCGATTTATTATTCTCTGAGGAATTCGGAATTCGTACGGATGAAAAATGTGCCTGCCGCTGTTTTTCTCATATGCTTCCCTTCCTACCTTCTTGGAAACCTGGTAGAGTTCCTGTATTTCGCGGTGAAATACAGAAAGTTTTCTCTCTATGTGAGGGCAAAATGGGACGCAATAAGGCTGTGCCCAAGGATGATGCGGAAACGGAGGGTCCTTATGAAACAGAAAAGGGTGCGGAACGGACAACTCTATCGTGTTATGACATCTTGCTGGCACAAAGAATTTTTTCTTGCGAAGACCAGAAAGTTATTCTGCTGACCGACATTGCCGGATACGTTTGTCAGTATCATCCTGAAACAGCTTGGACTTGACGGAAACTTATATGCAACGTTCTCAATGCTCAGCCCTGATAATTTTTGTAAAATATGCGATGTGTTATGTCTAAATACCCCTTGATTTCCTTGGTTGTGAGAACATCGGGCAGACAGAAGCTGCTCAGACGCGCCCTGCAGAGCATCGCCGGGCAGACCTACAGGCCGATTGAGGTTGTGCTGGTGAACAACGGCCCCCACGACCTTTCCCTCGATGCAATGCAGGGCGTCCTCGGAGAGGTGTCAATCAGGCATGTCCGTATCGAAAAGAATACCGGGAGGGCGCATGCCGGGAATGCAGGCATCGCGCATGCGCGCGGCGAATACATCGGGTTCCTCAGTGACGACGATGTGTTATATCCTGAACATACCGCAATCTTGCAGAATGTTTTTGAGGGGACTGATTGCAAGGTCGCTTACTCGGATGCGGATGCGGTAACCGTCTCGTATGATCAAGACAATGATATTTTTGTCGAGACATCCTGGTGTCGGTTGCCTTCGCAGGATTTCTCATCAGAAATGCTGCTCTTTGAGGATTATATACCCGCTGTCTCGCTCCTTTATTACGGTGAGATCCTCAGGACTGCCGGCGGGTTTGATGAATCCCTCGGTGATTTCAGCGACTGGGACCTTCTTATCAGGGTGGCCGCCGAGAGTTCTTTTCATCACAGCCCTGTCCGTACCGCACAAACTACATGCCGGAGCATGCTTGATGAGCCGGCAGAAACTGCCTTGGAGCAAAAAGAATATTGCATCAGGATGCTGCAAAAACACGCGGCAAGAAGAACCTCCGAAGCAGTCTATCGCTATTCCCTGAGAAAGAAACTGCAGCGTCATGCCCTGGAGGAGCACGGAAGTCCCTCCCTAGGGAAAGAACAGCCCGCAGATGATTCCCGGACGCATTTCCGCACGCGTGAATACGAGAGGCAAGTGGGTGCAGCAGTGATTCGTGACCTGGAATCCCGGTTGGAGGACAGAACCAGATATATTGAAGAGATTGAGAAAAGCACCGGCTGGAAAGTCCTGAACTTCTACAGAAAAACACTCAAATCTCTGTGTGTCCCGCCGGGGACGAAAAGAGATCGGATATATAATCTGCTTATGAAAAGCATAGCAGTCGGGATTGACAGCGGCTCCGGAGTGCTCATTACCAAGGTGAAGAATACCATAAGAAGAACATTGGCACGAAAAAATATCAGGAAAGAGCAGTATATCATTCCGGAAATCAAAGCTGAGCCTGTGAATGTGATTGACACCAAAGTCTCTGTAATAATTCCAACCCATAATGCGGGAACGGATTTCAGATATGTATTGGAGAAAATAAAGACGCAAAAAGGGATACGGGATATTGAAATCATTGTCATTGATTCCTGTTCGTCAGATGAAACGGCAGGGTTTGCAGCGGCATATGGAGCAAGGATAATCCCTCTGGACGCCGCTGCGTTCAATCATGGCTCGACACGGAATCTTGGTGCGGAACAGGCCTCAGGGGACTTCGTCATTTTTATGTCTCAAGATGCGATTCCTGTGGATGATGTCTGCATACACAGGATTCTCACTGAGATGCTGAAAGACGAGAAGATTGCCGGAGCATCCATCAAACAGATTCCGAGAAGCGATGCGGATCTCTTTACGAACTGGCAGCTTTGGTTTTATAACAATAAATTATTGGACTATACAGGAGACAAAATAAGTGATATGCGCGGGGAGGAAGCCGGGCGTCTTCTCTCATCCGAGAAAAGAAGACTGATGCAACTGGATAATGTCTTCTCCTGTTTCCGGAAAAAAATCTTTGATGAGTTCAAATTTTCCCCTCTGCCATATGCGGAAGATCTTGACCTTGGCATGAGACTGGCAGGGGGAGGGTATAAGCTCTTGTTTCTGGCTTCTGCGGGCGTCATCCATTCACACACAAGAGATCCCATATATTTTCTCAGGAGGGGGTATGTTGATACGAAGACCCTGCTGAATATGCTTGGGCAGGAGCCTGTTGACTGGGACCGCGCAGGCATTGTTTCGGTTGATCAGTTGTTGACCAATATCGGCGCGGCATACAGAAGCGCGTGTTATTTTCTCAGGACTCTCCCGATGGATGACCTCCTGGATGTGCCATCGGAAAGGCTTTTCTCACTCTTCAGGACATTTCTCAACAGGGGGGAGAGCATTCCTTATGTATCCGGGGAACCCGGTCTTGACGACCTTTTCTGCCGGCTGCTTAAGGAATGTCATCTGTGCTGTCCGGCATCCCCTGCCCGGGACGATGTCGTTATGCATCACTATGTATCATTCCTGGGTGCTTTTTCTGAATATGTGAATCAAAGGGCTGTCCGGATAAGCTATGAGAATATCCGGGAATTCATCGATGCCTTCTATAAATTATTTGCCTGGACAGCAGGGGCGACTATCGGCAACTATATAGTCTTCTCGCATGATCATGCCGGGAATACAGAAGATCTCAGTCCCTTCGAACATATACTGGGCACAGGAGTATGAAGAATATCCTCTATGTCGTGAATGATTTTTTCCCTCTTTTTTATGGCGGGGTAGAACGGTATGTCCTGAATATCAGCAAGCAGATGCAACGGACAGGTCACAGGGTGAAGGTGCTCACGTACGGAATGGATGACAAGCGAAACGGATATTCCCGATGGGGGGATATGTTCTTGAAAAAATATTCATATGAGCAGGTGCCTGTCCTCTGTGTCCGGCATGATGAAATACCGCCGGATATCGGATACAGAACCGACGATTCTCTTATGGAAAAACATCTCTGCGACCTCCTTCAGCAGGAACATATCGATATCGTCCATGTAGCCCATCCCATGAAACTCTGCTCCGTAATCAACAGTGCACATCACCTGAACATTCCTCTTTTTCTGACCCTGACCGATTTCTGGCTTTTGTGTCCGCGGGGCAGATTTTTCAAGCCGGATTATTCGCCGTGTAATTCACCCCTGGAAGGCAGAAAATGTATGAAGGAATGCGGGGCAGACTCCTCGGTGATTCAGCGGTATGCTCATGCATATGCATTGTTTCAAAAAGCTGATCATATTATAGCTCCCTCACGGTTTATTATAAAAGTCTTCGAACAGAACGGCTGGCAGAAGGAGATTGCCTTAGTGAAACACGGGGTCGATTATGCCCGTATTGCCGCTCCTTCAGGGAGGATACACCGAAAACGCAATGGTCCTCTTGTCTTCGGATACACAGGACTAATCACACGATTCAAGGGCGTCGATCTGCTCGTGCAATCATTTAAACGGGTGAAGAACGACAAGATTGCATTGCATATACATGGAGATATTTATAAGGAATGGGTGTGGGAGAGGGATTTTTATTATGAACTCCGGAATTCTATAAAGGACGATATGCGGATAAAATTCCTCGGAAAATACTCACATGACCAGCTCCAGGATATATTCAGCAGCATTGATATGACCGTAGTCCCCTCTACAACACTCGAAAGCTACGGCCTTGTAGTGACTGAGAGCCTTTTGTATTCTGTCCCTGTTCTTGCATCGGATATCGTAGGCAGCGCCTATGAATATATCAGCGACGGAGTGAATGGTTTTGTTTTTTCTGTGAACCATCCTGAGAGCCTTGGCGAAATAATCGGGAGGATTGCCGCTCATCCTTCACTCCTTGACATGCTGAGAGAGAATATAGTCCCCCCGCCACGAATTGAGGAGGAGACATTTATGCTTGAATGTCTTTATAGAAGGGGGAATGGATAGCAGGCGCCGGTCCTGCACGGATTTTATGAAACCTATTGAGAAACAGATTTCCATAGTCATCCGTACGAAAAATGAGGAAGCAAGTATCGGCGAGACCCTTCAGGTGCTTTTCAATCAGAAACAGGTCTCCCCTTTTGAGATTATCCTCGTGGATTCGAGTTCGACTGACAGGACTCTTGCTATCGCAGGGGGCTATCCGATAAAAATTATCACTATCCCCGCAGAACGGTTTACCTATGGATATTCACTGAATTGCGGAATTGCCGGTGCCCGCGGTGAAATCATCTGTTCTCTCTCTGCCCATTGCACCCCTGTGGGAGATACATGGCTGAAAGAGCTGGTGGGCCCTATTTTGTCGGGTACCGCGCATGCAATTTATGGACGACAAGTTCCGATAGAGGGAATCAATCCGTTCGAAGAGGTTTCACTCTGGAAGCATTTCCCTGAGCAGGAGAAAAAAGACGGCAGAGTACCCTTTTCGAACGCAAACTGTGCGTTTTTGAAGCACATATGGTTAACGCAGCCATTTGATGAAGAATTGCCGAGCTGGGAAGATTATTTGTGGTATCTTTTGCTGAAAGATAAATATTTTTTTCAATACAATACCAGGGCGGCAGTGTACCACACCCATCCTTTTTCGCTCAAAAGGGCCACCCTCTACGCGTATCGGGATGGAAAGACTTTCAGGATATTGAAAGACAAGTACGGAATTGACGTGATCAACGAATTCTGTCCCTCTGTGCGTTCAAAGGTGAAGACCCTGATAGATGACCTTACGATGCATGTGCGCTATTTTCGAATGAGAGGGTACAGAAAGAAAATGCCCCTGATCCCTGTTATCAGACTGTCTAAATATCTCGCATACTGGAGAGGCTACAGGGCCTCCGATGAACAACTGCGAATAAGGAAGGAAGAAATTGGACGGAAACCTCTATAATTATCATAATAATGGTGCCATGACATATCTTTCATGCTCAAAGAAGCGATGACAGAGAACCCTTTAGTATCAATAATCGTAAGAACTAAAGACAGGCCCGTTCTCCTGGAAAGGGCGCTGAAGAGCATCTCAGCGCAGATATACCGGCCCATCGAAGTGGTGCTCGTGAATGACGGCGGATGTGACCTCGACATGGAAAAAACAGAAAATATCCTGGGCAATATATCCCTCACATACGTGAGGCTGGAAGAGAACACCGGCAGGGCGCATGCGGGCAATGCAGGGATAGAGAATGCTCACGGCGACTACATCGGTTTCCTGGACGACGATGACGAATACTACCCTGATCACGTATTGGTTCTTACCGGTACACTGAGAGGGAGTCAGCTCAAAATTGCCTATACGGACGCAGATACCATATTTATCGAGATTGATAAAGAAGGGGAAATCTTCGAAAAATCCAAGCAGGTACAGTATTCGCACATTTTTTCGCCTCAGATAATGCTTATACAGAATTATATCCCTTTCATGTGTCTCTTGTTTTCCCGTGACGTGTTTGCGCAGGTTCGTTTTGACGAGCGTTTTGAGATTTTCGAAGACTGGATGCTCCTCATTGCCTTATCCCAAACATATTGGTTTGAACATATACACAGAATAACAGCCATATACAATCAATGGAGTGATGAATCCCAGATCAACAGGAGGGCTCTCCTCGAAGATTTCAGCAGAGAGGCCTATCAGAGGGTTTTGAGTGAAAACAAGGAAAAAATTTCTACTGAGACGATCTATGCCTACTGTGTGCATAATGCAGACGAACGGCAGAGATTTCACGATGAACTTATCAAAAAGGAATCCGAGTACTTCAAGGAAAAGCTGGATTTGACCGATGAACTGAGGCATCTCAGATCAGAAAAGTTGAGACTGAACTACATAAAGGGACGGCTTGAGGCAGAAAAGAAACGGCTTGAATCTGAACAGAGGAAGCTTAGGGCAGAGATGCAGCAGATCGCATTTGATAAAAATGCGCTCTTCGACGAATTAATGGGCCTGCGGAACTATGTCATGGATTTGTCAAACAGTATGGGATGGAATTTAATAGAACGGTACCGGACCATAAAGGAAAAAGTTGCTCCTTTAGGGACAAGGAGAAGATTTTTTTACGAGTTGTTTCTGAAAAGTGTTAAGGTGATAAAGAATGAAGGCATAAAGGGGTTCCTGTGCAGGGTCAGGAGAAAGAGCCACATGAGTTTCAATGCGATAAAATTCAAGCTGAAGCTCAAGAGACTCAGGTCAATACATTTCGCGGAAGGTTCCCCCATGGCCGTTCAATATGATTTTATCCAGGCTCCCGTCCATATCATTATCCCTGTTTTTAACGGATATGAATGTATCAGAGATTGTATGGAGAGCATCCTCAGGAATACGGATCTTTCTCGCCATACGGTGATGATTATTGACGACAAAAGCACAGATGCCCGCATCCATGAGTATCTGAAAAAAATAGACGGAGAAAAGGATAAGAAAAAAATACACATAGTATACAATGAGAGCAATCTGGGGTT
>Ga0209164_1004590_pt1 | contig 12263 bp, 9 predicted proteins | sample MTBNYHSulfiMetaG_FD_187458 | JGI IMG/M metagenome (GOLD analysis project Ga0209164, IMG submission 187458) | Enrichment culture microbial communities from rom New York Harbor, USA that are MTBE-degrading - MTBE-NYH (New York Harbor Sulfidogenic)... | ecosystem: Environmental > Aquatic > Marine >...
CCTCCGCAGCCACCCCCTGACCAGACGGGGCACCCTGCTGCCCCCAGCTGTTCTCCATCCCGGCCAAAGTACCACTGGCCACAAAAACCCCCAACACGAGAAACACCACTGCCTTCTTCATGGTAACACAATACGGTAACCGTATAAATAATTTATAGGCAGCCTGGTGATAATTCCGCCCCTGGCTAATCCTCCGTGGTGGGAAGCAGATGCCCGGGGAGGCCGCAGCAGGCGGGAACGGTACGCAGGGCCGCCCCTCTCCTGCGGGCATAGGCCAGGGCCTGCGGCGAGGGTACCGCCAGGTCCTCCACCCCGGCGTCGATGGCCGCCCGCTCCACGTCCGGCCGCCCCCGGGGGCGCATGCATCCCAGGACCGGCCGCCACCCCCGGCGCCGACACTGGTCGATGATCTCCACCACGTCTACCACTGCGGGCACCGGAACCCGGGCAAACGGGGTCCCCGGGGTGGGACGGATAATGTTGACCACCACTTTTTCCACCGGCATATCCCGGAGCAGAGACAGCGCCCGGAATTCTCCCCGTATATGTCCGTAGTGCAGGCCCACGGTGAGATGGGGGGTCACCGCTATGCCCGCCTCCAGGAGAAATCGCACGCTGTTCAGGTAGCCGGCAACGCTGCCCGCGCCGATGACCTGCTGCACGGTGGTCTCCTCCCCCACCACGTCGGTAAAAGCCACATGACAGGCGTCGGCCAAAGCGGCGGCCAGTGTCCCGTCCACCAGGCCCGGGTGCACCGCGATGACCAGGTTGCCCCGTTTTTTTATGCGGCGCAGCGCGTCCAGCACCCCCTCCAGGTGAAGGATGCGCCCCTCCCGGTCGCTCCCCCCGCTAATCAGCATGCCGGTGCCCCCCATCCGCTCCAGCCGCCGGCTCAGGCGCAGCAGCTCCCCTCCGCCATCGACCCTGGTCATGCCCCTCAGATAGCGACCGGCGCAGTGCCGGCACTGCAGCATACAGTCACCGGACAAGGAGACCGGGAGAAAGCGGGGCAGAGGGCGGTAGACGCACAGGTTCATGGTGCCAGGTTCAAAAAATTCTGAAAAATCTGGGCCCCGTACTCGGTGTGCTCCACCTCGGGGTGAAACTGTAAGCCATAGAAGGGCTGGTGGCGATGCCGCATGGCCTGCACCGCACAGTTGCCCGAGGAGGCCAGCACCTCGAAGACGTCGGGCACTGCGGTCACCTCGTCGTTGTGGGACTCCCATACCACCATGACGGCGGGCAGATTTTTGAACAGGTCGTCCCTGTGGGCCACCTGGATTTCCACCCGGCCGAACTCCGGAACCCGGGCCGGCTCACAGGCGCCCCCGAAATGGCGGGCCATAAACTGGTGGCCGGCGCAGATACCCAGAACGGGAACCAGGGCGCGGTCCAGGTATTCCCCACAGTTGCCCAGCTCCCCGGACAGGCCTACCCGGGGAGCGCCGCCGGACAGCACCAGGGCGTCCGCATCGCTGATTTCCTCAAAGGGGATGGTATTGGGGACAATCTCTGCCTCGGCACCCAGGTAGCGCAGGGTCCGCCATTCCCGATGGGTCCACTGGCCGCCGTTGTCCACCACATAGACTTTCATAGGCCCTGAACTATCCACCTATTTTAACGTTTCTGGCCCCCCGGCCGCCAGCCAAAAAAGAGGTGATGCGGGGGCTATTTTATTGCCAATCTAATATTGAATCAATGACATTAAAAACAGAAAATCACCAGATGTAGATTCGAGCGTGTCGTCTGCGTGGATTGAGGGGAGGATTTGAGTCGCTATTTGAGGTTAAATTTTAGCAAGTCTTTTAGCCTTCGATAACTTGGACTTAAATGACTTAAGGTCTCTGCTTGCTGGCTGCTACATTATATTATCACTTGCTACAGCAACACAAAAGGGCAAAAAGTAGCGGTGGTGATTTAGAGTTGAATGATTTTTTCTCGTTGCTGTCTTTAATTTATATTTTTAGTAGTGTTTTGTGAAGATTTTTGGCACATGCGCTAATCTGTTAGGGTTTTGTATTTCCCTTTCTTTATCTTTCATGCTTTAAAGGTCCTAATTTTTTCATTGCAGCCTGTTAGTCCGCGGCGGTGACAGCAGGTTCCTCAAACCAAAGATATCTTTCAATGCCCACTGCTTTTTCCCGTACTTTATGAAGTGATAGCTCCATGTTGAAATCATTGATTACGGTACCATCTTTTTCTATCCATGAGGGATAGGGAAGCATCATATCTGCATAGTCGAAGTGCCCGAGGGAGATGACAAAGCCGTTCAATCTTTGACGTGGACTGCCAACTACAAGATAGTTTTTTGCTTGTGGGGCAGCCTTAAGGCCCATGTGCAACAGCCCTGTTTCGTTGACACCGTGATGGAGTATCAGCGTGGGAACCTCAAGGGGCTGAGCAGGTGCTTCCAAGATAGCTAAATCGTAGTTGTCTGTGACTAGTTGCGCCCCATTGCGGAGCGCCTGCTGAAGCAACATGGCAAGATAGGGATATTTTTTAGTATCCGCTGCTATCATAATGCGGCTGGCTATCGATATATCGCCCAGAGTGGCCGTGGATATTCCCTCAGCAGCATCAGCACCTATTGGCATGTGGTAGCTCTCGGCCATGTTTTTGAGATGCGCGGCTTCTTCAAGGGTTGCATCAGGACCTACAACGATGGCCATATCTTTCATGCGGTCATGGAGTACCTGTATGGCCTCCTTCCAACTGATTTCGGTCCACTGGTGCTGTCGCTTTATACGTGGTGCATTAACGCCCTGATTCCAGCGTCGGCCAAATCTGCCTTTATCGCAGACATGTCCCTTGTTCCACGAGGGTGTTTTTGATGCTGCTCTGATAGCCAGGTCTCCGTAGTGTTCTATGTTCATTTCACATCCGAGACCGCAGCCATTGCATATGGTGGCAGTGGCCGTCGTCTTCCAGGGGCCGGGCTTATCAAAGGGTGGTCTGTCGGTGAGGGCGCCAGTTGGGCATACGTCCACAAGGTCTCCCAGAAATTGTCCCTCAACATCCTGTAACGTGGTCCCTATGGGTGGGGCAACGTGGGTTGCAAATCCCCGTGACATGTAGTCTAGGATTCCCTCCAGGGTGATTTTCTGGGTGGTATTGACGCATTGTCCGCACAATACGCATTTGTTGTTGTCCAGTGCCACGTAGGGATGGCTGGTGTCTAGTTCCATGTGATTTTGTTGACCATCGAAGACGTGTTGTTCTGCCTCATAAAGAGTGGCATATTCTCTAAGTTTGCATTTATGGACGGCCATGCATCCGCACGAAAGGCAGCGACCCGCCTCATGGGTTACTGCTGCCTCGGATAGCGTCTGTTCCACTTCATTGAAATTAGTGCTACGTTCTTCGGGCTTTAGCAATCGGGGTTTTTTTCTGGCCACTTTTTCGATATGCATATAATCTGATGGGCTGAGGTCCTTCCAATGGTTGTATGGCCGGAACTCAAACAGCAGTTGTTGTAGCGTCTCATCGGCAGATATGTCGGCAATAAATGACGAGGGATTACTCAATGTTTTTTCTGCCATCAATAGTTTACCCTGTAAATAGCAGTCAATCATGACGGCAGCTCGACGGCCTGATGCAATTGATTCGATTATGGTCGACGGACCCAGCAGGGCATCTCCTCCGGCAAAAACCCCGGGCAGACCTGTTTGACAGGTCGTATCATTACAAATGAGTCTGCCCGCATCTGCCAGCAGGGGCATTTGCAGTCCAGCAACGTCAGTGTGCTGTCCCACAGCAAAGATAACGGTATCTGCTTCCATGAAATAATTCGAGTTTTTAATGGGAACTGGTCGTGGCCTTCCGCTGCTGTCGGGTTCACCCTGTTGCATTTTCACCAGTTCCACCCTACTCACGCTTTCTTTGCCCCACAGTTTAACCGGATTTGTGAGAAAATGAAACGTCACGCCCTCCTCTTCTGCCTCCTTAATTTCTCGAGGTTCGGCGGGCATTTCTTCCCTTGAACGTCGGTAGACCACATGCACTTCGGCCCCCAGCCTGACTGCTGACCGAGCCACATCGATAGCAGTGTTGCCTCCACCTACCACCATGACCTTGGACCCGAGAGATATATGTTTGTTTTGGTTCACCTGCTGTAGGAACTCGATGCCTTGCATGACCCCAGATAGATTTTCTCCAGGCAGCCCCATGGTTTTGGGGTGCCATGCTCCGATGCCGAGAAACACTGCATCAAATGTCTCCCGCAGTTCCTCCACAGATATATCTTTTCCCACCCAGCAGCTCGTCCTAACCTCAATCCCAGTATCGATTACAGTGGCAATGTCCTGATCCAAAACATCCTTAGGCAACCGATACTCCGGAATACCATAACGCATCATCCCCCCCAACTCCTCCATAGCCTCAAAAATAGTCACCGCATGCCCCCGAACCCTCAAATAATAGGCACACGACAAACCAGCAGGCCCCCCACCCACCACCGCCACCCCCTTGCCCGTAGCAGCCGGAATCTCCGGCATCCACGGCCCATGCCCCAAATCATAATCAGCCGCAAACCGCTTAACCTCCCGGATACCCACCGGCTCATCAACCAAATGCCGACGACACTCATCCTCACAAAAAGCAGGGCACACCCGTCCCAACACCGCCGGCAAAATATACCGCTTCTTCATAAGACACACCGCCTCATGATACCTTCCCATGGCGATCAGGGCCAAGTAGCCCTGCACATCGCTGTGAGCCGGACAACCTCTCTGACAAGGACCGATGCAGTCTCCCTGATGGTCGGACAGCAGCAGATTCAGCGCTGTTTGACGCATGGCAACGATGTCCTCGTTGAGGGTTTCCACCTTGGCTCCCGGTGAGGCATGCACGGTACAGGCAGTCTGTACTTTACCGTCAACATTGATTAGGCAGAGTCGGCAAGCACCGTAGCCATTTAGTTCTGGGAGGTTGCACAGGCCGGGCACATGCTTTCCCTGAGCCCGTAGGGCATGAAACAGGCTTACATCATCCGGGACAGACATAGATTCGCCGTCAACTTCAACATCTACCATCTAGGTCACCTCGTGTTTATCTGTAATCTCAATTGCATTGAATCGACATACCTCCTGGCAGGTACCACACTGGGTGCAGAGCGATTGATCAATGTGATGGAGCTGTTGTTTGTCTCCTGCTATCGCCCCCACGGGGCAGTGCTTGGCGCAGGCGCCGCATCCCACGCAAAGATCTTCATTGATAACATAGGCAATGAGTGGTTTGCAGACGCCAGCTGGACATCTTTTTTCTTCCACATGCGCCGTGTATTCGTCTCGGAAATAACGCAGGGTGGTAAGCACCGGCTTGGGGGCCGTCTGCCCCAAACCACAAAGAGAGCCCCTGCTGACTTGGGGAGCCAACCGTTCCAGCTCCATTACGGTTTCTGCCGTTCCATTTCCATGAGTAATGACATCAAGCAGTTCGCACATTCGTTTGGTGCCCAGACGGCAATAGGTGCATTTTCCGCACGATTCCTCCACTGTAAAGGTCAGGAAAAATTTGGCTACGTCCACCATGCAGGTCTGGTCATCCATCACAATCATACCACCACTGCCTACGATGGCACCGGTTTCGGTCACTGAGTCATAGTCCACGGGGATGGTGAAAAGTCGCTCAGGTATACATCCACCTGAGGGACCACCCAACTGCACGGCCTTGATGGACCTTCCGGTCCTAGTGCCCCCGCCGATGCCATACAGTATCTCCTGGAGGGTAGTTCCCATGGGTACCTCCACATTACCACCGTGTTTTATCTTTCCGGCCAATGCAAAGATCTTGGTGCCTTTACTTTTTTCAGTGCCAATGGCCGCGTAGGCCTCCCACCCATGCCTGAGTATCCAGGGAATGTTGGCCCAAGTTTCCACATTGTTGATATTGGTGGGCTGATTTAGTAACCCCTTTGAAGCAGGATAGGGTGGTCTGGGATGAGGCATGCCTCGCCCGCCCTCGATAGATGCTATTAGAGCGGTTTCTTCTCCGCAGACGAAAGCACCTGCTCCTTGCTTGATGGTGACGTCAAATGAAAAAGAACTCCCCAGTATGTTGTGTCCTAACAATCCCTTTCGTCGAGCCTGCTGTAGTGCCGTGGTGAGACGATGGATGGCCAGGGGATATTCCGACCGTACATAGATGATACCGTGTTCTGCCCCGATAGCATAGGCTCCGATGATCATTCCCTCAATGACGCGATGGGGGTCACCCTCCAATAGATTGCGGTCCATAAAGGCACCGGGGTCCCCTTCATCCCCATTGCAAATTATGTACTTGGTGCCCCCGATTGCTTTTCGGGCAAACTGCCATTTTTTTCCCGTTGAAAACCCGGCTCCACCACGTCCACGTAGCCCAGATTTCGTGATGGTTTCAATGATGTCTTTTGGTTCCATTTGCAGGGCTTTTTCCAAGGCTGAATAGCCATCAGCCTGAATGTAGTCCCCAATGTTTTCCGGGTCAATATAGCCACTGTTTTCCAGCACGATTTTCTGCTGTCTGGCAAAGTATTCATCAACATCCCAGGTTGTCCGTTGGCCGTTATTGAAACGATCCTTTTTGACCACCCATTCCTCAATGGGTTGTTCCTGTTCAACGTGCGAAGTAACAATTCGGAGCGCCATGTCGGGGGTAACTTGACCGTAGCTAATGATCTCGTTATCCGAAATGATGTCCACCAACGGCTCCCGGTAGCACATACCCACACACCCAGTTTTTTTGAGCGGTAGAGAGATATGTCGATCCTTTAGTTCCTGCTGCAGTTTTGTGTAGATTGCCTCGGCTCCGGCGGCAAGACCACAGGAGTTCATGCCCACAGCGATGGCCTTAATCATGGGGTTCACCTTCCTGGAGACTGTGGATTAGATGCCGGACTTTTTGCGGAGTCAGATTGCCATAGATGGTATCGTTGATCATGATGACCGGTGCCAGACTGCAACAGCCAAGGCAAGCCACCCGTTCCAGCGTGACGGAGCCATCCGGTGTAGTTTCTCCTTCTTCAATACCTATGGTATCTTTAATGGCCTGCACAATATTGGCGCCACCGTTGACATGGCAGGCAGTTCCCTGACAGACCCGAATAACGTATTTTCCAAGCGGATGGAATCGAAACTGCGAATAAAAGGTGGCCACCCCATACACTCTGCTCAGAGATATACCCAGGTGGAGTGCAATATTGTGCAGTGCCGCCTGGGGCAAGTAACCAAATTTCTTCTGCGTCTCCTGTAGCAACGGAATAAGGGAGCCCGACTGATGCTCGTAGTCTGCAACGTAGGTAAATTCATCTGTCATCTTCTATCACTCCTGTAGTCTTGTTAGGACACGGGGATTTTCGACATGCTATCACGCGTGCGTGTTACCTCCTCCACATGCCATAGTTCCCTTAGTGCTGCACAACCAGAGTCTCAGGTACCCGCTTGCTTCGTGGCGTCATAGCGTCAACTACGCGTTGAATCCCAATCATGTAGGCAGCAGTTCTCATATCCACCCCGTGACGATGCATCATGTCCGTTACCTGCCGGTAGGAGTCGGTAATTCTGTCTTCCAACTGAGTGTTAATCTCTTGTTCGCCCCAGCAGCTATTCTCCATGTTCTGCAGCCATTCAAAAAACGAAACGATGACTCCGCCACTGTTTGCCAGGATATCGGGAACAATAAGCACCCCTCGCTCGTAGAGCTTTTCACTGGCTGCCATGGTTGTGGGGCCGTTGGCACCCTCCACAATTATTGAGGCATTGATCCTGTCAACATTATTGGTAGTAATCTGATTTTCGATGGCTGCCGGTATGAGGATGTCACACTCCACCTCCAGCACCTTTTTTGATAACTCTTGTTCAACATTATCCTTGCCAGCCATCACTCGATGTTGCTGCACATAGTCCATGAAATCCTGCACATTGATACCCCGGGAATTGTACACACCGCCAGAGACATCGCTCAAAGCTACAACCTTTGCTCCCATCTGTGACAGCAAAAGAGCAGCGGTGCTTCCCACATTGCCAAATCCCTGCACAGCCACACTACACTCCTTAATATCTTTGCCCTGCTGTTTAGCTGCTTCCCGAGCGCAGATGGCAACACCCCTTCCCGTCGCCTCCGACCTGCCGGCTGACCCACCACAATCAAGGGGTTTACCCGTGACGCAGGCAGTTACTTTTTTGAATCCATTATAGTTGATTTTGTTGTAGGCCTCCATAAACCACCGCATGATTTTACCGCTGGTCCCGACATCAGGCGCAGGAATATCGTCATAGGGGCCAATCACCGGATTGATGGCAGTTACATAAGCCTCAGTGAGTCGTTGCAGCTCAGCATCAGTCAGCAGTCCCGGGTCAACAACGATGCCTCCCTTTGCGCCCCCATAAGGGAGATTGGCAACAGCGCATTTCCAGGTCATCCAGGCAGCCAACGCTCTAACTTCGTCGATATCCACGGTGGGCCAGTATCTGAGGCCGCCCTTGTAGGGACCCCGAGCATTGTTGTGTTGAACCCTGTATCCAGTGAATACTTCCTTGGTGCCGTCGTCCATGTCTACTAACAGGTTTACGGTAATTTCTCTTTGGGGCTTCACCAAAATATTTTGCATACTGGTGTCTATCCCTAACTTGTCTGCAGCATCACGTACTTTGTTTTCCATTTCTTTATTCGGATTAATTTTTTGTTCCATTTTTGCCACCTCTAACCTGCAAATTTTGCAGTCCGTGTGTGGACTCGAAATAATCAGCGACAACTGGCCGATATTGTCTCGACCAGGGCGGTAATATGTTTAACATGTGCCCTCCAATTGAAAAACATCATTGATTCTGTGCAATGCAAGCTCTAGATCTTGCTGGTACTGGCCATAGTTGTCATAAAGCCACTCGCGGCTCCAAAGAGAGTAGCCACTGTCGATACTGTTTCCAGAAAATCCTTCTCCCAGACAGGCGGGAAGAGTGCAAATAACAAATTTTTGATCATCCCATGAAATGTTTTCATGAACATGAGTGATACCCACAAGAGCATCATCGAGATTTAAAAGCGGTGTCACCTCAGTACACCATTCAGGTGTCACGCAGTCCTCCATCGGCCCCTCAATCCAATCGAGCGATGCTATACGACATACGCCATCTGGCCACACCAGCAGCACCACTACATTTTCGGCTTCCCGTCCCTCTGAATACTCACCAGTGCATTTGGTGGCAAGCGCCAGACCCGGCATGTCATCTGAACAGCAGATATGCGACCAGTGTACTATGAGTTCCTGTATAGTAGCAGCATGAAATCTTTCGAAACGATGGTAATGCGGCAGCCACACCAACCGCTTCTTATCCCACGGGGTCTGCTGCAGCCTAATGGTCCCCACACCATTGATCCTCCCCGAAATATCGGCCTTCCGTCCATTTTTAGGCACTTCAATATAATAGGTCTTCCACCTGTGGATAGGATAGGTTCCGATTTCTGCCCCCACAATACTGTGAGTGTTAAACTGCAACGTCCGCATCGACCTCCACGTGTTTCTCAGATTCCACGAAACGATGAGGGACAGAGGCAGAAGTGTAGTATCCATCATTCCAAGGCCTCCATGGTTTGCAGAACCCCCTCCTGGGCCATCTCTTGAGCCACACGCCGTATTGACACCCCCGTTTCAAGCGACTGCTGGACGACATGTGACGTAACTTCCTTCATACGCGTTTCAATCAGTGAGAAAGCACCTGCAGCACTTCCTCGCTCATATTCTACGTGGGAATTTATTATTGCGCCGCCAAGCGTTAAAATGTTGGGGAGTACCAACACTCCTTTATTGTGCAATAGTTGTTCTGCCAACGGAGTAACGGAGCGATTCATGCCCGAAACAAAACACCGTGCTTTGAGAGACTGAAAGTTATCCTCCGTAACGCAGGCAGTATTTGATGTGCAGATGAGAACATCACAATCAATGGAGAGTATCTGGTCGGGTCCAAGCTTCTTCACATTCGTGCATTTTTTAAGATGAGCTGATCGCCCTAGCGTTGTAGCATCAGTGAAAATCTGTCCAATGTTTATTCCGTCAACGTTATGTACAGTGCAGTCTTCATCGCTTATGGATACAATGGACCCTCCCCTGCGGGCCATGTATTTGATGACCGACGAACCTATCAGTCCTGTACCCATAACACCGATTTTTAAGCCAGAAAAATCTGTGCTTACATCTGTTTGGTGGCCAATCATGCCCAGAACTGTTTCGGTCGCGACAGCGATGCCCAGTCCCATCCCGCCCAACTCGTAAGGAATACCGTCCATGTCCTCTGGTTTTCCTGTTGCTGCCTGCCTATCACCCACCGTTTCTGCAAATACCGCCATTTCTTCTTTTCCAATAGTAGGCCCTGGCGCAGCAATATACTGCTTAGGGGTAAGCGCAGCGATGCGTTGGGCAAAAGATCGAATAATTTTTTTTGTATCTACTTTTGAAGGATCTCCTTTGATTCCAGCTGCAGCTCCCCCTAGCGGGACGTTAAATAGTGAACTTGACCACGTGGCGTCTCGAGCTCGATAGAATACGTCTAATGGAGTGATATCTGGACAAATATCTATCCATCCGCAGGCGGGCCCTTGGAGGATATTGTCAATGATGAGAACAGCATACATGTCTGTGTTTGGGTCGTAAACCTGCACCGCATGAGTTGGTCCCCACTTGTCGAGCAGCGCGGATACGTTGACTTCTCTGAGCACATTAGCTAGCCCTCGGATGCTTATGACATTTTCGTTATTATTTTTTGATTCAAGTTCCATTTTTGGTAGCATATATCGCTTTTTTATTTAAAACCAGATTACAATAATACAAGATAATATGTTGAAAATAGTTATTTCATAACAAAAAAATACCAAATTTAGCAATTATTTGGTTAAAATTTGTACAAAAAAAGTGTATACGTTATCCATTTATAATGACTTTTTTAGTATATTTTTAAATAAAAAGTATTTATATTGCTAATAAATTACTGTATAAATGTCTAAATTGCTCAATGATGCTCTTAATCTTAAAATTTTACAAAGCATCTGTGCTGGTGATAGTGTTAAGGTAAATATTAATGCCCTTTCCCAAATGTTGGACAAGCATCGTAACACCATAAAAGACAGAGTGGACGCATTGTTTGCACATGAAATAGTCACTCGGCCATTTTACCCCTTTTATTATCTTTACAAAGAATACCCCCTTCTAGTGGTTGCCAGATCAGACCTGCCTCGGACACAGGAAATTGACTCCTTCTTAAAAGAAGATGAACATATTTTTGCCGCGTTTTATGTCAAAGACGAAGAATATAACACGTTAATGGTAGAATACCATAAAGACATATACGCATACGGCGAGTGGCGAAAAGGGCTCATAGCAAAAAAGAAGATACCTTCTCGGGAATACAGAATTCCTGCAGATGCCCTCTTCTTCAGCACCAAACATTTTATAAAATATCAACCGGCTTCCGCTCTCGAACTTTTTGAAAAAAAATATCAACAGGAGGAAACCGTTGATATCAACGGTTACAAGATGGACCGGTTATGTTTCGACATTCTTAAAAAATTAATGAGGGGGGAAGGCATCAGGACAAATGAGACTGCAATTGCTAATAAAATCGGCGTTAACCGAAAGACTGTTGAGCGTCGCATTGGGGCTCTACTCCAAGAAAAAATTGTTTTGGATCCATTGTGCCGATTTCCTCGATTTTTTGCTCCTTCCAACCAAGTTCTTGTGTATTACCTAGTGGAGATTAAAAAATCAAGAGACAAAATAATTGAATCTGTTGTTGCTGACCCGCACATCCCGTTTGCAGTGGAGGAAAGCACTGGACGTTACAGTCTGCTATTGTTCGAGGTATTTTTTAATGTGGAAGAACACCTGGAATGGGAAGAACTGTACAACAAAAGATTTCCTGACAGCTTGGGCGCAATGAAGAACATATACTTATCTCCAAAAATGACAGCCGCGGTCAACCAGCAAAAAATTGCACTTGATATAATCAATAACAAAAAGAAGTTGCTGCGTGGAGGGGAACTGATGGAAAACATGACCCTCTCCTAAGCGAAAGATGGTTCTATTGTGCCACATTCATTCAAAAGGTAGGGAGGCTTTGAGTAGGCGGTCTGCGGAATTTAAAAGGTTTTGTGGCTATTTTAATGCTAATCTAAGGTTTTTCAGCAGAAAATAACAAGACTTAGTTTGTTCCCATAAATTAGCAGATGATTACCTCTTTTTCTTATCTGATATAGTATGAATAATCACTCAAAAATTCAACAGTACAAAAAAGTGCGGG
>Ga0209164_1004591_pt1 | contig 12260 bp, 10 predicted proteins | sample MTBNYHSulfiMetaG_FD_187458 | JGI IMG/M metagenome (GOLD analysis project Ga0209164, IMG submission 187458) | Enrichment culture microbial communities from rom New York Harbor, USA that are MTBE-degrading - MTBE-NYH (New York Harbor Sulfidogenic)... | ecosystem: Environmental > Aquatic > Marine >...
AGTTATATTAATCTTGGAATCCACGATAGAGTGGCAAACACCACCAATTGGGGTACCTGGGGGCCGGTAGAAATCACCACTGCAGGTTCCGGCACCTCACCCAACGCAGCTCAGGTCATAACCGCTGACCTTGAGTTGCCCACTGATTTCTCGGGACAGGCTCCGAGCCTGCGCCGTATGTATGTAAGCATAGATGCCCCAACGGCAAATGCCGGCATCTACCGCTTCGATGACACCGTCGGCTATCTGCTGATGCCGACTCCCGCATCCACAAGAATCTCAAGTATCGCCTATTACGGCAACTATAGCTCAGGCAAACTGCTGGCTGGCGAGGTTCGCGGCAATGCCAACACAGCTGCAGTAACAATCTGGTTTAGCGGCACACCCATAACCTGCCCTGAGCCCTGCTGGTTTCAAGTCCAAAAGGCGCCTACCGGTGGCGGCAACTCAGGCTACGCCAACGCTCAGGTAATCTGGAACCCTGACGGCAGCCGCGCCTACTGCGCCACCAGCTCAGCACCACTCAATGCCCCGGCAAGCTGGCCCGTCAGCTATTTGACAGGCAGCGCCCTCGATGAATCAGCATTGTCCCTCAGCCTGAATAACGGCGAAACATGGAATCAGCTCAGCTTGATAGATACCGAGATAAGCTTTCTCTCCGATGTGGCAGTGACACCGGCTTCGGATATCATATACCTGGCATCCATCAATAGCCACAGTGGTGTAAACAACTTCGATAGCATCTGGCGAACTACAGGTCAGCCAATAGGAAATATATGGGAACGAGTCTCATGTCTCCTATCGACAAGCAACGATCTGATAATGCGTACCAGCAATTTCGGCAACGACCAGGCCATATACTTCGCCTCTCGGTTAACAGGCGATTTAAGGCATTCGCTAGATGGAGGCCAGACCTGGCACAACATTATCCCAGGAGTGAATATAACTGATTTTTCCGTTACCAGAATCAACGATGTGCCTCACATGTACGCCCTGGATAACAACTACATTCGCCAGGGGGTCAGCAACGGGCAGATATGGCAATGGGGGCCAAATACAAACACAAACTTGAGCACCGGACATAGTATCACCGCTACGCCGACAGGTATTGTAGTAGTCGGCGACAATATCGAGGGTGCCGTTGCCTATTCGCTAGACGGCGGCGCTTCATTCCATCGAACTACCGCTATCCCCAACCCCGGCAAGATGCACGTAAGTGCCGATTACAGGTTCCAGAACGCCTTAATCATCTATGCTGCTAGCGATGGCGCTGGAAACGACATTTATAACTGGGTCGTAGGCTCTAACTTTGGCTGGACGGCAATGGGAGCACCCGGCCGCAGCTTCTACGGTCTTGCTCAGATCGGGACACTTTATGCTTCCTGGTCAAGTGGAGGTAACACCGCAGTCGACCGCACACTGGAACCGGAAAAGCTCGGGCCGCCATATATTGAATGGGATAGCCTGAATGTGGGACTAACCCCGGGTATTGTTTTCACCAGGGAACCGGTCTCCTTGAAAATCTCGGCGGGCGTCAACCTCTGGGCAATTGACAACAGGCCCTACACTACCACAACAGGCCAACTATGGAATTTCTACGACTGCTTTGCGCCGAGTCCGCAGTATACACCACCACCCCCACCAAGCCGGGAAGTGCTGTTCCAGGCCCCAACACCAACTTCACCGGTCATGGAAGAGGTGATACCGGTATATCTGGAGACCGGAGACATCGGGGACATCGTTTTCAAATGGAAGCAGCCGACAGCAGCTATAGAATACGAGCTATGGCTGGCTAAAGACGAAGCTTTCAGCCAGATGGTACTGCAACAAGCTATAAAGCCTGAGAGCCAGCAGTCACCGGGCTGGACATTGCCCAAGGCAGCCGGCCTGGAAAAGAGTAATCAATATTACTGGAAGATAAGGGTCAGCCAGGCAGCCACGGGCGAAAAGGATGATGGACAATGGTCTAAGGTCATGTCCTTCAGTATAGCCTCACCACCACCTGAGGAGACTCCTCAACCTGATACTACCCCGACGACTACACCGAATGGTATCCCAGAAGAAACAGAACCTTTGCCCTCGGCGTTACATATCCCTCTGTGGACATGGATTACCATAGCCTTTTTGCTCATCGCCATACCCGTCGCCGCCTTCCTGGTCAGCAGAGCAAAGAGATAGCACCGATTATCAACCCTAACAACACACCCCAGCCAGGAAATCCTAAACACTAAATTCTAAACAATACCAAAATTCGAATTCTCCAAGTTCAAAAATGCTTTCGGTCATTAGTATTTCGGGTTTTGAAGTTGTTTAGACCCTAGAAATTCGGATTTAGGATTTAATTGGATGTAGTGCTACAATAAATGGACATTTATATCTCACGGACATACTATGACTTTAGAAAACATAACTGTAAAGGGTGCGCGGGAGCACAATCTCAAGAATATAGACATAACTATACCGAGGGATAAGCTGGTCGTCATCACTGGCGTTTCCGGCTCAGGTAAGAGTTCCTTAGCTTTCGATACCATATATGCCGAAGGACAGCGCCGCTACGTAGAATCACTGTCAGCCTATGCCCGACAGTTCTTAGGCCGGATGGAAAAGCCCGACGTTGATTACATCGAAGGGCTGAGCCCGGCTATCTCTATCGACCAGAAAGGACCGTCTCACAATCCGCGTTCTACGGTGGGCACAGTAACTGAGATTTATGACTATTTACGACTGCTTTTCGCCCGTGTCGGTCATCCCCATTGCCCCAAGTGCGGGCACGAGATATCCCGGCAGACAGTGCAACAAATTGTGGATGCAGTGCAAGCAATACCTGCCGGCAGCCGGATTATGATTCTGGCGCCATTAATCAGAGACCGGAAAGGTGAACACCAGGCAATATTCGATGACTTGCGCAAGGCAGGATTTGTCCGAGTCCGTGTCGACGGATATATCCGCGACCTTTCCGAGGAGTTCGCGCTAGATAAAAATAAAAAGCACACTATCGAAGCTGTAGTTGACCGGCTTCAAGTAGGCGAAGCTGAGAACAATCGCATTGCCGATTCGGTAGAAACTGCGCTGAAACTTGGTGCTGGAGTTGTTCTTGTCTCAATCATAGATGGCGAGGAACTGCTGTTCTCCGAGCATTTTGCCTGTGTCCATTGCGGCATAAGCCTTGGTGAAATCGCCCCACGGACCTTCAGCTTCAATAGTCCGCACGGAGCTTGCCCGACCTGCAGCGGGCTCGGTGTGAAGCTGGAGATAGACCCGGACCTACTCATATCCAATAAAGACCTCACATTGGCACAAGGTGCCATTCGTGCCTGGGGATGGTTTGCCTGGCATGCGAGCGAGCTTCATGATTTAGCCCGCCGCTACGGCTTCTCACTTAGTACACCGGTAAATAAGCTCAGCAAAGAACACCTGAATCTCGTCCTCTATGGTGAAGACGGGGAATTGGTCAAATACCGAAATCGCTACGGGAGAATCAGAGAATACTTTACCAGCTATGAAGGAGCAATACCCTATCTGGAACGGATCTATCGCGACACCGAATCTAACAATACCCGCGCTGACATTGAACGATATATGGCTTCTTATCCCTGCCCAGCCTGTAATGGCAAGCGGCTCAAGCCTGAATCTCTAGCCATTACCATAGACGGCATGAATATAATAGGGGTTACCGAGCTATCGGCTTCAGAAGCACTGCGCTGGATGCGTACACTTAACGGCGACCACGGCAAACCTCGCCTAACACCACACGAATTAAACATAGCCCACCAGATTCTAAAGGAAATAAGCTCTCGTCTGGGCTTTCTTATAGATATTGGGCTGGGCTACCTGACCTTAGACCGTCCCTCAGCAACATTGAGTGGCGGCGAAGCCCAGAGAATCCGCCTGGCTACCCAAATCGGCAGTGGTCTCATGGGAGTTCTCTATATCTGCGATGAACCTACAATTGGTTTGCACCCGGCCGATATTCATCGCCTTATCGAAACAATGAAGCGGCTGCGAGACCTGGGCAATACAATAGTCATCGTAGAGCACGATGAAGCTATGATGCGAGCAGCAGACCACATTATCGACATGGGGCCTGGAGCAGGCGAACACGGCGGACAAATAGTAGCCACTGGACCAGTATCAGACATTATGAGCTGCATTAAATCAATAACCGGGCAATACCTGAGTAGAGCAAAACAAATACCCCTCCCACAAGGACGACGTCCGGGCTCAGACAAAGAATTAATAATCAAGGGTGCCCGCGAAAACAACTTGAAGAATATCGATGTTCCCATACCACTGGGCAAGTTCGTCTGTATCAGCGGAGTATCAGGTAGCGGCAAAAGTACACTTGTCAACGAGGTGTTATACAAGAAGCTGGCTCAAACATTCTACAAAGCAAAGGATAGGCCCGGGAAAAGTGATGACATCATCGGTATAGAACACATCGACAAAGTCATCAGTATTGACCAATCGCCCATCGGCCGCACCCCACGCAGTAACCCGGCCACCTATACCGGTACCTTCACCCCGATTCGTGAGCTTTTCGCCACTGTCCCCGAAGCCCGTATGCGTGGCTACAAGCCAGGGCGGTTCTCTTTCAATGTCAAAGGTGGGCGTTGCGAAGCATGTCAGGGTGAAGGTTACATTCAGATAGAAATGCAGTTTCTTCCCGATGTCACCGTACCCTGCGAGGTGTGCAAGGGCAAACGCTATAACCGCGAGGCTCTGGAGATTCACTTTAAAGGCAAGAACATAGCTGATATTCTAGATATGAGCGTGGATGAAGCTTTAACCTTCTTCGAGCATTTCCCCAAAGTGAGAAACAAACTGGAGACATTGCAAGATGTCGGCTTGGGCTACATACGTCTGGGACAGCCAGCCCCCACACTTTCCGGCGGTGAAGCCCAGCGGGTCAAACTTGCCACTGAACTGTCTCGTCGTTCCACAGGCAAGACCCTTTACATCCTCGACGAACCTACTACAGGTCTATCTTTTGCCGATATAGCCTGCCTGCTTCAGGTCCTTCAGAGGCTGGTAGATGCTGGCAATACTGTGGTAATCATCGAACACCACGTAGATGTAATGAAAAATGCCGACTATATCATAGACCTCGGCCCAGGTGCTGGCGACGAAGGTGGCTACATTATTGCCACAGGTACACCAGAAGAAGTAGCGAGCATAGATACCTCGTTCACCGGTCGATATCTGCGAGATGTGCTAGGGAACCAACAAAAAGAGTATTCTTTCGCCAAGCAATAGCTGCTTTTCGCTTTACTGAAAAACTACTCGGAGACTTGTTGTATCTGCTCCGCCATCAGGTTCTGGCGCGCATATTTGTAGAGCCCCACAACTGTGGCCGTCAAAGGTACAATCAATATTATTCCCCACACACCGGCGATAAAAGCTCCCAATGGAAGCAAAACCAGAATAATAGCCGGATGTATCCGCATATAAGTCCCATGAATCCTGGGGACAAGCAGGATATTTTCCAGCAGTTGGACAGCAAGGTAAACAACAGCTACCCATATTGCCTTCTCCGGTGCTACCGCCAGGGTGACAATCACGCCAACAGCACCACCGATCCAAGGCCCTAATATGGGAACAAATTCCATCATCCCCTGAAAAGCCGCGAGCGCTGGGGCAAGTGGTATACCTAAAGCAGCTAAACCGATAAAGGTCAGACCAGCCACTACCGCAGAAAGCATTAGTTGAGCACGAATCCATCGTCCCAGCACATTGTCTATGACACCGACAACACCTCTGACATGTTTAGCCACCTGTGGTGAAAAAGCAGAATAAAAGCTGCTGCTCAGTTTTTCCCAATCTTTTAAGATATAGAAAAGGAACATAGGCAAGGCAACAAAACCGAGGATAAAGCCAAAGGTACCCGCTATGGCTGAAATACCCTTCCCGAAGGCACTCTTCATAGCAGTGCCCAATGTCGTCCCTAAATCTTGAACTGCACCTTCTATCTGCTGGTTTGCCTCAGGTGGAATCGATTCTCGAAAACCCTTAAACCAGTCCTGTAAAGTCTGCAAGCCTTCAGTAAAATACTGAGGCGCATTCTTCACTAAAGTTGAAAATGAACTGGCCACACCTGCAACCATGTAGAAAGTCAATAAGCCAATGACCACCAGGATTACTATAAAGATAAGTGCTATCAAAGAGGTTCGCCTAGCTGAGGACCACTTACCTTGAACAGGCAATTTCCTCTCAAGCCAGGAAATAATAGGATACAACAAATAAGCCAGTATCAGGCCACAGATAAAAGGCAGTAATACATCCCAAAAAACGCCGAGAAGCCAGAAGGTCACAATTATGCCCAATACGAAAAATATCAGGCGGCGGTTTCTTCTAAAGAAACTAACTTCTGTATCCAAACTCCACCTATCGAATGAGCCTGTTTGACAAGCTCATGATTAAATATGTGCCCATTATTAATTTATGACTACCCGATTTTCGCCTGAGCCTTTTTGGTGACCTCGGCAGCCGTCTCTCTAACTTTTTTAACAGCTTCCCCTGCCCTTTCCCGAGCCAACTCAGCCTTGTCCTTCAACAATTGCCTCGTTTCTTCGCCAGGTCTCGGAGCAAAGAGAAAACCTATAGCCAAGCCCAGAACTGCCCCCACGAGAAGTCCAACAGCAAAGCCACTGCCCCCATTTCTATCATTCATTTCTACCTCCTTCCTGTTTTCTGAAAAACCTGCTGAATATGTCAATGCCCTGAGAAATACCTTTTATTAGTGCCCCTAACTGAGCTACAGGCTGGACAACCTCATCCTTCACCGTTGAAGAAATCTCCTGGATGTTAGTTGAAGTAGCCTGCACTGAATTCATTATAGCCCTCACTCTAGTATATAATAAAACTGCTATAACACCGAAGAGAACTACCACCACAGTCATCACCAACCCCGCGATACAAATAACCAGATCTCTAAACCATGCAATATCCATAAACAGCACCCCCCTTTTTTTATGTTTTCCAGCTTAAGCTTCCGATTTCCTCTCGCGAAGCCAGAGAACCACACCTGTTGCTGCCAGCGCCAGAGCAGCGATGATAAACTCCGCTTGTACGCCTGTAATGAGCCCTTTGCTGATCAAAACATAGGTATAATTCGGCAGGAGATACCCCAAGGCAGCTAGCAAGTAGCACTGCCATCCCCAACCTCGAGCCAGTCCCCAACCAGCTAGTGCACAAGAAGCAACATTAATGCCTATGACAAAAAAACTTTCCCAAAACCCGGCAAGAGCCACCAGTCCTTCAATCTGCACTTTTTCCCAGCTCCACCCTGAGCTAAGAATGTAGCTTAATGTCCACTGCGCCTCAAGAATGCCAAATCCAGCCCCTGATACAGCGCCGGCTGCGAGCCCTAGCTTAGGTTCCATTTTCCTGTCCATACGCCACCAGTAGCCAACTACCGGTAACAGCTTAAATCCTTCTCGCACCAGTCCAAAAAGGTACATCGACGGTATGCTTGCAAGCAAAGCCCATTGCGTCAGTGTTTCCTGGCTCCACAAGGAGCTATAAACCCAAGAAACCCCAAACCTGAGTGGAAAGAACGTAATCGCAATAGCAATGGGCGCAGCAATAGCACCACCAGCAAGAACTGCCCAGAGCCACGGCTTAGCAATCAACGGCGGGCGGTAACAAGCAAGCCATATTGCACCGAAAACTACCGCCAGACCAACACTCATGATGCTGGGACTGGAAAAAAAATAGACAAAGAAAGCAAGCATTTGCTGTATCATAAATCCTCCTTGTGTAATTCCTCTATCTCAAAACATATCTTGCTAAGGTCGAATATAGTCACTTTTGCATCTCACTTCGCTGGTAAACGATTATGTTTGTATCTTGCAAAGACTCAAATTCCAGGAATTGCTTTTGATTGAAACCCGTTTCACCAGGTATGGCAGGCGACGGTTTCTTAATGAAATTATCATAGACAAAGTAGGCCCCCATTGCCAAAATTGCGATTATTACCAGACCAAGACAACCCGTAAGCCACGGGTCGGACTTCGGCTTTCCTTTCGCCTCTTCCCCACTTTCCCCACCTCCTCCACTTCCTCCACTTCCTCGATAGGCCACCGGCTGTTTTGGAAAAGGCTTTACCTTCTGTGGCGTCGGCCAGTAAAGACTTTCACGGCACCTCGGACAATTTACCAATGTAGCGTCAACAACAGTGCTACAATGGGGACAATTGTATTGGAACCTCTGCCCGCATGCTTGGCAGAACTCTTGACCTATGTAATTCTGCGCACCACATGCAGGGCAGGGAAAAATTTCTTGCATTCTATGACTATCCTCCGTTTTAGCTAGACCTATGCTACAAATCCGCTAATTTTACACCTTAATAGCTACGACAGCCAATCCTCATTTTAACCCGACAAAGCCTATACTTCAAGCCAGATGGCTTAATGGCCATCAAAAACTAATCACTTTACACAACCGCAAACATACAGTATACTCTGATTTTAATCTCATGCGAGCTATAGCTCTTAGAAAGGTATCGATTTATGACAATCAGAGTTGTTACCGATAGCTGCTCGGATATCACGCAAGAAGAAGCTAAAAAATTAGGCATCACGGTAGTACCGGCATATCTCCGTTTCGGTAACCAGGTCTATCGAGATGGGGTCGACATTGACTGCGACCAATTCTATCACAAACTGGTAACCAGCTCGGTCCACCCATCTACAGCTGCACCATCACCAGGAGATTTCGCCAAAGCCTATGAGGAGATAGCTAAGGAAACCAACGAGATCGTCTCTATACATGTTACCAGCAAGCACAGCGCCGTGTGCGATTCTGCCCTGGTAGGTAAAGAGATGGCTGAAAAAAAGGGCTTTAAGATTGAAGTTATTGACTCTCGCGGCCTAACAATGTGGCAGGGCCTTGTTGCCATAGTTGCATCTCAAGCTGCCAAAGCCGGATGCAGCTTACAGCAGGTGGTAAATAAAGCACACGAGACTATTAATCAACTGCGTGCTTTGGCACTTCTAGACACTCTGAGATATGCAGTCAAAGGCGGACGCCTCGGAAAAACTATTTTCGCGATAGAATCAAAGCTTAATGTAAAACCATTGATTACTCTGCGTGATGGTGAAGTCCGCCCGGCCGGACTAACACGCATCCGAGCCAAAGGGATAGACCGAATACGTGAGTTCATCGCGGCATCAGACATCGATGACCTAGCCATAGTCCACAGCACCACATCCGAAGACGCCAAAACACTTGCCGATTATGCGCGTTCGCTCTTTCCCAATATAACACCGCGAATAGCAAGACTCGGACCTGCGCTGGGAGTACACGGCGGACCCGGAGCTATAGTCGCAATCACAATCACCAAGATGGCCAAATAAAGCTTGCCTGCTCAGACTATCAAACCCTTGCGATTAACCAGCCTCAACATCTTCTTCTCAGCCATTCCTCTACCCCTCTGGCAAGTTTTTCGCTTTCATCTACGGTCAGGCCAAGATTACTTTCAAGACTGCTGATATAACCATCGAGCTCGGGAAATTCGCTCCTCATTTGAGCTATTTCTTTGCCCTGCCTTGCCGTCTCTTCATCAATATCCGTGAAATTGATGTTTAGCCCGAGATGCCCGTCAAAAAATTCTACAACTTTCTTAAGGGCCTGCGGGTCTTCAACTGCAAGTAAATAGAAAGGTACCGGCACCCAAAGGCTTGCCCCGGCAATATTTCTCCTGTTGGCAACCCAGAGAAGAAAGGAGCTGAATGTCGGCCTTTGATCACCTCTGGTTTCATAATCCATATCGCTGACAATATCATGATGGCTCAGAATCTTCTTCATTGCAGTCGAATTGACAACAGACAACAAAACTCGTGGTGTGGTATGAGCACCTGGGGAGACCATACCGCCAATGGTATATATTGCCTTCACTTTGCAATATTTCTCAGCTATGTCCAAAACCAAACCTAGAAATTCGTACCAATTGTACCGTGGTATATCGCTATTGAAAATCACCAGGCTCTTTTCCCGGCACAAGTAGAATTTACTTTCTGGAAATTGAGCTACATCATCTTCTACTGAAACTCCGCCGAGTGAGAAAAAGCCCTCAGGCCTAATTTCGGCAAGCTCTCGTCCCCTCAGCTTCTTGTTTAAATAGCCAGCAACATCTGACCCAATTTTACCGACATCCTGATTCCAGACTACTATCAAAGACGAGCTCTCTAATTTAGGTTTAGCAAAGAGCTTAAATGGCTGCGTTACACTCAAAACTAGTCCCCTCCGGGTTCTTTTTTAAATAGCCTGTCTATTTCTCGCAGTATTTTCTTCTTGTCCTCTTCAGTTATAGGCTCCGGCTCGCTAGGCTTGGCATAAGTCACATATTTCAATTTATCAAGTTGCTCCTTTATCTCCACAGGAAGTCTCTCATAAACACTCTCGATATCACTCTCGCTTTGCTGAACAAGAGCATTAATTTCATCCATCGAGACTTCAATCCCTAAGGCAGCACTCAACACTTCGAGCACCGCCTTGGACCCTTTGGGGTAAGGAATAGGAAAACCGTGAATATAAATTGGTATCTCGCCCATCACACAGATAGCTTCCAGGCCTCTCTTTTTGGCAGCACCCAGTAGTAGTCCATTCAATCCAGTAATGTTGCCTTGCCCCTCCCTGTCTTCTATGTCTGACATTAACACTGTATTCTCATAGCTTTTTACCTCATCAATCAAATCTTCCCTATTAGGCACCACCCAGACTCTAGACCTGGCAGTGTGATGGATAGGTGCAACAGCTGCTCCCGAGGTATAGACTCTCCGACATCCGAACCTCAGTGCCACATCTAAAACGAGATTAGCCATTTTATAAGCTTTTGTTCCCTCCGCATAAACTTTCGTTCCATCATTGGGCTGCTCTTCCCCAATAAAGACCAACACATCCTTTTCCCCAGTCTTCTTAAAATAGAATTTATTGCTGGGGAACTCTAAATCTGTCAGTTCACCGGCTCTGATTACAACTTTTCGCGGATAGAAAAAGTCCCACGGCTCTATCTCGCCGAGCTCCTCTGCGGCCATTGTCCTTCTTAAAATATCAACCGCTATAACCCCAATGTTCCCAATTCCCGGCCAGCAGGCTATCATAACCGGGTTATCCAGCTTCGGTTCTTTGTAGAGTCTGACTCCCATCGCTGCTTTTCCCTTGCTATCCCAAGGGCTTACTTGATAAGTATAACACACAGCTTAAATAACTTTAACTCGACAAGCCAACTGACCAAAACGTAATCAAAATTGCATAAGTACAGCATATGAGCAAAATTTGAAGGAATACCAGACTAACGCTATGATAGACCTGGAAGACGAGAGACAATTAAGAGGAGGCAACCAGTTGTTCAAAAAGATACATGTATTCAGAGTCAAGCCCGAGCAGGAATTGCTTAATGAGATAACACGTTATTGCCAAAAACATGAAGTTTATTCGGGTGTAGTAATCGGTATCATAGGTTCGGTAAAAAAAGCCCAACTCAACTTCCTGAAAGCGCTCCCGGGGAAATACGACAGCGTAGACTATAATGGTCCGCTAGAAATTGTTTGCGCCCAGGGCTCGATAGCACTAAAGGATGACACAGTTATCATCCACATCCATATTCAACTTTCCGGGCATGACATCTGCTCTGGTGGTCATCTTGCCAAAGCAACTGTCTTTTCCACAGCCGAGATAACCATAGGAGAACTTGATTATCAGCTTCGTCGGCAGACGGATAGCTACACCGGTCTCAACGAGCTGCTGGACTAAATCGCAGCCTTGTATATCCCAAGACCGATTCGCCTAAGGATACTTTAATTGAGTCCGTTTGCAAAACAGTTCGAGCAATAAAAGTAACAAAACTAGTATAATAATAGGCTGCACCAGATTTACACACTCTATGACAAATAAGGAGGCACACAATTTTGAGCAACATCGTAGAACAATTAACCCCCATCTTTAAGCCTAAATCGATTGCCATATTAGGCGCTTCAGACGGACCCGGCAAATGGGGATACATAATGGTGGAAAGACCGCTCAAGACAGGGTTTAGTGGAACCATATACCCAGTAAATCCCAATAAAGATGAGATTCTCGGCCTCCGTGCTTATCGAAGTGTATTAGACATTCCGGATCAGGTTGACCTGGCAGTGATTACAGTACCTGCTCCTGCTACGCCCGGGTTGATGCAAGAGTGTTTAAAGAAAGAGGTGAAGGGAGCAGTCCTAATCTCCGGTGGGTTTGCCGAGGCTGGCAATGAAGGAAAGGCACTTGAAAAC
>Ga0209164_1004597_pt1 | contig 12242 bp, 9 predicted proteins | sample MTBNYHSulfiMetaG_FD_187458 | JGI IMG/M metagenome (GOLD analysis project Ga0209164, IMG submission 187458) | Enrichment culture microbial communities from rom New York Harbor, USA that are MTBE-degrading - MTBE-NYH (New York Harbor Sulfidogenic)... | ecosystem: Environmental > Aquatic > Marine >...
CAGTCCCGCGTTGCAAATTGTTACGATTAGACATATAATTTTTTAGTGCTCCGTGTATGTGGCTGATTCTCGGAAGTTTATTTTCACCTCCTGGGGAGGCGGCAACGTGCCCATGAAACAAACCACTTTTCGCATCCGGCGGCGCATCATCCTGGCCTTTCTCTTCTCCCCGAGCCGCGGCGCCGTCTGGAGCTGGCTGCGCCCGCGGCTGGCAGCCAGGGCATAGCCCCGCACCCGGCCCTGCCGGGTTTTTGCCGCGAATGAGGTACCCCGCGAAAACTGTCGACAGGGCCCTGGCCCGCAAGGAGGATAGAAGATGAAAGAACCCGCACGTTTCCCCCTGGCGCATCTGCCCACGCCACTCGAGCGGATGGACCGCTTGGGCGCCGCCTTGAGCGGCCCCGAAATCTGGATCAAGCGCGATGACCAGACCGGATTGGCCACCGGCGGCAACAAGACGCGGAAACTGGAGCTACTGATCGGCGAGGCGTTGCAGCAAGGAGCCGGTGTAGTGCTGACCGTCGGCGCGGTGCAGTCGAACCACTGCCGCCAGACCGCCGCTGCGGCAGCCCGGGCAGGCCTCGAGTGCGTGCTGGTGCTGCGCGGCTATGCCCCACCCCACAACCAGTGGACCGGCAACCTCCTCCTGAACAACCTGCTGGGGGCGCGGCTTTGGTGGGCAGAGGAGCGCGATCCACTGGACGCGCTCGCCGACGCCGCCACAGCAGAGCGGGCCGCGGGACGCCAACCCTATGTGATCCCCTACGGCGGCTCCAACGCGCTGGGCGCTGCGGCCTATGCCCTCGCCTTTGAAGAGCTGTGGCAGCAGGCCGAGGGGCTCTCTGCCGGGGCGCCGCTGCGCTTCGACCGCGTGGTCTTTGCCAGCAGCTCCGGCGGGACGCAGGCCGGGTTAATCGTTGGCGCCAGGGCCTGCGGCTATGGCGGACAGGTGCTGGGCATCAGCGTGGACAAGACCGGCGGGCACCTGCGCGAGACGGTGTCGGCGTTGCTGGCGCCCACTGCGGCGCGCCTGGGACTGGAGCAGAGTTTCGGCCCGAAAGATGTGCAGGTCGATGACCGGTTCCTGGGCGGCGGCTATGCTGTGCTGACCGGCGCCGAGCGGGAAGCGATCCGCCTGGTGGCCCGCACCGAGGGCATCCTCCTCGACCCGGTGTACACCGGCAAGGCAATGGCTGGGTTGGTGGGCCTCATCAGCCAGGGCGAGATCGGCGCGGGCCAGCGGGTGCTCTTCTGGCACACGGGCGGCAGCCCGGCCCTCTTTGCCTACGCAAGTGGTCTGCTGGGCGACCAGGCATGATAGCCGTAGACAAAGAAATCAGAAGGAAGCTGTCCACGTTGTTCCAGGCCTACCCGTGGAACTACTTGCCGGATGCCATTCTTGAAGGAACGGTGGGCATTGCCGTCGCCGACGTCGCCGACGACCCTCACGTCGCGATACTGGAAGTCCCCGACCTGCGGCTGAGCGTAGTGGGCGGCGACGCAGGACACCCCGCTGCCCGCGAATATCTGGAGCAACTCCCCAAGCTCTCGGCGCTGTTTTTCGGCGCGGAGGGTTGGGAAGAGCTGGCGCAACGAGTCCTCGCTGGCAGGTTGATCGCCATGCCCCGGTACGCTTTTACCAGTGAGGCGCTCGATGTCGAGCATCTGCGCGACCTGGGCGCCCGCGTTCCGGATGGCTACCGGCTGGAGCGCCTAGACCTGGAGCTGGCCCGGCGGCTGGGCAGCGAAAAGGGCGGATTCGCCGCCGACCACATGATGAACTTTCGCTCTCCCGAGGATTTCGTAGAGCGCGGCTTTGGATTCTGCCTGCTACATGGGGACCAGATCGTCAGCGCGGCGACGACGTTTGTCGTTTGCAGCAAAGGGGTCGAGATACAGATCAACACGAGGGAAAAGCACCAGCGGAAGGGGTTGGCCACCGTGGTCGCTGCTCACTTGATCGTCCACAGCCTGGAGAGCCACCTGGACCCCAACTGGGATGCTGCCAACGAGTCATCGGTTGGCCTGGCGACGACACTGGGATACACTCCGCAAGGAACGTACTCGACCCTCTTTTACACCGGATCGAGGGTGCTGGCCACCGTCGCACGGGCGGGCCTCAAGGCCAAGGCGTTCTTTGAGAAATAACCCGGTCAAACGAGGAGCCAGAACGGCCAGATCCGCTGCAGGAACACGTATTCGCGCCGCCCCAACGTCACAGATAGCACCGCGCCGTGGAACCAGCCGGCGGGCCGGGCATCGTCGTCGTAGCGATAGCCGGCTGCTTCGAAAGGTAGTTGCCAATTCATACTCACCGGCTGCGCGCCGAGATGATAATGGAAGACATAATCATCGGTGACGATGCGATAGCCAAGCTGCGGTTCTTCCAGGCCGAGCACCTCCCGCCAGAAGCCGGATAGTGTCTCGTGGCGGGCATCCTCAAATAGCGCCGCGATGCCCTCTTGCGCCACGTAGAGGTTCCCCTGCTGCTCCACCAGCCCATTGTAGACCAATGCCGGCTGTTCCTGGACCGCACCCTCAAGCACTGCGCCCACTTCCGGCGAGGTGACTACCTTGCCGCCGCGATCCAGGAACCGGCGTAACAGATCCAGGTCGCTGGCGGAGAAATGAGCAGGCGTTGGCGATAGGGCGACGATGGCCCGCACGCCTGCCAGATCCCAACCCTCGAGGGCGCTGACCACCGCTGTATTCACACCTTCCTTCGCCAGTATGGCCAATCTCCGGTAGGGTTGCACCTCCAGCAACACGGGGACTCGCCCGGCCCCGATCTGCTCGTAGGATCGAGCCGGCGGCGACAAGATGAGCACCTCGGGCCTCGATGGCGTCGAAACCATCAGCCGGCGCAGCGTGGGCAGCGCCGCCGAGACCCGCTCGAACATGGTCTCTGTGTCGTAGGCCGTGTCGTGCGTGTCGTTGTACAGCCCCTGTTCTCTGACATTATAGTTCCAGTAGGCGATGCCCTGCAGGTCGCCGCCCCCCTGGCGCACAAGCAGGGCGAGGCTTATCCCGTTCGCCACAGCGTCGGACACAGAGCCCGGATCGGCGCTGGCCTGGCTCAGCCCCCAGCTATTTGCCGCGGCCCACAACCACACCGGCTTGCCGTAGCGCGCCGAATACAGCCCTGCCGAGCGGGCCAGCAGGAACAGGCCCACCAGGTCCTGGTCGCTCAGGGGGATGTTGGGCAGGCCATCGCGGGGATAGGCATCAAAGGTGACGACAAAGTTGGCCGGCGTATCGCGAAAGAGGGCCTCGACATCGGGCATGGTGAAGGTCTGGCGCGCCTGAGCGCCGTCGAAGGACATGGTCACCGCCAGGCCGGGATGGATCTTTTCCCACAGTGCAGCGCCATGAATCGCGTACTCGACCACGTAGCGTGACTGGAACTCACCCAGCAGCCGCTGCCGCTCCGGATCGTCGCCCACCTGCTCAAATCCAAAGCCGTACATTCGGCGAAGCACGGCTTCGGCATGGGCAGAATAGTCGCCGCCGATCGGCTCGTCGGCCAGGTTGAGCATCAGCAGTACATCGGCGTAGGGCCGCACAAACTCGGCCTCCACCCAGCGGTAGTAGGTCTCGATGTCGCGACGGTAACTGGGCGCATAAAAAGACGCACTGACGCCGCCTCCGTAGATATCCAGCAGTTGGCCACCGGCATCGCGGCGCAGGTCGCCGGGGTGGTTCTCGTTCCACGCCAGGCCCATCTGGATCTGATAGCCCACCGGCAGCACGGCCTGGACGCCGGCTTTCCGGCAGGCAACCAGCATGCGGTGTTGCGCCTCGACGATGGCCACAGCAGCCTCGTGATGGGGGTCGGCCGGGTCGATGGCCGCCTCGTAGACGGCGTAGGACAGCCCTGGTTCCACCTTGTCAGGGTCGACCACGCCTGGGTTGTTGTGGCCGATCCACACCGCGTTGGCGCCGTTCTCCACCATGCGGCGCACGGTCGCCTCCATCTCGCTCGCCGAATCCTCCGGATAGGCCTCCAGGGCCCACCCGGCAAAGACGCGAGGTGAAGGGCTGGCGCGAACGGCTGCAGCAGGCCGGCCCGCCACCAAGACTATGACCAGAGCTATCCAAATTCTCCATCCAGCCCGCCGCGCGCGCATACGCCCATCCAATTCGAGCGGACGCCTTCTCCACTCGTCCCTTGTGATTGGGATCATTGTAACAAGGCCACCGCTAGCTGTCAACCCATGACTTTCGTCACGGCCCGAAAAGTGACAGATCGCACTTACGCAAAAGCCCGTTTCCTGGTACGATGTTGTCGGTGGGCCGTGGCCCCCTCGTCCGGCTGCGCACCGGCATTGTGCACAAGGCGCGTCTATGAGGAAACGCCCCCAAAGGGCGCCCTCGATGGAGGAAACAGAGGAAATGAACAAGGTATTGAAAATTGGGGGCATTGTTGTCCTGGTGTTGGTCCTGGTTGTAGCCGGGGCCATGGCCTTGCGCGCGGTCAATCAACCGTCCACCGCGGAAGATACGCCGCTTGTGACCACCGTCACCCGGGGCAGCATCGAGGAGACGGTCAGCGCGACAGGCAACGTGAGTGCCGAGCGGCAGGTCGCCCTGCCCTTTGGATCGAGCGGCGAGATTGCCGAAGTCCTGGTCACAGAGGGGCAGGCGGTCAAGGCCGGAGATCTGCTCGCGCAGCTGGACACAACGTCGCTGGAGTGGCAGATCGCCCGGGCGCAGGCCAGCCTGGACACAGCCCGGGCCCGTCTGGCGCAGGCGCAAAAGCCGCCTACCGAAAAGGAACTGGCTTCGGCCCAGGCAGCGCTGGATAGCGCCATCGCCGGCTATGAAAAGGTGCAAGAGGGGGCCGGCGCGGAGGACCTCGCCTCCGCCCAGGCGGCACTGGACAGCGCCGTTGCCACCTATGACAAGATCAAGGCCGGTCCCACCAAGGCCGAGCTGGCTGCAGCCAGGGCCCAGTTGGACAGCGCCAGGGCAGCGGTTCAGCAGGCCCAGGCCAGCTACGATCGCATCAAGGACCGGCCCAATGCGGCCATGTTGCCCGAGTCCCTGAACTTGCAGAACGCCACCATCTCGCTGCAGCAGGCGCAGGCCAACTATGATGCCCAGGCAGACCGCCCCACCAGGAGCGAGCTGGCCTCTGCCAGGGCCCAAGTCGCGCAGGCCGCGGCCCAATTGGCTGCTCTGCAAGGGCGTCCGGCCGCCAGTGAGCTGGCCTCAGCCGCTGCCCAGGTAGCGCAGGCCGAAGCCACCCTGGCCCAGGTGCAGGGGCGGCCCAACCCCGAGGATGTCGCCGTCCTGCAGGCCCAGGTGCAGGAGGCCACCATCGCGCTGGCACAGACCGAGTCCCAGCTTGAGGACGCAGCGATCACCGCGCCCTTTGACGGCACTATCCTCGCCGTACAGGTCCGCGAAGGCGAATGGGCGAGTCCCGGCGCGCCGGCAATCGTCCTGGCCTTTACCGACTCCCTCATCCTGCAGGTGAACGTAGACGAGGTGGACGTCGCGGGCCTCGCCGAAGGGCAGGCGGCCCACCTGAGTTTTGGCGCCATCGAGGATGCCGAGGTAGCCGGTACGGTGAGCTTTGTCGCTCCCTCGTCCACCAGCGTGGGCGGCGCCGTAGCCTACGCCGTCGAGATCCGCTTTGATCCCGGCGAATACCCCATCCGCCTGGGGATGACGGCGGACGTGGACATTGTGGCGAACAGCGCCGCCGACGCCCTCCTGGTACCTAACCGGGCGATTGAGGCCGACCGCGAAGCAGGCCGCTACTATGTCACCCGCCAGAAGGCCCTCGGCGCGACAGAGCGGCTGGAGATCCGCATTGGTATGCGCGACCAGGTCAACACACAGATCCTGGAGGGCGTGGAAGAGGGCGATAAATTGGTGCTGCCGCAGGTGCCGGAACAGACAACCGACGAGGAGTTTCGCGGGCCGTTCGGGGGCATGCGCCCGGGCAACGACTAGCGAGCCGCGAGAAAGAGATCTGCGGATGGCGAGTCCGGGCAGGAGAAACCAGGCAATGATCGAGATTGAAAATGTAACCAAAGTGTACCAGATGGGCGAGATCGAGGTGCATGCCCTTCGCGGGGTGTCGCTCAAGATCGAAAAAGGCGAGTGCATGACCATCATGGGGCCGTCGGGCAGCGGCAAATCCACGCTGATGAACGTCTTGGGCTGCCTGGATTCGCCCACAGAGGGCACCTACCTCCTCCAAGGCGAGGACGTGAGCACCCTGAGCGACACGCAACTTGCCCATATCCGGAACAAGGAGATCGGCTTTGTCTTTCAGACCTTCAACCTGCTGCCCCGTACCACAGCGCTGCGCCAGGTAGAGCTCCCCCTGATGTACGCCGGAGTCGGCATCCGCGATCGGCAGCGGCGTGCGCGGGAGGCGCTGGAAGCGGTCGGACTTGGCGACCGGACGAACCACAAGCCCGACGAGCTGTCGGGAGGCCAACAGCAGCGAGTAGCCATCGCCCGAGCGCTGGTGACCGGCCCGAGCATCATCATGGCCGACGAGCCGACGGGCAACCTGGACACGAAATCGGGCGAGGAGGTCTTGCGCATCTTCAAGCGGCTAAACGAGGAGGGGATCACCATCATTTTTGTGACACACGACCCCGAGATCGCAGAATATGGCAACCGTACGATCCATATTCGCGACGGCCTGATCGAGCGGGACGTGGTCCAGGCAAACGGATGCGGCTCCCGTGGGTGACCCCTGGTTTGGCTCACACGCCCTTGATGGTGCGGAAACGTTGGAGATAGAACGATGAATGTCTATGAAAGCTTGCGCACGGCGGCGACCGGCCTGACCACCAACAAACTGCGCGCCATCCTGACCATGCTGGGCATCATCATCGGCGTCGGCTCGGTCGTGACGCTCATGTCCGTGGGCGAGGGCGTCGAGGCATCGATTACAGGCGAAATCCAGGGGTTGGGGGCAAACCTGCTCTTTGTAACGGCCGATCAACCTGAGGATTCGACGGCCCCGGCCTACATCACCACCGCCGACGCCAGAGCACTGGAAGATCCCTTTAACGTGCCCGCCCTGGTGGCTGTGGCGCCGGCGATACAGGGGCAGCTACGCGTCGCCCACGGCAACCTGGACGAAATCTTGACCGTCAGCGGCACCAATGGCCAGTTTGCGGACGTTCGCAACATGGAGATGGTGCTGGGTGGGTTCCTGACCCAGGCGGACCTGGACGATCAGGCCAAGGTGGCCGTCCTGGGATGGGGCGCCTACAGCGACCTGTTTGACGACGGCGAGTTTCCGGTGGGCCAGACGATCACCATCGACCACGTGCGCTTTGAGGTGGTCGGCGTGTTGGAAGAACAGGGCGGCTTCACCAATGACGATGATACCGTCTATGTTCCACTGACCACTGCCCAGGCGCGCTTTTTCACGCAGCGCACCTTGTCCGGCGAGCGGCCTGTCGCTGCCATCTATGCCAGTGTGGTGGACGAAACCCAGGTGGATGCGGCCATCACCCAGATTGAGTGGGTCCTCCGCGAGCGCCGCGATCTGGGGCCTGACGACGTCGCTGACTTTCAGATCACGAGCCAACAGGCCATCCTGGATCTCGCCAGCCAGATCACGGGCATCCTGACCGTCTTTTTGGGAGCCATCGCCGGCATTAGCCTGTTGGTGGGCGGGATCGGCATCATGAACATCATGCTTGTGTCGGTGACCGAGCGAACCCGTGAAGTGGGCATCCGCAAGGCCGTAGGCGCCACCAAGCGGGATATCCTGCTCCAGTTCCTACTGGAAGCCATCGTGCTGAGCTTTATGGGTGGCGTGCTGGGCATCGCCCTGGGAATGGCGGGCGCAACCCTGATCTCGGGACTCACACCTGACCTGATGACCAAGGTGACAGTGGGTACCGTAAGCTTGGCGGCTGGGGTCGCCAGCGCCGTGGGCCTGGTGTTTGGCGTGTATCCCGCTATGCGCGCCGCGAACCTGCGGCCTATCGAGGCGCTGCGATATGAATAGCAACCACGGAGGTTCCGGCGCGGGTCCTCCGGTCTCCTGGCCGGGCTGGTGGCCGCCAAGTATTCCCGGTTGCCAAATCGGGGCCGGGGCAGTATAATGTCCGCCGATGAGCCACGACAGGATTGCCAAACAAAGGATAGACGGTAGGTGAAAGCGTGACATCCTCATGGACCAATCGCTAGCCAGGCGCGAAGCGCTGCGCATCTATCGATTGGTGCTTGTGGTCCAGCTCGCATTCCTGGCCATGAGCTTTCTGGCGCTCTCCAGGCTGGAGGCAACTGCCCACCTGGGCGTGCTCCTGCGCGCGACTCCCACCCTGATCATGGCCTTGCTGTTCCTCCCCCGCTGGCTCGAACCGTTTCTGGGACGGAGCTTTCTGGCAGTGGGCCTGAGCCTGTCTGTTCTCTTTTCCAGTTTGGAGACGGCCTATATCTTTGGCGACTGGGCCGACTCCAGGCTTGCGCGCCTCGCCTTACTTCCGGAGCTGATCGAGCCATTGGCGGAAGCCCCGCCCGTTGAGCCCTTTTTCTTCCTGCTGATCCCGCTGGTGCTGCTGGCCTGGGGGTACGGGCGGCAAGGCGCCCTGCTGGGCAGTACTTGGGCGGCCGTCTTGCACGTGGCCATCAGTCTCTGGATGCTACCGGAGGACGGTGTTTCGCACCTTTCCGTCGCGCAAACGCTGATGCGCATCTCGCTGCTATACCTGGTGCCCCTCATCGTCAGCATCCTTGCCGAGCGCGAGCGGCAGCAGCACTCGCGCCTGGAAAAGGCCCACCAGCGCCTAAGACGACATGCCGCTGCCATGGAGCAGCTTGCCGTCAGCCGGGAGCGGAATCGCATGGCCCGCGACCTGCACGACACGCTGGCCCACTCCCTGTCGGCGCTGACCGTGCAGTTGGAGGCGCTGCGCACCCTGATGACCAACGATCCCACTGCGGCCCGCCCGGCAGTGGACGAAATCGCGGACCTGGCCCGTCGCGGCCTGGAGGAATCGAGAAAGGCGATCCAGGCGCTGCGCAGCGACCCGGTGGAGGCGCTGGGACTTACGGGGGCATTGCGCGAGATGATCCAGGCGCTGCAGACGCGCGCCGGTATACAGGCTAGTCTGACCACCGCCGGTGAAGAATCGCTCCTCACGCCAGACGAAGCGCAGGCCCTCCTCCGCATTGTCGAGGAGGCCCTGTCCAACGTCGAGCGCCACGCCGGCGCCCGGCAAGTGGAGGTGCGCCTGGATTGTGGCGCCGACCGGATCGACCTGGTGATCCGGGACGACGGGACCGGCTTTGATCCGGCGACCGTGGACCTCGAGCGCTACGGTCTGACCGGCATGCACGAGCGGGCAGCCATGATCGGCGCCGCGATAGAGGTGACCAGCCAACCCGGCAGCGGAACTGAGGTCTGGTGCCTGCTGAAACGGTAGACACACCCCTCTCGTCGCCCCCTGCCTGCTGCAAGGCGACATCTATTCCTCAGCCGGCTCAGGATCAAAGTGACACCCCCTCTCAGACCTTATGGTAACTGCCATTTCGATCTGCCATCTCCTGGCTTTCCCAGCGCTTGCATAGGGCAAGCGCCTAGACGTTTTCAAACGTATTACATAGTTTACAGCTATTTTCAGACCATTCGCAACACTCCGGCATATTGGCTGCCGTCACAAGTTATGCTAACTTTAATTTGATGATGGCATGGAACCTGGCAACCAGAGCGCCGAAAGCCCCCTCTGGGTTGCGCAAAACCGGGATTCGCGTGCCACACATTGTCTCAAGGACGTGCACCACAGAACTCGGCTCCACATTCTATACGTATTCCCAGTATTCACGCTTAATCCATACATTTTCACTCACTATGGCGCAATGGACCCACCCGACTGGTCTTGGTCCCTTGCCAGCCAAGTTTCCCAAAAGGCCTGTCAGAACCTCAAAAATGAACGATTCTGCTGCTTCGATTTTTGAGATCTGGCCGGGCGGATCGAATCTCTTGATTGGTGATCGCACACGTTTTTTACTACACGGTAGAGCGCAGGTGCCTCCAAGCTGGCCCAAGGGGAGGATCTCAGCTTGCACACAAGCGATCTGCAGCGACCATTCCCGGACGCCTCGCCTGCCACCGTCCAGGAACGCGCCTGGCAGCACCCTGGCCGGCCATCACTACCCTTCCGCGGCTTTCACAGAGGCGAATCTGTAGTCACAAGCCACCGACGTGCAGCCCCAAAAGCTCGGACCTATCACCGCGGCAAGCAGACGAGCCGGTACCCGGTCACACACGGTCACGACATTGTGCGCCACGAGCCACGACCGGTGCAGCCGGCTTGTGCTGCACCGGCAGGCAGTCCCCGCAGGATGAGCCGCCCACGGCCGCCTTTGCCGCGGCAGTCATGGCGCAGAATTGTCCCTGGTTACGTCAATGACTGTCGGGCAATATCCCGCGGGCCACGGCGTACTGCCACACATCGCTCCCGCATGTCGTCTATGATGTACCCATTTATGCGATTTTCAAGTGAGAAAAATAAGTTTCAACGGGGACAACGATGCGATATTGGCTGCATCATCTTCTCTTGGTTATGCTTATGACAACCCCACAAGCGGGTCACCCAGTGCCTGAACCTGGGCAGCTCGCCATCTCTCCCTTGTGCCGCCACCAGAGGTGCAATCGACGCCCGGCTTCCGCCTGCCGAACCGGAGCGCCTGCCGCAGTTTGCGGCAATGGACATGCATCCCCCGCGCCCCTCACATCTCCAGTCAGGTTTCGCCGCCGGGCTGCGGTGACGTCCCATTTCTTGCCCGGACCGGATGGGACGAGGGCATCACTGGCGCAAAAGGCACAGCCAACCGCGCGATAGAGACACCACGATCTGCGAAAATCACATCGTTACTATATCATAGAATTCGCAATTCGCCAAGTTGGCGATGGCGCGATTTGCTCACCGGACGACATTGGAGTAGAATGGGGACCGGCCCTTGGGCACTGGATGCACCAGGAAAGTACGGTGGTACGATATGACCGCAATCCGAGTTTTGCTGGTGGATGACCAACAGATCGTCCGGCAGGGATTGGCCACAATCCTCAAGTATGCGCCCGGGATCGAGGTCGTCGGAGAGGCAGGCGATGGAGAAGAAGCGATCCGCCTGGCTCAAGAGCTCGTCCCGGACGTGGTACTGATGGACCTGAAGATGCCAAATCTGGGCGGCATTCCAGCCACGCGCAGGATCTACGCCGCTCAGCCGGACATCCACGTCATCATCCTGACCACATACGACGCCGACGACATGGTCTTTGAGGGGATCAAGGCCGGAGCCCAGGGGTACCTCCTCAAGGATGCATCGGGCGAGACCCTGGTGGAGGCCATCCGCGGCGTGGTACGGGGCGAGTCGCAGATCGATCCCGGCGTGGCGCGCGCGGTGTTGGCCGAGTTCCAGCGGCTGTCGGCCACGGGAGCAGTTCTGCCCGCGAGGAAATCACCCGACACGGCCGTCGGCGAACCCCTCACACCCCGCGAGGAGGAGGTTCTCCTGCTGCTGGTCGAAGGCCTGTCGAACAAAGAGATTGGCGCCAGGTTGCACCTGACCGAGGGCACCGTCAAGAACTATGTGAGCGCCATCATTGCCAAACTCCAGGCCAACGACCGGACGCATGCCGTGGTCACGGCACTGCGGCGCGGTCTGGTGGATCTGTAGCGGGGCGCGACAGCCCAGGCGGCGCCGAGTTGCCAACTGCCTCAAGCTGTGATACCATCGGGACATGGACAACGAACCACGCATCTGTGATTACGAGGACAGCACATACCGCACCGATTTCTGGGAGGGCCAGGGTCGCGAGTATGAGGACCTGGCGGAGCGGATTGCCCTCAGGCGGTTGCTACCGTCGCCGGGCCGCCGCCTGATCGACATCGGGGGCGGGTTCGGTCGCCTGTCCGAGTTCTATGACGGCTACGAGCAGGTGATCCTGCTGGACTATTCGCGCTCGTTGTTGCGCCAAGCCCAGGCCCGGCTGGGTCGCAGCGAGCGAATGGTGTATGTGGCCTCCAGCTTCTACGATATGCCCTTTGCCGACAGCGCCATCGACGTGGCGATGATGGTGCGCGTGATTCACCACGTGGAGGACGTGCCTGCCTTGCTAGGCGAGGTAGGCCGGATCTTGGCCAGCGGCGGGACCTACGTGCTCGAGTTTGCCAGCAAGCGCCATCTGAAGGCGATCTTGCGCTACGCGCTGCGCCGCCAGGCCTGGAATCCCTTTGACCGGGAGCCGGTCGAGT
>Ga0209164_1004601_pt1 | contig 12234 bp, 10 predicted proteins | sample MTBNYHSulfiMetaG_FD_187458 | JGI IMG/M metagenome (GOLD analysis project Ga0209164, IMG submission 187458) | Enrichment culture microbial communities from rom New York Harbor, USA that are MTBE-degrading - MTBE-NYH (New York Harbor Sulfidogenic)... | ecosystem: Environmental > Aquatic > Marine >...
GTCATCTTTTGGGCTGAGACCCTCACGAAGGTTAAATCTTCGAGTTTCATTCTGAATGGTAGACGAAATATTTCTTAGTCCAGCTTCATCCAGTTTGAGTCCTGTCGTCATTTCGACAATGGTTGAGAGGTAATCCCAATCCCAATAGAGGTCTCTATAAAATCGGCACAGAATGAGGGAGTCGTGGATGTTGAACCGATCTTCAAATTCAAGAAAGAGTTTTGCTTTCCCCTCCATCTGATCCATGGGGATCATTCCGGCAAGTTCAGCCTTGTAGAAGGTTGCCCTAAGATGGCAGGCCCCACGATCAGAGGTGGCGTTGGCAAGGCCCATTCCTTTAAGGACCCTCGGATCATATCCTGCCGGGTCAAGGCCTTTTACATGAATCGCTACATCTTCCATATTCCATACTTTAGCAGCATGCCGAACCCCTTCTGCCAAAATCGCTCCCAACCCTTTTTTGGATGAGATATCATGAAGGAGTTCAGCAATTTTATCTACATCTCCCCAATTGATTTTTTCTTTAATCCGTCCCATTTCTGAAGCCTCGATCGCAAAGGCACAGAGGCTGCCGGCAGAAATCGTGTCCATACCCAAGCGGTCGCAGATATCATTGAGGTATGCAATTTCCTCGATCTCGTGGACCATACAGAGGCCGCCAAAGGCGTAGATCGTTTCGTATTCCGGTCCTTCGATCTTCAGGCCCTTATGTCTCCCTTCCTTAACCTCACTCATATTGCCACAGGCTACAAAGCAACGAAGGCAGGCAGTGGGTCTCACCTGACACCTTTCAAGAAGGGCCTCAGCGCTGATTTTTTCCCATCCTTCAAACGTTCCGAGATGCCAATATTTTGATGGGAATGCACCCACTGCATTATTCATGGCTACCAGCATCGGAGTTCCAAACCTTTTGTAGTTTTGAACTCCTGGGTTGTCTTTACCTCGCTCTAAGGTCTCCTTCGCGAATTGTTCGACCTGATCAGGATAGGCAATCTCCTTTTTCTTTTCGCCGTAAAAGGCAATGGCCTTCAATTTCTTGGAGCCCATAACTGCGCCGACGCCAGTCCTTCCGAGGGACCGCCAGTAATCATTTTCGATGACGGCATATCGGACCAGATTCTCACCAGCCGGACCAATGACCAGAACTCCTGCACCCTTTTGATTCACCCTTTTTAAAACCTCATCCTCTGTGAAGTAAGTGTCCTTTCCCCAAAGGTCTTTTGCATCGAGGAAGACCACTTTTTGATTAGAGATTTCTATCCAGAGGGGTTCACTCGATGCCTCTTCGAGGAGGAAGGCATCATAACCTGTCCGGCTCATGGGTTCTGCCACTTTCCCTCCGGAATAGGATTCTGAGTAGATTCCGGTTAAGGGGGATTTGGTAAAAACGCCGTGCCGGCAAGAACCATAGATTCGGGTATTCGTGATCGGGCCCGTGCAGAAGATAAGTTTGTTGCTTGGAGAAAGGGGATCAACCCCTGGAGGATTTTCTTTCATCAGGAGATAAGTGCCGAGTCCTTTTCCCCCCAAATAGGTTTCATAAACCGAATCGGGGATGGTCTCTTCCTTAAAGGTTTTTGTTTTAAGATTAATCCTCAAAATTTTATTAAAGAAGCCATTCATTTGGTTTCCCTTTCAGGATAATTAATAGGCGGATCTGTAAATGGTGATCGCATCTTCGAGGGTTATTTTTCTGGGGTTATTCGCCAGAAGTCGGGTCACTTTCATGGCCGCCTCTGCCAACCGGGGAATTGCATCCTCTGGGATACTCACATCTCTAAGCCTTCTTGGGACCCGAAGGTCATCGGAGAGTCGTTCCACAAATCTTACGGCTATTTCTGCTCCAACCAATTCAGAGATCCCTTCCACCCTTTCTCCAAAAGCCTTTGCCATCTGAGCAAACTTACTTGGGCAACCCATAATATTGTATCGCATCACATAAGGAAGCATCAATGTGTTGGTGAGTCCATGAGCCAGATGGAATTCTCCCCCAAGGGGATAGGCAAAGGCATGGACAGCCCCCACGCCAGCGTTCGCAAAGCCGATTCCTGCCAGGAGACTCCCTTCCATCACATTCGAACGGGCAACCAGGTTTTCTCCATGGGCGAAAGCCATCCTTATATTTTTTGAGAGGAGTTCCATAGCCCTGAAGGCAAGAAGGTTTGACAAGTCGGTAGCATTTATAGAATAGAATGACTCAATGGCATGAGTTAAAGCATCCATTCCTGTGAAGGCCGTTACAGAAGGAGGAAGGCCGATCGTCAGTTTGGGATCGACGATGGCAACCTCAGGGAAAAGGGTAGGGCTGACGATCCCTTTTTTTAGTTTCTCTTTGGTATCGGATAAAATGGCGATGGGTGTGACTTCACTTCCGGTGCCTGCCGTGGTTGGAATAAGGATCACGGGGACTCCTGGATTGGGAACGAGATCAATTCCAAAAAAACTATCGATCTTTCCAGGGTTGGTAATCATGATCGAAGTCACTTTAGCGATATCAAGAGAGCTTCCTCCTCCAAAACCGATGATGAGATCGATCCCCTCTTTTTTTGCTTTCTCAACGCTCTTTTCAACGACCTCAATCCTTGGATCAGGCTCCACACCATCAAAAATCACAAAAGGAAGACCAGCGGTTTGAAGAGATTTCTCAATGCCTTGAAGAAGGCCGGCTTGAATCACACCCGTATCAGTGATGATGAGAACTTTTTTTGCCTTGAGAAGTTGGGCTTCCGGGCCTGTTTTTTCAACTGCTCCAAGTCCAAAAAGAATTTTCCTGGTTGTGCGGAAGAGGGTAACTTTTTCAATCATGATGATTCTCCCAAAAAGGTTCTGTAATTTAAGATTGATTTAAGATCTTAGGTTCTAAGTATTTACATTCAATCTGAAATCTGCAATGGGGAAAATTACTTTCCAACCAACTTCAGTAATCTCTCATTCTCAAGAATTTCTCGAGGATGTCCCTCAAAGATAATTTCTCCTCGTTCTATGATATAGGTCCTCTCTGTAACCTGGGAGACGATCCGGACATTCGATTCCCCGAGGAGGATGGTCACTCCCAATTTCCTGATCTGTGTTAATGCGTCGATGAAATGATTTACCACGAGGGGAGCCAGTCCTTCGAAAGCTTCATCCAAAAGTAATAAGGATGGGTTGAGCGCTAAGGCCCTAGCAATGGAGACCATCTTCTTTTCTCCTCCGCTCAAGTTAAGCCCTTTTCTTTCTAAGAAATCTTTGATCTTTGGGAAAATAGCAAAAATATTTTCGTAACTAAATATCTTTCCCTTTCCACGAACCCACGTCGATAGATTAATATTTTCTTCAACGGTCAACTCTGTAAATATTCTCGTATCTTCAGGGGAATATCCAATCCCTGATAGGACTTTCTTCCGGGGTGTGAGGGAAGTAATGTCTTTTTCTTTAAAAATGACCTTACCTGACCTGGAAGGATAAAGACCAATAATGCTCTTGATAATAGAACTCTTTCCCGCACCATTCCTCCCTAGCAAGCAGACAATTTCCCCTTCCTTCACACCCAATGAGATATTCCTTAAAATTTGGGTTGAACCAATAAACACATCTAAATTTTCAATTTTAAGTAGCATCTCCATTAACTCACGATCCCAAATACGGTGGCTTTGACCTCTTTATTCTCCATAATTTCATCCGGTTTGCCTTGAGCCATGATCCTGCCTTCATGCATGACAACGACTCTATCCGAATAGCCTGAAACGATATCCATGTCATGTTCGATAATTAATGTGGAGATCCCTTCTTTCTTAATGGCGGATACAATCGAATCCATAACTTTAAATTTATCAGAGGTGGCTACTCCGCTGGTGGGTTCATCCAATAAGAGTAATTTCGATTTCAAAGCAAAGGCAATGGCGATATCGAGAATTTTCAAATCCCCTTCCGAGAGGCCCTTAGGGGTGAGATTCTTTTTGTCGGACATATTAAAATTATCGAGAATCTTAATCGCCTCTTCCGTGACAGAGGAATACCTATCTGCTGACAATAATCCTCTTCGTATCATCCCATATTTTGAGAAGAGGGCAGTTCTCACATTATCCAGAACCGTGATCCCTCCAAAGAGTTGAATCAGTTGGAAGCTTCGGCCGACACCCAATTTAATCCTGACATAAGGGGAAGCATAAGTAATATCCTTGTCAAAAAATAGAATACGTCCACTATCCGGCTTGATATACCCGCTGATTAAGTTAACCAGAGTCGTTTTTCCAGCCCCATTCGTTCCAATAATCGAGACGATCTCCCCCTCCTCGATATTTAAACTGACATCATCTACGGCTTTGACGAACCCGAAATGTTTCTTCAAGTTATCTATCGCTAACATGATATTTCCTCAATCGCTTTTCAATTTTATTTTAGTCCACAAGCTTGAAACAGCTCCTGCGACACCATTGGGAAGGATGAGGACGAGGACAATAAGTGTCGCCCCGATGACGAACATCCAATATTGCGTATTCCCCATGGCATATAATTTTAAATAAGTAAAGATCATGGCCCCGATGATGGGTCCTTCAAAAATTCCGAACCCACCCAGCAAGGTCATGTAAACGATTTCACCCGAGAAAACCCAGTGGGATAAATCTGCCGTGACATGGCCATTGACAAAGGTCCAGAGAGCACCCCCTAAGCCAACGAACATTCCGGAAATCATAAAGGCGTAAAGTCGATATCGACGAACACGAATGCCAATCAACTCCGCCCGCACCTCGTTATCCCGGATGGCCTGGAGGGCTTTACCAAAAGGGGAGCTGACAATCCCTTTCATGACGAGGAAGCTTACTGAGAACATCCCCAATAAGAAATAGTAATAGGTTCCTGAAAGAAACTCAGGTCTTCTAATTCCCTTGAAGGACATGCCAAACAAAGTAGGAAGGGTTACACGGAGTCCGTCGGACCCCCCTGTAATGTGATAGAGTTTAAATAACAAGGCGTAGAGAAGCATGGAGAGAGAGAGTGCGAGGATGGAAAAAAAGATCTTTGTATGCCTTACACAGACAAAACCAAAAATGATGGAGAGTACCAGCGAAAAAAACAGGGCTGCCGGGATTAATATCTCGAGGGAATAGGCTTGTGGAAGGTACTTTGCAATCATCGCTACGGAATAGGCTCCTGCTGCGAAATAGGCACCATGACCAAAGGACAGTAAGCCCGTATATCCTAAGAGGAGATTGAAACCCAGTCCTACAATGGCGAAGGTTATTCCATATTCGAAGAGCATGAGGTCATGGATAGAGAGAATTCGGGGGATAAATAGTAAAGCAATAAAAATCATTAGATATACGGTCCATCTCGGATTTTTAATTATTCTTTTTAAAGGCACCTTCTATCTCCCGAAAAGACCTTCTGGTTTAACGACTAAAATAATGCCGGCGATTAAGAATAATAAAGGCAATTCGATTTCTGGAAATACGGCAATACCGAAAGACCTTGTAAAGCCCACAAGGAGAGATCCAACCAGGGCACCCTTGAGACTTCCGAGCCCCCCCACGACGACGACAATAAAACCAAGGATGAGGGGCTCATGGCCAAACCCCAAAAGGGCTGGGGTTGTCGGGACGACAAGAGCACCAGCCAGCCCGGCCAATCCTGATCCGAGGACAAAAGCAAAGGTGCTGAGTCTGTTAATATCGAGCCCTAATCCTGTGGCCATTTCCCTGTCCAAAGAGATGGCTCTTAGCATAATCCCCAGCTTCGTTCTTGACATAAAAAGCCAGATAAATAGTCCTGCCATTAAGGCGACGACCATTACAAATAAAAAATAAATTGGATAGATATGTCCCCAAATTTCGACTTTTCCTAAGAGATCAAAAGGGGCAGAGGCATAATAGGCCTGTCCTCCCCATATCATCTTGATGACATCTTCAAGGAGCATCAGCGCTCCAAAGGTAAGTAGAAGTTGATACTCCAGGGTACGTTTATACATGAATCTGATTAAGGATTTTTCCATTAAAAACCCGACGATGCCTGCCAACACCAATCCGCTCAAGAGCGTCACATAGAGAAAGAATACCGGGACCTTCATCCCAATGGCGATAATAACCCAGGCTGCAATAAATGCACCGATCGCATATAAAGAACCATGAGCCAGGTTGAGGATTCCCATGACACCCAATATAATATTAAGGCCCAAGGAGATAAGAAATAAGAGGGCGGCGAAATAAAGACCATTAAGAGTATAAACAACCCACATAATTAGGAACACTCCAATAAATCAAATTCACCCGCCTGACGACGGGGATTGCTCAATGTCCAAATTATCAAAACGCCCCTCACCCCTCCTCTCCCCTGGGGGGGAGAGGATTGAGGTGAGGGAATTAGAACTTAGTTCATTGAGATTTTGAAATTTTTCCTCATTCTTCCAAAAGCTTGTTATTTCCAACTATTAATCCAGTCCACTGTCTTCATGCCAACAGGTGCGTTCACCTGAGCGGCCGGGAAGACTTCCATTTTATCAAGGATTGGGAAAGGGTATTTAGGTGTAAGTTTTGTTATCCCAACCAAACAATCCTCGATACCGTTGTGATCTTCTCTGATCGTCAGCGTTCCTGAGGGTGTTGGGAATGTTAAACCTGTCATGGCATTTGCAATCTCGTCAACCGTTGGCCATCCACCCACGGCCTTGGCTGCCTTTTCCACAGCATATTTATAAGCGTAAATGGCCTGATAGGCATGGTAACAAGGATAGGTCGGATATTTCCCATATCTCTTATGATACTCTGTCACAAACCATTTGTTGAGAGGTGATTTGTCATGTGGTGGATAGAGGAAGTAGTGAGTTCCGGCACAGCAGATAATCTGCCTTTCCGGATAATCCTTTCCTACTTCTTGCGGATAGGGCTCACCGCGTGAATAGGCCATTCTAATCTTCTTAAAAAAGCCCATTCCTAATGCTTGTTTCGAGAAGGTGACTGCATCCCCTCCCCAGAGGGAGGAATGGACGATTTCTGGCTCCGATCCCATCAATGCGCTGATATGGGCCGTGAAATCCGTATTGCCTAGAGGAGGCCATAAGGTCTTTACCACCTGAGCTTGGGGCATTAGTTTCTTCATGGCTGTTTCAAAGATGAGCCAGCTATCTCTTCCCCAGGCATAATCCTGATTGATCCCTGCGATCTTTTTAATGTTGGGATAATATTTTTTGATATACAGAGCCAAGGCAATATTGTCAATACCGAGGTGCGCCTTGCTTCTGAAACCGAGTTTAAACTTTGGGACTTCATAAGGAGACTTAGCCCCTTCCATCAACTCGTGGGTTCCGCAGTCATAGGCTACGATCAAACCGCCGAGTTCATCAGAGATCGGAAGGATAGCCAGACAGGATGCCGATGAGATGTAGCCCAATACGACATCGACTTTGTCTTCAAGAATCAATTTCCGACAAAGTTTGACCTGGGCATCCACGCCACCTGCTTCATCTTTGCTCTGTAAGTCTATCTTCCGACCCAGTATTCCCCCTTCCTTATTAATAACATCGGCCAACATCTTGTAAGTATTATCACCAGGGATTCCAAAAGGTGCGGCTGCAGCACCGGTAAGGAAGCTCACCGCTGCAATTTTTATGGGATCCTTGGGAATGGGCTTCTTGGCCTGACCAATGGCTTTTGAGGTTACGCCAAGAGACCCCGCAGTTAAGGCTGTAGCTCCCATATATTTCAAAAACTTTCTTCTCGAAACATTATTCGTCATTCTCCTTACCTCCTTCCTTTCTGATGGAAAATTCCATCCCTTTAAGGTTACCGATACCTTTTATCTCACCTCCTTTTTGGTTGGAAATAGTTTTTATTTTAATTTGTGACATTTTTATCAAACAGAGCAGGTGGATGTCAATAAAATTGTTGGTAAGAAAGTTGAACCAACACCGTAATCTCGACTCGCGAATGTTTTTGTGATATACGAATAAAACGAATGATACTGAATGTACCGAATGAAGAATTGTTCAGGAGCATTCGTTACCATACGAGCGAATAGTCTGTTTTAAAGAGGGGAGCTCTTGATGCAAGAAAAAATGAAAGCGGCCAGATTTTATAAGATTGGGGAACCCTTGAAGATCGATTTAATTCCTGTCCCAAGACTTGGGTCAGAAGATGTTTTGGTCGATGTAAAAGCCTGTGGTATCTGCGGTTCGGATATCCATATTGTTTATGAGGCCGTTACTCCGACGTCTTATTCACCTATCACACTGGGTCATGAGCCTTCTGGTGTGATTGCTGATTTAGGATCAGAGGTCAAAGGTTGGAAAGTTGGGGATAGAGTGACCATCAACCCTTTTCTGAAATGCGGGAAGTGTATCAATTGCCTTTCGGAAAACTCACAGATTTGTTTGTCGCGGCGTGTCGTCGGCATTCACACTGAAGGAGGACTCTCAGAATTTTTAAAGATCCCAGCAGAAAACGTTGTGCATTTGCCTGAAAATATCCCTTTTGATCAAGGAGGGATCGCTGTCGACGCAGTGGCCACCCCCTTTCATGCTGTTATAAACAGAGGAGATCTCAAGGTTGGCGAGAAAGTGGCTGTATTCGGTTGCGGCGGGTTGGGTATCCACGGGGTTCAAATCGCAAAGGTTTGCGGCGCATCGTTAGTCATCGCTGTGGACACTGTTGATTCGGCCCTGGAGCGGGCGAAAAAAGTCGGGGCTGATAAGGTAATCAATCCTCGAAGAGAGTCCCCGGTTCAGAAAATCAAAGATTTGACTGGAGGATCAGGCGTTGATTTAGCATTGGAGTTTATTGGACTCAGAGAAACGATCGAACAGGCTGTTGGATGTATTAGGATAGGGGGGCGAGTGGTAGTCGTTGGCCTTGGGCCCGAAAATATTTCTCTTCCTCCGCCGACCGCTTTTGTCCGAGCTGAATTGTCATTCCTCGGTTCCTATGGTTCGACGACATTAGAGATCCAAAACGTCGTAGACCTTGTTGCGAACGGTAAATTGAACCTTTCAGATTCCGTTACAGAAAGATTTCCATTGGAGGAAGTGAATAAGGGATTGGATCATCTCCACCAAAAAATTGGAAACCCCATCCGCATCGTCATCGAGATAGAATAATATACGTTGTTATTTGGCGGCCCAAGATGGCATGGAAAAGATCCATCACGAACAACGCTTTATTGAGGGAAATCGATGAAGATATTATTGATTGAACCCGCCAAAGCGCCTTTAACGATAGGCGGGGAGGATGTTTTTATCTACGAACCACTTGCCCTTGAGTATATTGCCGCAGGAGTAGTCAAAGACCACGATGTGAAGATCCTTGACCTACGTTTGGAAAAGGACTTCCAGAGCATTCTCAGAGACTTCTGCCCTGATGTTGTCGGCATCACCGCGTATACGGTCCATGTCAATACGGTCAAAAAGCTTTTCAAAGAGTTAAAGGAATGGAACCCAAAAGTTCTCACGGTGATTGGTGGTCATCATGCAACGATGGTGCCCGAAGACTTCCTCTCGCCATTTATCGATCTCATTGTTATGGGAGAAGGGGTCTTTGCATTCAGAGAGATTATCACGAGATTCGAAAGGGAAGGAGGATTTGACGGAATCCCAGGAGTAGCTTTTGTAACAGGAGGAAGTCTCAGTAAGACGAATTCCTCGCCCGAGGTCGATCTTGACGCCTTTCCGTTCCCGGAAAGAAAGCTGACAGCAATTTATAGGAAACAATATTATTCGGAATGGATGAAACCTCTGGCCTCGATACGTACTTCAAAGGGTTGCCCACATCGATGCAACTTCTGCGCCCTCTGGAAACTCACCGGAGGGCGTTACGTCAGGAGGAAACCAGAGAAAGTGGTCGAAGAACTCGCGAGAATAGACGAAAAGTTTGTCTTCTTTGCTGATGACGAGTCCCTGGTAGATGCTCCACGAATGAAAACTCTTGCAAGGTTGATAAGAGAGGCCGGGATAAGAAAAGGTTACTTTCTATATGGTCGAAGCGATACCATTGCGAGAAACCCCGAGGTTCTTAAAATGTGGAGAAAGATAGGCCTTGAGCGGGTCTTCGTGGGCCTTGAGTTTTTTAGAGAGGAAGATCTACAATACATCAGAAAAGGCTCAACCGCAGGTGATAATGAGAATGCCGTAAAGATCCTTCAAGATCTTGATATTGACATATACGCTTCTTTCATCGTCCGACCGGAATTCAACAAGAAGGATTTTTTAGGGTTTAGACGATACTGTCGTAGGTTGGGATTAAGCTTCGCCAGCTTCGCTATGCTCACACCTTTGCCCGGCACAGATTTCTATGACCAGGTCAAAGAACAGTTAATAACCCGCAATTATGACTACTTCGACCTCCTTCACACCCTGCTGCCAACAACTCTTCCACTTAAGGAGTTCTATGAAGAATTTTATAATCTTTATAAGAAAGGAGTTCCCTTTGGTAAACAATTCCGCTTCGCCCTAAAAAAATTTCCTCTACGAGAGATACTCCCCCTCATCAAGAGGTCAAACCAAGTTCTAAATCAACTCAAAAATGCTTATAGAGATTATTAGAAATATTCTCAACTTCTCGAGGAATTCTTCGTTGTTTGATAGGTTTTAACCATGATGCAAGACTGATAAGCAATAATCTCCTAACCCATGGACCAGGGAATGGAGAAAAGCTATGGCGAATGTAAACGGGTATGAGAATAGAAACGGTGAATATGACTAAGGGATACCCATGGTAATTTGCCATTCTCCTTAACTCTACGATAAGGTAAAATTGCATAATCGATTTCAAACTTAAGGATGAAATGATAGTTGCTATTTTTACCTCTTCCTTGACTTTCTTGTTCTGATTATTCGCTTAGAAATTAACATTGGAGAAGAAAGGAGGGCGCAAGATGGGGAATAAAGTAAACAAGGTTTTAGGGATGGTTTTTATCAGTCTTATTTTTTTCTTCCTGATGGTAGAGGGAGCTATTGCAGACAAGGTTATTTTAGAAAATGGTGACACATTGACGGGAACAATAGAAAAAATGAAAGATGGAAAACTTACCTTTAAGACCGATTATGCCGGAACCATAGAAATTCAGATGGGAAAAGTCAAGAAGATTATCTCAGACAATCCGTTAACCGTCCATTTAACGAGTGGCGAGATCTTGACAGGAAAAGTTAGACCCGTAGAAGAAGGTAAGCTGGTAGTGGAGCCAAGTCCTGAGAGAGGAGCAACCACTGTTGAGATGCAGAAGATTGCATCCATCAATCTTCCTCTTAAGGTATTGTCTAAATGGCATGGTAGCGTTGCCGCCGGGGGCTACATTCAATCAGGCAACATCGAACGAGCAGGAGCTTCTTTCAGCGCCGAAGCTCTAAGAAAAACGGGGAGTGACCGAATCAAATTACGTTATATCTTCAACTATGCCGAAGATCACGATGAAGTAACCACCCGAAATCACTACGGGGAGGTAAAATATGACTATTTTTTCACTAAAAAGTTTTATGGATTTGTAGGGACCGAATTACTCAACGACAAATTCAATGACACGAAACTCAAGACCTTTGTAGGACCTGGCATAGGATACCAACTCTGGGACGATCCGGTCAAATCCCTTCTGTTTGAAGCGGGTTTGTCTTATTTTAACTGGGACCGTTATGAAGGTCTGGATGAGGATGGAATTTCAGGTCGATTCGGTTTCGATTTTAAATACAATATCTTCAAATGGCTGACCTTCACGAATCGATACGTACTCTATCCAACCATTGGAAAAGGCGGTATTTTTTTCTGGCGAAATGAGGCTGCATTAAATATACCCTTGGGAGAAATTCCCTCTTTGGGAGGACGATGGTCTCTTAGGTTCGGGAATATTATTGATTATAACAGTCATCCTGCTCCTGATTTTAAGAGGACGGATATCCAGTGGACAGGAGGTCTGCAGTTCTCGTTTTGATTTAGTGAGTAGAGGGCATAAAAGTAAAAGAGAGGAATTGATATGCTAAATGAGTTCAGGGAGTTTTCGATTCGAGACAATGTGGCGGATGTTGGAAGTTGAAAAGTAAACCAATTAGAGTTTGAAGAAGGCAGAGACAGGCTCAATTGGCTCTGGTTTATTGTCTGAAATAACCCATCGATAGAATCGTTCAAGACCAAGATTTGTGAAGTTGCCAAACAATGGGTTGATCCATTCTTGGCGTTAGATCACCTTGATTATTCGATTCCAACGATGCGTTTGGCCCAGCGTTTCTTCTGCTCCAAATTTCCTAATCTTCCATACATAACCTTTTGAGTCTGAGGCGAT
>Ga0209164_1004602_pt1 | contig 12234 bp, 12 predicted proteins | sample MTBNYHSulfiMetaG_FD_187458 | JGI IMG/M metagenome (GOLD analysis project Ga0209164, IMG submission 187458) | Enrichment culture microbial communities from rom New York Harbor, USA that are MTBE-degrading - MTBE-NYH (New York Harbor Sulfidogenic)... | ecosystem: Environmental > Aquatic > Marine >...
CCGCATGCCCCAAAAAAATTTGGGTTTTTGCCAGCAGTTGAAATATTGTGATCGCATTAGTCCATCGTTTATTTCATCTCGAAAAAAAGGGCCACCTGAAAGTTTTTAGTGCATTTGTTACAGCCACGACTAAACGGTTTTACGGCATTAAGAAGCTTCAACAGTTCTTTATCAAAGGCGCATGTTGAGTGAATCACTTTAAGTGCGGAGTTCTTTCCAGAAAGAATAAATTCAAGAAGCCTTAATTACTCATGACGAAGAGCATCAATGGGGTCGAGCCTAGCTGCACGCCTTGCCGGAAAGAAACCGAAGATCACCCCGATTGCAGCGGAAAACAGAAAAGAAAGCAGGTTGATGCCAGGATTGAAGATGTAGGGAACCTGCATGAGTTTGGCTGCGACATACGACCCTGCAGTCGCCAGGGCGATGCCAACCAGACCACCCAATGATGAGAGTACCACCGCCTCCACTAAAAATTGCATAAGTACATCATATTCGAGAGCGCCGATGGCGAGCCGGATACCGATCTCACGGGTTCGCTCTGTGACCGACACAAGCATAATATTCATGATTCCGATGCCACCCACCAGGAGACTGACTGCTGCAACTGCTGCCAACAATGCCGTAAGCAGTTGCGTTGTCCCCGCAAGCATATTGGCAATCTCCTTCATGTCCATCACATTGAAGTTGTCATCATCGCTTGCCGAAAGATGTCGCCTCTCCCGCAATAATCTTCCAATATCAGTCCGGGCCTTTTCAGTGGAGGCACCTTCCTGAACCGAGACCTGAAACATCGCAACATCCTGATTGCCAGAAATACGCCTCTGATAAGTATGTAACGGTATCACGACGATGTCGTCCTGGTCAGTACCCATGGTGCTCTGCCCCTTGGCTTCCAGGACACCAATCACCTGGCACGAAAGCTTTTCAAGACGGATATTTTCCCCTACCCCCCCTTGCCCGCTGAAGAGCTTCTTACGCACGGTCTCGCCAACGATACACACCGCTGCGCCGGCACGCACCTCGCTCTCGCTGAACTGCCGGCCTGTACGGATGGATCTATTCGTTACCCGGAAATACTCATTATCGCTCCCTGTTACTGCAGTCGACCAGTTTTGGTTGCCGAATACGGCCTGGAGACTCCTTGTAGAGACCGGAGCTACGGCAGCAATCGAGCTGATCTCCCTGAGAATAGCCTCTCCATCACTCTCTTTGAACAAAACGATATCAGAAGACTGGCCTGGGCCAAGTCTCTTCCCAGGAGTAACCATGAGCAGGTTGCTGCCCATGCTTGCAATCTGCTGCTGAACCTGAGCAGTGGCTCCCTTACCGATCGTAACCATAGTAATTACCGCTGCCACTCCTATGACAATACCTAGTACAGTGAGAAATGATCTCAGGATATTGCGCCTGATTGCCCGTAACGCGAGTAATATCGTGTTCCACCACATTATTTTGCTCTCCCGTTTTGCATATCTGTCTCGACCAGCCCGTCCCGAAAACGGATTAGCCGCTTTGCGTAAGTTGCCATATCAGGCTCGTGGGTAATCATGATAATGGTAATCCCCTGGTTGGAGTTCAATGCATTCAGCAATTCCATGATCTCCAGGCTACGGGAGGTATCAAGGTTGCCTGTGGGCTCATCTGCCAAGAGCACGGTCGGTTCTGTGACGATAGCACGCGCGATAGCGACTCTCTGTTGTTGTCCCCCGGAAAGCTCACCGGGTGTATGAGCCTCCCATCCTCTGAGGCCGACAGTATCCAGAGCTTTAAGTGCTTGCTCCCGTCGCTGGTGTACGGGGACACCCCGGTAGATCAAAGGAAGCTCTACGTTCTCAAGCGCAGAGGTGCGACTCAGAAGGTTGTACCCCTGAAATACGAACCCCTGATAATAGCGACGAAGCAGGGCCCGCTGATTGCGGGTCAATCGCCCGACATCCACATCCCTGAACAGGTAAGTTCCGGAAGTCGGCATATCGAGGCATCCGAGGATGTTCATGCAGGTGGATTTTCCCGATCCGCTCGGTCCCATGATTGCTACAAACTCACCCTCATCGATGCGAAGATCAATACCCTGAAGGGCCTGCATTGATGCATGACCTTCCCCATAGACCTTGGTTACCCCACTGAATTCGATGAGATATTGTCCTGATTTACCTTCTTTTTGTTGCGCACCACTGATATTCATTTGGCACTCGTAATAGTATCGACTACCACCTCCATACCGGGTTGAAGGTCTCCAGTCAGTATTTCTGACATGAGCCCGCTTGTTGCCCCTGTCGTGACAGTGACGGCTGAAAGTTGGGCATTCTTTAATATCCATATCCTCTGCTGTTTCCCGTTTGTGTTTGTATCAGTGCGCTGTTGGGTTCCGCGTGGTGGACGCGGGAGGAGGGCTCCGACCAATCCAGTGGAGGACTTTTCTTCCTCCTGTACGGGTGGATTGAAACGAAGTGCGGCACTTGGTACCAAGATGGCATTTTCGACTTTTTTTATTGTTATGTCTGCAGTGGCTGTCATGCCCGGACGTAGAGACAAATCCGTGTTGTCGACTTTTAGTACGGTCTCGTAGGTCACAACCCCCGAAGTCGTTGTAGAAGCATAGCGAGCCTGAGTAATCAGTGCTTCAAAGGTTCGATTCGGATAAGCAGAAACGCTAAAAGAAGCCCTCTGGCCTTCTCGTATCTTGCCTATATCCGCCTCATCTACATCTACGTGCAGTTCCATTTGTGCCAGATCCTGGGCCAGAGTGAAGAGCACCGGCGCTTGAAAGGACGCAGCCACGGTTTGCCCAGGCTCTATGTCGCGTGTGAGAACAACCCCATGAATAGGAGAAAGGATGATAGATTTGGAGAGGTCTGTCTCATTCGCCTGGAGAGTAGCCTGGGCTTGAGAGACATCCGCAGCAGCACTGGCAGCAGTTGCTTTTGCCCGTTCTAAGGCTGCTTCTGCAGCATCCATCTCCGACTGCGAAGGGACTTTCCCGTTACTCAGTTCCCTCACTTTTTGAAACTGGCTGAGCTTGGCCCTGGTTTCTACAACAGTCGCCTGAGTTTGCAAAACCTTCGCTTTTGCCGACTCCAAGGCTGCTTTGGATTGGGTTATCTGCGCCTCGAGTTTTGAGGTATCCAGTCTTGCCAAGACTTGACCGATTTTTACTCTGTCGTTGTAATTGACTTCAACACTTTTGATGATGCCGGATAACTCACTGCCCACGCTTACCGTGTTCGTCGGCTCCAAAGTGCCGGTAGCGGTTACGATGACCGTAAGTTCTCCGCGCTGGACTTGTTCGGTTTTGTATTGCATTGTGTCTGTCTTGCTCGCCTTTCTCCATAGCATTACTGCTGCCACTGCCAGAATCACCACTAAGGCAATAACGAGAAATTTCTTCAACAGCCTGCCAACCCTATGTGATTGACTCATTTTGAGTGTCTCTGTAATATCGGGTTTTGGATTACTCTCTAATGTCATATCTTCTCTCCGTTCAAAAACTATTTTTCTTCATCTGGGTACAGAGATTTCCAGCCGCCTCCAAGGGCCTTGTACAAGCGAATCAAGTTGGAGGTTACTGTCGCGTTGCTCTGAGCCAGTTGGTCCTGGAAGCTAAGGAGTGAGCGCTGCGCGTCCAGCACATTGTTAAAATCAGTCAACCCACTCTTGTAATTCAATTTTGCAAGCTCAGCCGCTCTTTGTGCTGCCTCCGCGGCCTCTTGGAGACTATCCCTTCTGTTTTGCTCTTCCGCATAGGCCACGAGAGCGTTTTCCACATCTTCCAGTGCACTGAGGATAGCAGCTTCATACGCAATCAATATTTGCTCATGAAGTGCCGTCTGCACCTCAATGTTTTGACGGATGGCTCCGGCTCTGAATATTGCCCACGTGATTCCCGGTCCAATATTGGACGACCACGTTTGTGAGGTAGGTGAATTATTCATATTCAGTGTTTCGAACCCGATGGATCCGCCTAAGGTCAGCTTGGGGTAGAGATCTGCAGTAGCCACGCCGATCCTCGCTGATTGAGCAGCTAATTCGCGCTCAGCCCCTCGCACATCAGGCCGGTTTCTCAGAACATCGGCCGGTATGCCTATTGCAAGCTTAAGGGGAATCTCCGGCATTGACATTTGCTGATCCAGCAGACTGTGGACATTTCCGGGTTGTTCTCCAAGTAACACAGCAATGCGGTTCAATGCCTCTTCTTTCCCTGTGCGCAGGGTTGGCAACTGGGCCCGGGTGTTCTCAAGGTTATAGCGTGCCTGCTGTACTGCAAGATCATCACTCAGCCCTGCATGATTTCGCCATACGGTCAATTGGTAGGTCTCTTTTTGTGCTTCCAGATTGACTTCCGCAATGGCCAAGCGTGTCTGAAAGGTTCTCAGGTCAATGTAGTTGAGTGCTACTTCAGCGAGGAGGGAGACGAGCACGTCGCGTAAATCCTCCTGACCGGCTTCGATATCTGCCTCAGCAGCCTCTACGGAACGACGAACACCGCCAAATATGTCAATTTCCCAGCCTGCGTCGAAGCCTGCAGTATAAAGGTCTCTGGTTTCGTTGGTTCTATTTGCCCCGGTATCGTTGCTGCTTTCAGTCCAGGTTGCAGAGCCTGTGGCATCGAGGGTCGGGAATAGACCGGCATTCGCGATTCCGCGGCGGGCGCGTGCCTCACGAATCCGGGCCCGGGCCTTCTTCAAATCGAGGTTCCCCGACACAGCGCGATCTATCAGACTGGAGAGTTCAGGATCGTTCAGCGTAGACCACCATTCTGCCAGTGTCTTAGGATTCATCTCTCCGGGGATTAGTCCCCCTTTTAGTTCGCTGTGCCATGTGGCAGATAATGAAGTATCAGGCCTGATATAATCCGGGCCAACAGTAACGCATCCAGTCATGATCAGGAACAATGGGATCCATGAAAGACGCGAAAGATACCTGATAAAAACCGATTTGTTGAATAAACTCATAATTTTCATTTTCGAGGTCTGTTCCTCTTGTTTCGCCTTGAAAATGTTTTCTTTCCATACTCCTCTTGTATTTTGTATATTCCAGCCAGAGAAAATTGCACGACGTGATCCGCAAAAGCCTTCAAATCTTTAATTCCTGGTGGTATATTCTTGTCAACTCCCCTTCTTACTACCATCGGATTAATACACTGGCTGATGATGCTTATCTCGCAGAACTGAATCTGCCTATCCGTCGTCTGTTTGCCCAGTAACTCACGGATTGCTTCTTGCATCCTTTTATGCAGGGGGAGAAGCGTCTCTCGCATGATCTCGTCCAAAAGCCCTGTCGGATTTGCAAATTCTTTCGATACGATCAGAAACTCTTTGTTTTCTTTGTCGTTGACCCGATGTAAAAGGGTCGTTATTTGCCCTCTCAGTCGTTCTTCCGGTGATGCATCACTTGCGCCGGCATCCGCAGGATGTGCTTTCATGGATTCAGAGAAGGCATATCGCCACGCTTCTCTGTAAAGAGTTTCTTTGTCGCCGAAATGGTAATTCACGGCTGCAATATTCGCCCCCGCTCGCCCGGATATTTCCGCGATAGTGGCATCCCGGTAGCCTTTTTCCGCGAAAACATCGACTGCCGCAGCAAGCAGGTTGTTGCAGGTCTTTGCAGTACATTTTCTCGGTGTCTTCATCTCGCCTCCAAAGAACAGTGGATAGCTTATTCAAATAAAATTTTAAAATAATCATTTGAAAATGTCAAGTCCAGCATCCACAGATTACGACTAAAGATCATCAATCGGGGGGAAAGCCACTTGTGTTCACTGTCCCTTGTCTATGCTGCAACGGCTTTGTCTTGCTCTCCCCACTGCGACGAATATCGAAAAAATCGGTATTGACCATTCTGCGATAATGCGCCTCGCGGATACATGCTTAGGATATCTTTCAGTCGAGCTTACCCCGCATAGCTCTAGCAAATAATTCCATTTCTAGGACGCATTCAATGAGGCCGTACGCACAGATACTTTTTCGATAAAGGAATTTTATGTCATTCTTTAATGCAGAATCCGACCCTTGCTGCTTCCTTTAAATGGTCGCAATTTCCAAGTTGACAGGCTTTCCCCCAGTCCGAACACACAAAACCGGCAAGGATACTACCCCGGGCATCGTACGCAGCAGCATTGATCGGGTCAAGATTCAGACACTTATTCAAATCCAAAAGAGCCATGTCAAACTGGCCTTTGATTGCATAAGTAATCCCCCGGTTGTAGTATGGTTGAGCACCATTGGGCTCTATATTCAATGCCTTTGTGAAGTCCGATATGGCAAGATCATACTGGCCTTTTTTCGCATACGTAATACCACGACTGTTGTAGGTCTCTGCCGATGCCGGATATATCTCCAAAGCCTTGCTAAATTCCGAAATGGCAAGGTCGTATTCTTTTCCTTCTAAATACTTGATCCCTAAATCATAATATGTTTTTGCAGACAGCACAGCACCCGACAGAGTTTCTTCGGCACTATTGGCTAAACCAGCGTTTGGCCGAAGGAAGGTGCTGCCCAGAGATACAGGCTTTACTGTCTCCCCAATAGTTTCTGCATATATATCTTGAGTGGAAATATTGCCTGAAATAATACAGGCAATTAGGAACACCGCCAGATAAGCAACTACTATCTTTCGGTTAATCATGCTCGGCTTGTTCATTCAACAAACACCTCCTCATTGTCTCGCGTTATGAAAAAGGGGCTTGGACTATAACAAGGGGAATGGGGGGAGATATAGCCCAAGCACCCGGGGTGGGAGCTCAATCATTTAACCTTCAGGTCTCTGAGATTTTTCGATGCTGCTGTATGCTGTTTTTCTGACAGCTTCCTGCATAGTTTCCTCTTGCGTTCTGCGATTATCTTTCATCGAGAATCTCTTAATCTTCATCATCTGGCTTATCTTTCAACACGAAGTCACTTAGGCTGAATTCACTTTGCTCCAGCGGTAACCCGATGCCCTTGCACCTTTGCTCAGGCAAAGAGGTAATAACAAGCATTCATCGCTATCTTTGAAATCCAGTGCTCAAACGGTTCGTCGGTATGATATTTCCCGAGATTCTGATGCACTATAATAAAAATCTCCTGACATATGTCATCGAGTTCATAGTGATCCCTCAGGTGCCTCTGAAGAATATTGACCACTACTTGCTTATGTCTTCGCGCCAGTTCGGTAAATGCTTCATCCTTACCTAAAAGGGCTTCTTTGACAAGATATTCATCGCTTGGCTCTTCGTTAGGCACGGTCATCTCTCTTTATGCGGCATGTAAACCATCGCCGGTTGCGTTCCCTCTCTTTTATAGTAAGGAGGCGGTGGTATAATACTCATACTACCAGGCATCATTCTTCCCATCATGGGAGGTCCCATGCCGGGCTCTTTCTCCAGCATCTCTCTGAATTTTTTCCTCTGTTCGGGTGTTAATTTCGATTTAACCTCCTCCTTCGCCCGAATGAGAGAGAGATGTGTTTCAGTCTTGAGTGCTTCTATCTGTTTCAGTTTCGCCTCAACCGCCTTTATGTTGACAGGATCTTTATCGAGGAGGTCTTTTAATTCGATACCGGCAATACACCCATCTGCCCTCTTCCTGATCGTCTCTTTCATTGCCCTGCTTTTAATCTCCCTTAATTCTTCTCTCTGCTTCTCGTCAAGTCCAAGGCACATGAGATATTCCCACATAAGGTGATCAATGTCCGGAATTCCAGCCATACCATCCCTGATAGGAGGCCGGATCGGCGGAGTCATCGGTATGCCTTCTTCCTGGCAACCCATTTCAGGATCTCCAATCGGACTGTGCATCTCCGCATGAGAATCACGTGATGCAAAGACCACTAACAACAAACCTGTGAAAAGACTGATAAATATTCTTTTCATATAGGCCTCCTTTTCTTTTCCTTTCTCAGTTCTTTTATGTGCGACGTGTAATTGCCTTACTCCACACTATGCCTTTCACCGGGTGGAAGTACTTTTTGACCGCGAAACCCGCCTTCTGGCACAGCTATCAGTTGACCGTCGATCTGTTCGCAGACAGCATTCATTTTTTCCCCACGTGGGCTGGTAATTTCCACCGTATCCCCTTTGTTCTTGTCTCTGCATGCTTCAATCGCTTCCGGAGGAGGACCCATATGTTTCCCCGTGCCCGGAGGTATATCCATAGCCCATGATTCAACGAGAACACTCCCACTGATTAAAAGGAAGACCGCTGCTGTCTCGATTATATGTCTATTCATAGCACCATCTCCTTCCCAGCTTTATGTGCTGCATTTCTATGGATTAGCTTCCAGTGAAGTTTCCTTTCGCTCAATGTAAAACCTGAACGAGATTCATGCTGCCTTGATACCATTCAAGGCCTCATCAATGGTTCATTGATACTAAACCTCTCTATCTCAGTCCCAATATATCTTCCGAATGGTATTGTTGCCGGTATCCGCAACATAAAGAATGTCTTTATACATAGTAATGCCTAATAGATAATTGAAGCGTGCGTTTGTTCCGGTTCCGTCGACAGACCCGGAATACCCTGCTTTGCCAGCTATAGTTGTAGCTTTTCCTGTAGCAATGACAATCTTTCTCACAGTGCTGTTGCCGGTATCTGCAACGTAAACGTTCGTTCCATCTGTAGTGATGCCAAAGGGCCCGTCGAAGCGTGCATTTGTTCCGGTTCCATTTGCTGACCCGTTCGTCTCTGCTTTGCCAGCTATAGTTGTAACCTCTCCTGTTGCAATGACAATCTTTCTCACAGTGCTGTTGCCGGTATCTGCAACGTAAACGTTCGTTCCATCTGTGGTGATGCCGGCAGGGTAGTAGAATCGTGCGTCCGTTCCTATGCCGTCGATAGAACCATAAGCCCCTGCTTCGCCTGCCAACGTCGTAATCTCTCCTGTTGCGATAACGATCTTCCTGATCGTATGGTTGCCATAATCCGCAACATAGAGGCTGCTTCCATCTGTGGTGATGCTAAAAGGACTATTGAAGCGTGCGGATGTACCGACTCCGTCTTCAGATCCGGAAGACCCTGCCGTACCTGCAAAAGTCGTAACCACTTTCGAGGAAATGACGATCTTCCTGATCGTATGGTTGCCATAGTCCACAACGTAGAGGTTGGTTCCGTCTGTAGTGATACCAAAGGGGTTATTGAAGCGTGCCGTTGTGCCGACTCCGTCTTCGGATCCGGAAGACCCTGCCGTACCTGCAAAAGTCGTAACCATTTTTGAGGAAATGACGATCTTCCTGATCGTATGGTTGCCATAGTCCACAACGTAGAGGTTGGTTCCGTCCATAGTGATGCCGGAGGGACTAGTGAAAAGTGCCCCAGTTCCGGTTCCATCAGCGGATCCATAATCCCCTGCCGTACCTGCAAAAGTCGTAACAGTTGGGCCGGATTCATCCGTTTCTTCCACGTCTCCGCAAGACACCAACATAGCTGCAATCGAGATGATAATTCCGATAATCCTGAATCTGTTTTTCATGAAACCCTCCATTATGAAGATTCATTTTCTTTTTTTAAAAAAAATACCAAATAAATAAGGAGGAAATAAGGAAGAAATAAGGAAATTTCCGGGAATATCAAATGACAAGCCACATTCTCTGGCATCGTGATATAAAATAAAAAATGCAGTCAATGACTGATTGACGAAGATTGCAAGGTGAACGCATGAAGATCGGTATTACACATCGGCTATTTCTCTCAATTCTCACAGCCACTGGTCTTGCACTTCTGTGCATGTTCCTCATCATGCAGTGGAGTATTAACAGGGGGTTCCTCCAGTATCTCAATGCCATGGGCGAGAGCAGGCAAAGACAAACAGCTGTCATCCTGGAACAGGCATATGCCGAACATGGAAGTTGGGATTATTTTCGGGAGAACCCGGGATTCCTGATAGAACGATTGTTGAATGTACACTCTGGAGATGCTTTATCCGAAAATTTGGGGGAGCTCAATAGAAAAAGGGGAGTTCAGCCTTTCCCACCGCCGCCGGAGGGGGTACATCGACCAAGATTGCCCTTGGTTATTTTGGACGCAGATCGGAAACCGCTCGTTGGAAACCCTGGAGACGCCGAGGATGTGAACTTAAGACCTATCGTCCATAATAAAGAAACTGTAGGCTACGTCGCATTCCTGCCGGCAAAACAATTTCTTAATCCTCCTCAGCTTCAATTTTTGAAACAGCAGAAATCTGCTCTTTTCCTTGCAGTATCAGGGATGGTGTTAGTGGTTATAATTTTCTCCATCCCCCTCGCGAACCGTCTCGTCCGCCCAATTAAGGCCATGACTGCAGCAACCCGTGATCTTGCCTCCGGAAAATATACCATTCGGGTTCCGGTTTCTTCATCGGACGAACTGGGGCAGCTTGCGCGTGACTTCAATTCCATGGCGCTGATTCTTGAGAAGAATGAAAAGGCACGCCGCCAGTGGGTTGCTGACATTTCCCACGAACTGCGGACACCTCTGGCCGTGCTGCGTGGTGAGGTTGAGGCTCTCCTTGAAGGCATCCGCAACACTACTCCAGAGGCTATTCGCTCTCTCCATGCAGAGGTGCTTCGGCTGCATCGTTTGGTAGACGATCTTTACCAGCTTGCGCTCTCCGACCTTGGCACGTTGACATACCGCAAAGAGAACATTGATCTTGCACAATTGCTCAAAGAATCCATGGAACTCTACCGTACGGAATTTGCGCGCAAAGATATCGCTCTCGGCACAGAATTTTTACAGAGATCAGAAATCACGGTTTTTGCAGATCGGGAGCGTCTTCATCAACTCTTCGCAAATTTGCTCGACAATTCCTTGAAGTACACTAACCCCGGAGGAGAACTCGTTATCCGTCTGGCATGCCACAGCGGTAATGCTACGATTGATTTCGAAGACTCTGCGCCTGGCGTTCCGGAGGACGACCTGGGTAGACTCTTCGATAGACTCTATCGGGTGGAAGGGTCTCGAAATCGAACAACGGGTGGTGCCGGTCTCGGTTTGACAATTTGCAGAAATATCGTCGAGGCCCATGCCGGAAACATCGTTGCCCACCCGTCACCGTTGGGAGGGGTGCTGATTAGAGTAACGCTCCCTGTTGCTGACCAGTGCTCATGAACGGAAATATCCTTGTCGTAGAAGACGAACCGAAACTTGCGAATCTCCTCTTTGATTACTTGAAAGCTTCGGGGTTTGTACCATTTTGTCTTGGGAATGGTACAGAGGTTGTGCATTGGATTCGTACTCACAAACCAGACCTGGTACTTCTCGACCTGATGCTCCCCGGTCGGGATGGCATGGAGGTATGCAAAGATATCCGTACTTTCTCCCGCATTCCTATTATTATGGTAACCGCCAAGATCGAAGAAATCGATCGCTTGCTTGGGCTCGAACTCGGTGCGGATGATTACATCTGCAAGCCGTTCAGCCCACGAGAGGTGATTGCGAGGGTTAAGGCTGTCTTGCGCAGGACGCGTGATGGACAGACAGTTCATTTTCAGGGGCTTGTTCTTGACGAGGGAAGCTATCGGGCTACACTCCATGGGCAAGATTTGGAACTTACAGCAGTAGAGTTCAAACTGTTGCAATTTCTGAGTGTTAATCAGGGACATATTTACGGACGACAGCAGCTTATGGATAAAATCTACCCGGACGAACGCATTGTCAGCGACCGTACCATCGACAGTCATATCAAGAAATTACGGAGAAAGATCGAAGCTGCTGACCCCAAAGCAAAGCTTATCCATTCAGTCTATGGTGTAGGGTATAAGTTTGAGCCAGAATCATCATAAGGATAAGATATTGTGATCAGCTCAGTCAGATTTGAAATCGACATCTATCAAGGTAATCCGAAATTTCTACATATTTGACGCAAGTTATCAGGGCATCTACTTACAACCTATTTACGCATATCAAAAACATTTCTTCATAAAATTTTAATCTTATGGAGAGTCATTCTCACTGAATTATATCGCTTGAAAAAGAATGTAAATAATCGTTCATTATCGACTTCCTCTGAGTGCGTTTGGTGCTGAAAAAAATGCAATTCACACTTCAAGCGATTAATGTTTTCAGGATGAATTTTTCAGATGTCAGAAATTTTCAAGATATTGAGTATCATATGAAGTTTTGTTTTTATATCGGATTAACGAAATATTTGTAATAGGGAGTAGGTCAAAGTGCCTATTAGCTTCGTGAATTAACTTATTTGTAAAGGAATGTCACATCCTTATGAGAACTATATATGCCGAATTACATGGGTCTTTTCCGGTGCGAAAAATACTGAGAC
>Ga0209164_1004604_pt1 | contig 12227 bp, 10 predicted proteins | sample MTBNYHSulfiMetaG_FD_187458 | JGI IMG/M metagenome (GOLD analysis project Ga0209164, IMG submission 187458) | Enrichment culture microbial communities from rom New York Harbor, USA that are MTBE-degrading - MTBE-NYH (New York Harbor Sulfidogenic)... | ecosystem: Environmental > Aquatic > Marine >...
CCACTACCTGGAGGTGGGTCTCGGCTCCCAGGTCGTCGAGGAAGTCGCGTATCCACTCGGCGCAGGGCTGCTCCCTGGCCGGGGGGCCGCTGGTGTCGAACCTGATGAGCTCCTTGGCTATGTCCACAACTGGCATCGGTTTCACTGGCTGAGAAATGAGGACGAATCATTATTTAGATTTTGAGAATGGGCCCCCGCGGCCGCAGGCCCAGGTACTCCCTTATGTTGTATATGTGCTCCCTCTCATGCTCCAAGAACCGCCTCAGGACCTTGTGAGCCGTCCACCTCTCGCCCGGGTACGAGGTGTACTCTGCCCGTGTGAAGACCCTGTCCCCTTTACCGGAAACCACCTGTCTCAGGGTCTCCACACATCCGCGGCGCACCGTCTCCAGGCGCTCCAATACGGGGAGGGCGTCAGCCTCCTCCACGCTCATGCCTAGGCTGGACTCGTAGACTCTGTCGGCTTCCGGGCCGAGGCGGGACACGTACCATTCCTCAGCGTTGCAGACGTGGCTAAGGATCTGGGTTATGTTCCTCTTCTTCCCGGGGGGCACCACGCTCATGGACTCCGCTGAGAGTCCTCGAACCTGGGCGAGCAGATCGCATCTGTTATAGTCCATCCGCCTTACACATTCCTCTAGAAGGCTTGGGGGCACTGCCCTAACGTCGTACATGAAGAGGGCGACCATGCCACCAGATTCTCCGAGCAGGTTCACCCCTGTCACCTCCTCCGCGACAGTGATCGCAGGGGAATCTAACCGGGGCGGGGTCTCGCCGTGGAGCCTAAGCCACTCTTGATGATACACGAGTTCTTCCTTAAGCTCCTCCAAGGCGGCGTCTCTGTCCGCGGCTCGGACATGTGTCCCTAGAAGGTCTATGAATCTACCGTACCACAGCCCCGTCGTCCCTGTCTCGAGAGCCGCCGCCAGACGCATGGCTAATGTTTGTGCTGAGGGCAGATATGGTTATCCTGTCAGGTGGTGGCCACCACCACGGTCTTCACCCTGTTCTCTACGACGGGGCCCTTGGCTAGCTCAACTCTGAAGTATTCAACGATCTTCTCTACCCCCTCCTCCAGCTCCTGATCCGTGAGGTAAGTCAGAGTGGACACGAACCTGCTCCGAGTCTTATCGATGAGGGATTGCACATCCGCCTGTGTGGCTACAGTCCGGGTCTCGGACAGCTCAGCCACCGAAGGCGTGAAACCTATGGTCTTGAGGGTGCCGCAGAGAGCGGCTATGTCCGGGAACCTGCCCAGGTCGATGTCCAGTATCCGGGGCATGAGGCGGTGGTAGATGGAGGACTTGAAGGCCTCGTAGCTATCGGTGACGATGAATAGTTTCCCGCCAGGCTTCTTCATGCATCTATAGAGGAGTCTGAGCGCCCTTTCAGGGCCCTTGAGGTGGTGGATGACGTAGCTCATCAACGCGTAGTCGAAGGAGCCTTCACTGAACTCCGATTCCTCGATGGCCTGCTGGAGCCAGGTGCCCTCCGGGTGCTTGTCCCTGGCCTGGCTCAGCATCTTCTCTGACACGTCGACGCCGGTGACCTTGACGCCCAGCATCTGGGCGAGCTGTATCGAGAACCTGCCGGTCCCGCACCCGACGTCGAGAAGGGTATATACGCGGCCTTTTCTCATGCCTTTCCTCACCTCGTCCGCGAGGTATATGAGGAGTTGCAGGTCGACGCCACGGTACTTGTCGTAGATGGAGGCCATCTGGTTGAAGCTGTCTCTGGGCGCCTTAAGGGGCATACGATTAGTAGAATTACCAGCCTTCATTATTTTAAATGGTGCTCCCGCCGGGATTTGAACCCGGGTTCCCCGGCTCGAAAGGCCGAAATGCTTGACCGGTCTACACCACGGGAGCGTGCACTGTGATTAGCCTGCGGCCCTTTTATAAGTTAACCGTTGGGGGTCATTTTTATATCTGCGTCTTCTGTTTATGGTGGGTGCGGGCCCGTAGCTCAGTTTGGCTAGAGCACCCGGCTCATAACCGGGTGGTCAAGGGTTCAAATCCCTTCGGGCCCACCAATGTTCTCTACCCTCACCTCAGTATGAAGGAGATCACCAGCGGCGACAAGCCTAGAAGGATGGGCGCCGGCAGCCCAGCTATGAAGCCCTTCTTCTCCAAGACCCACAGGTTCAGCAGGACCCCGACCCCCGTCATGACAAGAGTGAGCACCAGCATCTCCAACCCGTAGTAGGCCTCCACGTGGGCCGGGACGAAGCAGTAGAAAATAAGCTCTCCTATGCCAATCTCCACGCTTTCCGTCACGTAGCTCATCCTGGAGCCGGGTCGCCCCGAGTGGCTAAGCACCTTGATGAGGTCGGCGAACCACCCCGAGTTGAGCATCACAAGGTCGTAGACGGCCACGGCCACCAGCATGACCACCAGGGACGCTGTGGGCATGAGGAGGCTTATGAAGCCGCCCAGGAAGGCCCCGTATAGGACGAAGACGAAGTTACGAACCCCTGTGCTGAACGCGTTGTTGAGGATGAATATGACGCTGAACACGGCCACGTAGAGGGACAGCAGGACCACTATGGAGGCCATGAGGGTGGAAACGGCCTTGGCCACCACCAGCAGCACCGTCTGGGACACGATGATCACCAGTATCGCTGACGTGGGGGCCACCACCAGGGCCAGTATGACCCTGAGCTCGAAGTCGCGCCCCCGTGTGATGAGCCAGTACAGGAACGTGACCCCCACCAGGCCCAGGAGGGTGAGGCTCAGGGTCCACGTGGCTTGGCCGTAGGCGTCAGCCCCCAGGGTGGGGGGCTGGGGCCTGATGAGGCCGCTGCTCACGATGAGCCTGACGAAGCCTAGGGACACCGCCATACTGGACACTATGGGGATGAGATAACCTGTGACAACCTTCGCTTCTCTCACCTTCGAGCCCGCACCCCCCTCCCCACCACAAACCTCCCTTTGCCGTCGCTGTCCACTGTGATCCTGTACCTCTCCAGACGAATAGAGTTCGCCTTCTCCCAGCTCCGCACGTGGAGGATGAAGCCGAGCTGAGACGAGGAGAAGCCTGTGATCATGCCCAGAACCAGGCCGAACCAGGTGACTGCGGGTAGAAACGCTGACAGTATGAAAGGGCCCAAGGTGACAGACGCCAGGAAGAGGGCCCTCAAGCTGACACGCCCCACCCCATGGCTCTCCCCTCTCTTCTCGTAAGGCCTGCCTTCGCTCGCCGCCGTTTTAATCTCCTTGAACTCCCTGTACTGAGGATAGAAAAGGGCGAGGAAGAATGCCCCGGTGGACAGGAGGTAGATGGCGAAGCCCTGAAGCGCCTGGCCTTGACTAAGGGCCCTGACTAGAATCACCATGGACGCGAGCAGCAGGACGCCGGACACGGCCACTTGGACAGGGTGGGCGGGGTAGTCAGATACCTCCATTATTCCTCGGCTATGACCCTCTTCTGGCTCCAAAAGCATCCAAGGAATAGGTTCCCTTCAGATATTTATAGAAATTGATAAATACAATACAATTCCAGCCTACTTTGAGGAACATGAAACAATCTAGACTAATCCTCAGAGTAAAATTGCTAATGATCGCATCGACGCTGCTAATGTCATTCCTGGTGCAGCCGATGGCGAGTGCCGCGGTTTCTTCATCCATAGGGCCGCTGGAGGGCCCCTACTTCAAGGAGATACGGTTCAAGATCTTTGCCTCATCGGAGGCGGAGGTGGTGGGCCTACTCTCCGGCGACGTGGACATAATGGACTTCTTCGAGGCCGAGCAGATCCCCGACATCCAGCCGGGGCTCACAGACGGCTCCATCGAGACGGCCCAGTCCGCCGAGCAGGGCATGTGGGGGTTCAGCTTCCAGTGTGAAAGGTACCCGCTGACCTTGACCAAGTTCAGGCAGGCGATAAACCACCTAGTGGATAAGGACAAGTACGTCAGGGAGGGCCTGCAGGGTCTTGCATACGTCATCGAGACCTTCATAGAGTCACCTGGCTACGGGCCGTGGGCTGCCACAGAGTACAAAACATACGATTTCAACCCAACAAAAGCCGGCGAGATCCTTGACAGCATAGGCTTCGTGAAGGGACCCGATGGCAAGCGCATCGACCCCCTGACAGGTGAGACCATGAGGCCGCTGGTGATAATCGCCAGGACCGAGCACCCTCACAGGATATTCTCGGCCAGGGAACTGGCGGCTCAGATGGACATCGTGGGCATACCCTACGATCTCCAGGAGGTGCCCAGGTCCGTGGCCTCGCCGCTGGTCTTCCTTGAGCAGAACTATGACATCTATACATCAGGTTGGGGCGGCGGCCCGGACGTAGACTGGCTGTGGGATATATTCCACTCCACGTCTCCTCCGAGCCAGAACTACCAGATGTTCAAGAACGCCACGGTGGACGCTGCCCTTGACAAGCTCAAGTTCGGCTCCACCTACGAGGAGTGCCTGGAGGGGTCCCACGAGGCCCAGTACCTGCTCTCGGAGCAGGTGCCCTTCATACCCCTCTACGCCAAAGCTTACCTGTCACCCTACAACTCCAGGCTAAAGGACGTTGTGGACCTGCCCTGGTGGGCCGGAGTAACCAACTCCTTCACCATGACCTTCGCCACAGACAAGACCCAGAAGTACGGCTCCGTTCTCAACGTGGGCTGGACCTCTGACCCGCAGCAGCCGAGCCCCATGTTCGAGATCAACTGGTGGTGGGACACCATGCTGAACAACGTCATCTACGACTACCTGGTGCAGCTAGACCCGACTACCTTCGAGGAGCTTCCGTGGCTGGCTGAGAGCTGGACATCGGAGCCCTGGACCACGCCGGAGGGAGGCGACGGCCTGAAGCTGTCCTTCAACCTGCGCGACGACGTCACTTGGCACGATGGAAAGCCCTTCACAGCCGATGACGTTGTGTTTACCTGGACCTACGCTAAGGAGCAGGTGAACCCGGTCTACATCAGCTACCTAAAGGGACTGCAGAAGGCGGAGGTGGAGGACACATACACAGCCGCAGCATACCTGAACACCACAAGCTTCTGGGCGCTCCACTGGGTTGGAGCCAACATACCCATGATACCCAAGCACATCTGGGAGAACATAGAGGACAGCGTAACCTACCAGCCCATCGCGGACGGCAACCTCATAGGCACAGGCCCCTACAAGTTCAAGGAGTACAAGCCTGGGGAGTACGTGCTGGTTGAGGCGAACCCCAAGTGGTTCCTGAAGCCCGCCGACAGCACCCTCGGCTACACGACGTACACGCTGACGCAGGGAGACACCAAGTCCTTCACCGATAAGTTCACCGTGGGCACCACGGTCATCACCAACGGCACATACACTGCCACCGTCATGACAGGAGCCGGCGCCACCGTGAAATCATTCACTGGCACCGTCGCCGAGGACGGCACATACACGGTGACCGTTGACACAGCCACCATCAGCCCAGGCACCTACACCGTCACCGTCGAGTTCTCGGCCCCCGTAACAGTCGTAGGCATCGGCGCCCGCGACGACTACAACCTTGTCGTCCAGGCGACGCAGCCGGTGGTCGAGGAGACGCCCCCGGACTACACCCTCTACTACGCCCTAGTAGGAGCAGTGGTCGTGATAGCCGCGGGCTACGTGGTGATGCGGAGAAGAGCACCCGGGGCATAGCCCCACCCCTTATTTTTGTAATATAAATTGAAATACTATCAGCCTTAGGGCTTATTGATAGTATGGGTCTGCTGTCTTACGTCGCCAAGAGGGTGGCCTTCGCCATCGTCACGATCATCATCATAATGACCATGAACTTCGTCATCTTCAGGATGATGCCGGGGAACCCGGTCGCCATGATAGCCGACATGGTTAGGCTGCGCCCCGAGCAGGTGGCGCGCCTCTACGAGCTGTTCGGCCTTGACAGGCCCCTGTGGGACCAGTACATCCAGTACATGATCCAGAGCTTCAGGGGCTTCTACGGGTACAGCTACTACAGCCAGCGGCCCATCGCGGAGGACATAATGGTGAGGCTGCCCAACACCCTTCTGCTGGTAGGGACGGCGACCGTCGTCTCCATAGTGCTGGGGATGACGGTGGGGATCGTTGCGGCGGCGAGGCGGGGCAGCCTGGTGGATATCACCGCCATAAGCTTCGGGTTCCTGGGGAACTCTGTGCCCATATTCTGGCTGGGCCTCATACTCCTCCTCATCTTCGGCGTGGACCTGAAGTGGTTCCCCATAAGGGGCACCACGAGCGTACCGACGCCCACGGACCCCCTGGCCCTGGTCCTGGACATCATGTGGCACATGACGCTGCCCACCTTCGCCCTGGTCATCATCCTGTTCGGCGGCTACGCCCTCATCATGAGGGCAGCCATGATCGATGTGCTGACGGAGGACTACATACAACTGGCCCGGGCCAAGGGCCTGGACGAGAGGACGGTCCAGTATAAGCACGCCCTCAGGAACGCCATGCTGCCCATGGTCACGGTGATAGCCCTGGCCTTCGGGTTCCTGCTGTCTGGGGCTCTGCTCACCGAGACTGTGTTCAGCTGGTACGGGCTGGGCAGGTACATCTGGGACGCCATACTGAAGCAGGACTACCCGGCCCTCCAGGGCATCTTCTTCATAATATCGGTGATGGTGGTGGCGGCCAACCTCATCGCTGACCTCGTCTACGGGTTCCTGGACCCGAGGATCAGGCAGGAGTAGATGACGATGGACGTGAAGCAGCTGAGGAAGAGCGTCGCGGAGTTCGGCGGAATGTACCTCCGGAACAGGATGGGCCAGGCCGGGCTAGTGCTCCTCCTCATCTTCATAGGGATGGCAGTGCTAGCGCCCTACCTTACGCCTTACGACCCCATGTACACCATGCAGCTGGCCAACTTCAGGGCCAAGCCTCAGTGGCTGGACCCCGCACTGCCCCCCAACATGTACCTGGTGCAGAGCCCGTCATTCTCCGCGGCTGAGGCTTTGGCTGAGTGGAGGACTGAGGCTTCCGGTGGCTCAACCGTCTCATGGACGGGCTCAAAGGGCTACCCGGGGATACCCCTGGTGGAGGTCGGCAGCGGCCCCGGAGCCGTGGAGGTGGCGGGGGCCCCCAGCGGTGAAGGCGTGGCCACCATCGTGAAGACCTACCAGTACACCTACAAGCCTCCCAGAAGGTTCTCGGTCCACGTGGCCTACATGGCGGAGGTCACAGGGGACGCGATGTGGAGCATCCAGGTGTTGCTGCGGCAGAGCGACGGCAACACCCTGGAGCTGTGGAACTCTGGGCCCCAGAGGAGGAGCCAGGACTGGATAGTCCCGAGGCCCCAGATCGACACCAACGACGCCCTCCTCAGGCTGCGGCTGTTCAACGACATACTGGGTGACGCCTCCAGGATGTTCCCCCAGATCGGCGAGTACCAGCTCACCTTCAGGGTCACCACGATGAGCGAGGGCGGCTCCGTGAAGGTGTATCTGGACGACATGAGCGCCCGGGTGTGGGGCGAGGCCTTCGGCCTCCTAGGCACCGACAACTACGGCAGGGACATATTCACCCAGCTCATGCACGGCAGCAGGGTATCCATAATCATAGGCATCTTCTCGGCGGTCATCGCAGTGGTACTGGGCGTCCTGGTGGGGCTCACATCGGGCTACGTCGGCGGCTGGGTCGACGAGTTCGCCATGAGGGTCAACGACATCCTCCTCACCATCCCCGGCCTCCCCTTCCTCATAGTGCTCACGGCGGTGCTGGGCCCCACCATCTGGAGCGTCATCATCCTCATAGGGTTCCTGGGCTGGATGGGGATAGCCCGCCTCATCAGGTCCCAGGTGCTCACCCTGAAGACCAAGGCCTTCGTGGAGGCCAGCAGGGCCAGCGGCGGGGGCACCGGGCACATAATCTGGAGGCACCTGATACCCAACGTCATGACCATGGCCTACACCCAGCTGGCGCTCACAGTGCCTGGGGCCATAGTCACGGAGGCGGCCCTCAGCTTCCTGGGCCTGGGGGACCCCTTCCTGCAGACTTGGGGCAAGATGCTCCACGACGTCCAGTACTACGGGGCAGTGGCGGAGTGGTGGTGGGCTGTGCCCCCCGGCCTCTGCATAGCGGCGTTGAGCATGAGCTTCGTGTTCATAGGCTACGCCCTGGACGACATATTCAACCCGAAGCTGAGGGGGCGGTGAAGATGACGACACTGCTTGAGGTCAGGGACCTGAAGATGTACTACGAGACAATGAAGGGGGACGTGAAAGCCGTGGACAACGTCAGCTTCAGCCTGGAGGCGGGTGAAAGCCTGGGCCTGGCCGGGGAGTCCGGGTGCGGCAAGACAAGCGTGGCCCTGGCGCTGATGAAGCTGCAGCCAAGCAACGCCAAGGTCCTGGGCGGCTCCATCAAGCTTGAAGATATGGACGTATTGGCGCTGGACGACGACGCCATCAGGAGGGAGGTCCGCTGGAAGCGCATATCCATGGTGCCCCAGGCAGCGATGAACGCCCTCAACCCCGTGTTCACCGTCAAGGACCAGATAATAGAGGCCATACTCACCCACGAGAACGTCTCGGAGAAGGAGGCCGAGGAGCGCACCGTGGAGCTCCTGAAGCGGGTGGGCATAGACCCGTCGAGGGCGGGCAACTACCCCCACGAGTTCAGCGGAGGCATGAAGCAGAGAGCCATGATAGCCATGGCCCTGGCCTGCAACCCCGAGATCGTGATAGCCGACGAGCCCACCACCGCCCTGGACGTCATCGTGCAGGCCCAGGTGCTGAAGGTCATCAAGACCCTCCAGAGAGAGCTGGGCCTCTCCATGATCCTCATATCGCATGACCTGTCCGTGGTGGCTGAGACCTGCGACAGGACCATCATAATGTACGCCGGCAACGTTGTGGAGAACACGGCTACCCTGGAGATATTTAGGCACCCCCTCCACCCCTACTCCATCGGCCTGATAGGCGCCTTCCCCAAGCTTACAGGCGAGAGGAAGAGGCTGGAGTCCATCACGGGTAACCCGCCAAACCTGCTGGACCCGCCCCCAGGCTGCAGGTTCCACCCCAGATGCCCCCACGCAAAGGAGGTCTGCACCAGGTTGACCCCTCCGCTGACGGAGACCCATGAGAGCCACTGGGTGGCCTGCCACATGGTGAACGGCCAACAGGAGTACAGGTGACGAGTATGACCGAGGCATTAATCAAGGTGGACGGCCTGGTTAAGCACTTCCCGGTGACCCAGAGCCTCCTGGACCAGCTTCTGAACAGGGACGTCACCATGGTGAAGGCCGTGGACGGAGTCAGCTTCACCATCAAGGAGGGGGAGATATTCGGGCTGGTGGGCGAGTCCGGGTGCGGCAAGACCACCACCGGCAGGGCGGTCCTCAGACTCATCGAGCCCACAGGCGGCACGGTGCTGTACGGGGACGTGGACCTTACCGCCCTGAAGGCGAGAGAGGTCAAGGAGTACCGCAAGGACATCCAGATAATATTCCAGGACCCCTTCGAGTCGCTGAACCCCAAGATGACCATCTATGAGCTCGTGGCCGAGCCCCTGGAGATACACAGCCTTGGGGTGGACGACGAGGAGAGGCGGACCATGGTCTCCCAGGCCCTGGAGGAGGTGCAGCTCATCCCACCGGACGAGTTCCTTTACAGGTACCCCCACGAGCTCAGCGGCGGCCAGCGGCAGCGCGTCGCCATAGCCCGCGCCCTCATACTCCGCCCCAGGTTCGTGGTGGCCGACGAGCCAGTCTCCATGCTGGACGTCTCCATACGCACCGAGGTCCTGAACCTGATGCTGGACCTTAAAGAGAAGCTGGGCCTCACCATCATGTTCATCACCCACGACCTGGCCATAGCCCGCTACATGAGCGACGACATAGGCGTCATGTACCTAGGGAAGCTCATCGAGTACGGCGGCACCCACGAGGTCTTGGATGACCCCGACCACCCCTACACCCAGGCCCTCATGGCGGCGGTGCCGGTGCCCGACGCCGAGAGGAAGAGGGGAGACCTGCCCATCAGGGGCGAGACCCCCCAGCCCATCAATGTGCCCCCCGGCTGCCGGTTCCACCCCAGGTGCCCCTACGCCTTCGAAAGGTGCATGGAGGAGGAGCCTCAGCTCATGGAGGTGGAGCCCGGCCACGGAGCCGCCTGCTTCCTCCACGAAGACTTCCACACGGGGCGGATCAAGCGAGGTAAACTTCCGGAAAGCCAGGACGTGGCTTGACCCCATCCAGACTGCGAGGCCACGGCACCCCAACGCGCTGGCGCCGAGCCGCCTCGTTTTATGTTGCTGAGCCCACGGTGGCGAGGTTTCAGCCCGCACAGATAGAAAGACTTTAAATGCTTAGCCTCGATACAGTCGTAGAATCCAAGGAAAACTTGGGCATCAATCTCGACAGTGAAGACTATGAGCGACGAAAAGAAACCTGAGGCCCTCGAAGAGGAAGAGGAGAAGGTCGAGGAACAGGAAGTAGAGGCCCCCGAGGAGGCTCCCGCGGAAGAGGAGACAGCCGAGGAGCCCAAAGAGGAAGAGGTCCACTACGAGAACGCCGTCAACAAGGGAGACTTCATCAAGCTGGAGATGACCGGCACGGCCGAGGAGACCGGCGAGGTCTTCGAGACCACCAGCGAGGAGACGGCCCGCGAGCATGGCATCCACAGCGAGGAGAGGGCGTACGGCCCCAGGCTCGTCATCGTCGGGGAGGGCTTCGTCCTCCGCGGACTGGACAGCAGGCTGCCGGGAACCCCCTTCGACGAGGAGAAGGAGATACAGGTCCCCGCTGAGGAGGCCTTCGGCGAAAGGAACCCGGCCAACGTCCAGACGGTCCCCTACAGGGTGCTGAGGAGCAAGGGAGTCACACCCATGGTGGGCGCCGAGCTGGACATCGACGGCAGACCAGCCATCATCCGCAGCGTAGGCGCGGGCCGCGTCCAGGTGGACTACAACCACCCCCTGGCGGGCCGCAACATAACCTACAAGGTGAAGGTCGCGGAGCACATCACCGAGGACAAGAAGAAGATGGAGGCCCTCATAGGACGCAGGTTCCTGGGCATCGAGCCGGGCGAGTTCGAGATCAAGAAGACCAAGAAGAAGCTGAGGATCGGTGTACCCGACAAGATATTCTTCGGGGAGAACATACAGATAGCTAAGCGGGGCGTTGCCCTGGACATCCTCAGGTACTTCCCTGAGCTCGATGAAGTCGAGTACTACGAGACCATCAAGCGATCCTAGGGGTTGGTCCCTTGAGGCCCGAGGCAGCCGTTGTGGGCGCAGGCCCCGCAGGACTCCTCGCGGCCGCACGCGTCGCTGAACGCGGGTTCAGCGTACAGGTTTTTGAGGAGCACGAGGCAGTAGGTGAGCCCAGCCACTGCACAGGGCTCATCAGCGTTGAGGGCCTGGAGAGGCTGAGCCTACGCCCCGACGGGTCGTTCCTACAGAACACCGTGTACGGTGGCAGGATATACGCCCCCAACGGTGAGTGCATCGAGGTCGCTAACAGGAGGCCCAGGGCCTACGTGGTGGACCGCGCCGCTCTCGACAGGCACCTGGCTGAGAGGGCTACTGACAGTGGGGCTGAGCTCGTCCTCGGCCGGAGAGTGGATGAAATAAGATACACAGGGGAAGCCGCCTCACTGAGGCTGGGGGCTCACACGGTTGACCCCAGGGTCATAGTGGACGCCGAGGGGCCGGGGGCCAGGCTCCTGCAGGCTGCGGGTCACGACGCAGGGCAGAAGGGCCTCATCAACGGCTTCAACGTGGAGCTTGACGGAGTTGACCTCGACCAGGGCCTCGTGGAGCTGTGGTTCGGGAAGCGCCTGGCCCACGGCTTCTTCGCCTGGGTGGTGCCCACGGGCGGCGGCTCAGCCAGATGCGGACTCGCCTCTAGGGGCGGCAGCCTGGAGGCCCTATATAGCTTCGTCGAGAAGCGCTTCGGTGTAGAGTCACCTCTCAGGGTCAGAGCCGGCAGAGTCTGCACTGGGGGGCCTGTGAGGCGCACCGTGTACGGTAACCTGCTTCTAGTCGGCGACGCTGCAGGCCAGGTGAAGCCCACCACGGGGGGAGGCGTGGTGCTGGGCGGCCTCTGCGCCGGGATAGCGGGAGACGTGGCCTCGGAGTACCTAGGCGGCGAGGCCCGGGACCTGGCCCAGTACGAGAAGCTGTGGAGGAAGATATACGGGTTCGAGTTGGGGGCGATGCTCACCTTGCGGCGGCTCCTGAACAGGCTGAGCGACGGCAGGCTAAACAGGGCCATTGAGGCCTTCAGGGAGGAGGGCCTCCAGGACAAGGCTCAGCGTCTT
>Ga0209164_1004605_pt1 | contig 12226 bp, 13 predicted proteins | sample MTBNYHSulfiMetaG_FD_187458 | JGI IMG/M metagenome (GOLD analysis project Ga0209164, IMG submission 187458) | Enrichment culture microbial communities from rom New York Harbor, USA that are MTBE-degrading - MTBE-NYH (New York Harbor Sulfidogenic)... | ecosystem: Environmental > Aquatic > Marine >...
AACGGCAAGGGCTTGGTTGCACAGGTGATAGATTACGGCAAAAACGAAGGGGACGGCAATAAGAGAGTAATCGATTATTCTTATGACGACTTAAACAGATTAACAGACATACAATACACAGGTGCAGGCGACAACAACATACACTATGAATACTACCCGGCAGACGACTCCAACGAATATGCCAGATCAAGTATAAAAAGTATCAGCAAGGGCAGTTATTATAATGTAGAATATGAATTCGGCCAGTTGTGGATAAAAGAAATAAAAACGATCGAAGGAGTAACTTACACGACAAAATACACATACGACGTACAGGGCAGGATAACCGAAGTGATATATCCGGACGGAGAAGCTGTAAGGTACAGTTATGATGACGGGGGATTCTTATACAGGATAGAAGGCGATGAAGTCTATGTTGACGATATAAAATACGACAAGTACGGACAGAGAACATACCTGAGATACGGCAACGGCACGGAAATGACATATACATACGATGATGACACCAGACTGCTTGATGTATTCACCACCAAAAACGCAAAAGGTGAAACACTGCTCCAATACGACTACAACTTTGACACACTGGGAAATATAACAAGCATAACTGATGCAATAAACGGCAACATGAAATCACAACAGAAATACACCTATGATGAAAACAGCAGACTTATAAAAGCAGAAGGACTATACACCCCAACAGGCAGTGCATACAACAGAAGCTTTGAGTTTGACGATGAAAACAGAATAACGAAGAAAACATTTGAAGACGGCACTACATACACATTCAGCTACTTACCCAACACTCATGCGATGTCAAAGATAAACATAACGGGTGCAAAAAGCGGAACGATCTCATTATCATATGATGACTTTGGAAACATGATTGAAAAATTATACAGCGGTACAGATGATGATACAAAGACTCAAACTTATACTTATGATATTGATAATAGACTGTCCTCAGTTACAGGAGATGGTTTTACAACTAATTTTATATACGACAACAAGGGACAGAGAATAAAGAAAATATATGAAGACAGTGCTGCTGTAATAAAAGAGACAACCTATGTTACAGCATTTTATACGGTATCAGAAGGACTCATAAACAAACATATATCGGACGGAAATTATATAATCGCAACAAAGATTGAGAATAAATCAGAGAGAATCCAGTATTATCACTCGAACCACATCGGAAGCACTGCAATGCTTACAGATAATACAGGCAACAAAACACAAGAATACCTTTATTACCCATATGGCGAGACATGGGTTGTAGAAAATGAAGACCTTGACGAGATTACAAGGCTTTTTACCGGACAGGAATATGACAAGGAAACAGGTCTTTATTATTACAATGCACGTTATTACGACCCGCATATTGGTGTTTTTATGAGACCGGATCCAGCAATGGATGGGCTGAATCATTATGCTTATGCAAATTGTAACCCTATTATGTATAATGATCCGACGGGGTTGTTTAGTGATGCAGGTGCAGGTTATGGAGGATATAGCGGTCCTGGATCAAATGATACATCTGCTAGTGCAGGACAGGGATTTAGTGCATCTGCTGCTGCTGGTCATGCAGCAAGCTGCGGTGTTGGATGGGGTACTGATACTGCAATGGGAAAAGCGAATGAAGGAGATGATGATAATTCATTGGCTGCAAATTTTGAGGGGATAGGTATCGCATTACCTGATAAGTCATACGTGGCAAAAGAACAAAAAGAAGCTAAGGTGAAAAGTCCAGTTGTAATAAATAAAAATATACCTGATCCTTCAGCTAATAATCCAGTAAAGGGACCTAGTAAAGAATATTTAGCACGAATGGAATTATTATATAAAGACTTAAGAAACACTGAAAGATTAATTAGAATTGCAAAAGGAATATCAATAGGAGCATTTACAGTATCAGCAATTGCAGGACTTGTATCATTAGTATCAGGAGGTATTTTAGCGGTTTCATCAATAACCGCTGCTGTTACTACTACTGGAACAGCAGGTACAGTTGGAACAGCTGTATGTGCTGATGGGGATCCTACTAATGAAGTACAACAAATTGTTAATACTGTCACAAAAACAGGTAATAATATTATTCTAAGAAATCCAATTAGCAAACATGCTCTTGAAAGAATGTCTCAGAGAGGGATAACACAAGATATGGTTACAAAAGCCTTACAAAAAGGTGAACAATTTTATGATCCTAAAAATAACACAATAAATTATGTTATTAAAAATGGATTTAGTTCTGGTAAAGATTTATTAGTTGGGACTAATCCAATTACAAAAATTATTACAACAGTAATAAGAGGGACTAATTTAATAAGAAGTCGATTTATTGAGATATTTAAGTAGGTGAAAAAATGAATAAAATTAAAAAATTACTTATTAGAATAAAACTAGATAATTTAAATAGGGATAAACTAATACAAAAATTTCAAAAAATAATTTGGGAGGATGAAGATATAAATATTTCTAATACTCAAAAAGAAATTTTATCTGAATTAGCATATGATTTAGATTATTATGAATCTGATATTGAAAAAAGAGCAGAAGACATTACTTTTTATGGAGACGAAAAACTAATTATTGAGATTGATAATGTTCTTAAAAAATTATAATCAAAAGATATCCAAAAATATTATTTTAGCATAATTTAATAATTAAGTATTATTCATCTAATTGTTGCTGAAATGAGCTAATTTTTATGATAAATGTTATTAAAATATACACTATCCATGAAAATAATATATTATACAAAGGAAATTTCATGAAAATAAATTTTATTATAATATTTATACTAGCTACAATACCCCTTTATTCATTAAAATTAGAGAATAAATTATTTATAGCTGTAAAAAATAACAATATAGAACTTATTAATAACTTAATTAAAAAAGGTGTTGATATAAATTTTAAAAATAAAAATGGTGATACTGCTCTAATGAAAGCTTGTGATAGTGGTAATCTAAAAATATTTAAATATTTATTAGAAAATGGTGCAAAATTAGATATTAAAGATATAGAAGGATTTACTATATTAGATAGAGCTTTATTTTCAGAAAATTTTATGATATTTGCAGACCTTTTAATTAAATATGGGATTGATATAAATTTAAGAGATAATAATGGTGATACTGTATTAAACAAAGCTGTTGTTTTGAATAAATTTGAAGATATAAAATATTTATTAGAAAAAAAAGCTGACATTGATATTAAAAATAATAAAGAATTTACAGCCTTGATGCTTGCAGTAGGAAATGATGATAGCACAGAAATAGTAAATTATTTAATTCAAAATGGTGCTAATGTTAATAATGCAAATTATTTTAATTATACATGCTTAATGCAAGCTGTTTCATATGGAAAATTTGAAAATGTAAAATTATTGATAGAAAATGGAGCAAAAGTCAATGAAAAAACATCAGTTAATATTACTGCATTAATGATAGCCTCTGAAAAAGGCTATTTAGATATTGTAAAGTATTTAGTTAATAAAAATGCTGATATTACTATTGTAGATTCGATTTTTAATTGGTCAGCATTAAATTATGCAATAGCTAATAAACATGAAGAAGTTGTAATTTTTTTAAAAAGTATTATAGCAGAAATTAGCTTTTAATATTGTCCTTATTAGACACAATTAACTTGTCCTATAAATTAAGTACGGATGAGGGTAAATTTACTCCATATAAAAAGTCAAGATCGAGATGAAAAAGTAAATATAAATTTAAAAAAACAATAGATTTTTAATTTTAAAACGATTATTATTTAGACAAGATAAACAAATGTTCTTTGACAATAATTAACCAGAAATTTTGAATTGTGCATACGTGTGCACAATTTAGATTATGAGACGTTTGAATTGCAATGATTTGTAACCATAATTAATAACATAGCCTATCCTAAGTTTAGTAGCATGCAAGTAACTAAAGAGTTGCGATATATGATGCGGATAAATAGCATGATCGCTCTTGAACTCAAGTACAATCTTGTTATCAATAACCATATCAGGGATAAGGTGACCGACAGGCTCATCGTTATATGAAACAACAACTTTATACTCTCTGGAGTATGGTATGTTGTTGTACTCAAGCTCCATAGCCATTGCCCTGGAATAGCATGTCTCAGGTAGGGCAGCACCGAGTCTGGTATGAACCCGCATAGCTATACCAATGATAGTATGAGAAAGCTCTTTGTACAATATGTTTTTATTTGGCATAAAAAACTCCATATTATAAAGTAGAATGCAGAATACAACTGCAATAGAAAATGTGAAGGGAACAAGGAACGGAGAAAATGTCAAGGATTGACGAAGTCAACTTGCGGAGTCCTTGACATTTTTGAGTACCTCGTTATAATGAAAAGAAGTAATGCAGTTGTAAGGTGTAGAAAGAGCCGGATAAACAAGTAAAAAGTAGTTAACTAATCCAAACATAAAGGACAAATTACAAAAGATGTAATCAAAGAGCGTAATCTGTGCGAATCAGAAAGAATCAGTGCTAATCAGAGGGAAGAAAACACAAGAATATTTATACTACCCATATGGTGAGACATGGGTTGTAGAAGATACAACTCAGGATGAGATAACAAGACTCTTCACCGGGCAGGAATATGACAAGGAAACCGGTCTTTATTATTATAATGCACGTTATTACGACCCGCATATCGGGGTGTTTATGAGACCTGATCCTATGATGGAAGGTTTAAATCATTATGCTTATGCTAACTGGAATCCTATCCGATATAATGATCCAACAGGGTTATCGGCAGGATCGGCAGGAGCTACATCATCTTCTTCTAACTCAAATAGCAGCGGATCTACTGCTTCATGTTCAGGGATGGCAGCTGGAATGGGTATAGGCGGTCCAAGTGCATCTAATACTTCAGCCAGTAATGCCAGTCAAGACGGAATGGGAGTAGGAATTCCTCCAAATTGGTGGCGTCCTAATGATCCAGGGCAAGGTATTTTAAATACTGAACAACAAAAGGCTAAGGCGAATAAGTCTGTAAATTATGTACAAAATCAAGTTAAACAAAATGAACAAAAATACCTTGAAAAATATTGTTCGAATAAAAACCAAGTTACAGAGAAAGACGTTACAACAAAAGTAAATTTAGTTGATTGGTCATTAATAGAAGGTGCTGTAAGAGGTTTATGTTATTTTCTTCATAAATTAGTATATCCGGGGGTAGAAGCTGACAATCCTTTTATGGTAGAAGCAGAACCAAAAGAAGAACCACCATTTGTAATAGGAATTATGCCTTATTTTGGTGATTTAGTTTATGATGGTAAACTTTTAAGTACGAGTAAATATATTCAAGAAGAAATATATAATGCAAGATATGGTTTATTTTATAAAAAAAATACAATGGAAGGATTATTTCATGTTACAAAAAATGATATTGTCCCTTTAAATGAGATACCATTAGGAGCTATTTATAATAAAGTGTATAATAAGAATGGAAATATAATTGGAGGAATAATTATAGAAGGAGAGGTAAAAGGAGGTGCAATTTCAGATTATATAAATATTTGGAATGGAATGCACAAAAAATAGCATATTTAAAGGATTTAATATGACAAATAATATTACTTTTTTTATAATTAAAAATATTTTTGTTTACGAAGGAAAAAAAAATGAATCTCCTTTATTGCAAAAAATAGAAGAAAATAAAAGTGTTTTGTTAGCTTGGAAGAATAGACATAATGCTGAATTATTTATTGATGAATTAAAAAAAAGAAATAAAAATGGATTATATAATATTGAGAAAGAAAATTATAATTATTTGAATGTTTTAAATAACGAATTTAGTAAAGATAATCATGAAGTAATATTAAAGATATTGGATTAAAAAGAGTATAAATATGTCATTTACTATTAATCTAGAATCCGAGGATGGAGCAATATTAGATAGTATTGAGGACTTTAATTTGCTTAAAAATTATATTCCTGATATTAGTAATAAAAATTTTTATTGTTTAAAATATGTTGATATATATGGGGACACAGTTTTTAATAAGTTACAAATGAATGATTTAATAAAAGAGTTAAAAATTATCCAAGAAAATAATAAATCAAATGAAATTAATTTGTTTTTAGAGAAACTGTTAGATTTGGCGAACAAATGTAAAAATAAAGTGCATTTATATTTAAAATTTTATGGAGATTAATGTAAGATAACAGAACCGTCGGTATTAATATTTTAAACTATTATTTGTCCTATAAACTAGGTACGGATGAGGATATTTAAAAAAGTAAATATAAAAAAGCAATAGATTTTGTTATCCACAACGATATAATATATAAACAAAAATTTTTTTATAAAGCAGGAATAATAATGAAAAATATAAAATATTATTTAATCTTAATTTTATCAATAAATATTTTATTAACAATAATTGCGGATGATAATCTAGCTAAACCAACTAATCAGAAATATTTATATAATAAAAATATAGCAATATTAATGAAACAAGGATATTTTGATGAAGTAAAAAAAATGTCTAATTCCAGTAATATTGATGATGAAGATAGTGATAAAATTACAACATTAATGTATGCTGCAAGATATGGACAGGAAGAATTAGTTAGATTATTAGTAGACAAAGGGGCAAATATAGATAAAAAAGATAGTAGTGGCTGGACAGCATTAATGGAGGCATCAAATAATGGACATACGGGAATCATCAGATTTTTAATAAATAGGGGAGTTAAGATTGATTCTGAAAATAATAATGGCTGGACAGCATTAATGTTTTCTGTTGATAATGGTGATGTTGAGATTATAGATTTATTATTGAAATCAGGAGCAGATATTAATCATGGAGCAAAAAATAGCAATAATTATTATAATTCTTTACATATTGCAACTGCAAATAATGATCTGAATACTATTAAATTATTATTGGATAATAATGTAAAACTTAATACTCAGGATCATAATGGTTGGAATGCTTTAATGATAGCAGTTGATAAGGGATTTTATGATATTGTGGATTTTTTAATTAAGAGTGGTGCTGATATAAATTTAGCTACAAAAAATGGTTGGAATGCTTTTATGTTGGCTTCTAAAAATGGGAATATTAAAATTGCTAAATTATTAATAGATAAAGGTGTTAATATAAATCAATTTTCAAAAAATAATGATACATATTTAAATGCACTTCATATATCTTGTGCTAATGGTAATACTGAAATTGTTAAGCTGTTAATTAAATCTAGTGTTGATTTAAATATGCAGGATAAAAATGGAAATACAGCATTAATGTTGGCTTTAAAAAATGGACACAAAGATATTGCTAATTTACTTATTAAAAGTAAAGCAGATATAAATTTAAGTAATTTAGAAAATGAGAATGCTTTAATTATTTCTTTTTTTAGTAGAAATAATGATGTATTTAAACAATTATTAAAAAAAACAGAAAGTAAAGATGATTTATTTTATTATATTTTGAATGAAGATATTGAACAAATTAATAAAACATATGATCAGAATAATAAATATTTTGATAGTCAAAATAGGTCGCCATTAATCTATGCAGTAATTAGCGGTAATATAGATATAGTGAATTTTTTTATAAAAATAAATAAATATATTGATTTGCCGGATAACCAAGGTAATACACCTTTAATATGGTCAGTAAAAAAAGAAAATTATAAAATTACGGAACTTTTTTTGAAGAATGGTGCAAATGTTAATTATAAAAATAATGATGGGATGAGTTGTATTAATATTTCAACAAGTCAAAGTAATTATGAGATAACAAAATTATTAATAGATAATAAAGCAGATATAGATAATCAAGATAAAAGTGGTACAACTCCGTTAATTAAAGCTGTTGCTAATAATGATAAACAAATTATTGAGTTGTTAATTAATAATAATGCAAATCTTAATATTAAAAATAATAATGGATTTTATGCAATATCATATGCTGCTGAAAACAATAATAAAGAATTGATATTGAAATTAATTAATGAAGGAGCAACTTTAAATAATAAGAGTATTTATTATAACAATAAACTTATGTCAGCAATTATGAGTAATAATATAGAAAGATGCAGGAAAATAGTAAAATCAGGATTTGATATTGATAAAAAAGATGATAATGGCTGGACGGCTTTAATGGAAGCATCAAAATTAGGACTAATTGATATTGTAAAAATTTTAATTGAAAATAATGTTGATTTAAATGTAAGAGATAATTATGGTTGGACGGCTTTATCTGTCGCAATTTTGTTTCATCAACAGGATGTTGTTGAACTATTAATAGAAAATAAAGTAAAAATCGATATTAATGATGATAAAATAAAATCTTCTATTGTTAATTCTGCATATTCTTATTATTTTGAAATACTAAAATTATTAGTAAATAATGGAGTAAATATTAATTCACAGGACGGATATGGTAATACTGCTTTATTTATTGCTTCATATTATAATGAGGAGATGGTAGTTGATTATTTAATTACCAAAAATATAGATGTTAATATAAGAAATAATGACGGTTGGAGTGCTTTATATTGTGCTGTTTATAATAATCATACTAATATAATAGAAAAATTGATTAAACGAACAACGGATATAAACGCTGTTGATAAAATAGGCTGGACGGTATTAATGTATGCTGTAAAGAATGGACATAAAGATACCGTAAGATTATTATTAAAAAATAATGCAGATGTAAATATGAAAAATAATGAAGGAAAGACGGCATTAGATTATGCGGTAAAGAATGAAGATTATGATATAATTAATATGATTTTAAGGGAAAAAGAAAAAAACAAATAATGATTTTTGGAGTAAATTATGAAGAGAATACTCATTATTTTAATTGTATTTTTAATTAACATTTTCTTATATTGTAATGAAAATTATAATGAAGAATACAATAAAAAACATGATGAACGAAATGATAAAAAAATAGCATATGAAATTAATATGAATTGGGAATACTATGTAGGATCATTTATTTTTTATTTAGATGATTATTATGATTCTATTATTGATATGAATAAATTATTATCATATAATCATAAAACAAAACGTTATGAACCACATAAATATCTTGGAATTACATGGACAGATGATTATAACTATAATTTATTGTTTTGGACTAAATTTTATCAAGATGTGTATCATAAAAATTATCATAGAGTTGATGAAATAGTGAAATCTTTTATACTACAGGCAAAGAAAAATAAATGGTCAAGAAAAAAATTAGCTGAGGTAGTTGTTAAATGCATACAGTATATTAGATATGATAGACCTAAACGTATTAGTGATGATTATAAGACGGTTTCTTATAAATATGATTTTTTTACTCCAAATGAGATCGTATTAAAGGAAGCTGCCGATTGTGATTCAAAAGCAGTATTTTTAATATTATTGCTGAAACGGTTGGGAATTGATAGTGTTATTCTTCATTCAGCAGAACAAAGACATATCATGGTTGGAGTTAATATTGAATCCCCCGGAACACATACTATTTATAATGGTAAAAAATATTATTTTGTTGAAACGACCGATGAAAGTTTTAAAATTGGGCAAATTCCAGAATTTTGTCAATATACAAGATGGGATGTAATTGATTTAGAGTAACATATTGTTATTTAATATTATAGATTTTTAGTATTAAAAAATATTTTTGTAATATGTATAAAAAAACTATTTCAACATCAATAACAATATTTTTAAAATTAATTCCTATATTTTATATAATTATTTTTGGGGTAATAGTAGTATTTAATGCTATAAAAAATTTTGGAAGTAATGTTTTTTATTTCTTGATAATTAGTTATATTTTAGGAATAATATATTTTTATTTTGTTTTTTTAAGAATAAAAGAAATAAAAATAAATGATAATTATATTTATATTAGCAATTTTTTTAATGAGATTCAAATTGAGAAAACTGAGATAAAAAAAATAAATTATTTTCATTTACACAGTCCTCCTATTATTTGGCTTAGTTTTAAAAATAAGACTAAATTTGGTAAAAGGATATCATTTATCCCGATAATTTTTAGATATTATGAAATAATAGAAGAATTAAATAATTTTATAAATAATTCATCTTAAAAAAAAATAAAAATAGTATTATAATAAAAAATATATTTACCATAATTAGGAATTCTTATGAAAATGAATATAATAACAATATTATTTATTTTATTAATTTTTAGTTGTATAAATTATTATGAAGATCATACAATTTTAAAAATAGATTATTTTGAAAATTATGATGATAATGTTAAATTAGCAAAAGATATTTTATATTATAAATACGATTGGTTCATTTTAGATGAAGTTGATACTTTAAATCAAGATGATTTAAAGCAAATAAGATGGCAATATTTTATTCAATCAACAACAAAAACAGTGTTATTTAAAATAAAGATAAATTTTGTTAATAAGAGATTAATTGAAAATAAAGAAAATATAATTAATTATTTTAAAAAGAAAGTTAATGAGCAGGTTAAATATCATTTTGATTACAAGAATGATTTTATTATTGCAGAAAAAAATGCTTTAAAATATTTAGAATTATTAGATAATAAAAAATATGATGATTTTTACCAATTATCTAACTCTAAATTAACTTCAACGATTAAAAAAGAAGATTTTATAATATTTATTGAAAATAAATTAAATAAATACGGTCTTGTTGACACAAGAGAATATCATAGTAAACAATTTTATAATAATTTCCCAAATACCGAAAAAGGAAAATATTTTCAATTTAATTATACTATTAATACTAAAAATGGGAAAAAATATAATGAAACAATAATATTAGAGAAAAATAAAAAATGGGAAATTGTAGGGTATCATATAATATAATGCGTAAGGTACCAGCACCGTCGGTATTAATATGTTGATAGATTATTATTCTATACAAAAAGTCGGAATGAAAAGTAGTAATCTATTGATAAAAAGATTATTTTAATTTATAATATTATCCATGTGCTTTAATTTTTCAATAACTAAATTTCAGGAGTATATTGAGAAATATTATTCCGGGAAATTTATAGATGATTATAAACCATCATATTCAGAAATAGCCTTTAAAAGACCTTTAAAACCTATTTTAACTCAGGAGGATCCGGATAAGATTCAAATGTATCAATGGTCATTAATACCATTCTGGATAAAAAATTATAATGAGGCAATAAATAAAACTAAGAATAATTATAATGCCAGAGCAGAAGGTATTTTCACTACCGCCTCTTTTAAATATTCTATAATTAACAAAAGGTGTGGAAAAAGCTCATGTCGATGTTTGGCTAAATGGCACTTCAGAAAAAATAAAATTTTTTTTAGATAATTTATTTTAAGGACGAAATTATGAATAGTAAAAAAGAATTAACTTTTGAATTAAATAAAGATAATGATTGCTTAGAAATTCATGGCAACGTTGAAGGATTAAAATTTTTATCAGAAAAAATTATTAAAATAATTAATGATAATCTATCGAATGATCACTTAATGACTGAAAATTGGGGTGGTAATGAATTATCTAGTGAAAAAAATAGAGAAAAAAATATACTTATAAATCATGTGAAAATATTTAATTGGAACAATACTGATTGAAATCTCTACGATACAAATTGTCCTATAAATTAGGTACGGATGAGGATATTTAAAAAGTAAATTAGTTCATTGACATATTTATTTTAAAAGACTTATAAAATAAGCCTTTTAAATTGTAATTGTCTTACACCGAAATTTATGATGTAAGCAACTTTAAGTTTTGTAACGCATAAATAAGTGAATGTTTGAGCAAAGTGGTTAGGTGTAATCTTTTCATCACTTTTAAGCTCTAAAATAATTTTGTTGTCTACTACAATATCGGTAAAGAAATGACCAACATGCTCCTCATCATAGTAAACATCAAAACGCTTTTGGTGAACATGAGGTATGTTATGTTTAGTAAGCTCTAAACAGAGTGATCTCTCATAAATATGCTCAGGAAGGGCACATCCAATTTTAGCATGTACGTTAAAAGCTAAACCGATAATCTGATCTGTAAGCTCTTTATATAAAATATCGTTGTTATTAGACATAGGGTACTCCTATTGATAATAAATGATAATAAAGCAAATACTTTGCTTTTTACTTTGAGATACGAGCAACCCAAAATATTATCAAGGATTGACTTAAGTCAACTTGCGAAGTCCTTGATAATATTTTGGTAGCGCAGTACAATAAGAAGAAGCGAA
>Ga0209164_1004608_pt1 | contig 12224 bp, 17 predicted proteins | sample MTBNYHSulfiMetaG_FD_187458 | JGI IMG/M metagenome (GOLD analysis project Ga0209164, IMG submission 187458) | Enrichment culture microbial communities from rom New York Harbor, USA that are MTBE-degrading - MTBE-NYH (New York Harbor Sulfidogenic)... | ecosystem: Environmental > Aquatic > Marine >...
GGTGCCTCCTGTCACTCATGAGGTTTACTGGAGTCCGGGATACGTTGGCTGGGTCAGGACTCCGAATTATGTGGGATGGGTTCCGCTGGCTCCGGGAGAGACCTATTACGGCCGCGGCTATTACGGGCGGAACAGCGTAAACATAACCAAAGTAAATATTAAACAGGTCAACATTACGAATGTATATAAGAATGTGTACGTAAACAACGGGGCGACAGTTGTCAACCGTAACACATTTAATACGGGCACGCCTACCGTTGTTAATTTCAATAAGAACAGCATACAGCGACAAATATTTGTAAAAAATAATTTCAGTGTCGGCGCGCCTGATATAAAACCTACGAAGGCGACTTATTTTACATCGGCCAAGACGATTATGCCTTCAAAGCTTCCACCACAGCCCGTCAGGAACCTGCAGTTGAAAGAACTAAAAAAGTCACGCCCTTTTATGAAGGCACAAGATAAGTCTGTCCTGCAACCTGGAGTAAAGCCTAAGGCTCTGCCGGTGAATACTGTTAAAACACCGCGAACCCCGGGGAAGGGAAAACCGATGATTCAGCAAGTTAAGCCTGCAGAGAAGAAGCATGCTGCACCAGAAGGCGGTCCTGCACCAAGGCAGATTAAACCATCTGAGAAGAGAGCTATAGTACCTGAAGGCGGTACTACCGTCAGAGGTGGAAAGCAACAGGTTAAACCTGCAGAGAGAGTGAAGCACAGTGGTCCTGCAGCCAGTCCTACAAAAAGAGTCGAGAAGCAGCAGGTTAAGCCCGCAGAGAAGAAGCCTATTGCCCCTGAAGGCGGCATTACTGTCAGAGGTGGAAAGCAACAGGTTAAACCTGCAGTATCAGAGGGCGGTACTACGGTAAAGGGCGAGAAACAACAGGGTAAACCTGCTGAGCTTGATGAAAGTCCTCAAAAAGATGAGAAAAATCAGGGTGTGGAAAAACCTGAGTGATAAACTGATCTTGCTTTAGGGAGGGGGGAAGAGTTCTTTCCCCCTTCAACATGAAGGAAAATAAGGAGTGCATCTATGAAAATGGATGATGGACAACACCGTTCTATCTTACAGAGAATTGCGCACAGGGCAATGCTTCAGAGGGGATTACTCCCTGACTTTTCTGCCGAAGCACTCGTCGAACTTGGCAGAATTCAAGCGCCTGCAGCAATAAACGGTGAGCAGGTCCATGACCTTAGGGGCCTGCTATGGGCGTCTATCGATAACGATGATTCCCGCGACCTGGATCAGCTTACCGCTGCGGAGGCAATGCCGGGAGGCAAGGTAAAGATACTTGTTGCCGTGGCTGATGTGGACGCGCTTGTTTATAATGGCTCAGCAATCGACGAGCACGCCCGCCATAATACTACCTCTGTTTATACCGCTGGCAGGATATTCCCGATGCTTCCTGAAAAGCTTTCCACTGACCTCACATCTCTGAATTTCAATGAGGATCGACTGGCAATCGTTGTCGAAATGGTGATCAGCGCGGACGGCTCTTTAATGGATTCTGATATCTACAGGGCGAGTGTCCGCAATCATGCAAAGCTCGCCTATAACAGCGTTGCCGCATGGCTTGAAGGCAATGGAAGTCTGCCCGCGGCGGCTGCGGCAGTAAAAGGACTTGAGGAAAATCTGCGCCTGCAGGATAAGGCGGCGCAAGTCATGAAGAACCTCAGGCATATGCACGGCGCGCTTAGTTTTGAAACCGTTGAGGCGAGGCCGGTATTTGACGGAGATGAAATCCGTGATCTCGAAGTCGAAAAAAGAAACTGGGCAAAGGACATTATCGAGGATTTCATGATAGGGGCAAACGGTGTGACCGCCAGGTATCTCTCGTCAAGAAAAATTCCTTCTATTCGCCGTGTAGTCCGCACGCCGAAACGATGGGAACGGATTGTCGGGCTTGCTGAAGAATATGGGTCCAAGCTCCCTAATGCCCCGGATTCAAAAGCCCTGGAGGAATTCCTGACCAGGGAGAAAGCAGTCGATCCGGTCGGATTCCCCGACCTCTCCCTCGCGGTGATCAAACTTATGGGGGCCGGTGAATACATTGCAGAACTTCCGGGAGACACTGCCCCGGGACACTTTGGTCTCGCGGTCAGGGACTATACCCATTCCACAGCCCCTAATCGCCGGTACCCCGATCTTATCACACAACGCCTGTTGAAGTCCGCAATGGCAGAAAGTTCCTTGCCGTATAGCAATAATGAGCTTGATGCTCTGGCGAAACATTGCACGAAAGAAGAAGACGCAGCAAATAAAGTCGAACGACAGGTCAGGAAGTCCGCGGCGGCAATGCTGCTGGAACACAGAATTGGGGAACAGTTCGATGCCATCGTTACCGGCGCAGCGGAAAAAGGCACTTGGGCCCGGCTTCTCACTATCCCTATTGAAGGGAGGGTGGTTCATGGGTTTGAGGGTATCGACGTCGGCAACAGGATTCGCGTAGAGCTTATTCATACAGACGTGGAACTGGGATTCATCGACTTCAAGAAAATCGGTTTATCAATACATTAATGCGGGCTTTGCCCGCCAGGGAGGTAAGGTATGTCAATTTTAAAGAAGATTATTTTAGTTTTTTTCAGTTGCATGATTATCGTTTCTTTTGCCGCCTGTAAAAAAGAAGGCCCTGCCGAGCGTGCAGGACAGAAAATAGACGAGACTGTAGAAAAAGCCGGAGAAAAGACAAAAGAGGCGTTTGAAAAAGCCGGCGACAAAATTGAGGAAGCCGGGGATAAAGTAAAGGAATCTACGAAAAAATGACAGGGATGACAGGGAAAGCGGCCCCTGAAAAAAATGAGACATTAGACACTTGCAATCAGGAGGTTTTATGGATAAATCATCTCTCTATATCAAGATGTGTGAAAGTGCAAAAGTGATACAAAAGCAGTGGAAACCTGATTTTGGAGATTTTTTTGTCTCGATGTCATTAGGCCTGACTTCAGCATGTCAGCCAATTACAAGTGATCTTGAGAAGAAGGTGTCTTACTTAAAGACATTAAAGGCTGTCTGGCTGCCAAGACAAGACCAACTACAGGAGATGGTAATCGAAAAATATGCAACGCCCTGGGATTTAGCCATAGCATTCAGTAATGTTTTAATGGGTGACAATGCATCATACTTTGATAATTTTGATAGTATGGAAAAACTTTGGTTTGCTTTTGTCATGCTTGAAAAACGCAGGAAGAAATGGAAAGACGGAAAGTGGGAATTATGAACGAAGTATTTAAAGACCCCGGTATTTCTTTGAAAGGGGAAAAGAGCATATTCAACTTTCTGATTGATAAAAATTATTCCGTGGGAAAGCTTTGAGATAGGAAAAACTAAAGGGTTACATTGCTACGCTCAGCTTGTATGATCTACCGCGTAGCGGTTTCGTTCAATAACTCTTGATTTGAATCTTATTGGTTAGACTTATAATATGAATACATCTGCAGGTTTATATATGGAGATATACCAATTAATAAATGGCTGTCTCGTTATGGAAGATACCGTTGCCGCCATATACGAACGTTTCATGCAATTATTTCCTCAAGAGAAGGATTTTTGGGAAGGCCTTTATAAAGATGAAAGAGATCATATATCCTTTTTGATGGAAGCTGCTGATGGGGGAAGATTTAATGAAATGCAACCAGATAATTTAGGATTTTCAATGCCTCAGTTAGATAGAACCCGAACGTTTATAGAGAATATAAGTAACAACATTAAGTCCAATTCAGTTTCGCTTCAGGATGCATTGAATATGGCTTTGCAAATTGAAGAGGCCGTAGTGGAAGCTTTTACCCACGAATTGATAGCTTGTTTATCACCTTCTGATAATACTACATTTCTTCAGATGCTGATGGAGGAAAAGACTCATATTGCCAAAATAAAAAATATGATGATCGAGAAGGGTTTTTTGAAATTATCATGACTTTTTCGAAGCCAATTATTTTATGTCCTTTCTCCTACCCACTCATAGGATTTGCTATAATGTTACTGATAACAAAGGGTAAATGACAATCTCAGAATGGTTAGATGAAAGAGAAGCGGAAGGGGTTGATGTATCTCAAATAGTATTACCTGATGACTTGTCTTTCGACGAAGCCCCCGACGAAACTGTTTTTTTTGAAGAGATTAAGCCTTGCGGCTTTCTCTGCCGGGGCAATCACCCCTTTTCTACTGTCGAGCGTTTTGGCCACTGGTATTTTTCTCGGGGTCAAGATAAGAAAGCTGGTATTCACGCTTCAGGAATGGAGTGGAGATTATTTACAAAAGATAAAGCCCTCGCTATTAAAACAGCAAAATCCCATATAGAATAATCGATTCTCCTTGTCAGGATGTTGATGTAACCTTCCTCTCTTGTTTGCAACTTTTACTTTTACCGAACAATGCGATACTGTAAAAGCACTTATGAACTAACATGGGCAACACGCTGTTTTGCCCCGCTTTGCGTTAGAATGTCCTTGAGTCATGGTGTTCCTCCTCTGGTGTGTTGTTTATTGGCGAAAATACATTACCAGATTCGAGGTCATCATGACTCAATTGTGCGAAAAATATCGTACGTTATCTTTTTCTTTTATAGGCGTGCTCACTTGAATATATAGAGAAAAGGGTAATAAAACTACCATAGGAGCCCTGTTATAGAGTATTTCCCAGGTATGCCCATTCCGGGCTGCCTAGTTTCTGCTATTAGTTTAGTGTCTCTGTTTCGTTTGTTCGCTGCCTATGCTGGGCATTACAGGCACATCCGATTTTTTATATCCTGCAGGGAGTTCAAATACTGAATCGTCAACACCGCCCGGCTTAATGTTCTTCCAGACGGTTGTAATCTCCTTGTCTTCAGACTCGTATTTCACCGGGATGTTGCCAAGGTCAGTTGCCTCCCAGATATACCCTGATTTTTCCTTTTTGCCATCTGCAGTTATCGTCAGATGATATTTCTTCGACGGGTGCTTCTCAACAATCTCATGAGCAATGAACTCCTTGTCCGTCTTGGTATTAGGATCGTGATAGAGCTTCGACAGTATATCCTGCTTGCCCATATCAAGCGGGATCTCCGTATAGGTTTTAGTGTCAACAGTCAGCGTCCAAATGACCTTCTTGTCAGGCCTTATGATATTAATGGATTTGTCTCCCTGAGTGTTTCTCTCCATCCTTATTTTCATATCCTTAAAAAAAATCCTGAAGGTAAAAGAACCCCATGCTGACGTGGTCTCCATATCGGCTGAATAGTTTTTGAAGGTGTCCAGATCAGCTCCAAACGCCATAACGGCAAATAAGGAAAACACAAAGATACTCACTACATGGACCGCTGCTTTTTTCCTCATATATTTTCTCTTTAAAATTTCCAATGGATTCATCCTTTTGTTGGAATAATTATTCTTAATTATATCAAAAAAAATATCCTCCCAATATCACTTTTACCGAGAAATATCCTCCTAATTTTTGTATAACTGAGAATTTTTGCGGGTCAAGCGTTCTGAAAACTATTTGTTTTATAAAGTACAATGCCATTTTATTCTCTTGCGTATAAAGAGGTGTTATACGCAGCTCTATTTAGACTGGTGCTGTGAGGAGTAGATTGTATCTTCTATCAAAGGGTTCCTGCCTCGACGATCATTTCAAGTGCAAATTCGACGAAGGAGTCCAACTGACAGAATTTCGGTATTGCTACGACATAATAAAATAAATAGAAATTTTCGATATGAACTATTTTCTCTAATAATTATTTTGCTCCGAATGAACATAATATTTTAAATTCAAGAGAAGACTTAGGTTATAAACTTCTTTCATCATGGTCAGCCCCGGATCAGTCTTGGGGACTAATTTTAGGGACTAATTTTGTGATACTCAGTGATAGTCAGTGACAGTCAGTGACAGTCAGTGGCGATTAACCTCTTGATATGCTTAAATTATCTGTTGTAATCAAGCGTTCATATAGTAATCAATATAAACGCAGTTCATTTCGTGAAATATATTTTCTTAAGTCTCAAAGCGAAAGATTATTCTTGCTTCTTCATAATTACCACACATTATCTTGTTAAACTATGTTAAGAAAGAATAAAAGTAAGGGAGATCTAAATTGATTCAGACAAGGCATATGGAGGTATTGGACACCTTGAATTTGAAATGTCCTGAGATTCTCTTGAAAATTGCGGTAAGGGCAGTAAATATGAAACAAGATGATGTATTAGAGGTAATTGGCGACTGTCCAACCTTCGAGAGGGATATAAAGATGTGGTGTAAGAGGTCACGTAAAACCCTCCTGTTTATTAGGAATGATGATAATGGAACAATGAAATGTCAGATACAGTTTTAATAATTCACATAATAGACACTTAATATTCAGTTATTTTTCCCATACTACATCCTTCCTGTTATCCGCAAGGGCTTGATTATTGAAAAGGTGGGATAATTATCCCAAAATTACTACGCTACAAGAAAATTCTAAAACCTGGGAAATACGCCCTGCCGATAAGGCAATTTGCCTGATATAATCTTCTAATTCAATATCCTAATTTCAGGAAAATCAACACGTTATATCCATGGCATTATTCATGCTTTTAATATAGATATTTTCCAATCATCGGCAGCCAGTGACCCCTCCAAACCTGGCTGCCTCCCCCTCCTGCCAAACTTCTTAGGACTGCAGATTTACCTATAGGTCAGCGTCATGGCGATCTGTCTTTTTCTTCCTCTTTATCAACCTGGCCGGCAATTATATTGACAGAATCATTCCTTTGCCATAAAATCATCTTCATCAAACATAATCTTTATGGGGGGCAGTGATATGACAAAGGCGGATCTGATCGAAAAGATGGCAGCTGCATCGGGTTGTACCAAGGCCTGCGCTGGCAAGGCTCTTGACGGAGCTATTGCGGCAATCACTAAGGCAGTGAAAAAAGGAGACAAGGTTGCTCTCGTTGGGTTTGGCACATTCTCACTTTCAAAGAGAAAAGCTAGGACCGGGAGGAACCCCCAGACCGGAGCAACTCTCAAGATTGCTGCAAAGAAACTCCCGAAGTTTTCAGCAGGCAAGGCTTTCAAGGACGCAGTAAATAAGTAAGAGGCAGATAGGAACCAAAAAGCCCCTCTTGATTTCGAGGGGCTTTTTTATATAATCATTTTTCACTTTCCTGCAGTCCACACCTGTTGATATACTCATTAAAACAACAGGGTACAAATAGGAATAAATAGTTTGCAAAAATAAAAGCAGCTTTATTGATTGATAAAAAGGCGTAGAAATGCTATTTTTAGTCTGAATTTTGGAACATGACAGAATAACTATATAATTACTTATAATCACCAAAAATTATGGTAATTCGGAAATTTGATTCATTAATTCACTGGAATTTCTTTCTCTGTCTCGAAAAGGATTTAGAGACTTTATCGAGATATGTCGAATTTTGTGATCCAAACTTTAAATGTTACTCACTTGAAATGGCAAGGATTTTACTTGCAGCTTCATCTGAGATCGATGTGATTGCAAAACAACTTTGTCAGAAAATAGATAACAATTCAAGAGCTGACAGCATAAATCAATATCGAAACGAAATAATCTCTGCATATCCAAATTTCCCTAATTTCAAAGTGACCATACCAAGATTTGGCTTAAATCTAACGCCATGGGAAAAGTGGAATGAGAGCAATGGAGCGCCTATTTGGTGGACTGCTTATAATAAAGTTAAACACCATAGAGATACAGACTACCATCAAGCCAATCTGAAAAATGTACTCAATTCAGTTGCAGGGTTATTTGTGATTATTTTATATTTTTACAAAGATATGGCTGAAAATGCCAAGTTGATTCCTATGCAGTCTCTGTTAAGAGTAACAGAGGATAATTTTGCAGGCTCAACTTTGAATATAATTGAATTCGGCATTAATTATAAATTTTAGAACTGATAATCAAGCGGCGCACTCTTCTTCCTGTACTCCTCCCTTTTTATACCAGATATAATTGTACGTAGTACAGCTGGTACTCAATGAAATGAATAGATAAAAAATTGCAAAATAGCACCATTTGTTATAGAGTTTATACAAATACTGGTAGATACTGGGGATATCTACTTGCTGTGTTTCGAAGGTGACGGAGATACTGTGGGAGGATTATGAACGGTTCCGGCAGCGGGAACTCTCCGAATATGAAATCGAGTATCTATTTTTGGATGCCGTATATGAGAGCGTTCGAAAACTTGCGGGTATAAAAGAGGCGATACTGGTTGCCTGGGGCATCCAGCGTGACGGCACAAAGGTGCTGTTGTCTTTGGGATTAGGGAACACGGAAAGCTATGACAGTTGGCTTGAGTTCCTCCGCGATATGGTTAGCAGAGGGTTACGCATACCTCTTTCAATAAACAGTGACGGTGCCCCTGGTGCGATCAAAGCAATAGAAGTGATGTTTCCGAAATCTATGCGCCTACGTTGTTGGGTGCATAGGATGACGAATTTATCACAAAAAGTACCGCCGGTACTGTGGCCGGATGTAAAGGCTGAGATCGTCGAGATCAGGGATGCATCAAGTTACACACAGGGGAAGAAGCTTGCTGATAGCTTTATCGAGAGACATAAGAAGACGTATCCGTCACTGATCTCTTGCTTTTCTGAAGACCTTGAGGCGATCCTGGGGCATTTGAGGTTGCCGGTCAGACATAGAAAAAGTGTGCGAACGACAAATTTGATCGAGAGGAGCTTCGAAGAGCAGCGCAGAAGGACGAAGATCATCCCTGGCTTCTTTACGGAGCAGAGTTGTCTGAAGCTTGTCTTCTCAGTTCTGATACGCGCAAGCAAACGATGGAGAAGAATTGTTATGGACGAAATGGAACTGAAACAGATCGATGCCCTTAGGAAAGAACTGGGACTGAATGCCGCAAATCAACAAACGGCAAAGAAACAGGTTAAGGAAGCTGTAAGTGCGTGATACCAAGCCTTCTCGTTTTTACAGGAGAAAAAGGACTTGACCCATATAGAGGGCTTATGTCAAGAGAAAGAATTATCCTATCAAAAGAAAGTTGTTTTTTCTTTTTATTGTCCTGGTTACATCAGTTACCAATGCCGCTTACCATTACCGTTTTTTCTTTGTCTTTATTGTGTCAGCCTTCGCTGAATCATACACCCATCAGGATTAAGGTCTTGCCCTAAAGCCTTACTGCAGGTAGGCTGGTTGCCCCGTAAACGTTTTATGTGATATACTGTGATACATAGAATCACAGGAGGTTATAAATGTCAACGGTACAACGCAGTTTCCGTATCAAAGAGCCAATACTACAGGAAATCGATAAAATCCGTAAAAACAGACCTGTCAATGCACTCGCAAATGAATTGCTTGAAGAGGCTCTGAAAATGCGTCGCTGTCCCGGCATTATTTTCTCAGAGGGAGTTTCCGGCAGGCGCGCCCGTATTGCCGGAACCGGTGTAGAGGTCTGGGAGGTCATCTATGAATATCAGATTCTCGGCGAGAATATCAAGTCACTGAAAAAGGCGCTACCTCATCTCACGGAAAGACAACTCGTCGCAGCGCTCAGCTATTACCGGTATTATCCTGAAGAAATCAACGAGCTTATCCAGGACAACGAGGCAATCACTCCTGAGGTTGTCAGGGGACGTTTCTCTCTGCCAAAAGAGAAGAACCGTTGAGGTTTCTTGTCGACGAGGACTTAAGTGAAGAAATTGCTTCAATCCTAAGGGCAGATGGCGTAGACGCTGTTCATATCAGAGAACTTGGCCTCTCCGGAGCGGAAGATCAGGATGTTCTCGACGAGGCTGCACGTCAGGAACGCTGTGTTGTTACTCGCAATCGAAACGATTTTCTCATGCTCACTGAGTTTTATTTTCATGAAGGCCGCTCTCATCACGGTGTCCTGATAGTGCCCCGATCCTACCCGGGCAATCAGCCCTCAAAAATCGCACATGCTATATTATCTCTATCTCAGAATCATCCCCATGCTTTTCAAGCTTATGCGTTCCTCTTCCTTTAACCAGGTAAGTGAGTGGAAGAAGCAGGAGATCGGGAGACTGAAGGAATGTTTACGGGCAAGCATGGACGGAATGATGCGGCGTATGAAACTCAAATTAAAGAACTGCAGGGGAATGGAAATACAAATGCCTGATGAGGGCATTGTTGGGCTCCTGTCATAACCTCATTCGTATCTCTCTTCATCTGCCCTTATTCCTTTGAGATTTGTCTCTGCTAAGCAGGTGGCTGATGGTGTCTTTCGTGACAAGGGAAAGATCACGCTCATTTTCGAGAAACGGATTCACATCGCTGCGTGCCTTTTCCCAGTCAAGATCGGAAAGCCGCTTCAGAAGTTCCTTACGCCAATTCCTTTGATTTATCACCGGCCCGGTCCAGCCTGTCTGTCTTAGGGCAGCATTCAGCAGGGTCAGGTTCGGCACAGGCCATGACCTTTCTGCAAGATACCATGCAAGATCATAAAGGTCCCGACCCTTGGCCCATGGACGACTCAATATCGCATGCAGTTTGCCGGCCAGCAGGGAGGCTTTGTCATGGTGACACAGCTGCAATGTTATATGGCGGCGTACAACAGTGGTTTCGAGCACTGCTCCCTCAGGAGGATTTTTATCCACTTCCACCTTGATAGAAAGCGTCTGGGAAGAGTGAGGAGACATCCCTAATTCATAAAGAAGACCGGGGAACCTGATGAGTGCGGAGGCCACTGTATTTTTATCGTTCAGTTTGATCTCAATTCCGTAGCCTTCCATCTCAAACAACCGCTTTGACTCAGCAAGCGCAGATCTGAAGCCCGATTCTTTTATCAGGGTAATAAGTGAAAAATCAAGGTCTTCCGAAAAGCGAGGGATTGAGTAGAGAAAACGCAGGGCAGTGCCTCCAACAAACGCCCACCGCAGAAAGACGCCATTATCCTGCAGTGATTCAAGTACCCTTGCCTGAAGATATTCACGCACAAGACAGAGCCGAAGAATATCATTGTTCTCCTGTCCCGCCAGTTGCTGAAGATATTCCTTCAAAGGGTTTCTCCTTCCTCCCCTGACAGGATTGATTCTATGACTTTTGCTGTCCGGATAAGCTTCGGCCTGCCGCTCCGTCCGGCAAGATTATGAAGAGTCTGAATATTCATTGCATCGACATTCTGCAGTCTTAATCCCCGGAGATATTCCGGAGAATCAGCACCAGCGGTCAGATGTGCAAGGTCGAGCAACGCCTTCTCTGCTGATGCGACAAAAGCGAATTGCCGTGAAGCGACTTCCAGGCGTATGTAGCCAAACATCATTTTTGAGACCATATGCCTGAACTGAAACGAACCCAGCGGGTTCCGAAGCATCTCAGGACGCCCCGGTCCAACGCTTGTCACAACCGGCACATGTTCGGGGATAACTCCAAAAAATGCAAGCGCCGATTGCAAACTCACATATGATCCCCGCTGAAGTTTGTTGGCAACAAGAAAGGGGTGCGGTTCCACCTTGCGCCATGCAGGCGCAAGTGCATAAAGACCACGCCGAAGCTGTATTAGCCGACCTGTCTGCACCCAGCGCGTTAGCTGCAAGCGCACCTGTGCGGCTGACACCCTGCCGGACAGCAACAAGGCTGATGAGAAAACCGCCTCATGGCCGACAATGGCAAGAAGACCTTCCCATTTCATGCTATCAAAATATCATAAATGATAAGTTAATGCAAAGATATTATTATATGGGCCGGTTCAAGGTTTCTTTTTCTTCTTCCTATCCCGCAAATACGAATATTGTCTTTCCAAGGGGATGTATTACACTACCGGCCCGGATTTCTGCTCCTGCATGGGTGCGAGAAAGAACGTGATAAAAACGTGACAGAACATATATAAAACGGTATAAACATATCGAACTATAAGCAAATAAAAAACTGGGGCAAGCCATTGTTTGGTAAAGATAATTCAGTATTTTCAAGCACTTGTAAAATCCCTTTTTTACGAATGGCATTCAAGAGGTCGTCGGTTCGATCCCGATCAGCTCCACCATATAAATCAAGGGGTTACGCGTATGGGGGCGAACTCTTGATTGCCCAAAACGTGACAAAACGTGAAAGAATTTATACAAAACGGTACAAATATATGCAATCATGTATAAATAAAAAGCGGTGAAATTGATTGTTTATCAAGCGGTCATAATTCTTTTCTTAACGGTTTCAATTGGGACATGGGCTGTCTGCAGTTTCAAGAAGTAAGGACTGGCGTTTAATTCTTCCTCTATGTTGAGCTCAACATAACTCCCTATAGTTCGCACCTGTGAT
>Ga0209164_1004611_pt1 | contig 12222 bp, 9 predicted proteins | sample MTBNYHSulfiMetaG_FD_187458 | JGI IMG/M metagenome (GOLD analysis project Ga0209164, IMG submission 187458) | Enrichment culture microbial communities from rom New York Harbor, USA that are MTBE-degrading - MTBE-NYH (New York Harbor Sulfidogenic)... | ecosystem: Environmental > Aquatic > Marine >...
AAGGAATTCATGGCAGCGTTTCTGCCATGTGATTCTTCCTATGATCAGGCCGGCCGTGGTCATCGTGATTATTTTCCGAACAATGATAGCACTCCGAGCTTTTGCCGCGATCTTTTCAGCGACCGGCGGAGGCCCTGGAACGGCCACTGAAATTTTGAATTTGTACACGTACAGGGAATCGTTCAATTCCCTGAATCTCGGTTACGGCGCCGCGCTGGGGACGTCACTCCTTGTGATAACGGTTCTCGTTTCCATGTTTTTTTTCAGGATGAGAAAATCCAGGATATAGTAAACGATGAAAGAATCTTGTTCCGCGAAATCAGAGAAAAAGAGATGGTTGAGGTCCGGGATCGTTTCAGGGTTGTATTTTTTGATGATTTTCATATGGGCTTTCCCGGTTTTCTGGGTGGTTCTCACCTCCTTCAAAGGGCGCACCGAGATCTTCACGCTTCCTCCCACGATCATCTTCAAACCCACCATCGAGCATTATATCGAAGCGCTGTTGACCCATGACATTCTCAGCGGGGTGGTCAACAGCTTCATCGTGGCCTGCGGGGTGACCTTGATCACGTTGATTATTGCGGTCCCGGCAGGCTATGCTTTTTCGCGGATACAGTTCCCTTTTAGGGACCGTCTTTCCTTTTTTGCACTCCTCGCGCAAATGGCTCCCCCCATAGGTCTTATCATACCGTGTTTTTTCCTGCTGAGCCGGATAAGGATGCTGGACACATACACCGGGCTGATCGCAATTCATATGACACTCACGGTCCCTTTCAGCATATGGCTTATGATCACGTATTTTCAAGACCTTCCGAAGTCTCTGGAAGAGGCTGCCATTATGGATGGCGTCTCCCATTTCAACATGTTCCGGAAAGTAGCCTTGCCCAATGTTTGGGGCGGGGTAGGCGTGACGGCCATATTTGCATTCATCGAATCCTGGAACGAATTTCTATACGCGGTCGTGTTGACCGGATCCAGGACCAAAACTGCACCCGTGGCCATTTTCGGATTTCTCGCAGCTGAGGAAAGTAGATGGGGGCCTTTTACCGCCACCGGAGTGCTGATCATGGCGCCCGTTATCATGGTGGCGCTTGTAGCCCAGCGCCAGATTGTCAGAGGGATGACGATGGGCGCTACGAAGGGTTGATGAGCAGATTTCAAAATTGAAATAGTCGAAATCTTATAAAGGGATAACCATGGCAGAAGTCAGACTCGTCAATGTGACCAAGAATTTCGGCAAAGTCTGTGCCGTCAAAAATTTCAATCTTCATATCAAGGACGGTGAATTTCTTATTTTAGTCGGGCCCTCGGGATGCGGTAAAAGTACAATACTGAGGTCCATCGCCGGCCTGGAGGTTATCAGTGATGGGGAGATTCATATCGGAGACAGGATCGTCAATGATGTACATCCCCGCGACAGAGATATTGCCATGGTGTTTCAGAACTATGCCTTATACCCTCACATGGATGTCTTTCAAAATATGGCATTTTCTTTAATGCAAAAGAAGGTTCCAAAAAATGAGATCAACCAGGTCGTGGCGAATACCTCAAAGCTTTTGGGTATTCATGACCTGCTGGGCCGCAAGCCCAGTCAGCTGTCAGGCGGTCAACGTCAAAGGGTCGCCCTTGGCAGAGCCATTGTCAGAAGTCCGCAGGTATTTCTCTTCGATGAACCCCTTTCCAATCTGGATGCCAAACTGAGAATTGTCATGAGGACGGAGCTTCTGGATCTCCACCAGAAATTAAAGATCACGACCATTTATGTAACTCATGACCAAGTGGAAGCCATGACGATGGGAGACCGTCTCGTCGTGATGAGCGGTGGGCGCATAAGACAGGTGGACACGCCTCAAAATCTTTACGACCATCCTGTGAATCTTTTCGTTGCAGGTTTCATCGGATCTCCCCCGATGAATTTCGTGGAGTGCGGAATAGAGAAAGCTCCTCAGGGCCTGCATGCAAAAACCGAAGCGCTTGACTTTCAAATCCCTGTGGACCGGGCCGGCGGGCTGCAGAAATACATCGGGAGGAATGTCATCCTCGGAATAAGACCCGAGCACATCGTGGGACCTCTTTCAGAAGAAAAAGTGGATAAGCGGGACGCTTTTCGTTCTGTGGTATGGCTGGTTGAGCGCCTGGGTTCAGAGAAACTGGTGCATTTGAGGGCAGGCGACTCCACGCTGGTCGTCAAGACGGCACGTCATGCAGATGTCAAAACAGGAGAAAAAGCCACATTCGTCGTTCACATGGAATCGGCCTATTTTTTCGATAAGGAAACCGAGGAACTTATCGTGTAAAGGAATCCGTGTGAAAGATTCAGCTGCCTTTCAGGTATCCATCCGCGGATTTTCCGAAAGCCCTGTTTTACGCGGAAAAGCCCGCTTTTTCTAATATTCAGCCCAGTTAAATGTCCTTTCGACCGCTTTTTTCCAACCCCTGTAACCATCTTCCCGCTCAGCCGGCGTCATCGTGGGGTTCCAGACCCTGTCTACCTCCCAATTCCTTCCAATTTCGTCAATATCGAGCCAGAAACCGGAGGCAAGGCCTGCAGCGTAGGCTGCACCCAGGACAGTCGTCTCCGTTATTTTCGGCCGGATGACAGGCACATTTAAAATATCTGACTGGAATTGCATAAGTAAATGGTTGCGAACCATCCCACCATCCACTTTTAGAGACGAAAGCTTTGTCTTGGAATCCTTCTCCATGGCTTCAACGATATCTCTGGTTTGATAGGCACTGGCTTCGAGGACCGCCCTGGCAAGGTGGCTCTTGTTCACAAATCGGGTCAATCCAATGATCAATCCCCTGGCGTCAGGACGCCAGTGGGGCGCAAAGAGGCCCGAAAATGCAGGTACAATATACACGCCCGCGCTGTCTTTTGCTTGAAGCGCCAACGCTTCAATATCCGAAGAGGAAGAAATCATGCCCAGATTATCTCTGAGCCATTGCACCAGGGCGCCTGCCATGGCTATGGAGCCTTCCAGACAATATACCGGGTCCCTTCCCCTCAACTGGTAAGCTAATGTGGTGATCAACCCATGCTTTGAAGCCACCGGACAGGTGCCTGTGTTCACCAAAAGAAAACAGCCCGTTCCATACGTGTTCTTTGCGTCACCTTTCGCGAGGCATTTCTGGCCCACAAGCGCAGCCTGCTGATCTCCGAGCGCCGCGCATACGGGAACCCTGGCATGCAGAGGACCGTCCAAGCTGGTGTATCCCCAGAAATCGGTGTCGATGGAAGGAACAATTTTGGGAAGGATTTGGCGAGGTATATTCAAAGCATTTAAAATTTGATCGTCCCAGTCCAGGGTTTTCAGGTCCATAAGCATGGTCCGGCTGGCATTTGTTACATCGGTGATGTGAACGCCCCCGACAGGGCCACCGGTCAACAACCAAATCAGCCATGTCTCCATGGTTCCGAACAAGGCCTTGCCTTCTCGGGCTTCTGGTACGTTGTCAAGTATCCACTTAAGTTTTGGCCCTGAGAAATAAGTAGCAACCGGAAGGCCTGTTTTTTTACGAAAAATGTCCTGCCCGCCCTTCTTGACAAGTTCGCTGCAAATATCTTCGGTCCGGGTACACTGCCACACGATGGCATTACAAAAGGGTCTACCTGTGGTTTTATCCCATACCACCGTTGTTTCCCTTTGATTTGTTATTCCAATCCCAGCAAGATCGGCCCCGGACAAACGCGCGTTTTGCAGAGTTTTTGCTATGACCTCTTTTGTATTTGACCAGATCTCCATCGGGTCATGTTCCACCCAACCCGGGTTGGGAAATATCTGTTTATGCTCCTTTTGATGAAAAGCTACAATGGAGCCCTGATGATCAAAAATCATGAATCTTGTGCTGCTTGTTCCCTGATCCACGGCGCCGATGAATTCAGCCATTGGACGTTACCTCCGTTTCGTTTAGATTCTCTGCAAGGAATTTACAGCTGTATACGCACTTGCTATGCCCCTCCCCCGATAATCAAAACGTCTCTATAAAGGGTCCTTTTTTTCGGACGTTGGGACATCGATGTCAAGAAAAAAGAGAGCAGCAGATTCGGTTGCAGCTGCTGTTGCAGGCGATGGAGAACTCGGTCGCCTTACCATTGCTTGATCCCCTTTACAGGGTTTTCTTTGACAGGAAGCATTTTAAGGCGGATTTCCCTGGTTGCCTACTGAAAACAATTAAGGTTGACGCAAATGGGCAGTGTCCATGATAATGTCATGAAAGCAAAAAACTCATGGAAACAGCCAGACGGAAAAATAGGTATTGTACCGTATTGCTACGAGTACCGAAGATGCGCTCCTATCATGAATAGAGAGAATCGTTGATATTTCATCTTTACTATGGAGAAGTAAATGACAACCAGCAATCTTAACGAACTGCGAAACCGACTGGAGCGCGAAACCCGCAATCTTGGTGTGCGCGTATTTGGGGTGGCCGATCTCACCCTGGCCACGTCTTTTATTGAAAATCAAGGGGGCGAATTTCTAACCCGTTACCCGCGGGCCGTCTCCATGGGGGTAAGCCTCATGGATGGGATTGTGGATCAACTGCCGCACCACAAGGAGACCCCCGTGGCCCGAACCTATGATTACCTCTACGATACGGTCAATGCATCCCTGAACCGTATTGCGTTGCGGGCGAGCGTCATGCTCAATGAGAGCGGCTACCAAAGCCTGCTCATCCCCGCCTCCCAAACTCTGGACAGCGAAAACGGATTCGGTTTGTTTTCTCATAAGTTGGCAGCCCGCCTGGCCGGCCTGGGCTGGATCGGGCCCAGCTGTCTGGTGATCACACCCGAATTCGGTCCGAGGATCCGATGGGTGACCGTGTTGACGGATGCTCCTCTTGAAACAGGCACGCCGGTTGACAACCGTTGCGGAGACTGCAGGCAGTGCGTTGATGCCTGCCCGCCCAAAGCCTTTACCGGGCGGGCCTTTTCCCCTGAAGAACCCCGGGAAGCCAGGTTCGACGTCAAACGCTGCATCGCCTACCGGGCGAACCTGCAAAAAAACGTGACCGGGGTCAGGGTGTGCGGAATGTGCGTGTATATCTGCCCCTACGGTAGAAAAGAGAATGGGTAGAAAGCCCTCGCTTGTGGGCTATCCCATTTGCTTGTTTCAAAAGGGGAAAAATTGTCAAGTCCTGTTTTCACTTTCTTGCGAACTTACTCAGGGACAGTGGAGGAATCCAGCAGGGGACGGTCGCACTCCTGGATTTGGCCGGCCACAGCCGGTTGTACAGAGGTCGCAATCCATGCGGCCACGTAAAGAATGAGACGCGCAAAAAGGTTGAAAAAGAGCATGAGTACAATCACCGGGCCGAAAACGGCGGCTGCGGGATTGCCGGAAAACTTGCCCATCAAAAACCCTGTTAAATACTGGAGGCCAAAAAGTCCCACGGATCCGATCAGCGCACCCTTTGCAATAATACGGAAAGAAAACGTCTGCTGCGGCAACACCTTGTATAGGTAAACGAACAGAATCCATCCGGCAATGGAAGACAGAATAGGCCCCACAACCCGCAGGAAAACCGGGACACCCGGTACATCATCCAGAGCGAGCCAGTGCACGATCGTGCCGGTGAGCGAGGTGGCAATGCCTGCAAGCGCGAACGTCACGACCAGAATGACAAGCAGGCCCTGGAGAATCGCAAAATTAAGCATCACCTCAAGCGGCATGAAACGTTTGTACTCCTCCATGTCAAACACGGGGCGCGTCTGGGCACGCACGGCGGATTTGAGATTCCCCGCCCACCTGGCGCTGGAATAGATCGAAGAGATCAGTCCAACGAGACCAACAGAAGCCCAGTTTCGCAAGAAATCTTCAATCAGGCCGGTTAGTTGGGTCTGTAAACCCTCAGGTGCTCCCTGCAGCTGTAAAATGATGAACCCTTCAACGCGTTCCATCAAATCAGGGCGCAGCACCGTCAACGTGAACCCGCAAGCCGAGAACGCGAACATTAATATGGGCACCATGGCAAGCAGGGAAAAGTAGGTGATAGCCCCCGCGAACTGGCTTCCCAGCCGGGTGGTATACCGGCTGTTCATCCGTAACACGTGGGCTACCATCGGAACCTGCTTGAGTTCCTTGATCTTCCGGCGGAGCAGATGAACAAACCCTGTCAAGGTTATTTTTCCTTGAAATTAAAATGGGTATTCAACTAGTTTTCTCCATCTTTCAGTCTATTCTCCCCTGATGAGCCATGCCCCCGGTGGAACCCTCCGTCTCAACTCCCTGCAGTCACCGGGCGGTGGCTGTTGGCCGGGCGCAAGATCAGGGTACCAAATGCGACATTTCCCGGGCGGAGGCATATGGCCGGGGGGAATATCCGGCAAGCGGCTTTCATAGTAACGAGAACCATGTTCCACCACGACCGAGCCGGCATCTCCTTCCACGAGAACTCTTCCGTGGGTACAAGCACCCGTAACCACCAAAAACAACAGAAGAAACATCCTACTTGATAATAAAATGGCTTTTGATTTTCTCATCATTCTAATTTTTAGTGTAGATAATTTCATGATGCACCTCTTATTAAACTCTAATTTCGGTTTTCATGCAAGGGATGCAAAACTCACCTGAATCCACCATCTAATCGAATCTATGGCTGTAGACACCCGCCTGCGTTTTCAGTCCGTCCGCCAGATCGACAACGCTTTGATGATGTGTAAAAACCAGAACCTGAGTGCCGGCGGCAATTTCCGAAAGCACTTCCAGGCAGACGGCGGTCCGATTATCGTCAAACCCAATGAGAATGTCGTCCACGACAAAAGGCATGGGTTCGCCTTTGTGCATATGTTGTTCAAGTGTCGCCAGCCGCAGTGCCAGATAAAGTTGATCACGGGTTCCATCGCTCATCTGATCAACCGTAATCTCCATTCCATTCGTTCGAACGCCCAGCAGAATAGGCATTCCACTTTCGCTCAATTCATCCCGTAGACCCGCGAAAGAGCCCAGGGTAAGCTTCGCAAAAAGTTCGCCCGCCCGTGCGAGCACCGGAGCCTGGTTTTTTTGGCGATATTCCTCTATGCGCTGCTCGAGTATCAGGGCCGCGATCCGCAGGCGCAGATACTGTTCGATGCCCGAGACCATGTCTGCCAGGCGCTGTTCAGCCTCTTCGGAGGCTTCGGCGGCGGCATCGCTGCCATCATTCGCGGATAGTTCATTTTGAACCATCTGCCTGCGGTCTCGCAGCCTATCCCTGTTCGCCTGCAAATCCTCCAGCTCCGCAGAAACACGTTCCAGTTCCTGGCGAATGGAATCTGCATCCAGATCCCCGGCTTCCAACTCCAGTTCTCGAATGCTCAAACCGTCCCCGTTCCGTGTAAGTTCCCGCTCAACCGTCTCGAGCTGCTTTTTTAGATTACGCAGGGTTTTGGAATGCTCCCATGCCGCTTCGACGTCATCGTCCGTTTTTACGCCGGCCTGGTCGCGCAAACCGGCAATCTGTCCGCGGGCAGCCTGGATGGTCAACTCGGCATCTTCAAGTTCCGCTCTTGTCTCCTTTTCCTGAGACTCCAACTTTAAAAAGCTAGCCCGAGCCTCACGGGCCTCGGTTAATTCGCGATTCAACTGTGCAGCAATTGCAACGGCCTCCTGCTCCTTCGATTCAAAACCAATACTGTCTGCAAAAGCTCGAACCTTCTCCTTGAATTGCTCGGACACCTGGTCAATCCCGAAAATGCGCCTTTTTGAATCTTCGGATTTGTCGAATTTATCGAAAAAAGCCAGCAACTGCTCAAAGACCTCTGTAGCCCGCTCCGGATGGGCATCCGCTTCCAATCCCAAACCGGTGATGGCCTGCGCCCACTCTTCCGCCCAGCTCAGTCTGTCTTTTTGTATAGATGCAAGATCTTCGCGAGCCCGTGCGATGTCGAGAAGCACTCGGTTCAGGGAGTGTTCCAGCCGACGCCTCTTTTCAAGCGCCTCATCCTCCTGCGCGATTCGCTGTTCACAGAGACTGATCATGGCCTCCAGGCTCATTCCTTCCAGGTCGATGGTTTGGTCGGATTTGCATATTTGAGCGCCGATGCTTTCCCTGAGGGAGTTACAGTGGGCGGTGAGATTTTCAACCTCCGCTGAAACCAGGCGGGCTGACCGCACATTGAGCAGCAGCTGCTCAACTTTCAAGAGCCATTGCTTCATCTCTCTGGGTGATCCGGGTTCTATCTCAATCGGCTTCCAAACCTGTTTCCATTCCTTCTCAAGAGCCAATCGACGGGCTTCCACCTTTTCTATGTCATCAACAGCGGTTTGAAGCCGCGATTTCAGCCCTTTTTTTCTTGTCTCGAGATCCGCTCGCTTGACCACCTGGTCGGAGGCCAACCTGAGTTGATCGGATATATGGTCCGCTTCCCCAACCTTCTGCTCGTAGCAAACCGGCAAGCTTGCATCTTTTGCATACATAGCGATTTCTTCTTCTGCATCCAGGTTGACGACGTATCTGCGCTTTATGAGTTCCCAACCTTTGTTGCGGACTTTTCGGGCGTCTTCAAGTTCGGTTGTTGTCGGCGCATCGCTGATCAGGAGAAGTGCATTCAGTTCCTGTTCCACCCGCTCAGAGTCTTCCGACAGCTCTTCCCGCCTGCGATCGAGATCTTTTATCTTATCGGATAGTCCATCAAACGTCTTTTCGAACGTGTCCAGGGTTTCCTGCAGCGGCATGGCTGTATTTAAAAGTTCATCGACATTTCCATGGAACCTTCCGAGCCTTGAAAATTCGTTTTTACAGGCTTTATTGTCTTCAAAAGCACGTTTTTGAACATCCGCCAGCCGTTCCTCCACGTTGCCGGCCTTTCGAGCGGCTGCAACCGCCGCCTTCAAATCATCCACATCCAGGCTGGACTCGAGCTGTCGGCCGAGTTCTTCCTTCAGGACCGCTCTTTCCTCCTCGGCGTGCCGCAGCCCATTTTCGGTATTTTCCTGCTTTTGCTCCAAAAGGCTGTGTCGCCTGGCAAGGTCAACGATCCACTTTTTGTGGTTGGTCAGAGGCCGCAGCCGATCGGCGTCCTCCAAGGCGAGGTCCGGGCGCACGGCTTTCAAAAGCTGTTCGGCCTCACTCCGCAGAAGCCGCCGTTTCGCATCCTGTTGGGGACGATCGTGTATCGCCTTTTCAACACCTCCTATTTCCTTATACAACGCCAGGATCATCTCTTCATTGTCCAGCAGTTCGGACCGAACCTTCAGTTTCTCAGATTCTTCCTTTAACCGGGCCAACCTGGATTCAGCTCTGGACCTGTTTTCCATACCCCATTGCAGCTTGCCATGGGCGGATTTGAATGTCTCCCCGAAATCCTCCGGAAGCAACAACACCTCGCCCAGGGCTTCCATGCGTTCCATCAAGGCACGCCGCTCCGCCAACGCACCTTTCACACGGTTAAAACGATCCAGCCGGCTCTTTTCCTTACTTTTGACCTTGATTTGTTTTTCAACCTGTTCGATTGCAGTCACCGTTTCCGACAGTTCCTTTTGCAGCCGCTTCCATTCTGCAACAGGGAGGCTTGCCTCCTTTATCCGCTTTTTGGAATCCTTGAAACCGGTGATCGCCCGGTTCACGACTTTCGTAGACGCCCGGGGTTTAAAAAGCGCCTCCGCTCCATCTTTCAGTTCGGATAATAGTTTCCGGAGTCCGGCCGTCCCTGTGGCCGCACTGAACAGAGCCTGGCCGAGATCGCCGGACTGGTTCAGCAGTTCCCGTCCCCCTTCCACCAGCCTGGAGTGATCGATACCATATAATTTCTTAAACAGAGGCTCATCAAGGCCTCCCGGTAAAAACGGCGACAAAACCGAATCATCCAGGGGTTCACCGGTTCTCGGATCAAGGAGCGTTCCCTTTTTCCCCTTTCTGCGAATGAATTCCAATGTCCTGCCATTTGAAAGCCTGAGTTTGCCGCCGATTCGTAACTGTGCGTTGTCATGGATGAAGTTGTCGTCGGTACGGACCGGTATACCGAACAACCAACCGATGAGAGCTCTCAGTGAGGTGCTTTTGCCCGCTTCATTGTCCCCGTAAATGACATGTAAACCCGACGCACCTTCAGACAGATCCAGGAAGGTTTCCGTGAACCGGCCATAAGCCAGCAAATCAAGCCTGTCTATTCTCATTTCGCATCTCCGACGATCAGCAGCCTACCAAGAAGCAGTTGCCTGGCCTCTTCGACCAAGCCTTCAATGGTCCGGAATTCATCAAGATTCAGCAAAGAATCATCACCAAAAGCCTCGGCCGGGATCTTCTGCCTGATTTCGGACAGCACATCTTCGAGGCCGGGGATTTCGTCCGGATTGGGTGATGTGGTCAATATGTCTTCCAATAATTTCCCGAAGGCCCCGCCTTCAGCCAACATGGCTTTCAGCTCGAGTTTACTCACCGTACCGATTTCAACTCTCTCTATCCACAAATCATCTCCGGCTGTCTCTGCACCAAGTGCTTTGATGCTCTGCTCGAATCGTTCCGGATAGGCATACAGTTCATTTGATATCGAGGTGGCTCCCTCGAAACGAATGCGCAGGGCAATGGGCCGTCCGTCGGCCGATGCCCGCTCTCTGGTCATGGCTATTCTCGCGAGTTCAAGCACCTCCATCCTGTCGGAGGCATCGGTCAGGTCTACAGTGCAACTCACCCAACGCAGAACATCCAGGGGGCACGTTTCGATTTCTTTGACGCAGCCGTCTTCAACCGTTCCAAGCACACAGCCCTTGGCGCCGGTTTCCCGGATATGACGCCCCTGAATGCAGCCGGGGAAGACAATATAAGGGTCCCTGGACACGAATTCCTGGTTATGTACATGACCCAGTGCCCAGTATTGATACCCTTTTGAGCGCAGATCCTCCAGTGTGCAAGGAGCATAAACCGCGTGGCCTTCACGGCCATCGAGGCTTGTGTGCAAAAGCCCGATGTTGAACATGCCCTGCTCTGCAGGACGAAACTCCGCCGCGAGATTTGTATCGACATGCTGTGTGCTGAAACTGCGCCCGTGAACGGCAACGCCACAATCATCCAATTTTATGGTTTCCACCTGACTGGATGAAAACATCTTCATGGTGCCTGGAATATCAAGAGCCCTGGTCATACGATTGGCCGCGTCATGATTTCCAGCTACTGCATAAACCCTAATCCCATGTCTGGCAAGTCTGCCCATCTGCCGGCTCAAAAATATACCGGTGCTGTAATCCTTCCAGTCGCCGTCATATAGATCGCCTGCAAGAAGGACAAAGGCCACCTGTTCTTCAACAGCTAAATCGACGAGATTTTCGAAGGCGTTGCGGCAGGCATTGCGAAGGGATTCAACAGGCGCGGACTCGTACCTCGATAAACCGCGAAGCGGGCTGTCCAGATGGATATCAGCCGCATGAAGGAATTTAAACATTGCCAACTCCTAAGATTTTTTTGACTTCTTTACGATGCCATGAAGGTTGATTTTTTCCAATAAAAATTGCAGATTAAATAAATGAAAAAACTCCTTGGACATGAAGCTCTGGTATTTCTATGCGCGATGATGGCCGGAACGGTTGTGCTACCCGTGTTCACAATGGTGGTACTGGCGCTGTTCGGCCTGATGCCGCGGAATGCCTCGCTGGCGGAATGCTACGATGCTTTGAGAGAAATGCTGGAACCGAACGTGTGGGTTTTCTGGCTGGGAGTTCTGTCTCCTTACGCCATCGTCCAGGCGGTCAGGACCTTTATGTGGAAACGGCGAGGCGGTCCGTGGTATTCCGAAAAAGAAGCCCACATGTACACTCCTGCATCCGCGAAAAACGCCTACTGCGAATTCTCGTTTATGACATGGAGAGATGGAGTGGACGACCTCCGCCGCCCTGGATCCGAGATGGAGAAACCGAATGATTAGTGCGCTGCTCGCGATCGTCTGCCTGGTCGCAGCCTTTTTCGTGGTGGTATCGATCAAGTCCTCCCCCAAAAATCCGATCGCATTCGCCCGAATGATAGCCAAACAGCAACGCCTGGCGTTCAACACGATACAAAAGGCCGATCCGGGGCTTTCCCGCGAACAGAGCTATCTTAAAGCTATGAACACCAGGACCTCCCTCCGGGAAGACGACCTTCGGCAGATGCTTAACCAAGCCGGGAAAGAGTTCAAAAAGTCGGGTAAACCTCTAAAATTCAGTGACCTGATCTACCGACTCTCGATCCTCGAATACACAAAAAGGGTGCCTTCCGAAAAGCAGCGGACAGATCTCTACCCGGAAATGGAAAAAGCGGTCAAGGAGGTTA
>Ga0209164_1004613_pt1 | contig 12215 bp, 12 predicted proteins | sample MTBNYHSulfiMetaG_FD_187458 | JGI IMG/M metagenome (GOLD analysis project Ga0209164, IMG submission 187458) | Enrichment culture microbial communities from rom New York Harbor, USA that are MTBE-degrading - MTBE-NYH (New York Harbor Sulfidogenic)... | ecosystem: Environmental > Aquatic > Marine >...
TGACCTGTCCCATCCCCTCTGGCCCGGAGATGAAGCTGAGGTATATAGAGAGAAACAAAGGCTGCTCAAGGAGGAAGTGGAAAATGATACCCAAACAGTCCCCTGGCAGACTCGGAAAACAGGCTCTCGCTGTATTTTTTGTCGCCACGATAGCGATCACCAGCGGTCTGGCCCGAGCGGAAGCGCCGCAAATCGGCGACAAACTGCCGGATTTTCAGCTTCAGGACCTGACCGGCAAGAGCCATTCGCTGTCGAAGTACGCGGGTAAGATTGTCGTGCTGAACTTCTGCTCGCAGGAGTGCCCCTGGTCGCGGGGAGCCGACGCAAAAATCAACGAGGTGGCCCGGGCTTACGCCGACAAGGGAGTCGTGTTTCTCGGGATTGACTCCCACCACACGACGCCGACCGAAGCCATCAAGGCGCACGCCGAGAACGCCGGCGTTCCCTATCCGATTCTGAAGGACTCGGGCAACGCTTATGCCGATACGGTCAGCGCACAGCGCACACCGGAGATTTTCATTGTGGACCGGCAGGGCAAGCTGGCTTATCATGGGGCATTCGATAACCGCACCCAACCCGGGCAAGTGGGCGAAGTGAACTACGTTGTGGATGCGCTCGAGGCCTTGCTGGCGGGCCGGGAAGTGGCCAAGCCCACGGCGGCCGCCTGGGGATGCACCATCAAGCGCGCTCCCAGATCGGATCCTCAGCAAACCTCGGCAGGCCATAAGGCGTGCGGCCCCGGTTGCACCAAGCCATGTTGCACGAGCTGAGCGCGCCAAGGAGAAGGCAACGCATCAGAGCGCTTCGGTGCTGCCGGGGCGCTCTGGCGGCGTGTCTTGCGCTCGCTTCGGCAACGAGTCTGTCCGCGGCGAGCGAACCGACAGCGGTTGCCATTCAGCCTGCTCCGACCGGTTCGAGTGTCGAGTCGGCCTCGTTCGAGGCTGCCCCGATCGAAGCCGTCCGGATGGGCCGGCTGGTGGAGAAGCTGAAAGCGAGCCGGGGACACATCACGGTGCTCAACGTCTGGGCGACTTGGTGCAAGCCTTGCCTGGAGGAGATGCCCGAGCTGGTTCGCTTCTTTCGAGAGTACCGCTCGAAAGGGGTCCGCTTCCTCAGCGTCTCAGCCGACCATCCCGACACTCTGGCCGACAGGGTAAGGCCTTACATCGAGCAGCAGAGAATCCCTTTTGCCGTGTGGGTCGTCGGTGGCGAATCGCCGGACGAGCTGGTTCAGGCGATTGACCCGCGATGGCAAGGCAGTCTGCCGGCAACTTTTGTGTTTGATGCCTCCGGCGCGCGGCGGCAAGCGTGGTACGAGGCGATCAAGTATGCCGATCTGGCCGGGGCGGTGGATGCGCTGCTCGAAGACAGCCGGCCTTCAGGCTCCATCACAGCGCCGGGCGACAAAGGAAGTGTGCCCCCGTCCGGTGCGGCTGTCGCGCAAAGTCAGTCTGACTCGCTGCCCTCCTTTGACGCGATCGCAGAACGCGCCGGGACGCTTGAAGCAGCCGGGCTTGTTCTTGATCTGCCGGAGAACTGGGCGGAGGAGCCTCCCCGTTCCGCTATGCGGCTCGCTCAGTATCGCCTGCCGGGGAAGGCCGGGCCGGCCGAGCTGGCGGTGTTTGCATTCGGTCCCGGGCAAGGGGGAACGCCTCAGGAGAATATCGAGCGCTGGACGAATCAATTCACCCATTCCCACGAGGCGGGCAGGCAGGCCGAATCTAACGTCCGCTCGATAGAGGCCGGTGAGCTCAAGGTGTGGATCGTCCAGACCTGCGGAGTCTATCATCCGACGCCGATGGGGCCATCGCAGCCCGAGCGGGAGCCTCAAGCGGGGCAAGGCCTCTTTAGCCTCATCATCGAAGGGGGGCCGGCGGGCACAGTCTTTGTCAAAGTCATCGGCCCCCAGGCGACGGTGGAAGCCCACACCCCGGCGCTGGAGGCTTTCGCCCGAAGCGTCCGGCAGGCGAATGACTACCGCGAACCTTGAAGAGCAGACAAAGTTCCTGATGAATCCTTCTCACGCAAAGCCGCCAGGCCGCGAAGCGTTCAGTCCCTTGGCGATCTTTGCGCCTTGGCGTGAGGAACTGAATTGCAGTCGCCCTTCTCCGGGTGCAAGCCGGCTCGCGTCTTGCGCTTGACAGAGCCGCCTCTTTACTGAACAATAATGATAGTGGCCCTTATTGTATCGCACGAATCGGACCGAAGTCGGGTCTTGTTTGTCATTCCGAATCCCGATTCATCGGGATGAGGAAGCGGAGGACTATCCAATGAAACGCCGGGATTTTCTGAAGACCGCGGCTTTCTCTTCGGCCGCTCTCGCTCTGGAGGGTAAAATGATGCACGCAAAAGAACTCCACGGGACGAACGACCCACCATCCCCGAAGGCTGCTTCCCTGCCCCGGCGCCCTTACGGAAAGACGGGCGTCGAGCTGTCGGTCATCGGCTTCGGCGGCATCGTCGTGATGAACGCCGAGCAGGAGCATGCCAATCGGGTAGTCGCGGAAGCGGTCGAGCGGGGCGTGAACTATTTTGACGTCGCTCCTTCTTATGGCAATGCCGAGGAGAAGCTGGGACCGGCGCTTGAGCCTTATCGGAAGAAGTGCTTTCTCGCCTGCAAGACGACCGAGAGAGGGCGCGAAGGAGCGGAGAAAGAGTTTCGCCAGTCGCTCCAGAGGCTTCGCACCGATTTCTTCGACCTCTACCAGCTGCACGCCTTGACCGAAATCGAGAAGGACGTCGAGGCCGCCTTCGCGCCGGGGGGCGTGATGGAGTTTGCCCTGGAGGCCAGGAAAGCCGGGCAGATTCGCTACCTTGGATTCTCCGCGCATTCGGAGGAAGCAGCGCTGGCCGCCCTCGAGCGCTATGCGTTCGACTCGGTTCTGTTCCCCATCAACTTCACCTGCTACTTCAAGGGCCATTTCGGCCATCGGGTCATCGCAAAGGCGCAGGAGCAAGGAGCCGCGCTGCTCGCCCTCAAGGCCTTGGCGCGTCAAAGGTGGCCGGAGAATGATCCCCAGCGGCAGAAGTACTCCAAATGCTGGTATCAGCCGGTGACCGACGTCGAAGAGGCCCGGCTGGCGCTGAAGTTCACCCTCAGCCAACCGGTAACGGCGGCGGTTTCACCCGGCGAAGAATCGCTTTTCCGCCTGGCGGTGGAGCTGGCGCCGGGGCTGGAGCCGATCACGCCGGATGAACAGCAAAAGCTCGCCCGGCTTGCTGAAGATCTTCGACCGATTTTTCACACCGACCAGGGATAAACTCAGAGAAGTACACAGGAAACCGCTAAGAAAGCGCTTCAGAGGATTTCACGAGTCAGGAAGACCCAGCAGGCTGAAGTATTCGTCCCGGCTGATCCCTGCTGTCTTAAGATTGTTGCGAATGATCGACACCGGCACTTGCGGGTGTGCCGGAATCACCACGGAACGAATCAGCCCTTCTTTGACATAGGGACATAGCACCGGTGGCTGCCTTCCTGGCGAACAAAGCGGAATCCTGACCGCAGGAATACTTTCTCGAGGACCTTCCAGTGAACAGGAACGATCTTTGGCATTTTCACCCGGTCACGACGGTGCTTTGTCGCTCGATGGCAACCCAACCGGGGCTAACCCAATCATTGTCGGCAGGTTGATAACCACATTCTTCCAGGACCGCCCGAAGAGATCCCCTCTCGGAAGCCGTCTCCAGAAAAAGACGGACCGCCTCGCCCGAAGCCTTTCTCGCCTCTTCAGGGGAATCCCCGGAACTCATAATGTCCAGGGGCATCGCGTGCGCGACATAAGCGTCCCCTTCTTTCCAGATCTGAACGGTATACTCGATCCGCATCTTCGTTACCTCAACCTTTGGTGTCAGTACTATAGGCCCGCCGGAGCCGTCCGTCAAGGAGAGCGACGCTGCATATGCCTTGACAGAAAGCAAGCGATAGGTATAGGCTGCTAGTGATTCGCTGGGTGGGGTCGCAAGGACGACCTGAGACTCGATTTCGCCCCCGCGCGTCGGGCCGACGCATCGAGAAGCCCTCGAACCTGTCGGCGGCATCTTCGCCCGCCGAACCCCCGCGCTTGCGGGGAGTACCGGGTTATGCCGGCGTAGGGAAGCGAAGCCTGTCTGAGACGCGCCCCGGGCGTTCCTGCCGGACCTCGCTCCCCCGCGATCTTCGCTTGTTCCATGGAGTTCAGGGATCATGTCAAGTCAAAACAGTTCTCACAACTCGCGGGCTTCTTCCTCGGCAAACGCTATCGGCCGCTCGCCCTTTCGAAACTCTCGGAAGATCTATGTCGAAGGCTCGCTGCCTTCCATCCGGGTCCCCATGCGGGAAATCCGCCAAAGCCCGACCCGGGAAGGAAGCGGGGAGACTGAACGCCTCCGCGACAATCCCCCCCTCGTGGTGTACGATACGTCAGGCCCTTACACGGACGCTGAAGCCGAAATCGATCTGCAAAGAGGCCTGGAGCCGATACACCTGCGCTGGATTCTCGAACGGGGGGACACCGCCGAGCTTGAGCAGCTCAGCTCGCACTACGCCCGGCGGCGCGAGGCCGACGCGGCGCTCGACGCCGTCCGCTTCCCGAACCGGCGAAAGCCCTTGCGCGCCAAGCCCGGCAAGCGCGTCACCCAGATGCACTATGCCCGCCGGGGCGAGATCACGCCGGAGATGGAGTTCGCCGCCATCCGGGAAGACCTGCTAATGGAGAAGTACCCCCAGGAGCTGCGGCGGCGGCATCCCGCAAACGGCCCGGGCGCGGCCCTGCCCGAGCGGATCACCCCTGAATTCGTGCGGGATGAAATCGCGCGGGGCCGGGCGATCCTCCCGGCGAATATCAATCACCCGGAAGTGGAGCCAATGGTCATCGGCCGCAACTTCCTCGTCAAGATCAACGCCAACATCGGCAACTCGGAGCTGAGCAGCTCCATCGAGGAAGAGGTCGAAAAGATGGTCTGGGCTATCTACTGGGGCGCGGACACTGTGATGGATCTCTCCACCGGAGCCAACATCCACGAGACCCGCGAATGGATTCTCCGCAACGCGCCCGTGCCGGTCGGCACTGTGCCCATCTACCAGGCCATCGAAAAAGTCGGAGGCGCGGCCGAGGAGCTGTCCTGGGACATCTACCGCGACACGCTGATCGAGCAGGCCGAGCAGGGCGTGGACTACTTCACCATTCACGCCGGGGTGCTGCTGCGGTTCATTCCTCTGACGGCGACGCGGCTGGCCGGCATTGTCAGCCGGGGCGGCTCGATCCTGGCCAAGTGGTGTCTGGCGCATCACGAGGAGAACTTTCTTTACACGCACTGGGACGAGATTTGCGAGATTATGGCGGCCTATGATATCGCCTTCTCCATCGGCGACGGGCTTCGGCCCGGCTGCATCGCCGACGCCAACGACGAAGCCCAGTTCGCCGAGCTGAAAGTGCAGGGGGAGCTGACCCGGCGGGCGTGGGAGTTCGACGTGCAGGTAATGAACGAAGGCCCCGGCCACGTGCCCCTTCACCTGATCCGGGAGAATATGGACAAACAGCTCGAGTGGTGCGGTGAGGCTCCTTTCTATACGCTGGGGCCGCTGGTGACGGACATCGCCGCCGGGTATGATCACCTGGCCTCGGCCATCGGCGCGGCGCTGATCGGCTGGTATGGCACGGCGCTCCTGTGCTACGTGACACCGAAGGAGCACTTGGGGCTGCCGAATCGGGAGGACGTGAAGGAAGGCGTCCTCGCTCATAAGATCGCCGCCCATGCCGCCGATCTCGCCAAGGGCCATCCCGCCGCGCAGGTGCTCGACAACGCGATGAGCCAAGCGCGCTTTGAGTTTCGCTGGCAGGATCAGTTCAATCTGTCCCTCGCGCCCGAGCTGGCCCGGCGCTTTCACGACGAAACCCTGCCCGAAGCCGGTTCGAAATTGTCTCACTTTTGCTCGATGTGCGGGCCGAAGTTCTGTGCGATGGAGATCACCCGGCAGGTGCGCGACGATGCCCGGCGCAAGGGGATGGAGCAGATGGCGAAAACCTTCCGGGAGCAAGGCTCCGAGATTTACCTGAAGGAATGAGCCGTCAAGGGGGCTTGCCAACCCGGGACCGGTGGGCTAGTATCTGCCACACACGTTACCCACAGTCGTTCCCAAGTTGAACTCGGAGAACAGGTACCCACACTCGTTCCCAAGTTGAACTTGGGGAACAGGTACCTACACTCGTTCCCAAGTTGAACTTGGGAACGAGTCCAACGGGTACACTTGGGAACGAGTCCAACGGGTGCACTTGAGAACGAGTTCTCGACCCTGTGAGCTGCAGATAAGGCGTCGCTGAGGCAGGACTACTCTCATGCTCAAGCGGAAGGCCCGCGCAGAGGGATTCGTCCGGTGGTTGCCGGCCTGCTGCTGCCTGGCGCTGGGCGTCTTCGTCGGCATCGGCGGCTTCACCTTCCACTATGCCGAGGGGCTGTCCTACCTGAGCGATGAGCCGGAAACCTGTATCAACTGCCATGTCATGCAGGAGCATTACGACTCGTGGCTCAAGGCGAGCCATCGCACCGCCGCGACCTGCAATGACTGCCACGTGCCTCCTACTTTCCCGGAGAAGTATCTGGTGAAGGGCCTCAACGGCTGGAACCACTCGAAGGCCTTTACCTTGCAGAACTTCGCGGAGCCGATCCGCATCCGGCCGTTCAACCTCGATGTCCTCCAGCACAACTGTATCGAGTGCCATAGCGTGCTGGTCAGCGAGATGGTGGGGCACCTCGACGTGCAGCTGGGCACGGCGCGCTGCACCGATTGCCATCGCTCGGTCGGCCATATGGGGACTTATTAGAGAAGGAGCAGACGATGAAACGGATGATCGGCTATATCGCACTGATTCTCGTCACCGCCGCGGCGACCGGCGCAGTCACCGCCCTGCTGGTCAACATCCGGCAGCGCAAGCTCGAGGCAAAAGTCTCGCACTGGGAATTCGTCGAGCTGAGCGAGGAAATCACCGACGCGAAGGAATGGGGCAAGAACTTCCCGCGACAGTACGACGGCTACATCAAAACAACGGACATCGTCCGAACCCGCTACGGAGGAAGCGAGGCTTTCTCAAAGCTCGATATGAATCCCATCTGGAAGCGACTGTTCGCCGGTTACTCGTTCGGCGTGGACTACCGCGAGGAGCGGGGCCACGCCTACTCGCTCGACGACCAGAAAGAAACCCTGCGCACCAAGGAGTACGACCAGCCCGGCTCTTGTATCCAGTGCCATGCCGGGGGGATGAAGAAAGTCTATGAAAAGCTGGGCGACGGCGACCTGATGAAAGGTTTCGCGCTGGCCTGCCCGATGCCCCTGGAGGAAGTCTGGAAACTGACCGACGACCTACCGGTCTCCTGTGTGGACTGCCACAACCCGGACGATATGAGCCTGAGAATCACCCGGCCCGCGTTCCTGATCGGCATCCAGCGGCTCAAAGCGCGGGAGGGCATCGCCGACTACGACCCCAACGCGATGGCGACGCGGCAGGAGATGCGGACGTTCGTCTGCGCCCAGTGCCATGTGGAATACTACTTCGCCAAGGAGGGCAAGCTGCTGACACATCCCTGGCACAACGGCCTGCTGGTGGATCAGGCCGAGGCCTATTACGATTCCATCGAGTTTACCGACTGGACGCACGCCGAGACGGGCGCGCCGATGCTCAAGGCGCAGCACCCGGAGTTCGAGCTGTGGAGCCAGGGGATTCACTCGCGCAGCGGCGTGGCGTGCGCCGACTGCCATATGCCCTACCAGCGGGAAGGGGCGCTGAAGGTGTCCGACCACCACGTGCGCAGCCCGCTGCTCAATGTCAGCCGGGCGTGCCTGACGTGCCATCACTTCTCCGAGGAGGAAATGCTGGAGCGGGCCGAGGCGATTCAGGCCAGGACGAAAGGCCTGCTCGATCGCTGCGAGGAAGCGCATGAGGCGATGCTCGACGCGATTGTGGACGCCCGGGAGCGCGGCGTTCCGGAAGCCGACTTGCAGCCCCTGCTCCGGCTACATCGCAAGGCGCAATGGAGGCTCGATTTCGTCTCGTCGGAAAACTCGATGGGCTTTCACGCTCCCCAGGAGGCGGCCCGGATTCTGGCCGAATCGATTGACTATGCCCGCCAGGCGGAAGGCCGCGCCAACTCACTGGCGGCCGCCGGACAATAGAGCGTTCCGGGATGATGTAACAGAATCATCTTCATTTGTGTAAACCCGCTTGACCTCCATCGGGAAGTGGACTATAGATGATTGTGGTGGAGTCCATAGGAGATAAAGCGGCGAGGAGAAACTCCCTGAACCTTCGGGGTTCGAGGATCGCCTGAAGGAGGCTCGTTATGTCCAGAAGGTTTACCGCTCTGATCACCAAGGAGGAAAAATGGTATGTCGCCCACTGTGTCGAGCTGGGCGTTGTGAGTCAGGGAAAAACGATCGAGGAAGCACAGGCGAATCTCAAGGAAGCGGTAGAACTTTACATAGAAAGTTTTGGGAGCGAAGACCTTCCTGAGAATACCGGCGAGGTCGTTTTTTACCCTCTTGAGGTTGCTGCCAGTGGCTAAGTTGCCAGTTGTCTCCGGTAAGGGGCTGATCGCCATCCTCAAGAAGGGCGGTTTCCATGTGGTGCGACAAAGAGGCAGCCATGTGAGTCTCCAGAAAGGGACTTTTAAGGCCGTTGTACCGCTTCACGACGAGCTGGCTAAAGGAACGCTTCTCGGCATTCTCAAACAATGTGGACTCTCCCGGGAACACCTGACCCATTTAATAGAGAAGCAGCGATAGCTTGACACAACGCGGGTTACCCCGGAGGGATAACCCTTGACTTTCGTCCGGGGGCGGGCTATACATAGTATAGCCCACAGGAGGTGAAGCGAAGCATGTCCAGCAAGGTCCAAAAGTGGGGCAATAGCCAGGGGCTTCGGCTCAGCAAGCAGGTGCTGGAAGACGCCCGGATCACCGTGGGCGATGATGTGGAAGTCGTCGCTCGCAAGGGCAGGATTGTGATCACTCCCGTCAAGCCGGCTCGCAAGAAGAAGAGCCTGCGACAGCTTGTTGCCCTAATCCCGAAGGACTACAAGCCGGCGGAAGTGGATTGGGGAACGCCGGTCGGCCGGGAGACTTGGTAGATGCCGGGGTACGTTCCGAAAAAGGGCGACTACGTCGCGGTCACCTTCGACCCCCAATCGGGGCACGAGCAGAAGGGGCGGCGTCCGGCGCTCGTGGTCAGCAACGACCTATTCAACAAACATACCGGTCTGGCCATCGTGTGTCCCATTACGACGACGCGCCGCAACTTCCCCTTCCACGTGCCCATCCCCGACAACCCGAAGATCACAGGGTACGTGATGGTGGAGCAGGTGAAGTCCATTGATTTCCGGGCGCGGGACGCACACCGGGTCGCCCGCGCCTCAGCCTCGGTGCTGGACGAGGTCCTGTCGATTCTGGAGGCTTGCATCGACTGAGCGGGCAGATTAGGGGCTAGCTGCCGGGAAAGCTGGAGCCCGGGACCAAGCTAGAACAGCGCAACTATCCCCAGTGGCTGAAGAGGAAAAGACTTTGCACTTTGGCGTGAAGGAAGTAAAGTAGGGTTAAGGTCCGGGGTCGTGTGCGGACGTGCGTAATGCCCGTCGCCCCAAAGCCAATCCTTTTGGCTGCGCCACATCAGTCCTCGTTGGGAGCCCAACATGGACGAATCGACAAGATTCCTGGTCGTTGTTCTCGGGGCGCCTACTCTTATTATCCTCTTTATCTGCGCCTTCTCTCAGCTCCTCTCTGAAAAGCATGCTCCGAGGATAGTCCGGACAGCATGGGGATTGGCACTCGCTTTGGTCGTGTTTCTTTTCGTTCGTCTATTCTCGTCCATGAGTCGGGAGCAGCTGGTTGGCGTCCTATTCATCCTGCCGACAGTTGGGCTCGTATTATTCGGTCTGTTCGTGGCTGCTGTGGCCATCGCCTCCGCTTGTCTCTGGTTGCTAATATGGTGGCTCTACTCAGCCCTTTACAGGAAAAGATTAGCAGCTCAGGCAAAGATGCGTCTTGCGATAGTCGTCCTTATAGTCGTGTGGGTGGGGATGTTCTTCCTTGCCCAGTATGGGGCGTTGTTGATGGAGAAGCGCCATAGCATTTCGGCGGTGAAAGGAACGATAGGCTTCTGTGATGCAAAGGGAGTGGAGACAATCGAGCCGCGTTTCGATTGGGCCTTCTCATTCTCGGAAGGTCTCGCCGCTGTGGGCCGGGGTGGGTACTGGCATTCCCGCTCTGGGATTCTCTATGGTACGGAATGGGGATACATCAACCGCTCAGGCGAATTGGTCATTCCGTACCGCTTTGAAGAGGTGGGCTCTTTCGACGAAGGACTTGCATGGGCCGTCGACGGACAAAAGGCAGGCTTCATCAATCCAAAGGGGAAGTATGTAATTCGGCGGAAGTTCGAAATCGTTTCGGGTTTTCACGATGGTCTGGCGATCGCCAATGGGGAAGGCAAGTGGTGTTCAACGGACAAGGGATACTCCGATTTTGAGTGTGAAAACTGGGGCTACATCGACCGAAGGGGGAAGTTTGTGATCCCTCCCGTGTTCCGCGACGCAACGGACTTCTGTAACGGATTCGCCTGGGTGGAGGATGATGAAGGGTGGTTGATCATTGACACCACGGGGCGCGCCATTTTCAGAGCTAAGAAGACGCCCAAGACATTCTCTCTTTTTCACGAAGGTCTGGCCGCCATCGCTGACGAAGACAAGCTCGGCTATATCAACCGGCAGGGTCGATTCGCGATCCCAGCGCGCTTCGATGAAGGAGCACAGTTCAGCGAAGGCCTGGCGGCGGTTCGTGTGGGCGAGACGTGGGGCTACGTGGATCATCAAGGGGAGTTCATGATCCCAGATCAGTTCAAGCTGGCTGGGAGGTTCTGCGGCGGATTAGCTCCCGTTTGGGATGAGCAGTGTCGGGTCGGGTTTGTTAACGTTCAGGGGGAATATATAGTGGAGCCAACCTTCGATGATGTCCTTTTTTCAACTCAGGACGGGTGGTGGGTTCTCCTCGACGGACGTCTGGGACACACCGACGGAAGGGGAGCCTTCGAAGAGATCTCATTAGAGATACCAGAGTTCCTCGCGCCAAAAGGATCTTGTTCTCGCTTTCTTGGGGCGCCGCCGTATGGGCTCTACTTGTCGCATTACAGATATCCTTACCACTTCTTACATCAACTCAACAGTAGACCGTTCCATTCTGCTGTTGCGGATAAATCCAAGTGGTGGTTGATCGATGAGAAAGTCGAACCGCCGGTCTTTGCCTACGAAGCCATATCAATATCCAGCCGGTGCTACCATTCGCGTGTGCCTGGAGCCTTTGAGTTTGTCTTCTGAAACCTTTCTCTCGTTCCGAAGTTGGACTTGGGAACGAGTCCTGAAAATACAGTTTAGAAGCGAGTCCCCTGAAGAGTTCACTAGGCGCAGGACCGCTCGGCTACACCCTCGGCAAATCCCCTTCCCCCTTGCTCGGCAGGTCGCTGAAGCCCATCAGATACCGGTCCACACCCCGGGCGGCTTCCCGGCCTTCGCTGATCGCCCAGACCACCAGCGACTGGCCCCGGTGCATATCGCCCGCGCTGAAGACGCCCGGCACACTCGTCATGCAATTCTCATCGGTCTGAACATTGCCGAAGGAATCCAGCTGGACACCCAGCGAGGCGAGTAGTCCCTCCGGCTCCGGCCCCAAGAATCCCATCGCCAGCAGCACCCGCTCGGCCTGCCACTCCTGCTCAGTGCCCTCGAGCTCCACCGGGCGCACCCGGCCATTGCCGCCGGTCGCCTTCCACTCGACGCGGACCGTGCGCACCTTCTGCACCTTGCCAGCCGAACCCAGGAACGCTTTCGTCGAAAGGCTCCAATGCCGCTCGCAACCCTCTTCGTGGGAGGTGCTCGAGCGCAGCTTCACCGGCCAGTATGGCCAAGGCTGATGAGAAGGCCGGTCCACAGGAGGCTGAGGCAGAATCTCGAACTGTGTCACCGACTTGGCCCCTTGGCGGTTCGCCGTCCCCACGCAGTCGCTGCCCGTGTCGCCTCCGCCGATGACAATGACGTGCTTGCCCGCCGCGTCAATCGGCTCGAGTCCCTCCGCTTCGAGGTCATCCCCCGCCACGCGCTTGTTCTGCCGCGCGAGAAAATCCATCGCAAAGTGAATCCCCTCCAGCTCGCGCCCCGGCACCGGCAGGTCGCGCGGCCGGGTCGCCCCGCCACAAAGC
>Ga0209164_1004616_pt1 | contig 12210 bp, 10 predicted proteins | sample MTBNYHSulfiMetaG_FD_187458 | JGI IMG/M metagenome (GOLD analysis project Ga0209164, IMG submission 187458) | Enrichment culture microbial communities from rom New York Harbor, USA that are MTBE-degrading - MTBE-NYH (New York Harbor Sulfidogenic)... | ecosystem: Environmental > Aquatic > Marine >...
CCAGCTGGGAGCCCAGGTAGCCGTGGCAGTTCTTGAAGTCCACCCCGTCGGCCCCGCAGTCGTGAGCGATCTTGGCGGCCTGCACGAACTGGTCCATGATCCGCTCGATGTCCTCCTCCGACAGGAGGTCCCCTCCGAACCCCGGCAGGGGTTTCACGCAGACCCGCCGGGAGAAATCCGGGTGGCTGAGCTCCCCGGAGTGGGTCAGCTGCCAGATGAACAGAGGCTCCGGGTTGGTCTTCTTCATTTCGGCCACGAACTTCTGGAGGGCTTTCCGGTTGCGCGGCAGAACCGAGAGCTGCTTGTCCCGGCCGCGGCACTCTTCGGTCACGGTGATGGCCTCCAGGTCGATGATCCCGGCCCCCCCCTCGAACAGCCGGCGGTAGCGCCGGTAGGTCTTGTCGGTGGGGTTCCCCTCTCCGTCGCCGTCGTTGCACTCCATGGCGTTGATCATGAAACGATTCCGGGCGGTCAGTTCGCCGACCTCGATCGGCTCGAGCAGATTGGCATGGTCCATGTTCGTTCCCCCTTTCACTTCTCCACCTTAGGGGAGGCGCGGGCTTGAGGGGAATCACAGAAAAACCCGAAAACTCCCCTAGGTGAATTCTAGGGTCCGGTCAGGGAAGAGCACGGAGCAGGCCCGCGAGGCTCTGATTCGTGTGGGCGATGCCGAGCTTCTGCCGGATCCGCAGGCGGTGGAACTCCACGGCCTTGGCCGAGACGCCCAGAGAGGCGGCTATCTCCTTGGTGGTCCTGCCCTCCCGGACCTGGCTCGCCACCTCGAGCTCCCTGGGGCTGAAGCCGTGCTCGCCGAGGGAAAGGGCGCGCACGAAGGGAGCGGTGAGATCCTTGAGACGGGACTCCAGCAGAAGCAGGAGATCCTGGAGCTCTCCGTCCCCCGCCCTGCCCTTCAGGCGCTCCATAAGAGGCATCACCAGGGCGTCGAGATTGCTGCGGATCGCTGCGGCCGTCCGGCGCTCGTCCTTCTGCCCCTGCCGCAGGAGGACGTTCAGAGCGGTCTCCTGCTCCCGAAGGGTGCGGGACTGGAACTGCAGGCGCCGTTTCAGGTTTTCGAGGGTCTCCTCCCGCTCCCGCTCCCGGGTGATGTCCCGCACGTATTCGATGACTCCGAACATGCGCTGGTGGTCGTCGAAGAGGGGAAACACGGACAGCTCCTGGCTGCCCCTGATCTGCCGGGGGTCCTCGTAGGGTACGATCCCGGTATGGGAGGCGCCGCTTTCGAACACCCGGCGGGTGGGGCAGCGCTCGCAGGGACTGGAGGCGTGGTGGTACACCTCGAAGCACTTGCGCCCGGTGATCGGCATCTCGTGGGCGTACCAGCGCTGCATGGTGGTATTGGCCCCGAGAATCGTGAAGTCCAGGTCCAGGATGCTGATGCCGTCGCGGCTGGAGTCGAAGAGGTGGACGAAGAACAGCTCGAACTCCCGGAGCATCTCTTCGTGGCTCCTGGTCAGATGGGTGAACAGCCACTGTTTCAGGAATGACAGATCGCTCATGCTCCATCCGGCGCGCCGCGGTGCGCCCGTTCAGGTATACCACGAATCCATGCGCCTGCGCAAAGCCGCGTGCTGCCCGGCGTGCTGCACGACACGAATTTCAAAAAATATTTGGACTTCCATTTGATATTGGTCGGCGATCCGGCTACAATAGCCTGTTCGCGCAGGGAGGAACGCACGTGATCATCCTGGTCATCAACAGCGGCAGCTCTTCACTCAAGTTCCAGCTTCGGGACGTCCACCAATCCGAGCCCCTCTGCCGGGGTTTGATCGAGCGCATCGGGCTCCGGGACGGGCGCTTCGTCTACGAGCCCTTCGGAGGTTGCCGGCAGGTGTGGGCAGAGAGCTTCCGGGACCACCGCGGCGCGATCAGGCGGCTCCTCGAGGCCATCACGGCCCCGGAAACGGGGGTCATTCCCGCCGCGGATGCGGTTTCCGCGGTCGGGCACCGCATCGTCCACGGCGGGGAGAAGATCTTCCAGTCCATGCTCATCACCCCGGAGGTGGAGGCCCTGGTCGAGGAGGCCGGCCGCCTGGCTCCGCTGCACAACCCGGCACACCTCCTCGGGATCCGGGCGGTCCGCTCCCTCCTGCCCTCCGTCCCACAGGTCGGGGTCTTCGACACGGCCTTCCACGCCACCATGCCCGAGGAGGCCTTCGTCTACGCCCTGCCGTACGAGTTCTACGGCCGCCACGGCATCCGCCGCTTTGGCTTCCACGGGACCTCGCACCACTACGTGGCCCTCCGGGCCGCGGAGCTGCTCGGCAAGCCCTACAGGGAGCTCAACTGCATCACCTGCCACCTGGGCAACGGGGTCTCCATCACGGCGGTTCGCGGCGGGCGATCCGTGGACACTTCCCTGGGCTTCGGGACCGTGTGCGGCGTACCCATGGGAACCCGCTCGGGGGATGTGGACCCCGCGGTGATTCTCTACCTGATCGACCAGCTCGGGATCAGCAGCTCGGAGGTGAGCCGCCTGCTGTACCACGAGTCCGGGCTGCGGGGCCTGTCAGGGGTGACGAGCGACATGAGAGACGTGACCGAGGCGGCCCGGGAGGGCAGCCGGCGGGCCGAGCTGGCGCTGGGGGTGTTCGCCCGCTCGGCGCGCAAGTACGTCGCGGCCCTGGCCACGTGCCTCGATGATCGGATCGACGCCCTGGTCTTCACCGCCGGGATCGGCGAGCACTCCCCCGCGGTCCGGGAGCGTATCTGCCGGGGCCTCGGCATCCTGGGAGTGGAGATCGACCCGGGGAAAAACGAGGCCGCCAAGGGCGAGGCGGACATCTCCGCCCCGGGCTCGCGGGTGCCGGTGCTGGTGATCCCTACCGACGAGGAGAAGATGATCGCCCTGGAGACCCAGGCCCTGCTGGGCGCCTGCGTGGAGGGGCGACCGAAGCGGTCGGCCTGAGGGCCCGCGCCTCCCCCGGGGGTCTATACGTGGATGGCCCAGCCCTCCGCGGCCCGGGCCGCTTCCATGACCGCCTCGGAGAGGGTTGGGTGCGCGTGAATCATGGTGGCCATGTCCTCCGGAAGGAGCTCCGCCGTCTTGGCCAACAGCAGCTCGTGGATCAGCTCGGTGGCTTCGGCCCCCACCACGTGAGCCCCGAGGATCTCCCGGGTCTCCTTCTGCACCAGGATCTTGACCAGCCCTTCGGTGCGGCCGATGGCCACCGACTTGCCGGCGCCCCGGTACGGGAACACGGCCTTCTGGAAGTCGAGCTTCTGCTCCGTGGCCTGGGCCTCGGTCAGGCCGAAGCTGGCCACCTGGGGCTCGCAGTAGACCCCCCCGGGCATCGCATGGGGGTCCAGGCGCGCCGGCGGGTTGTGGCCCGCCAGGTACTCCGCCACCAGCTCTCCTTCTGCGGAGGCCACGTGGGCCAGCATGGGCGAACGGATGACATCCCCCGCCGCGAACACCCCCGGGACCGGGGTCTGGTAGTGGTCCCCGACGGGAACGAAGCCCTTGTCGGTGGCGATCCCGAGCTCTTCCAGGCCGATCCCCTCGGTGTTCGGGATGCGCCCCACCACGAGCAGGATCTTGTCGACCTCCAGCTCCTTGGCCCCCTCGGGGCCCTCGAGCTTGACCTTCAGGGCCTTGCCGCTCTTGGCGTACGAGGAGGCCCTGGTGGAGGTGTAGATCTTGATCCCCCGCTTCTTGAACGACCGGGTGAGCACCTCCGCGACCTCGGCGTCTTCCAGGGGCAGGAGGTGCTCGAGCATCTCGACCAGGTGGACCTCCACCCCGAAGGCGTTCATGATGTGGGCGAACTCCACCCCGATGGCCCCGCCCCCGAGAACGCAGACCCTCTTGGGAAGCTCCTGGAGCATGAGCGCACCCGTGGAGGACAGCACCAGCTTCTCGTCGAAATCGAACCCCGGCAGGGGCCGCGGCCTGGATCCGGTGGCGATCAGGATGCTCTTGGCCGTGAGCTTCCTGCCCGCGCCGCCGCCTGCAACACCCGCGCCGTCCTTACCGCCCGCCGCCCTGACCTGCACCTCGTGAGCGGCGGTGATGACACCCTCCCCGGAGATCAGCTCCACGTTGTTCTTCTTCAACAGAAACGCCACCCCCCGGGAGAGGGTATCCGCCGCTTTCCGGGAGCCGGCGAACACCTTGGCGTAGTCCAGGCTGCTGAGGTCCACCTTGGCCCCCAGCTCGCCGAGCTCCTGCGCGGATCGCACCAGCTCGGCGGAGTGGATGATGGCCTTGGAAGGGATGCAGCCGATGTTGAGGCACACCCCGCCGGGCTTGTCCTTCTCCACCACCGCGGTCTTGAGCCCCAGCTGGGCGGCCCGGATGGCGGCCACGTAGCCCCCGGGGCCGGCGCCGAGCACGAGCAGATCGTAGTCATAGCTTGCCATGTTGCTCTCCTTGACGAGATGGGTGTATGAGCGCGCTAGTACAGCGCTTCGATCGGGTTCTCGATCATGCGCTTGAGATCGGCCAGGAAGGCCGCCCCGACGGCGCCGTCGATGACCCGGTGGTCGCAGGACAGGGTCACGATCATGGTCGACTGCACCCGGATCTGGTCGTCGTCCCCCACCTCCGCGGTCTTCCGGATCCTGCCTACCGCCAGGATGGCCGATCCCGGCGGGTTGATGATGGCCGTGAACTCCAGGATGCCCGCCGAGCCCAGGCTGCTGAGCGTGAAGGTGGCCCCGCTGTAGTCCTCGGGCGCGAGACGGTTGGTTCGCGCCTTGTCTACCAGGGCGGCCAGCTCCCGGTCGATGGCCAGCACTCCCTTGGAGCCGCAGTCCCTGACCACCGGCGTGATCAGGCCGTCCTCCTGGGCCACGGCCAGGCCCAGGTCGATGGAGCCGCGGCGGAGGATGGCGTCTCCCTCCCACGAGGCATTCACCTGGGGGTGGCGCTTGAGGGCCTCCGCCGTGAGCTTGAGCAGGAAGGCGTTCAGGGATACCTTGCCCTGGGAGCCCAGGCGCTCGTTGAGGCGGCGGCGCGCCTCCACCAGCTCGTCCACGGCGATGTCCATGCGCAGGTAGTAGTGGGGCGCGGAAAACTTGGACTCCGCCAGCCTCTGGGCGATGATCTTGCGCTTGCCGGAGACCGGGATGCGCTGATCCTGCAGGACCGCCCCCTGGGGTGCCGCGCTCCAGGGCGGCGCAGCGCCGGTCGCCGTACCCGGGGCTGCCGCCCCGCTTCGGGCCAGGCGCTCCAGGTCGCGCTTGACCACCCTCCCCCCGGGTCCGCTGCCCCGGACGCTGCGCAGGTCCACCCCCATCTCCCCGGCCATCCGGCGGGCCAGGGGGGAAGCCTTGAGGCCTGAACCGGAGGGCGTCGCCGCCGCGGGTTCGGCGGCCGCAGGGGCAGCAGGGGCCGCAGGCGCGCTCGCGGGAGCCGCCGCCTCCGTGGGGGTCTCCTGGGGTGCAGGCTCGCCGGCCGGCGCTTTCCCCTCCCCGACCTTCCCGGCCTCCTCGACCAGGGCGGCGATGTCCTCCCCCTTCTCGCCCACGATCGCGATCGGGTCCCCGACCCTGGCCTGGCCGCCCGCGGGCACCAGGATCTTGAGCAGGGTGCCCTCGTTGGCGGACTCGTACTCCATGGTGGCCTTGTCCGTCTCCACCTCGCAGAGAAGCTCGCCCTGGGCCACCGCGTCGCCCTCGCTCTTGCTCCACTTGAGGATCGTGCCCTCTTCCATGGTGGGGGAGAGAGCCAGCATCAGCATGTGTTCCGCCACGGTAACCCTCCTTCTGAGCCCTCTAGACGTACATCACCCGCCGGGCGGCGGCGAGGATCTTCTCCAACGACGGCTGGGCGGCCAGCTCCAGGGCGTGGTTGTACGGCATGGGCACGTCCTCCGAGGCCACCAGCTCGACGGGAGCGTCGAGGTCGTCGAAGCAATTCCTGGCGACCAGCCAGCCCAGGTGGGAGCCCACGCTGGCCAGGGGCCAGTCGCTGTCCACGATGACGCAGCGGTTGGTCTTGCGCACCGAGGCGTACACCGTCTCCTCGTCCAGGGGCCTGAGGCTGCGCAGGTCGATCACCTCGGCGCTGTAGCCTTCCTTCTCCAGGGTTTCGGCCGCCTCGAGGACCATCTGCATCGGCTTGGAGAAGCCGATCAGGGTCACCTCCTCGCCGGCTCTCCTGATCTCGGCCTTGCCGATCGGCACCAGGTACTCCTCGCCGGGCACCTCCCCTTTCCAGGGGTACATCAGCTCGCCCTCGAGTACCACCACGGGATTGTCGTCCCGGATCGCGGACTTGAGCAGCCCCTTGGCGTCGTAGGGCGTGGAGGGGGCCACGACCTTCATGCCCGGGATGCGGGCGTACACCGCCTGGAAGGACTGGGAATGCTGGCTGCCGAGGTACTCGGCGGGCCCGTTGGGCCCCCGGAACACGATCGGCACCTTGAGCTGGCCGCCGGACATGTAGAGCATCTTGGAGGCGTTGTTCAGCACCTGATCGTAGGCCTGGGCGGAAAAGTTGAAGGTCATCCACTCGACGATCGGACGCAGGCCCGCCAGGGCCGCCCCAACGCCGACGCCCGTGAAGCCCTCCTCGGTGATCGGCGTGTCGATCACCCGCTCGGCTCCGTACTTGTCCAGGAGCCCCTGGCTGACCTTGTATGCCCCGTTGTACTCGGCCACCTCTTCGCCCATGAGGATGACGCTGTCGTCCCGGGCCATCTCCTCGTCCATCGCGTCGCGCAGGGCCTGGCGGTAGGTAATGATCGGCATGGGTGTACCTCGCTCCTAAACCGGCACGTCTTCGGGCAGTGCGTCTTCGTACAGTACGTCCTCGTACAGGGATTCCGCCGGCGGTTCCGGGCTCGCTTCAGCGAACTTCGCGGCCTCGTCGCTGGCCGCCTTGCATTCCCCGTCGAGCTCCGAGTACTGCTCTTCGGTGAGCTCCCCGGCCTTGATGAGGGCCGCCTTGAGAATCAGGATCGGATCCTGCTTGCGGTAGCCTTCCAGCTCTTCCTTGGTCCTGTACGTGGCCGGGTCGCTCATGGAATGCCCCTTGTAGCGGTAGGTGACGATCTCCAGAAAGCTGGGCTGGTTGTCCTTCCGTGCCCGATCCACCGCTTGCTTGACCCCCTCGTAGACCTTGAGCACGTCCATCCCGTCGACCTGCGCTCCAGGGATGTCGTAGGAAGAGCCCATGCGGGAGAAGTCCTCGACCGAGGATACCCGGCGGAAGTCCGTGCCCATCCCGTACTGATTGTTTTCGCAGATGTAGACGATCGGGAGGTTCCAGATCTTGGCCAGGTTCAGGCTTTCGTGAAACGAGCCCTGGTGGATCGCCCCGTCGCCGAAGAAGCAGAGCACGACCCCCTTCTCCTTGCGGTAGCGGATCTTGAGCGCCACCCCGGTGGCCACCGGGATGTGGGCTCCCACGATGCCGTTGCCGCCCAGCATGTGCCGCCCTGCGTCGAAAAGGTGCATCGAGCCGCCCTTGCCCCGGGAACAGCCGTCGATCTTGCCGTAGAGCTCGGCCATCACCGCCTTGGGGTCCATTCCGCAGGCCAGGGCGTGCCCATGGTCACGGTACGCGGTCAGGACGTAGTCGGTCTCGAGATCCAGGGCGGCGATCGCCCCGACCGCCACGGCTTCCTGGCCGATGTACAGGTGGCAGAAACCGCCGATCTTCCGCAGGCCGTACATCTGCCCGGCCTTCTCCTCCAGCCGGCGGATCAGGAGCATCTGGCGCAAGAGCTCGGTAAGAAACCCCCGCTCGGTCTTCTTGTCCTTGGCCATGCAGCCTCCCCCTACCAGTCCCGGACGACCTCTTTGAGCCCCTTCATGGGCTTGTAGTAGGTCGCCTCTTCGATGATCGTTTCCAGCACCACCAGCTCCCGCTCGTCGCCCCTGAGCTTCCAGAACGAGCGCATGTACGGACCGAGGGCCTCAAGCACTTCCGACAGCAGCGAAGGGTTCTCGACGATGTTGATCTTGCCGCGGACGGTCACGATGGTGTCGAGAATCGGGGTCTGGAACAGCCACTCCACGTCCGGGTGCGAGGCCAGCTGGTGCACCTTCGTGAACCCGGGTGAGGTCACGGAGAAGATGGCCCCGTTCCGTCCCCGGATCATGGCCGGGGTCATCCAGCGCATCCGCGGGCGTCCGTCGTCGTCGGTGGTTGCCAGCACGGCCGTGTGCGCCTCGTTCAGGATCATCTCGAGCACCTCGAGGATCTCATGCCTGGTCATGGACGTGCTCCCCCTTTCGGTCCTGCGATTGGTATATACAATAATCGAAGAAACGAGTAAAGGCAAAGGTGCCCGGCCCCAAGCGCCACGGGAAGCGGCACGGGAGGCGCCACGGGAGGCGCCACGGGAAGCGGCACCGGAAACGGCCGTCGTTGTCAAAGCCGGAGTTTTGCATTACCGTGGATGGGAGGCCACCGGACGAGGAGGAGTGCATGAACCCCGAAGAGCTGATGTACACGGAAGAACACCTGTGGGTGGAGCTGAAGGGGAGCGAGGCCCGCTTCGGCATCACCGACCACGCCCAGCAGGAGCTGGAGGACATCGTGTTCGCGGATCTTCCAGAGGAAGGCAAGAAAATCGAGAAAGGGGACATCGTCTGCACGATCGAGTCGGTCAAGTCCACCAACGATCTTGCCTGCCCCTTCTCCGGGGAGATCCTGGAGGTCAACGCGGCCCTGCAGGACAAGCCGGAGACGATCAACCAGGACCCCTTCGGGGCGGGCTGGCTGTTCAGGATGCGGGTCGAGGACCCGGCACAGGCCAAGGGGCTTCTCGATGCCGCGGCCTACCAGAAGCTGATCGCTTCCTGACGGAGGCTTCCCCGTGAGCGCATCCCGCCTGGGCGCGGAGGACCGGGAACGCTACCACCGCCAGATGATCCTCCCCGGCTGGGGAGAGCAGGCCCAGGAGCTCCTGGCTTCGGCCACGGTATTCGTCGCCGGAGCGGGGGGGCTGGGCAGCCCCGTAGCCCTCTACCTGGCAGCGGCCGGCGTCGGCACCCTGCGCATCTGCGACTCCGGACACGTGGAGCTTTCGAATCTGAACCGCCAGATCCTTCACGGTCAGGCGGACATCGCCCGGCTCAAGCCGGCGTCGGCGGTTGAGAGCCTGGGGAGGCTCAATCCCCGGGTCCGCGTCGTCCCTCTTAGCGAAACCATTACCCGGGATACCATCCCCGGACTCGTCGCGGACGCCTCGCTCATCGTGGACTGCCTGGACAACTTCGCCACCCGGTTCGTGCTCAACGAGTTCGCCCTGGGCACCGGCATCCCCTTCGTGCACGCGGGGGTACAGGGACTTTGCGGGCAGATCGGCTTCTTCAACCCGCCGCAGACCGCCTGCCTGGCCTGCCTGGTCCCGGAGGCCCCGCCGGCGGACACCTTCCCGATCCTGGGTGCCACCGCGGGGCTCCTCGGCTGCCTGCAGGCACTGGAGGCCCTGAAGTACCTGACCGGGACGGGCGAGCTCCTGCGGGGGCGCCTCCTGTTCTGCGACGGCGCCTCCATGGAGTTCCAGGAGGTTGCCCTGGAGCGGGACCCTGCCTGCCCCGTGTGCGCAGGCAGGCACGCCGGCGCCCGGCTCTCTATTTGACTTCTTCAGTCAGAATTGTTTCCTTAGTACAAGCATGAAGAAACCACTGCGGGCCGCCTGGATGCTCACCGCGGCGCTGACGATTCTCGCCGCCGGGCGGGCGCAGTCCGCGGACCCGCAAGGAGTGACCTTGAATCGCCTGCAACACGAACAGAGCCCTTACCTGCTGCAGCACGCCGACAACCCGGTGGACTGGTATCCCTGGGGGGAGGAGGCTTTCCGCAGGGCCCGGGCGGAGAACAAACCGATCTTCCTGTCCATCGGCTACTCGACCTGCCACTGGTGCCACGTGATGGAGCACGAGAGCTTCGAGGACTCGGGGGTGGCTGCCCTCATGAACGAGGCCTTCGTGTCCGTCAAGGTCGACCGGGAGGAGCGTCCCGACGTGGATGCGGTCTACATGAGCGTGGCGCAGGTGCTGACCGGCCAGGGCGGCTGGCCCCTCACGATCATCATGACCCCGGAGGGCCGCCCCTTCTATGCCGCCACCTACATCCCGAAGGCCAGCCGCTACGGGCGGCTGGGAATGGTGGAGCTGATCCCCAGGATCCTGACGATCTGGCAGACCCGCCGGGAGGAGATCGACCGCTCGGCGGATCAGATCGTGGCGGCGCTGCAGAGAATCGACGGGATCTATGCGCCCGGCGGTGCGCTCACCGCCGGGGCCCTGGAGGAGGCCTTCCGGGCGCTGGAGAGCGAGTTCGACGAGACCAACGGCGGCTTCGGGGAGCGTCCCAAGTTCCCGACTCCGCACAACCTCCTGTTCCTTCTTCGCTACTGGAAGCGCAGCGGCAACCGGCAGGCCCTGGAGATGGTGGAGGCCACCCTCCAGGCCATGCGCCGAGGCGGAATCTTCGACCAGGTGGGCTATGGCTTCCACCGCTATTCCACCGACGCCCAGTGGCTGGTCCCGCACTTCGAGAAGATGCTCTACGATCAGGCCATGCTCGCCCTGGCCTACACGGAAGCCTACCAGGCCACGGGCAAGGAGCTCTACGAGCGCACCGCCCGGGAGGTGCTGACCTACGTGCTCCGGGACCTGCGCTCCCCGGAAGGCGGGTTCTACTCCGCGGAGGATGCGGACAGCGAAGGCGAGGAAGGCAGGTTCTACCTCTGGAGCTACGGGGAGCTGGCCTCGGTCCTGGCGCCGGAGGAGCTGCAGGAGTTGCTGGAGGTCTCCACCGTGGAGAAGGGCGGCAACTACCTGGAAGAGGCAGGAGGAAGGAAAACCGGCACCAACATCCTGGCCCTGAAGGACGGATACGGCGAGCTCCCGGCCGCGGCGCGAGACAAGCTCTTCCGGGTGCGGTCCGAGAGGGCCCGCCCCCTGCGGGACGACAAGATCCTGACCGGCTGGAACGGCCTGATGATCGCGGCCCTGGCCCGTGCCGCGGCGGTGTTCGACGATCCGGAGTATCTGAACGCCGGGGCAGCGGCGGCGGACTTCCTGCTGTCCGGGCTGGTCGACGGGCAGGGCCGGCTCCTGCGGCGCTACCGGGGCGGCGAGGCGGCGATCCAGGCCTACGCGGAGGACTACGCCTACCTGATCTGGGGCCTTCTGGAGCTGTACGAAGCGGGCTTCGAAGCCAGGTACCTGGGCGAGGCTTTCCGGCTCATGGATCGGCTCCTCGAGCTGTACTGGGACGAGCGGGACGAGGGTGGCGGGTTCTTCCAGACCGCCGACGACGCCGAGGAGCTCCTGGTGCGGGGCCGCTCGTTCGTCGACTCCGCCCTTCCCTCGACCAACTCGGTGGCCCTGATGGCCCTCCTGCGCCTCGGTGCCATCGGGGAGCGCCCCGACTACCAGGAGCGGGCCGAACGCCTGGCCGGCGTGTACGGCGCCCAGGCGAGCCGCGTTCCCGGCGGGTTCAGCTTCGCCCTGAGCGCGGCGGATTTCCTGCTCGGCCCCGCGTACGAGGTAGTGATCGCCGGCCGCCCCGAGGCCCCGGACACGCAGGAGATCGCCCGGGCCCTGCGGCGGGAGTACCTGCCCTCCCGGGTGCTGCTGCTGCGCCCCACCGGCGGCCCCGAGCCTCCCATCCTGGCCCTGGCTCCCTTCGTTCGGGAGTACCGGGACCTCGACGGCCGCGCGGCGATCTACGTGTGCCGGGACCGGGCCTGCAGGCTGCCGACCACCGAGCTGTCGGCGGCGCTGCAGTCCCTGAAGGGCGAGCCGTAGGCCCCGGAGCCCGGTCTACCCCCGCACCGCCGCCAGGGCGGCCTCGTAGTCGGGCTCGCCGGTGGCTTCCTGGACCTGTTCGGTGTAGAGCACGATATCGTTTCCGTCCAGCACCACGACCGAGCGGGCGGTCAGCCCGGCGATGGGCCCGTCGACGAACTCCACCCCGTAGTCCTTCCCGAAGCGCCGGTTGCGCATCTGCGAAAGGGTGACCACGTTACTGATCCCCTCGGCCTGGCAGAACCGGGACTGGGCGAAGGGCAGGTCGTTGCTGATGGTCAGCACCACCGTGTCCGGAAGCTTCGCGGCCTCCGCCGCGAAGCGCCTTGCCGAGGCCGCGCAGGTGCCCGTGTCCAGGCTGTGAACGATGCTCAGGATCTTCTTCTTGCCGGCGAAATCCTCGAGCGACACGTCGCTCAGGTCCCCCCGGGTCAGGAGGAAATCCGGGGCCTTGGTGCCCACTTTCGGCAGCGA
>Ga0209164_1004617_pt1 | contig 12207 bp, 8 predicted proteins | sample MTBNYHSulfiMetaG_FD_187458 | JGI IMG/M metagenome (GOLD analysis project Ga0209164, IMG submission 187458) | Enrichment culture microbial communities from rom New York Harbor, USA that are MTBE-degrading - MTBE-NYH (New York Harbor Sulfidogenic)... | ecosystem: Environmental > Aquatic > Marine >...
TGCCGCGATGACGAACAGCGCGAGGCCCAGCACGGTGACTGCCGTCCAGATGATGTAGCGCGGACGGCGCGCAGGGTCGGTGAATCCGCTGAACGAGATCTTGGGCATAGGCACGTCTCCGTCTTGTCAGAAGGTCACGCCAACGCCGTCGTGACACTGCAGGCATTGGCCGTCGAGCGGGTAGTAGAAGCTCCTGATCATGTAGTTATACAGGGTGCCATGTGGATCGTGACACGTCGAGGAGCACGTAAGCCCGGTCTGTGCGTTCACGTCGAAGTTGACCGGCCTGACCGGATGCTGGTTGTCGTGCGACTCGACCCACGCGTGGCATTGGAGGCACAGGTCCGGGTTTGACCGGCGCAGGATCGGAGCGAACGCCGAACCGTGCGGTGTATGACACCGGACGCACACCAGCCGGTTGGTCCAGTGTGCCGAAGAATCGTACGTCGCGCGCACGGGATAGGCGTGGCAGGTGTAGCACAGCTCGTTGTCCTCGGCGATGATCAGCGCCGCGTAGTCGGCTGCGTGCGGGTTATGGCAGCCGCTGCAGTCCAAGAACCGCTCGTTGACGGGATGGCTGCTCGCCTGCGCAAAGTCCGCCCGGATCTGCGGGTGGCAGTCGTAGCACAGCGGCGGCTCGTTCTTGATGAGCAGCGGCATGAAGTTCGAACCGTGCGGCTCGTGACAGCCCGTGCAGTTGTCGTAGAGGAACGGGTGGTGCTGGACAGCCTTCAAGCTCAGCGGTGCGACACTCGGATGGCAGGTGAAACACAGGTCGCGCTGGTTGTCGACAAGGATCCCGCGCCACTCAGACGCGTGCGGGTCGTGGCAGTTCGTGCAATAGCGCTGCTCGACCGGTGGGTGCACCTGCAGCCGGGCCAGCTCAGGACCGATGGGGTGGCACGTGATGCACAAGTCGCGCTCGTCTTGCACGAGTAGCACGCGGAAGTCCGAGGCGTGCGGGTCGTGGCAGTTCGTGCAGTAGCCGTTCTCGAAAGGAGCGTGCTGGTGCTGTTCGGCACGCTTCGGCCCGAGGTTGCCGTGACAGATCCAACACAAGTCCGTCTCCGGCGCGACCAGCATCGAGTCGCTCTCGGCGAACTCCTTGGTCTGAGTGCCGATGATACGACCGCCGTCGTCGGTGTCTTCCACCCCCGAGACGCTGTCGTAGATCGAATACGCCCACTTGAGAGGAAGCCATTCCATCAGGGTTCGCACGCGGTTCCACGTGCGCGAACCACCTTCGAACGTGGTGCGCTCGATCTCCTTGCCGTGCGACGTGTGGCACACCGTGCACTCTTCCATCATGAACGGGTTGTGCACCGCGGCCTTGCTGAACTCCGGGATCAATTCGGTGTGGCACTGCAGGCACGCGAGGTTACGCGTAATGAACCGGGCCCTGTCCGGCTCGCGGTTGATCCAAACGTCGACAACGGAGGTGATCGCGCACAACAGAAGTAGTAGCAGGAGCAACAGTAGCAGCGGGCGCCTTGAACGCGCCGCGCTGTCGTCGTCCTGTTCGGTGTCCTCGATGAGCTCCGTGTCGTCTTGGACGACGTCCCTATCAGCCAAGAGTCCTCCAGGCGCCGCAAATCGCCGCCACCCAGGTCGCGTCGCACTGATTCGTGCGATTCCGGCGCCAACCCCAGTCTACCATGCGCAGGGCCACGTGTACCCGTTCACAAGCAGGGTTTGACCACGTAACGCGGCACGTTTTGTGTTCTCGATCACACTGGCGCGGAGACTCCTACCTGCGTCGGCCGAAATGCTGGGTGGAGCCGTGACACACGGCGCAGTCACGCAAGCCCGCATCAATCGCCGCGACCACTTTGGGATCTGTGCTTGCATGGCACACCGCACAGTCCATCGCGTGGATGGCATCCAGCATCGAGCCGTGGCACCTGTTGCAGCCGGTCGTCACGTAGGCCGAAGCGTCGTGGGCCGAGTCGTGCCGCGCGATCTCGACCGCGTGGCACGAGCCGCACAGCGGCCTGTTGGCGACCGACGCGCGCGGATGGCACGCCGAGCTCGTGCACGTGACCTCACCTGTCGCCGCAGTGAGGACCTCCGGATCGCCCTCCGGTGTGCCGGGCGCGCTCTTGTACGTCTCACCCGGATAGGCGCCCGCCGTGTGAGCACCGTGCGCGAGGTCAACGTGGCACGCTTCGCACCGTGCCGCGGCGTGGCACGACGCGCAGTAATTCGGGGACGTGTACTTGGCGGTAGCGGGCCAGGAACCGTTGACGTGGATCGCGTGGAGCTCCTCGGCAGACGAAGTGAGAGAGTCGGCGGAATCGAAGTAGCCGAAGTCTGTGGCGTAGGTGGGGGTCGGGTACTCGAAGATGTCGGGGTATCCCAGGGGCCAGTGGCAGTCGAAACAGCTCGTGCCCGGGTCGTATACCAGGTGCTTGTGCGTCCACCAGCCCCAGATGGTGTACGGGTCGCCCTCAAGGTCGGTGGTCATGCCCACCCAGTGGCACGCTCGGCACGCGGAGTAGTCCACGGGCTCAGCCGTGAAGGGCGCCGGCGCGTACACCACGGGCGCTACCGCAGGATCGTGGCATCCAAGGCATGCCGAGTTGTCGTCGGCCGGCAGCATTAGGGCCACCGCGGTCGGAACGGCCATGAGCGCGATGCACGCGCACACGACACCCACCATGATTCGGACTCTCATCTTCGTCTCCCCCTTCACCGAACCGCCCAGGCCGGTTCGCCTGCAGGACCGTCGTTGCCCGCCGGCCGGTCCTTGGGAAAACAAAGAACCGGCCGATGCGCTCACGGCCGGTTGCACCACTCGCTCCACGCCACCCAGGTGCCCAGTCGCAGGTGGCGTTTCATCGCATCCGTTCGCACACGTCCGGCCCCTCGGCAACCGACAGCCGCCGCGGACGTGCCCGTACTCGTTCTTCCCGCACCCCGCGCGCTACCCTGCGAGGTATGTGAGACGACCCGCCGTTCGTCCTCGCTTCTCCGCTTTTCGTAATCCTGTAGCAGACTCCACGTGCTACTGCCCGGCGTTGCGTGGTGCCGCCTCAACCGCCTCGACCGCGTCGACGCGCCATCGCCCGTCACCGAGCCGCAAGACGGTGTACGTGGCGTCGTAGCTCGCCTCCAGCTGCCTCCCGACGTACTCTACGGCGTCAAGCGTGAAGTACCGGTAGCGCCACTCCTCGTACGTCACGACCGCTGCGGTCGTCTCCATTGTGCGCGTTTCGCGGACCTCGAACACTTCGAGGTGCTGCTCGATCGCCTGGCCCTCTTGGCGGTTCAGTTCGACGTAGGCGTCGACCCGCACGGCCTCGGCAGGCGTGCACACCTCCTGGACCAGTGACGGGTTGGCAAGCCGGTACGCGAGGGTGACCCAATCCAGGTACGAACGGACCGCTGAGGCAGGCGTGCTGAGATCGGGAGCGGGAGGCGTGTCGTACGGGCCGGGGCCGAGCGACGGGTCCGCGTTGACGCCGGGCCGCTGCGCGCCACCTCCCGTCTCCCCGGCCGGGTCGTTCGACGCGCAGCCCTGGCTCGCAAGGAGCAGCGCGCACGCGCACGCCATCCGAACGCCGAGCAGGAGCACGCGGCGGTTCCCGCCTACGGCCACTCGTTGCCCCCGGGAACGCCGTGGTGGCAACCGTCACAGTCTGCGGCACTCAGGTCGCCCGTGTAGTCCTTGTAGTCGAAGCCGGTAAGGCCATCCGTCTGCGCGACGTACGGTGCGGGGTCGCTGTCGTAGCGCAGCAACCTGGGCCGCTTCCACCCGTGCGGGATGCGCACGTGACAGCGGCCGCAGGTGTAGGTCGCGTGATCGCCCTCGTCATGCGCGGTGTTGGTGGTACGGCTCGTGTGGCACCTGCGGCACAGGAAGTTGCTCGAGTTCCAACCGCCAAGGGTCACGTTCCACCAGTCCCCGGTCTGACCAGCCGCGTACGGGCGAGTGAGGAACTTGCTGCTCGAGCCGTGCGGGCCTCGGGCACCGGTCCCGTCGTAGGAGTGGCAGTCCGAGCACGTCATCTTCTGGTCGTCGTAGTCGGCGGGCACATCCGACCAGCCCATCGCGGTGTTGAGGTTCAGGTCCGGTGTGCCGAACGTGTAGGGCAACCCGTCGTACTCGCCCTGGCCGGTCGTAGTCGTCTTGGGGAAGAACGCGTCGCCCACCACGTTGTGTCCGGACTGGTTGTTCGGATTGAACTCGAGCGCCGTGTCGGTGCCGCCGTAGCCACCCGAGCCGCCGGTGGTAGGCAGCGTCGTGTAGCTCGAGTGGCACTTGAAGCACACATACGACTCGTAGTCACCGTCCTGGCCCGTCATGCGCTCGGGCGTCCAGTCCTCGCCCGACACAGCGGTCCAGTTGCCCGGCCACGCCGAAGGCATGATCCCCGTCGCGCCACGGACCGCCTCACCGTGCCTTGCCGACCCGACCGTGTGGACTCCGGCCCGAGCCGCATGCGGATCGTGACAGTCGACGCACTCGACGTGCCGGTTCGAAGTGCCCAGCCCGTCCGCGTCCTCCGTGTCGCTGTGACGCCCGGCCATGGTCGCGCTGTTGACGTCGTGGCGATAGGTCCGGGTGATCTCGTACTCGACGTCGATGGCGTTGATCGCCGAGGTGTGGCACATGCCGCCAGCGCAGTTGGGAGTCCGGTTGCTCGTGTGACAGCCGAAGCACAGGTTCTCCTCGGCCCACGTGCTCGAGCCGTCACGGGCGATCGCCGAGTGTGCGCTCGCCTGTCCTCGCGTGAACGCGGTGAGCCGGTCGTTGTCGGAGGCATGCGGGTCGTGGCAGTTGTCGCAACCCACACTCATGTTGCGGAGGGTGGTGGTGATATGCGCGCCACTCGCCCACTCAGCGCCTGCGGCCGTCTTGTTCCACCCGCCAAAGAACGGGTACGCGCTCATTTCGCTCATGCCCACGCTGTAGGGCACGAGCACGCCGGCACCGAACTGTGCGGTGGGAGGGGCGCTGTCGTGGCAGCGCAGGCAGAACTGGGTGGGCGTCCCGGCAAAGGTGCTCCGGGTGTTGTCCGGGTCAGACGCCCGAGCCATGCTCCACACCGACGTGCCGGCTGTACGCACGTAGTGGGTATTGTGGCAGTTGTAGCAGGTCAGCGACGCGCCGGTCGCCGGGAGCGTGTACACGTAAGTAATCTGCCAGTCGAACAGCGACGGGGTCACACTCGACGGTCCGCCGCCCCCGTCGCCAGCCAAGTTCGCGCGCAGTTTGAGCGAGGGGTAGGCAACCGGATCGATCCCACCGGGCATCGACAGCGGGTAACCCGACTGCCCTTGGGCAAGCGTGAGACCCGAGACCAGCACCGAGTCATCGCCGGCATCGAGGATGTCGACCGTCATCGAGGCACCGGCCGGGACGCAGCCGCTGAACGTAAGCTCGGTCCAGCCGTTGAACGTCCCGCCACTCGTGTTGGCGATCGGGGTCGAGACCACCGTCCCCGCGTCTGTGTAGAGCCCGCCGCCCACCTCGGCCAGCTGCACCTGCCCGCTCGTGCCCGAACCGTCGGCAAGCGCGGTCGTGCCTGTCAGCACGTCGCCCGCAAACTCGGCTTGCGTGGTCTGCGCCCATGCGCCCACCTGTGGCACCGCGCTGCTCGCCATCGCCGAGATCGGATGTGCCGAGGAACGCTGGAACTGTGCCTTGACGTCTCGCCCATTCCACGAGAACGGGGCGCTACCCGTGCTGCGCGTCTCCGTGCTCGTGGCGCTGTGGCACGCGAAGCACAGTCCGGCTTGGTCGTAGGTCGCGGCTGTGGTGTTGCTCTGCCGGTAGTCCGCTAGGCTGCCGGTCGGCGAAGCGTGTTCGTTGTGGCAGGCCGTACAGTTGTTGAGCGGGCCCGGGTCGTTGGAGCCTCGCAGCGTGTGCTGCACGATCACCTCGTGGTGCGCCAGGCCCACGGCGTTCGTGCCGTCGTCGAACTGCGCTTGGTTGTGGTCACCCGCGGTGTTCGAGTATGCCGAGGCTCCCGCTTTCGCGGTCATGTACGTAAGCGCGCCACCGGAGCCCGCTCCGTGACACGCGAAGCAGAACGCCTTGTCGAAGGCCACGGCACCATCCGCGGTGAAGTAGAGTAGCGCGCTGCCCGCATCCGCAGGGTCGGCCGGGCGCTTGAGCAGCTTGGCGTAGCTGGTGGATGCTTCGTAGGAACCGCTCGGCTGGTTGTAGGGGCGCTTGTGTGCGCTGTGGCACGCGTCGCAGGTCTCGTTCTGCGCGTCCATGTAGCTGTTGCCGTGTCGCGTACCGCCTTCCGGCAACGGGTCGGACGTGTAGTCCCAGAACCGGGCCTGCGTGTTGTACGTCGAGCCGTGACCGTATGCGGTGGTCATGGCGGTGCCGCCGTGACACACGTAGCACGCCTGGGCGCTCTTGGCACCCAGCGCCCACCACCCGACCGGAGCTGCCCCGTGAACGCTCGTGTGGCAGATTATGCAGTTGTTCGTGTTCTTGCCGTACACGTAGGTCCCATGCGGGTCCGGAGCGTTGTTCACCGACAGGTCGGACAGCTTGCCGACGGTGTCTTCGGCGATCATCGCGTAGAAGAACGTATACCTCGCGTCGCTTTCCGTGGGGGCGGTCGCCTTCGTCGCCACGGTGTAGGTGGTCACGTTTCCGGGAGCCGAGTCCACGAGCGCGGCGCTCGCAAGATTGGCCGGCTCGATCGGTTCGAAGTACCGGTAGATGCGGTATGCGGCGATACCGCTGTCATCGCGGGAGGCGTTCCAGGACAGCTCGACACCGCCCAGCCCGTTCACACGCGCGACCACATTGCCGGGCTTCGATGGGACTTGCGTGTCTGCGAGCTTGTCGTCGGTGGCGAAGGGGACGACGAGCTGTTCTGCCAGCGGGTTGCCGGCACGGTCGGTGACATCGCTCGAGACAGACAACACGAACGTGCCCTCACCAAGCGCGGCATCGGGTGTGAGCGTCACGGCATCGGTGAGTGCCGAGTAGCGGACGGAGGCTTGGACGGGCGAGCCGCTCTCGTCGGCGAGGGTGACACTGTCCTCCGAGACCGTCGCCGGGTCGATCGGCTCACTGAAGTACACGCTCAAAGGTCCGGTACCGGCCACGTTGCGCTCGCCGGGCGCAACCGACGTGTGCTCCACACGAGGCGGCTTCGTGTCGCCGTCGGTGGCGACTTGGGCCAAGCGGAACGGCTGCCAAGCAGGGGTCAACGGCAGAATGTCGTCCGGCGCGGTCGCGGCGGATGCAGCCGCCTGCGCGGCACCCAAGCGCGCGCGCACCTGCCAGCGGCCGTCGCCGGCCGGCTCGAGCCACGCGATACTGTCACCGTCGGCCGCCACGCCTGCCATCTCCGCGACGCTCATGCTGTTGAAGGCAGCGAACTTGCCCGTGCCGATGTCGAGCGTGTCGACGTGTATGCGCCCGTCTTGGGCGTTGTCGATCCAGTAGGCGATGCCGCCGGCGACCACGGGCAGGGTCTGCTCGCCGGGCTGCGTACGGATGGCGATCGGCTGTCTCGAGGACAGGTCGAAACCCGCGATGTCGGGGTCCTCACCGTTGCCGTCGCACCACACGACGTACCGTCCGTCGGTCGAGGGCACCCGCTCGTGCCCGCTCCCTGCGGCGACGGTGACCTTCTCGCCGGTGACGAGGTTGTACGCGTGCACATCGGCGTCGTCCGCCGAACCGGCAGGGTACGCCTCGTACACGACCCACTGCCCCGAAGCCCGCGGCCGCCGGAACCCTGAGCTGTAGCCGGATGCTATCCGCACCGGCGTACCCGAGGGCAGCCGCCGAACGTAGATCGAGGGAAGGTAGCCGGAGCCCCGGTCCTCCCACGCGACGTAGCTGCCGGCGATCGAGGCGTTGACCTGGTCTCCGGCCGCGTTGCTGACGATGCTCGTGGTGCGGGTCACGACATCGACCGCGTAGATATCGCGCCCGGTCGCGGTCGCGCGCGTGAAGACCACCGTGTCTCCGCTGATCGACGGGTCGATTTCGTCGTCGGGCGTTGTGGTGAGGCGGGATGTGACGCCCGTCGTGGCGTCGTAGAGGAAGATGTCGTAGGACCCGTAAACGTTGTCGGTCCATACGACGCGGCGGCCCGATACGTCCGGCGTCTCCGGTCTCAAGCCGCCCACAAGCTGCGGTTCGCTCGCGGCACCGGCGCTCACTGCCAGCGCGGTCGTCAGCGCAAGCAGGGCCACGACCGCCGCCACACCGGCTCCCCATACCTTCGCGTGCCCAACCACGATGATCGACCTCCCTGGGTCACAACCATCCACGAGGCCCTGAGCGGATACACCCCGTCACACTCGATATCGGCACCCGCTCAGCTGTCAGTTGTGACCCTAGTCACATATTCTCGCTTCCCCGAATGTGAAAGAGGACCCCTCGCGGGTCCTCGGCAAGTTGTGTGTGTGAAACCCCTGGGCGGCCCCGGCCTAGCCGCCGGGTGGGATGTGACAGTTGAGGCACAGGTCGTCGTTCTCCTCGACAAGGAGGTTGGCGTTCACCGACTCGTGCGGAAAGACCTGGAAGCGCGGGTTGTCGGCCGTGCGGGTGCCGTCGGTCGATTGCACGGAGAACGCCTCTGAAGCACTCAGGGTCCCCTGGCTCACATCGCCCACGCTGCGGGCGTCCTCGTGGCATTGCTGGCAGATCGGGTAGTGTCCGTCCTGGCCGGCGGTGCGGGTGATGGGCATGACGTAACCGAGGTTGCTGCCGCCCAGCGTGCCGGTCTCGGTGGTACTGGCGTCAAAGCCGGTAAGGCGCTGTACCCGGTCGTAGGCGAAACCCGCTGTCTCGGTCTCCACCGGGTGGTTGACCACGCCCGCCGAACCGTACAGACGCCCCACGTGACACGAGCCGCACCAGGTGGAGCCGTACACGGTGGTCGAGTACTGCCCGCTGTTGGGCTGCTGCTTGAGCAGCCGGTTGGTGGCAGGCGAGATGGTGGAGTCCTTGCTCAAGGGCAGGTCGGCAACCGCACGGGCCCGGTCGCCGGTGAACGGCTCGACGGTGTTGGCGTCGTGCGGGCTGTGGCAATCACTGCACGTGAGGTTGCCTGTGGAGAAGGCCCCCGTGCGGTTGCCACCGTCGCTCGCGCCGCCGGGAATCGTGGCGGTCGTGTCGATCCGGTGCCCGTTGCCGCCGGGCGTCACGCCGCGTGCGGCCAACACACCGTACACACCCTTGCCACCCGTGCCGTCGTGGCAAGAGAAGCACGTATCCTTGACCGTCGCCTCAGGCAGAAGCAGCACGCCGCCGGCGGGAGCCGCATGGACCGTGTGGCACGTCTGGCATTTCTGGGTCCCGGTCGTATAGCCGCCGTGCGGTCCCTTCCGGGTCGTGCCCACAGTGGGCGAGGTGTCGCCGGACTCCAGCCCGTGGCAGTCGGGGCAGCCGACGCCGCGAGGGGTCTGGAGCTCGTCGTACGCGTACGCAGGCAAAGCTGCGCCAAGGACGACGAGCCCACACGCTATCACTACGATGAAGCGGGTTACGCGCACCCAGGCTACCCACCGATCGTTCGGAAACAAAAGCACAGGTAAAACGTGCCTTTTGCCCATCGTACAGCAACCCGAACGTGCCCAGCAACACTTGTGACGAGGGTCACTGTCCAACAAGCTCCAATAACTGGACTCTATTATTCTCTTTATCGGCAACTACCACGTGTTTCTCAAGTGAGTCGATACCGTTTGGGAAATTGAACTGCGCCGGCTCGGTGCCGCGCGAGCCGTACCGTTCGACCAATTCGCCGTCTGCCGAGACCCGCGCAAGCTCGTGTTCGAAGGCGTCGACCACCAGCGTGTCGCCGCCCTCCAGCGCCGTCAGGCCCCTCGGCAAGCCGAAGACGTAGTCCTCCTGGCGCCTGATCGAGGTGACCGGATCGCCCAGGGTCCACAGCGGCTCTCCCTCGGTGGTGAACGCCGAGACGCGGTTGTGGTTCGAGTCGGAGACAACGACCGTGCCGTCTTCGGTGACATCGATGCCGTTGGGGTGGTCTAGCCCCGAGGCGTCGGTCCCAGGACGGCCGAACTGCCGGACGAACTCGCCGTCGGTCGTGAACACGAGTACTTGGTAGGTGTCCAGGGCGTAGACATGCCCCTCGTAGACCGCGACGTCGGTGACAGCGATACCGAGCCCGTCTTGGCCGGATGCGCCCTTGCCAACCACCTGCTGCGGATCGGGGAAGCGCCGGACAAACTCGCCGTTGCGGTCGAACACCTGGACCTGGTCGTTGCGGAAGTCGGCCACGTACACGTTGCCGTTTTCGTCGACCTCGATGCCCAGCGGGAAGTTGAGCTTGCCCTCTTCCCACGTGCCCTGCGCGCCAGGAAGCGGCTTGGCCACGCCGAATTCCCCGAACTCGAATAGGAAGCGGCCGTCGTCGTCGAAGACCGTGACGCGGTTGTTGCCGGTGTCGGAGACGTAGATCCGCCCGTTGGGGCCCAGCGCGACACCGAGCGGGCGGTCGAACAGCGGGTTCTCGCCCTCGCCAGGTCCAGAGATCACCAAGACCGGCCTAAGACCACCGGACTCCTTACCGCCGCGCGCGGTGAACCCGTCCTGCCGCAAGAGCATCAGTAGAAAGATGATGAGCGCGATAAGAGCGATGATGAGCACGACGGCCAGCGTGATGAACGCCTGCCGCGCGGTCAGGCCTTGACGCACGTCGGTCGCGACCTCCGCGGCTGCGGCCGCCTCGCCGGAGACGGCGGCGGGCTCGGCAGTCGGCCCGGCAGCGGGCTCGTCGGCTTGCGTGTTGTCGTGCTGTTTCGATTCTTCCGTCATGGGGCGACTCCGAGCCGCTCGAGTCCTTCGCGTGCCTCAGGCATATCGGGATAGTACTTGAGCGCGAGGCGGTAGTACGCCTCTGCCCGGTCCGGATTCCCGAGATTCTCGTGAGCCAGTCCCATCAAGTACTGCAGATCGGCCGAGGACTCCTGCGTATCGGCGACTGGCCCCACCGCCCGGATCAAGGAACGGTACTCTTCACGGCCAGCATAGTACTCGCCCAGCGCCTTCGCAGCGAGGGTGTGCTCGGGATCGGTCTCGAGCACGTCCCAGAGGACCTCTTCGGCAGACGCGTATTCGCCAAGCTCGAGCAGCACCACGCCCTTGTTGTAGAGGGCAGCGGTATCGGCAGGCCACGACTCGAGAACGATATCGTATTCGGCCAGCGCGTCCTCGTGCCTCCCAGCCTGCTGGTAGGCGAAACCGAGCGCGAGGTGCAGTGATGGGTCGTCGGGGTCTTGAGCCAGCTCGGACTCCTTGACCTGCACCTCGTAGTCTTGCGGGGTCAGGTCCGTGTCGTCGGCCAGCAGTCCCCGGGCGACATAGCCCACCAGCCCCACGACGGCGAGCAGGAGGACCAAGACCAGGGCAGCAAGCCATATCGGGACGTACTGCTGCTCTTGGGCAGGTCTCGGTTCGGGTGCGGCGGGTGGCGTAGGTGGGCTCGCGTTGCTGGTAGGGTCGTCGGTCACCGTGTGCTCCTCGCACCTCGCAGTCGATTGAGGTGGAACGAGAGTATCTGGAGTTCAGCGGCTACGTCGGCCTGGCGGAGTACGACGTCGGAGGGCACCTCGACGCTGGCCGGTGCGAAGTTGAGGATCGCCTTGACGCCCGCCTCGACCACCTTGTCCGTAGCACGCTGTGCGGCCTCGCTCGGGACCGTGATGATCGCGATCTCCACGCCTTCGCGAGCGAAGATCTCCTTGGCGTCTTCGATCGACTCGACCGTCATGCCATCGACAGCCGTGCCGACCTTCGCTGAATCGGCGTCGAGCACCGCCACGACGCGCACGCCGCGGTCCTCGAACCCCGGGTAGCTTTGCAGCGCGCTTCCAAGCCGTCCGAAGCCGACGATGGCGGCGCGCCGTTCGGTGTCGATGCCGAGCCACCGCGACAAGTGGGCCGCAAGCTCGTCGACATCGTAGCCGACGCCCCGCGTACCGTACTCGCCCAAATACGACAGGTCCTTGCGCACCTGGGCGGCGTTGGTCCCGGCCATCTCCGCGATGCCCACGGAGTTGATCAGCGCCATGCGCTGGGACTGCGCGCGCAGCAAGCAGCGCAGATAGACAGGGAGTCGCTGTACGGTTGTAGGTGGAACGTGGTTCTCGCTCATGTTTTATCTCTTACGACGAACGGCGCGAGTCGTCCTGCTACTGCGCAGCAAGAGAAGCCTCGATCGCCTGGACTCGTTCTTCGATACCGGCCAGATCGGA
>Ga0209164_1004618_pt1 | contig 12206 bp, 7 predicted proteins | sample MTBNYHSulfiMetaG_FD_187458 | JGI IMG/M metagenome (GOLD analysis project Ga0209164, IMG submission 187458) | Enrichment culture microbial communities from rom New York Harbor, USA that are MTBE-degrading - MTBE-NYH (New York Harbor Sulfidogenic)... | ecosystem: Environmental > Aquatic > Marine >...
TTGGCCGCAACAATCGAAGACCAGACATAGGATTTAAACGCCTGCCAGCCTTTCCAGGTGCAGCGCGTCAGTCCCATACAGCGCTTTAGCCATGAAATCCCGGATTCGATTCCGGCCCGAAAGCGACGCAACCGATGGTAGACATATTCACTTCGACACATCGCAGTTTCCTCAAGGCCGCGCTTTTTGGCAAAGCAGACATCTTTGATCTTACGCTCTTTGGCTTGCTTCAGGTTTTCTTTGCTGGCAAATCCACCGTCAAAACAAGCCTTGAGCGGATAACGCTGGTAAATCTGTTTTTGCCGGTCCATCATGGTGGTCACAAGGCTGGTGTCGGCCGGATTGCCCTCGACAATCAGACAATCGAGAATCAAATTGGAGGCGCCACCAGTCAGGCAGATTTTATGACCGTAATAGGTATCCCGGCGATCTTTGACAATAATGTCGGTGTGCGGTTCAAAAAGCGACACCACTTTTTGCCTGGCAGGAACATTTTCGCCATGGACCACCCGGCGCCGGGCCTGGTCGATGACGCTTCGGGTCAATTTGACATAGTGAGCGATGCCGGCTTGCAATGCCAGTGCTTTTGGGGTGAACGCCACGGCCGCAAGTGCTGCATCGGCGTAAACGTTCACTTTACCGGCGATCTTGAGAAGATCGATGTATGCCGCCTTGCGCTGGGCTTTGCCCTTTGCATTAAGAACCGCCATCATGCGCCGTTTGGCAACCCGGGTGTGGTTGGAAAATCCGGGCACCTTGATGCCCTCCTGGCGGCATCGCTCAATCAGGCGCGTCAACACGCGAATCCCATCCCACAAAAGATTCGAATCTCTTGGATCGTGGATGTTGGACTCAACGCAGGTGCAATCCACCCGCACGGTGCGCCCCTTTTCAATGTTCTCCTTCTTGGCATATCCCAAGATCCGGCCATTGATCGCTTGCCAGGTTTGTTCCGAAAGGGCTTTGATGTTTTTGTTCAACGCCGACTTTTTGAATCCCTCGTCGGCCAGGCCGATTCGACAAAACCAGCGGATGGACTGAGAATCGACAATGTGAAACGCAAGTTCCTCGTAACTGAAATTAAACAAGACCTTAACGATGGCGCAACGCAGTACCTGATCGGCACTCATTCCATGAACACCTGCGCGGTGCGATTCAACCTTGCCGCGATTCAGGTCTTGAAGAACATACCGGCAAATGGTAGCATTCTCATCAATGATGTTGCTGATAACCTCCAGCTCCTTGCTTTGGGGATGATCAAGAATGTGGTTCATAAGCGGCATCTGTTTTTGCCATTTTTCGCGCATTTTGTGATCGGTTCCTTTTCTTATTTTGTAGTAATATTGGTTGTTTGGCGACTTTCAATATACTACAGAAGAAAGAGAAAGACCAGCTCAAAATGCGCTTTTTTTATTTAAAACAAAGAGTTACTCCTGTGGATGGACACTAGTTAGTAGAACTTCAGAACGAATCAAATTTTGATTAATCAAATGTAAGGACAGCCATTCCAGGCGATTCGCCAGCAAGATGCGAGCCAATATTCCTTTTCTGGGAAATATATGGATAGTTTAAAATGCCAGATTCAAAAGCAAATGCGAAAAGCTCAATGGCTGCCATTTATTTGACATTTCTCATTTTAAATAGGTCGAGAATCCTTTCAAGATGTAATTTTTTTGCATCCCCACGACAATCCCCTTCCCCTTAGCACGATTTTATAGATTCAATTTGAAATTCATGAATTTGATTTCACACAAAATACAGAAATTTTTGTATCCGTTTTTCACAACATTTACGTAGGCATGAGATTTGCTGTCAGAAACTAAATTGATACGCAACTCTGAAACATATCTTAAAAAAATGTTGGTAGACCATGTCTGAACCTCGATATCATTCTACCGCTAAGTCCAGGTCAAATCCAAATGTTTCAAGGGGCCTTGGGCAGGTGGAGCAGTATAACGAAGTAGGCCTTGAGCAAATGCGCAAGGGGCGATATCTTCAATCCTTGAAATACTTTGCGCTGGCGATAACGAAAAATTCCAAGACGCCCTGCTTCCATTACAACAAGGGCCTTGCCCATAAGGCCCTCGGACATGTCCAGTCAGCAGAACAAGCCTTAACTAGTGCATTGAAATTAGATCCGAACTATGCAAAAGCCCACTTTTCTTTGGGGGACCTGCTACTGTCGGTCAGGGACTTTGGGAGAGCAGAAAGCCATTTGCGTAAAGCGATCAGTATCAATCCGGGTTATGTTGCGGCCTACAACCATCTGGCACTTTGTTTTGCAGATCAGGGCCGCCTGAGAGAGGCCCAAGAATTGCTTCAACATGCCCTACAAATTGATCCTCATAGTGCGCATACCCGATGTAACCTTGGAAATATGGCACGCCTCTCATCACATTTCAACGAAGCGATCCTGCATTATCAGGAAGCTATTCGCTTGCAACCGCAATTTATCGAAGCACATTTCAATTTGAGCGTGGTGCTTTTGCTAATTCAGGATTTTGGAAGGGGATGGACGGAATATGAATGGCGTCTTCGGTTTTTTGAGGCAGATAGTGGCTACCCCAATAGACACGGGCTTCCTTTGTGGGAACAGCAACCTCTGAAAGGTAAAGCAATCCTGGTCTATGATGAGCAGGGATTCGCTGATGTTTTTATGGCGAGCCGATATCTTCTTGCCCTGAAGTCTCAAGGTGCTCAGGTTGTGTTTGAAACCAGACCTGAATTGTTTGATCTGTTTAATCCCATGCCATATATCGATGAAACGACCCTCAGGCATCTGAATCGCCCGCCTTCGATCCAGTGCGATTACTGTGTCCCGCTGCTCAGCTTACCGGGCCGATTCAAAGTTACGTACCAAACCATTCAGTTCGATGCACCTTACCTTTTTGCCGATGCCTATCGTGTCAAACAATGGTCGCAGAAAATTACAGGAGATGGGTTAAAAATTGGTTTGGTTTGGCATGGATCAGCCGCCGACCAAACGTGTCACCTCGATATAAAACTGCTCAGAAAATTGGGCGTCGTGCCAGGTGTGAGATGGTATGGGCTCCAAAAGGGGCCCTTATCTACTTCGGGAGATAATACAGTATGGATGGTCCAGTTAGGGACCGATTTAAAAGATTTTGCTGACACGGCTGCAGCTATTGCCAACCTTGACCTGGTAATTACCATCGATACCGCAGTGGCCCATCTGGCAGGCGCCATGGGCAAACCGGTTTGGGTGCTGCTACCCCATGTGCCTGACTGGCGATGGTTTCTGTATGACACAAAGACCCCCTGGTACCCCTCAATGAAACTTTTCCGGCAACCTGCGCCTGGAGATTGGGAATCGCCCCTTTCATCAATCTTCGAGGAATTGCAGAAATGGATTTCATACAGGAACCAGAGTGCCCCTGCTGAACCGATCAATGTACGATATGCCGCTGCCCTTGAATTTCATCGTAACAAGAAATTTGCGGAGGCCGAAGTCGCCTATCTGGATTTACTGGCATTGGTTCCGGATCACCGGGGTGCTCTTTCCTGCCTGGGTTTGCTATATTTAGAAACCGAACGTAATGAGGACGCAATCAAAGCCCTTAAACTCGGAATCCTGAATTATCCGGATGATTATCTCTCCATGAACAATATGGCACTGGCACTCCAAAGGCTGGGACAGTATGAACGGGCCATGGCTATCTTTTTTAGTGCGTGCAGCTGTAACCCGGAGTACGCCAACGCATTTAAAAATATAGGAAATATGTGCATGCAGTTAGACGACCTCCAGCCTGCATTCATTTGGTATGCAAAGGTGCTTCAAATTTCTCCGGATGATGCTGACGCTCAGTATAGAATGGGCAAACTCCATTTAAAAAAATTAGAATTGGTTCAAGCTCGGCGCTATTTTCAATGTGCCGTAGATCAAAACCCAGATAATGTTCCAGGCAGAATTTGCTTGGCCCAAACCGCATTGATGCAAGGCGATTTCTCAACCGGGTGGCATCATTTTAGATGGCGATTCAAAGAAAAACGGGTTCGAGACCAAACCTACCCTTATCAGTTCGATTTGCCGCTCTGGCAGGGGCAGCCATTTTCAGATAAGCGATTGTTTGTCCACTGTGAACAGGGGTTGGGCGACACGATCCAATTTTCTCGATTCCTTCCTCAAGTTAAAGCGCTTGGCGGACAAGTGACTTTTCAGGTACAGACTCAACTGAAGCCTCTTTATAAAAATTTTCCAGGCATCGACAACCTGGTAGCCTTGGAAACTGCCACAACCGAAGGACCACGCGCAGATTTTTATGTGCCCTTATTGGATGTGCCCGGCCTCTTGGGCATCCGGCCTGATAAGGGCCCCTTATCATTTCCCTATTTGTCCCCTGATCGAAACCGATTGGGTCAATGGGACAAAAGTCTTAATTCAAATTCTTTTAAGGTGGGTTTAGTATGGTCAGGCAATCCAAAACATCATAATGACAAAAATCGCAGCTGTCCTCTATGCGAAATGATCAAAATCTGCAGTCATAACGATGCACAATATTTTAGCCTTCAAAAGGAGATCTGTGAGGCCGACCGTGCCATCATCGAGCATTCGAAAAAAATAATCCAATTGGGCGAATTCTTTCATGACTTTGGCGATACAGCCGCCGCTATCGCCTGCCTCGATCTGGTCATCACCGTGGATACCTCCGTAGCTCATTTGGCGGGTGCCATGGGAAGATCAACATGGGTACTGCTGCCATATCTGCCTGACTGGCGATGGATGCTCAATCGGTCGGACTCACCTTGGTATTCTACCATCAGGTTGTTCCGACAGCCCAAAAAAGGAGATTGGCAAAGCGTCATCGATCTAGTCCAAAAAGCTCTTAGTAAGGAGCTTCCCGATGACAAAAAATAGCTATCTTATCAACACAGCCGAAGAATTCATCGCCAAAAGGGACTGGAATGCCGCCTCTGATGCATATGCTCTGCTGGCCCTCAGCTATCCGAACGAACCAGAGGTGCATTACCTAAACGGCCGTGTACTTATGGAACTCACTCGATGGGATGCCGCCCTATCGCAATTTGATCAGGCCATAACGATTAGGGATGAAGACTCACGCTTCCATCGCAGCCGTGGAGACGCCTTACAAGCTATGGGTAAGCTGTTTGACGCTGAAAACGCATATCGCCGCGCCATCGATTTGAATCCCTTAGATACGAATGCCATGATCAATTTGGGCAATACAATGAACAAGCAAGAAAGGCCAAACGCTGCACTTTGTTGGTACGGTCGCGTCTTGGCCTTCGATTCCGGAAATTTACTTGCCCTGAACAATATCGGCAAGACATGGCACGATCAAGGTGAACTGCAACAAGCAAAAATCTGGTACGAAAAAGCGTTGAGTCGGAATCCGAACTATGCCGAAGCACGCTTCAATCGCGCGATAATACTGTTGGCAGAAGGCGATTATATCCATGGATGGATGGAGTATGAGTGGCGATTTAGACGCCGATCAGCGCATCGCGTTTATCCCCATCGCTTGGAGGGAGAGCGCTGGGATGGAAAGTCATTTCGAGGCAAACGCCTGCTGGTGCATTGCGAACAAGGTATGGGAGATGTGATTCAATTCTGCCGGTATATGCCAATGGTCAAAGCATTGGGCGGCAAGGTAATCCTCGAAGTCCATCCACCCCTTGTATCCCTCCTGGAAGGCATGCCGTCCATCGACCGGGTCATCCCCTTTGACCGTGGGCAACACCCAACGGTTGATTACGATATTTTTATTCCTCTGATGAGCCTTCCGCTTTTGTTTAGAACGACGATAGAGAACATTCCCTGCCAAACAACCTATTTGAAGCCATCAACAGTCGAGATAACCCGCTGGCAATCTCGACTGAGTTCACATCATACGCCCAGCATCGGCCTTGTCTGGGCAGGAAGCGACGTCGACCCCCGGCGGTCGTGTCCATGGGATATTGTCGCAGAGTTGACAGAGGCTATGAATAACATACAGTTTTTCAGCCTGCAGAAAGAGCTTCCGGCCGGAGTCAGCAGAGATCAGCTCAACCGAGCTCACATCATTCATTGGGGTGATTTTTTGAACGATTTTCATGCAACAGCGGCTGCGATCAGCCATCTTGATCTAGTTATATCCGTCGATACGGCCACTGCTCATCTGGTAGGCGCCATGGGTAAACCGTTGTGGGTTCTGTTGCCGCATGCCGCCGATTGGCGTTGGTTTCGAGATCGTCTCGATGTGCCATGGTATCCGACAGCACGCCTTTTCAGGCAGCCAAAAAGGGGTAACTGGAAATCTCTTCTTGTAGCTTTGATTGGGGCGCTCGAGAAATGGCGTCCATCTCAGTCAGTCTAAAATGAATTATAACCTAATTTTTTCTAAAATATGAAAAAAAGATAATTGGCCTAAAAATTGCTAAAGATAATTACGATAGTAGATCCTCAGATTTCAACAAAACAAAACGGAAGGCGAATAAATGTTGCCAGTTGAATCCATACTTAGAGATGCCATGGTAAAACATCAGGCAGGCGATTTAGAAACTGCAAAAGCTTTATATCAAACCATTCTTGCTCGGGATCCCATGGATGCGGACGCCTTGAACCTTCTGGGAGTCCTCTCGATGCAAAACGGGAGATTAGAAGATGCTGATCATTTTATCCGCAAAGCGATAAAAATCGATCCCACGATCGCTGAATACCATTTCAATCTCGGAGAAACTCTCACCCGTCAAGGTCATAAGCATGCAGCCGTTGATAGTTATCAGCAATCTCTCCGATACAATCCTCAATTAAAAGTCGCTCAGGATCGTATGGCTTCAATCGGCTTACCGGCGCCCTCCCAAAGTAAAGCGGGCGACAAGCCTTTAAAGCGGCATGAGGTCATCCAGGCCGTTATAGATCGCACCAATGCTAAAACATATTTGGAAATCGGAATCGACGCTGGTGAATCATTCCTCAAGATCAACGCCGAAAGAAAATTTGGTGTGGATCCAGTTCCCACCCACGATCTGATCAATACGCTACTTGCCAATGTGGCTGTAACATATTTAAAATATGCCCCGTCCGGTATAGGAGACAGTCTGGAGCTCGCGCTAAATGCCGTGAACGGGGCCCCTCCGTCGATTGTGGCCAGAAATCAAACCTGCGAGTTTTACTATCAAACTTCAGATGTATTTTTTGCCAGGCAAGCTCCGATGATCTTTGGCCGTCAGCGCATAGATGTAGCCTTTGTGGATGGTCTACACACGTATCATCAAGCCTATCAAGACGTGTCCAATGTTATGGATTTTCTTGCTGCCGGAGGGGTCATTCTCATTCACGACTGTAACCCGCCGACGGAATCATCGGCCTTTCCGGCCGCATCATGGGAGGCAGCTGCACGCATGAACCTTCCTGGATGGAATGGGTTTTGGTGCGGTGATACCTGGAAATCGATCGTTCGACTCAGGGCCACGCGGAATGACTTGCGGGTCTTTGTCCTTGATTGCGATTTCGGCATCGGCGTAGTGTCTTTAGGCGAGCCTGAAAGCATGCTCGAGTTGACAATGCCTGAAATCGAACGTTTATCATTTATAGATCTTCGCAAAGACAGGAAGGCACTTCTAAATCTAAAGCCTCAAAATTATCTTTTGGAATTTCTGAAAGGACTGACCTGAACTTTATCAATTAAATTCATACAACAATATAACTATAAAGCAAACATTTGCCATATTGTTGATTCGGATTTGACCAAAAAATGTCGATTACACCGTTATCCCCTTTCCCAGCAATATGGGGAATCGAGACGATTGGACTTAAGGTGATTTCCTGTTGCTACTATTGGCCCTGAATACTCTTCAACCATATGGGCACAGTATCGATTAAGGTTATATGGAACTCAATTATGCGAATTGCATTGATTGGAAGTCGCGATTGCCAACAATTTCCAACCATTTCATACGGCGGTATAGAGGCCTGTGTAGAAAATCTTGCTTGGGGGCTCCACCGTGCCCATAAAGATTTTGTCTGTATAATCCCCAGAAGAAAGGTTGCTCGAGAATACCCCTTTGAAATTGTCGAATCTGAGATTCCTCCTCTTCCAGGGCCCGAGGAAAATGTCTGGCCCTTTGCAAAAAGCCTTCCTGAAATAATCAAACGAGTGAAACCAGATATTATATGGTCTCAAAGTTTCTGGTCCGCCGAAACTTTGAAGCCACTGGGCATCCCAATCATTTGTACATTTCATGATTTCGTGCCAGATCATAGAAGGAAATTTGATTGGTTCTCCTTCCGCGAAAACACCTGGTACCGATTCGTTTCGTTATTTCAGTTGAGACAATGGGTTGATCCAACCTCTGATTGGCAGCATGAAAGGTCCTTCTTTTTACACACGGGAATTAGAGAAGAAGAGTATTCCTTTTGTTCTCCTAAAGATCGCGAGGGCTATTACTTGTGGGTAGCTGGTTTGAACTGGGGATGGCAAAATAAAGGTTTAGATATATTTGTAGAGCTGGCAAGGAGGCAGCCCGAGAGGTCCTTTATTGCCTATGGAACAGGAAAACCAGATCTTGAAAAGAAATTGCTTCAGCTAAATAAGATTATTAAAAATTTTGAATATCGGGGTGAATTAAAAAGAGGCGTAGCTCACAGAGAAGCATTTTCCAAGGCAAGACTTTTTTTAATGCCCACTAAAATTCCCGAGCCGTTCGGACGAACTGTTCTCGAAAGCATATCCAAAGGAACACCTGTAATTGGGTCGTGCAATGGCGCTTTGCCCGAATTAATTACCAATGGTGTCAATGGTTTTATAGCTAATAGTATAGGAGAGTTCGAATCTCACTTAAACTATGAGTTCGATTATGAAACATGCTTCCAGAGCGCTAAACGCTTTCATATCGATGTTGAAGTTGAGGCACTGGTTAGTCGATCAATGCAAATCCTTGGAATGGATTGCGATGGGACTCTCTCCAAAACGCCAACGCGTAAATGGTCACCCCCTAAAAAGACTTTCAATCCGTCCACTATGCAAATTTTCTATCAAAATGAGAGAAAACACAACTTACAATCAAGACCCCACACTATGGACAATAACATATTGAAGATTATTTATCGCATTTGCGACCAACGCAATGGGTGCACCAAGATTCCTCAATTCACCAAGCGTCAATGCTTTTTAAACTTTTTAGAGGTGTTCGACTGCGAAAATATGATTGTCGTAGCAGACAACACGAGCGATGCGACCATAGATTTCTTGGGGTTGTTCACAAAAAATATCGAAAGGACGTCCCTTGGAAATGCTGCCAGCTTTATCTATGCCTTAAATATCGCAATTGAATTTGATGACGACCACTCAGTTTACCTGGTGGAAGATGACTACCTTCATCAGTTTGAAGGTCCCCAATTTATTGCAGAGGGCCTTGAAAGAGCCGATTATGTAAGTCTTTATGATCATGCTGATAAGTATATGACGAAAAGTCTAAATCCTTTAGTATCAAGCGGTGGAGAGAATACCAAGGTCATTTTGACCCATTCAACCCATTGGAAATATACCTCTTCAACGACCATGACGTTCGCTGCCAAGGCCAAAACGCTCAAGGCCGATCAGGAAGTGTTTCGACGATTTTGTAACGAAGAAATCCCCTTTGACTATTCTATCTTTCGGAGGTTGGCAGAATCAGGGCGCACGGTCATCACCCCTATCCCCGGAAGGTCAACCCACTGCGATGAGCACCCTTCGCCTTTCTTTTTTGGTTCACCCTTGCCTTTTAAGCAGGTGGAAGCGTAAGGCGGCTGCAAATGATTCCCAGACATCACGACATCATTAACAATTTTGAAATCAAACATAATAGGAACTGCAATGATACCGGTCATCATTCCTTTCTATAAAAATAGGATGCAGATAGATAAATGTCTATTGCATCTAAGTCACCAAAGCATGCCCGTAGAGGTTTTTATCCGCGACAACTCGAAGGATAATATCTATTTTACTGCGGCAATTAACGAAGGCATCCGGCACTTTCTTAAAAAACAAAACAAATACATGATTCTGCTAAACCAAGATATGTACCTTGAACCCCACGCAGTCGAAGAGATGGTCAACTTCATGAACCGCAACCCGCGTTGCGGCATCGGTGCGCCTCTGCAGATCCACCCCCAAAATGCTGACTATGTGATCTGTGCAGGATGTTTCGACGCATTCCCCTTGGGAAAACATCTGCACGGGCCCCTCCAGCGTTTCAAGGACAGCGAGCCGATGTATTGGGCCAACGGCGCCTGCATGATTCTGCGCAGGGAGATGATCGAAGAGATCGGGCTGATGGATAAGAATCTTGTATTCATCGGCAGTGACAGCGATTATTCCTTCACGGCCAGGTCGCGGGGGTGGGAGATATGGCGCATCGCCACGGCAAGCGGCGTGCACGATCACGGTGCCTCGGGAAACAGCGGCAACCCACACATCGAATTGATCAAGATCAATGACATGCTCTACTTCAGTAAAAAATGGCTGAACGGTGAACTCTATCGCATGATGGCATTCGAGGGCAAGGCATTGAATCCTGAAAGCACAAACGAAATTATTCAGAAATTGGAAAACGCCCGGCAGATTGTCTCCCGCCAGATTCAGGAACAGGCAGCCACAAAAGTTACGGCTTAAAAAATAACTTCAGTTCTCCGATCAAATGTCAGTCAAGGCATAGAGTTGCCGCTCTTTTGCTATTATGTTCTTAATAAGTGCTTGCCTTGATCTGCAGCCACTTCTGTCTTGTAATGACGGAAAACAGCGCCACGACAATATAGAGCATCATGAAGGCTAAATGAGCGATATCGATGAACATGGTAAACCCCGGCGAGAAGACCACATCCGGGAGGTTTTTCAATACGCGGAAGATGCCTGTGCCAACGATGCTGGCCAATAAAACGGCACGTATCCAGGCAAGTACGGTCAAACGGTATCGCTTACGCAACAAGGCCCCGTAGGTCACCAGGCAATACGCAATCAACGCCAACAGCACGATGGCGCCCAGATAATGAATGGTGTGCGTCACGTAGTATTGATCCAGCCACGCGAGACCGGGAATATCGGCGATATAGTAACGCTTGAAGATTGGCATCTGGCCAAAACCGGTCAATCCCATCAACAGGAATAAGAGGATATAGATCGGTTTGACCCATACTTGCTCTGCGAATTTTTTAGGCAGGATCTGTCGGCTCACTTTGTCTCCTCCTGCTTCTCTTCCGATGTTTTTATGGCCTTGTAAACTCTTCCCACGGCGGCTGCCACCCCGGCAATCGGGGCGATGACCATGGCCTTGGCCAGGTTGTCCGCGTGGGCCATTTTATCGGCCACCGGATCCATATGGGGCTTGCCTTCCCCTTTTTCGATGGCCTGGCTGATCAGGTCGAACGGGACGGGCGAAAGATAAATGGTATTGGTGCCGCCGTTTTCGTGTTCCCCGTAAATGTAGAGGTTTTCAGCCTCTGCAAGCCGATGGGCTTCGCGCAGAATCTCATCCCGGGGACCTATGGTTTGAACCTGCTCTGGGCACTCCTCGATACAGGCCGGCAGTTCGCCCTCTGCGATGCGGTTATAGCATCGATCGCATTTGTACATGACCCCGTTGCCGGCAAAGGCGGGTAACAGGTCCAGATAAAGGCCGACGCCGGTCTGGCGTTGGGGGACGTCCCATGGGCAGACCGATTTGCATTTGGCGCCTCCGAGGCAGAGGTCCGCATCGATCACGGTGATACCGTTTTTGAGTTTACGGGCCGAGCCCCATGGGCAAAGATCTGCGCAGGGCGGATTCTGACAGTGCATGCAACGCCTCGGAATCGTCAGGGTGATCTCTTCGCCATTGTGGGTGACGGTGACTTCCTGGATGAAGAGCCAGTTGTAAGGGGTCAACCGATCGCGGGTCTCCCGGCCCTCCGGGTCGGACCAATCCTCGACTTTGACCCGCGGTGGATACATCTTTGGATAGGGCTTTTGCGGATCGGGATATTTGTCCGCGTTGGCATCTCGGCATGCTTCCACGCACGCTTCGCACCCGATGCATTTGCGGATATCGATCAGGGTGGCCAGTTCCCGCACCTTACCTGTTTCAGCGGACGCCGGTTTCGGCGCCTGGGATGCGCAAGCCGCACAGGCGGCGGCGACACCGGTTTTTAGAAAGGTTCTGCGTGATAGTGACATGTCAGGCCTCCTTAAAAGCCAACCACACTCAGAAACATTTCCACATTCGTGTGGGGT
>Ga0209164_1004620_pt1 | contig 12202 bp, 6 predicted proteins | sample MTBNYHSulfiMetaG_FD_187458 | JGI IMG/M metagenome (GOLD analysis project Ga0209164, IMG submission 187458) | Enrichment culture microbial communities from rom New York Harbor, USA that are MTBE-degrading - MTBE-NYH (New York Harbor Sulfidogenic)... | ecosystem: Environmental > Aquatic > Marine >...
CAGGCAAGGGCATCGCGAAGGAGGACATCGAAGCGGAGCTCAAGCGGTCAGGCTCCGAGCAGACGCGGGAGGCTTACATGACCATAGCGCAGCAGTTGATCGCCCGGGGAAAAGCCCAGGGCAGGCTGGAGGGCAAACTGGAGGGCAAACTGGAAGGCAAACTGGAAGGCAAACTGGAGGGCAAGCTCGAAGGCAAGCTCGAAGGCAAGCTGGAAGGGGAAATCCAGGGGAAGCGCCAGGTTCTGCTGCGCCTGCTCCAGAAGAAGTTCGGCCCGGCAGATCGATCCGCCAGTCGCACCATCATGAACAGCCGCAATCCCGATCGGCTGGATCGGGCTATCGACCTCGTGCTGGAGGCAGGCTCCGTCGAGCAGGTTCTCCAGGCCCTGCGATAGCTCCATTTCTGCTTCCGGCACCCGGCGAGACCTGCCGCCGTCAGGGGGCGGAAGTCAGCCCGATCTTGCGCACCGGGCACGCCTCCGAAAGCGGCTCCAGGCTCACCGAGCTGATCCGCACGGGCGGCAGGTCGAAGGAAACCCACTGCTACGCATGGCAGCCGATCAGGTGGCGTCGAAAGCGCGCGACGACGCACTGCCCGGCAAAACGGCCCTACTGGACGCTCCTGTCGCCGGATTCATCCTCGATCCGCTTCTGCCAGCCCACAGGATTTCGGTGCAGGTGCATGACCGCCACGACCAGGACTCCCTCCGCGGCAAACTCGTATCCCAGACCGGGCTTCTCCGTATTGTAGTAGTCGATGGCCTCGACATACTCCTGCTCCGCGACAGACAGGAAGCGAACGGTCATCGATCGATCGAATCTTTGATCTCACTGTACGGACGAGTGGGAATCTCGCCGCGCTCGAACGCGGATAGCCGTGATTCTGCTTCCCGCGCCCATTCGCGAGTGGTTTCCGAGGCGTCCTTCGTTTCCAGACTGCGGTAGATTTCCTCGAGAAGCTTCGCCCGCTCAACCGGGCGCAACCTCACGGGAAAAGAGCGAGGAATCCGGTCGGTTTGTCCTCGCTGCCGGCGGCGGAGGCCAGGAGGCGCACCCGGGTGACGGTCAGCCCCGCGCGGCCGGCGTCGGTCACCCCAAGCTCAGCCAACACCCGCAGGATGTTCGCGGCACCCTTGTCCCTCCGGGTGGTTCGGAGCAGCAAGGCATCCGGCCCGCTCTCCAGGATCTCCACGGGGGGATCCGGATGCACGGATAGGGCCGCGGCGATCCCGGCGATGGCGTCGCCGGCGGCGGTCCCTTCGACAGCCTCCTGGGACAGCCCCTCCACCCGGTACTCCGCGCCCCAGTAGGCGGCCATGACCGAGAGCTTCTTCTCCCCGGGCTGCAGGGGCTCCGCGGCCTGCACATCCCCGATCCGGATCCCCTCGGGCAGAGCACCGTTGAGACGCTCGCGGAAGGCCTCTGAGCTCTCGAAGTTGGCCACCTCCACCCGGGCGACCTCCGCCTCCGCCTCGACCCCGAGGGTCAGCGGCTGGGCAAACTCCAGACGTGGCTTTGGGTTGTATCCTTCTGTGAACACTGCCACGTAGCCGGCCCGCAGCAAGGCCCGCTCGAAGACCTGCATCAGGTCCAGGTGCCCCAGGAACACCGCCCTCCCCCGCTTGCTGAAGGAGAACAGCACGCGCTTGCGCTCCCCGGGCGGCACGGCCGGTGCGGGGCGGGCGGGCAGAGCAGCGGCCAGGGCCTCCGGCCCGCCAACCGGCGCAACTTCCCGTGGTTGAGTATCCCCCCGGCAGACCCCGCAGGCATGGGTGCAGCCGGCGCAGCAGGCGGCAGTCTCCTCCCCGACCAGGGCGCGCCCCCATTCCCGTTTGAGGAAGGGGTCGCTCACCCCCAGGCGGACCCCGTCCCAGGGCAGCTTCTCCTCGAGTGCCCGCTCCCGGCAGGTCTCCCCTTCCACGTCCCAGCCGGCCTCGGCGAACAGACCCCGCCAGAGCTTGCGGTCCACCAGGTCCTCCCAGGAGTCGAAGCGCGCCCCGCGCCGAAAGGCCTCCACGAACAGCTCCCCCGCCCGCTCGTCCCCCCGGGACACCACCCCCTCCAGGACCGACAGAAAGGGCGAATGGTAGCGCACGCTCACCCCCTTGGGGGCGCTGCGCTTGACCCGCATGATCCGGTCCAGGGCCTCCTGCTCGCCCAGCTGCTGGGCCCACTGGAAGGGGGTATGGGGCTTGGGAATGAAGGCGCTCACGTTCACGATCAGCTCCATCCGCACCTGCGCCCGCAGCTCCTCGAGCAGCTGGAGGATCGGTCCGCATTCGTCCTGCCCCGCCGCCACGGGCAGCCCGATCATGAAGTAGAACTTGGCCTGCCGCCAGCCGCGCCCGCGGGCTTCCTTCAGCAGATCCACGATCCTCTCCCCCGAGACCGGCTTGTTGACCCCGGCCTGCCACTCCGGCAGCGGGGTCTCCACCGCGAAGGTCAGCCCGGTCTTGCGCACCGACGAGACCTCCGACAGCAGGTCCAGGGTCACCGAGCTGATCCGCAGGGATGGCAGGTTGAAGGAAACCCGCTGCTCGGCGTAGCGGCCGTTCAGGAAGCGGACCAGCTCCGCCACCCCCGGGTAGTCCCCCGTGGACAGCGAGGCCAGGGTGACTTCCCGATACCCGTGCTGCAGGACCTGCTCGTCCACCTCGGCCACGATCGCCGCCGGGTCCTTCATCCGGAAGGGGCGGTAGAAGAGGCCGGCGTGGCAGAAGCGGCAGCCGTGCGGGCAGCCGCGCATGATCTCGACGACCCCGTGGTCCTGGACCGTCCGGATGCTCGGGATGGGGAGGGCGGGAGGACTCCCCGCCGCTGCGCCGCCCTCCCCAAAGCCCCGCCAGAGCACTCGCCGCACGGGCTCGCCCTTGTCCGCGGTCCAGATGAAGGGCTGGCCGGCAAGCAGCTCCAGGAGCTCCCCGCGACCGGCTCCTCGAGCCTTGGCCGCAGCCAGCTGGGCAAATACCTCGATCCCCTCCCCCTCGATTTCGCCGGTGAACGCCGCGTCGATCACAGGGCCGAAGGGCACGGGATTGGTGATGGCCGGGCCCCCGGCGATCACGAGGGGGTCGCCGGGACCGCGCTCCCGGCGCAGGATCGGGATGCCTCCCAGGTCGAGGATGTTCAGCAGGTTCGTGAAGGTCAGCTCGTACCCCATGGAAAAGCCGACCAGGTCGAAGCTTCGCAGGGGGCGCCCGCTCTCCAGGGAGTACAGGGGCAGGAGGTGGGCCCGCAGCTCCGTCTCGAAATCCATGGCCGGGGCGAAGACCCGCTCGCAGGCCACCCCCTCCAGGCCGTTCAGGAGCCGGTAGATCAGGCGGATCGAGGTGTTGGACATGCCGATCTCGTAGAGGTCCGGGTAGGAGATCGCCACCCGCAGGAGATCTGCCCCCTCTTTGACCACGGTGCCGAACTCTCCGCCCACGTAGCGGCCGGGCTTCTCGACACGGGGCAGGATGGCACGCAGGTCGCGGTGGGGGATGATCCGCTTCTCCATGGATGGGTACAAGATATCGGTGCGGCGGGGCGGTCGTCTACACCGGCTCGGACCTGCAGACCCGATGGTGCCAGGGGGGGGCTACGGCGTGAACGGAAGCGCTGCACGCTCGCGGGCCGTTATGTCGGGTATGAGGGAGCTTCATCAGCCCCACGACCGCTACTTCCGGACGGTGTTCGGACAGCAGGAGTCCATGCGCGACCTGATGGCCGACGCCCTGCCGGAGTCGATTCTTCGTCAACTGGACCTCCAGGCCATCGAGGTCAGCAGCGACAGCTTCGTGGACGAAGAGCTCGCCGGCCATCAGTCGGACATCCTGGTCCGAACCCGCCTGCGGAGCTCCCCCACCCTGCTGTACGTCCTGGTAGAGCACAAGTCCTATCCCTACCGCTGGACTGTTCTGCAACTGCTGCGCTACATGCTTCGCATCTGGGAGCGGGAGCGCTCCCGTGACCCCAGAGCGACGGAACTGCCGACGATCATCCCCATGATCGTCTACCACGGGCGGCAGAAGTGGCGCTTCCCCCTGGACTTCAAGGGCTATTTCGCTCCGAACCCCGAGTTGGCGCCGTTTGTCCCGCAGTTCGCGCCGGTGATGTTCGACCTGAGAAATCTGGACATCGAGCGGCGCCGAGGCAGCTTGCGGTACCTGGCGGTCCTCAGGCTCCTCAAACACGCCCTCTCCGCGCTGCGCCCGCACCTGCCGGAGATCCTGCGCAACTTGACGGCACCGCCGGTGGATGATCGACAGAAAGCTATCCTGGTCGCGACCTTTGAGTATATACTTCAGGTAGGCAAGGACATCGAGGCTCGAGACATCGAAGCGGAGTTGCTGAGGGCAAGCTCCCGGGAAGCGAAGGAGGCGTACGTGACGATTGCCGAACAGCTGCTCGCCAGAGGCAAGGCCGAGGGCAAGGCGGAGGGCAAGGCGGAGGGCAAGGCGGAGGGTAAGCTGGAGGGGGAGATCCGGGGCAAGCGCAGCGTTCTGCTGCGGCAGCTCGAAAAGAAGTTCGGCCCCTTGCCCGAGTCCGACAGAAGGACCATCGAGAGCAGCAGCGAACCGGCACGCCTGGATCGGGCGCTCGACCTGGTCCTGGAGGCACGCTCGGTCGAACAGGTCATGCGTGCCCTGGGCTGACGAACGCGAAGGCGGGATGTCTATCTCTGCCTGCGCTGTTCCGCCACCCTCGGGGAAGGGTGGCCTGCTCACGGCTTGAGTTCAGGGCGGGGCGGAGCGGATCCCGCAGCGGCACCCCCCCGCTCTTCCGCACCCGATCCTTTTTGTCCTACAATACCCGAGATCCCATGACCGAAGAGCTGGATGGACAGATCGAGAGCGTCGTCTACACCTCAGAGGAGACCGGCTACACCGTGGCCCGGGTGCGCGTTCGCGGGCACGCTCAGCCGATTACGGCGGTGGGGAACCTGGTCTCTCCCACCCCGGGGGAGACCCTCCGCATGAAGGGCGAGTGGTCCAGGCACCCCAAGTACGGCCGGCAATTCCGGATCGAGGAGGCCCATGCGGCGGCACCCACCAGCTCCGAGGGGATCGAGCGATACCTGGGCTCCGGGCTGATCCGCGGGATCGGCCCCGAGATGGCGCGGCGCATCGTGGCCCGCTTCGGCGGGGAGACCCTCGACGTGATCGAGCACCAGCCCAAGCGCCTGAACGAGGTCGAGGGGATCGGTCCCAAGCGCGTCGAGATGATCCGGGCCGCCTGGGACGAGCAGCGGGAGATCCGGCAGGTCATGATCTTCCTGCAATCCCACGGGGTCAGTCCGGGCTTCGCGGCCAGGATCTTCCGGCGCTACGGCAATCGGGCCATCCAGGTGGTGCAGGAAAATCCCTACCGCCTGGCGGCGGAGCTCTTCGGTGTCGGCTTCCTGACCGCAGATCGCATCGCCGAGCGCCTCGGCTTTGCGAGGGACAGCCGCGAGCGGGCCCAGGCCGGGATCCTGCATACGCTCGGGCAGTGCACGGAGCAGGGACACGTGTACTGCCCCCGGGCAGAGCTGCTGGAGCGCTGCCGGAAGCTCCTGGAGGTCGAGGCGGGGGTGATCGAGCCCGGCCTGGAGGACCTGGCGCGCGGCGGCAGGGTGGTGCTCGAGCCGTCGGAAGCCGCAGGGGGCGCCGGAGGGCAGGTCGCCGTCTACCTGACCGCGTACCATGCCGCGGAAGTGGGTGCGGCCCTTCACCTGAAGCGCCTGTTGGGAGCGTCCGGGGGCCCTGGACTGCAGCAGAACGAACACCCGGTCCGGGCCGCGCAGGCGAAGCTCGGCATGGAGCTCTCGGCACAGCAGGCCGAAGCGGTTCGCCGGGCTCTCCAGGAGAAGGTCCTGGTGATCACCGGCGGACCGGGCACCGGCAAGACCACGATCATGCGGACGCTCCTGGAGATCCTGGACCCCGGAGCGCCGATGCACACCGTCCGGACGGAGCAGGGCGCGAACGGTTCCATCCGCGGGGCTGCGGACCGGCGCGGGGGGCCGCGGGTTCTCCTGGCCGCACCTACCGGCCGGGCGGCCAAGCGCCTGTCCGAGGTCACTGGACGCCAGGCCCGCACCATCCACCGCCTGCTCGAGTACAACCCCTCGACGGGGGGCTTCCGCCGGGGCCTGGCCGAGCCCCTGGAGTGTGACCTCCTGATCGTGGACGAGGCCTCGATGATCGACCTGCAGCTGGCCTGCAGCCTCCTGTCCGCGCTGCCCTCTTCGGCCTCCCTGGTCCTGATCGGCGACGTGTACCAGCTGCCCTCCGTCGGAGCGGGCAACGTGCTCAAGGACATCATCGCCTCCGGACGCATTCCGGTGGTGGAGCTGACCGAGATCTTTCGCCAGGCCCGGGAGAGCGACATCGTGGTCAGCGCCCACCGCATACACCAGGGTCGCCTTCCGGAGGTCGCCCCGGGCCGGGAACAGACGGACTTCTACTTCGTCGAGCAGGCCGATCCCCAGCGGATCGCCGCCCTGATTCTGCAGATGGTCCGGGAGCGCATCCCCATGCGATTCGGCCTGGATCCCCTGGAGGACGTCCAGGTGCTGGCTCCCATGCACCGCGGCCCGGTGGGGGTGGAAAACCTGAATCGCCTGCTCCAGGAGGCCCTCAATCCCGGGGAGGCGGCGTTCGAGCGAGGGGCCAGAAGCTTCCGGGTCGGCGACAAGGTAATGCAGCTTCGGAACAACTACGAAAAGGACGTGTACAACGGCGACATCGGACGCATCAGGCGCATCGACCAGGAGCTCCAGGAAGTGGAGGTCCAGTTCGAGGACCGGCGGGTGCGCTACGACTTCTCCGATACCGACGAGCTCACCCTGGCCTACGCGGTATCGGTGCACAAGTCCCAGGGATGCGAGTTTCCCGCCGTGGTGCTGCCGGTGGTCACCCAGCATTACATCCTCCTGCAGCGCAACCTGCTGTACACCGCCGTGACCCGGGGCAGGCGCCTGGTCGTGCTGGTCGGGACCCGCAAAGCCCTGGCCATCGCCGTCAGGAACGACAAGCCCCAGAGCCGCTACAGCCGCCTGGCCGAGCGCCTCAGGGAGCAGAGCCCCCCCGGTTGCTTGGCCGGCGGAACGGCGCGTGCTATGATGCGACAGGAGCTGAAGGATGAAGGGGAGCCGGCGCAGCGGCGTGCTCGGAGTCCTTGAAGGGCGTGTTCTCCCGGTCTCTGGCCGCGTCCTCTTCGTCCACCTCTTCGCGCGCCTCTGCCTCCTCTCCCTCCTGTCCCCCCTCTGCCTCGTCCTCGCTACCTGCACCTCTCGGGACGCGGCGTTCCGGGAGGCTTTCACCGGGGCCACGGCCCAGCTGGAGGGCCAGGAGCTGCTCGAGGCCCTCCTGGCCCTGGACCAGGAGCACCCGGACCGACTCGTCCTGAAGGTCAACATCGGGGCCCTCTACCTGGCCCGAGGGGAGCCCCACAGCGCCGCCCCGTACCTGGAGCGGGGCCGGGCCCTCGCCTCTCGAAGTCGGGACCCGCACCTGACATACCTCCTCTACGGGAATCTGGCTGAGCTGGCCTTGCGCACGGAGCGCTACCCCGAAAGCGTTGCGTATGCCGAGCGAGCTCTTCGCCTGCAAGGGCAGGATCCCCTCGGTGTGATCTTCACCAGAGCCAAGGCCCGCCTGGCCGCAGGGCAGCTGGAGGAGGCGTTGGCGGACTTCGAGGCGGGGGCCGAGTCGCTTCCGCGGCGGATGAACATGGAGGACCTGTCCGCCCACATCCAGGCGCTCGTGCGCAGCGGCGACCTGGAGCGGGCCCTGGCACTCTATCGGGAGCGGCAGCGACGCTTCGGCTACGTGCGCGGGCAGGGTCTGGAGGAGTCGGCCCTGTTCGAGCACCTCGGCAGGCTCGACGAAGCGGTCCTGTCGGCGTTCATGGAGCTCGAGTATCGCCGGGCCGCCGCACCCCTGGACAGCGGGATTGTGCGCAGAAATCTGGCCGAGCTTCCCGGAAAGCTCCCGACGGGTTCCGGGGGGAGGCCCGGCAGGCACACGGAGCCTCTTCTTGCGGCGCTGGAAGGGTATCTGGACGGGGACTGGAAGACCGCGGCTGCCGGCCTGGCCGCCGTGCCACCCGGCCTTTCCCACGCCTACCTCGACCTGCTCAGGGCGGCCGTGGCTCTCGAGCTGGCCGGCGCGGGCAAAGCCGGGGCGGACGGTGCAGGGGCCGCAGCCGCCGGGGAGACCGCGGAGCCCTGGCTCGCCGCCATGACCCGCTACGTCGAGTTGGAGGAGCCGTTCCTGGATCTGCAGTCCTACTACCACCACCTGTGGCGGGGCATGCGAGCTGCGCCCACCGCATACCCTGCGGCGGTGGTGCAGCCGGTGCTCGAGAAGACCATTCTTCTCGGTCCGGGGTCGAAGCAGGCCGCCGAGTCCCGGGCGGAGCTCGGCCGGCTGCTGGGCCTCACACCCGACCAGGGGCGACGACTGCTCCTGGAACCGGAAATCCGGGCCCTGGCGGCGGGTGCCCTGGCCCGGCGACAGCCCGCCCTGCTCGAGCCTGTCCTGGAGCTGCTCTCCCTCCCCGACACGATCTACGGGCTGCAGGCGACCCTGGCGCTCCGGGAGGCGACGGCAGACCCCATGCTGCGGGACTACCTGGAAGCACGCAGGTTTGCATCCTCCGGTCGCTTGCGCGAACGCCTGGGAGCACTGCTCGGGCCGTGACGATCCGGTTTTCCCGCTGCGGCGGGCATCAACGCCCAACCGGGCCGGGCGACCCTGCCCGGCGCCCCACCACGGCCAGGCTGAGGATCAGGGCCCCGAGGGAGCCCGCGATCCCGGCGGCGATGGTCAGCGACAGGGGGGCCAGCACGCCCTGATTCGCCCGGCCGGCAAGAACCAGGGGGACCACCCCCAGGACCGTTGTCAGGGACGCCAGGAATATCGCCCGCAGCCGCTTCCCCAGGGCGTGATACAGCCGGGTCACGCTGAGAGCGCCGCCCCGCCGGCCGGCCCGTGCACCGGCCGCGTCGAGCACCAGGATCGCGTTGTTGACCGTGATGCCCGCCGTGAGGAGCAGGCCGACCATGGCCGGCACCGAAAGGGGGAGACCTGCAAGCCGGAGCACCAGCAGCGGGAGCACGAAGGAAAGCGGGATCTGCAGCATGACGACCGCCGCCGGCCACACGGCCTCGAACTGGAAGAGCAGGACGCAAAGGATCAACAGCAGCCCCAGGAGCAGCCCGCTGAGGAGGCTGCGGGTCAGGAGCGCCTGCCGCGGGTCCCCCAGGCGCAAGACTGCCCGGTATTCCGGCGGAAAGCTGTAGTCCCGGATCAGGCGCTGAAGCTCATGGGCCGTGGCCCCGCCCTGCCGCAGAGCCCGCCGGGCCGCCGGCCGTCCGCCTCCCCGCCTGCTGATCGCGACCTCGAAGCTCAGGCTGCGCTGGCGGTTCGTCCGGTATATGCGGCCGCTTTCCGCCTGCTCCGAGAGCCTGACGAGCGCTCGAAGCGGAACCGCGGCTCCCGTGGAGGCCACACCGCCCGCGGCGAGACCATGGGAAAGGCTCCCTGCTGCGCCGCCGCGGCCGGACCCGCCCACCGATGTTTCCAGGAGGGCTTCGAGGCTCCACGACTCTCCGCTCCAGGCTCCGATCCGGATGTCCCGTTCTTCCAGCCCCGTGGTCCACTTGTCCGCAACCGGCGCGGCGAGGCTCCACAGCAGCTGCTGGTACAGCTCCAGGGGATTCACCCCCGCCCGGGCCGCGCCGGCCAGGTCGACCTGGAGCACTCGGGATGGCAGCGCTTCCTTGAAATGAAACACCACCCGATCGACCCCGGACACCGAGTGCATTCGCCCTGCCAGATCGACGGCGATCCGCCGCAGGGTTTCGAGGCCGGGTCCCGTGAGGAACACTTCCGCCGGCCCGCCCCCCGGGGTGCTTCGTGGAATGTACAGAAACCCGTCCCGAAGCCTGCTGCCGCGTTCGCGAACCCGCGCGACGACGGTCTCGAGGTCCGCGGATTCCTCAGGCACCAGGTAGAAGGCTGCGCGCTCGCGTTCGTACCGGGCGCTCACGAAGCGGACCCCCTCGAGACTGCAGAGAAAGCGCTCGAAAGGCTCGGTGCGCGCGAACACCGCTTCCTTGCTCCACCCGGTCGGATACTCGACCGAGAAACTCATGGCCTGATCCGCAATCAGACCGAAGGGCGCTCGGGGCAGGCGCACGGCAACCAGTGTCGCCGCCGCCACGGCTGCGGCCAGAGCCAGGCCGACCGGCAGGCGCAGGCGGGCGGCGGCGAAGAACGCACGGCGCAGGGACCGCATCAGCCCCCGGGGCGGTCCCCCGTCCGATCCCCCTCCTGGCCGGGTTGTCGAGACGGCGCAGAACCGTTCCAGCAGGACAGGCAGCACGAAGAACACGTACAGCGTCGAGGCCACCACGGCGGAGGCGACGGCTACGGCCAACCCCCCGAGGGAATCCCGCAGGGTCTGCGGTGCGAACCCCAGGGGCACGAACACCACCAGGGTCGTGGCCGCGGAGAACAGGAGGGGACCGACCACGGAGGCCAGAACCCGGGCGCTCCGGCCCTCGAGACGGAAATACTCCTCCACGAACACGACCCCCGCATCGATGGCCAGTCCAACGCCCACTGCTGTTCCGGCCAGGCTCACCAGGTCGAGCTCTCTCCCGCAGGCCCGCACCGCGGCAACCGCCGCCAGGACGGCGAACGGGACCCCGAGGGCAGCGGCCAGGGCCGCGGACAGCCTCCGCTGCACCAGCACGGTCAACAGCACGACCAGTGCGACTCCCGCGAGCACCGAACCGGCGACCTCGCGCAGAGCTTTCTCGATCCGACCTCCTTCGTCGAGGAGAATCTCACCTCCCGAGATCGACCGGGTGAGCAGACGCAGCCGGCAGCACAGCGCCACCGTGTTGGCGTCCCCGGCAGCCTGCACGTAGACCAGCAGCCGGGGTCCGCCGTTCACCCGCCCGATGCTCTGTCCCGCGCTGCGGGAGAGAGTGACCTCCGCCACCTCCGCGAGACGCAGTGAAGGGGTGAGCCGGAGCTCCTTCAGATCCTGGAGGGTACGAATGCGGGAGTCTACGACCCGCGGGGCCTGGCCCGGCGCGGCGAAGCCGCCGACTACGTTGTTCAACCGCACGGCGCGCACCAGGTCGCGCACCGAAAGTCCCGCGGCGGCCAGCTTCGGGGGATCGAACTGCACCAGCACTTCGTAGCGCCCGGAACCGCCGATCTGGATTTCGCCGACGCCCTCGATGCCGCCGTAGGCCCGCTTCAGGGTGTCCTCGCTCTCCGCGGGCTGGGTGCCGTCCCCAGGCTGCGTGCTGTCTCCGGGCTGCGTGCCGTCCGCGGGGCCTGCGTCCAGGGTCGGCGTCGGGGCCGGGAACGCAGCCGCGAACACCGGCCGGCTGTCCGGGTTGCTCTTCAGGATGACCGGGCGCTGCGCCCGCTGCGGGAATCCCAGAGATACTGCTTCTACCGCGGCGCGCACCTCGGCGTATGCCCGGTCCAGATCCGTGTCCGCAAGGAAACGCAGGGCGACCCGCCCCCTGCCCCGGTCGCACAGGGAGAAGATCTCCTCGACGCCCGCAAGCCCGGCCAGGGCGTTCTCCAGGGGAACGACGATCTCCCGTTCCACCTCGCTTTCGAATGCCCCCTCGAGATCGACCACGACTCCGATCGACTTCTCCAGGGTCCCCGGCAGGTACCCGAGGGGAACGCCCGCTGCCACAGCGAGGAGGACCGTGCAGGCGACCGCGAACAGCAGGAGCACCCGGCGCGGCCGGGAATACCAGCGCTGCAGGGCGCTCACGGCCGCTCACCCGGCAGCCGGGGAACGCCTTCGGCGTGTCTCCCCCGGACCCAGGCGGTAGTACAGGAACGGAAAGACCAGCAGCACCGCCGCGCTCCCGCTCAGCAGCCCGCCGATCAGGGCAACCGCGGTGTGGCTCTGCTGCACGGCCTGGCCCCGGACGCTGAGGGCGATCGGGAGCACCGCCACCGTGGTGGTCAGGACCGTGGCGGCGATCGGCCTCAGGCGGGCGACGCTGATCTCCACGATCCGGGCTGCCGCGGCCCGCTCGCGCCGGCCGGTCCCAGCGCTCGTCCGGCCCCGCGCGAATGCGCCCCGGCTCCGGTACCCGGCGGCGAGGATGATGGCGGCGTTGACCGCCGTGCCCAGCAGAATCAGCATCCCGAGAAGGGAGTTTATGTTCAGGCTGTAGCCGCACGCG
>Ga0209164_1004623_pt1 | contig 12201 bp, 9 predicted proteins | sample MTBNYHSulfiMetaG_FD_187458 | JGI IMG/M metagenome (GOLD analysis project Ga0209164, IMG submission 187458) | Enrichment culture microbial communities from rom New York Harbor, USA that are MTBE-degrading - MTBE-NYH (New York Harbor Sulfidogenic)... | ecosystem: Environmental > Aquatic > Marine >...
TATAGCCAAAGCCAAATCGCCTGCCAAGATCATAAAACTACAAAAGCGGCTGGACAAAGAGCAGCGCAAACTGGCCAAATGGCAATGTTACCAGGAAACAAACACCTTTCCACCTGTAGTTTTCGGCGGCAAGAAACTGTTTCAAAAACGCTGTAAGGGCAATATCACCAGGCAAGAATGGCGGGAGGCAAGAGCAAATCACTATCTATCCCGGGGGGATAAAACCAAAGGCGGCAACCTGAACACCCGTTTATACGAAATTAATAATCAAATTTACTTTGCTATAGCAGCCGAACCTGACCAGACATCCAAATCAATACGTTACAACCGGATCACCGTACCGGTCTACCTGGCCCATAAGCCCTCGAAGAAAACCGGCCGGATAAACGGCAACAACTACCGGCAAATGGTACTAAACCATATCAAAACAGGCGCCGCTTACCAGGTAGAAATACACCGTAAGAATGGGAAATATTATGTACACGTTACCATCGAAGAAAAGACTCCGGTTCTCTGCCAAATATACGGTGCAATGGGCATAGACACCAACCCGGACGGTTTGGGAATAGCTTTGGCAAACTACCTGGGCCAATACCGGGGCAGCCGGTGGATGAGAGAAGACCGGTGGACATACGCCGGAAGCCACCGGAGAAACAACCTCATTGGTGAGATGGTAAAACAAGCTGTAACGATAGCTACAAGAAAAGGTTACGCCATAGCCGTAGAAGACTTAAAATTTAAAAACGACAAATCCGTAACGGCCAAATTTAACCGGATGAGCCACGGATTTATCTGGTCCAAGTTTCTGGCATCCATAGAACGGTGTGCCGCCCGGGAGGGAATACCGGTAATAAAGGTCAAACCGGCCTTTACCTCGGTTATAGGTATTTTAAAATACCAGCCCATGTACGGCATATCCAATCATGAATCAGCAGCTTATGTCATAGCAAGACGCGCCCTTGGCTTCAATCATGAAAAAATACCCAAGTCAATACTTGATAATTTGATCAAAAATAAATCCGCGTTCAAAGAAGTAAACAACTGGAAACAATGGTCGGCAGTAAAAAAAGCTGCCCTGGCTGAGATTAAAAAACTTACTCAAAGGCAGGTGAAAAGCCTGGTCTTCTGGACAGAACACCGGAAAAACGTGTTAGGAATAGGTTAACCAAAGCCTTTAAATTTTGCGGGTGGCACGGTACACGTGGCGAAAGGCCGTTGCCGCAAGTCAGCAACCAGGCGGAGGTAACACCTTCTCCGGGCAGTACGCTTGGCAATTGGCAGCGGCGGTGAACCGAAAGGTGAACCACCCGGAATGTAGTCAGCAGGCTGCAGCCTAGCAGTTGAAACCTGTGACACTGCCTCCCGTTAGTCGGCGGGTGAGAAACCTCTATAAATCTGGATTATTTTTTCATAAATCAGATATGTATAGGTTTCAGAAACCAGGTAAAAATTTTGACTACCAATAATGATACAAATGTTTCGGTTATGGCGACGGAAATGATTATGTCCGTGGAGGACGCCCTGGCTTTGAGCCGCGGCGAAGTGCATGCGCTGTACAAAAACTGCGGCAACCCGGGTCTGGCCACTCTATTGGGACTGGTGGGCTTCGACCGTCAGTTTGTCAGGGCGGAGGGTATGCGCATATGGGACAGCGAAGGCAACGAATACCTTGATTTTCTCGGTGCTTACGGCGCCATGAACCTGGGCCACAACCATCCGGAAATTCTCGGGGCGTTGGAGAAGGTGCGCGAGCTGCCGAACCTGATTCCCGCCTCGCTGCCCACAATGCTGGCCGCCCTGCTGCATAACCTGTCTGTGATCACACCCGGCCGCTTAAAGCGTTCTTTCCATTGCAACAGCGGCGCCGAGGCTGTGGAGGGGGCACTTAAAATTGCCCGCGCCGCAACCGGCAGGGCTGGATTCCTATACTGCGAAAACTCTTTTCACGGCAAAACATTCGGCGCCCTCTCGGTAACGGGCAGGGACAAATACCGCAAGCCATTCGAGCCGCTGCTGTCTGAATGTAAGGCCGTTCCCTTCGGCGATATCAACGCTTTGGAACAGGCTCTGTCAAAATTTAAACCCGCTGCCTTTATCGTCGAACCCATTCAGGGCGAGGGCGGCGTCAATGTTCCTCCACCCGGTTACCTGGCCGGGGCGGCCCGGCTTTGCCGGGAGCACGGCGTGCTTTTTATCGCCGATGAAATACAAACCGGTTTTGGCCGTACGGGAGCAATGTTTGCCTGCCAGCTGGAGAACGTGGAACCGGATATCATGTGCATGGCTAAGTCTTTGGGCGGCGGTGTCGAACCCATCGGGGCTTTTATCACCACCGATGACATTTGGCAACAAGCATACGGGGGTATTGAAAAAGCAACTTTACATACTTCCACATTCAGCGGCAACACCCGGGCTGCCACTGCCGGTGTGGCGGCTATTGGGGTGCTGCTCAAAGAAAAGCTGCCGGAAGCGGCGGCTGAAAAGGGTGCTTATTTTTTAGCTGGTCTGCTGGATTTGCAAAAAAAATACCCGCTGATCAAGGAAGTGCGGGGTCGCGGACTGCTCATCGGCGTGGAACTTACCAAACCCGGCGGTTTGGCCGACAAGCTTACCATGGGTATGGCTGCAAAGCTGTCCAATGAGTACATGGCCAGCCTGGTGGCAGGTGAATTGTTGAATAAACACCACATTATAACGGCCTATACTTTGAATAATCCCAATGTAATCAGGCTGGAACCGCCCCTAACCGTAACCAGGGGGGAAATTGACACTGTATTGAACGGCATGGATGACGCGTTAAAGAGGAACAAAGGATTTTTCAGTTTCGCGGCCACCGGCGCGGAGACAATGATTAAAAGCTTCCGGCGCAAATAGGAATAAAAATAGCGTGCGGGTTGTATTTCATCCTGAGTGCTGCGACTGCCAACAGATAGAAATTGATACAGATAGGACAGATATAGATAGGAATGTGCTTACATAACAGATAAAACAGATAGAGGAATTTGCTTTTTTCCATCTTAGCCAAAACACAGAATATTACAGCCCGACAAACATAAAATTGTAGCAGATTTATGCATATTTACCGATATTTTATATGATCGATAACCTGGCTGTTTCACAAAAAAAGACAGGCAGGCAGATTCTTATGCCAAAATGTGCACAATTAAACAAGTTATGACAAAAGCTTCTATTTAGCCATAACCCACAGAGACTTGGATATGGAGCGAATTCGCTGGCTAATGGAATCTCCTTACCAACTGCGATTGGTGCAGGAAGAAGATTGGAAAACAAAGCGGTCGGTGGCGTAACAGCGGGATTATATCAAGCAGCTTCTACAATTGAATGTAACAACATCCCCCGTCTGCCCATTTGAAGGATGTCTATTTAGGTTGGAACGAACCAAAATTGTTTGGAAAGGATGTGCTCCGTAACACTCCTCTTTATTTAATTTAAGAACTCAACTTTCGCACTAGAAAAATGCCCTCAAACCCTTGGTAAATCTGAAATCTAACAACAAAAACACCCCTCAATCTGGTAAAATAGAAGTGACAAAAACCCATTATACCAAGGAAAGAAGGGTGTTCTTGTGACTTCTATATTACCAGAAAATACGGCTGCTGAAAATAAGTCAGCCAATTACGTTGCGAACTTTTTCAAGGAACATAAGATCGGCCAAGCACTAAAGCTGTCGAACTTTTTCAAACAGAAGGGCTTTCCTTGCAAAGATCTGCTACAGTTTCTCGTCACGCTGGTCTTTATGGGCAAAAACCTGTGGCGCTACCTGGATACCGATGCCGGCAACGCCCCCTTTCAAAAGGATGCAGTCTACCGGTTTCTGAACAACTGCAGCTATAACTGGCGTAAGTTCTTGCTGCTGCACAGCTCGAAGATCATTCAAAACCTCATAGTACCGCTCACTGATGAGAAGCGAGTCAATGTCTTCATCATCGACGACTCCCTTTACAGCCGGTCCCGAAGCAAGGCAGTAGAACTTCTGGCCAGGGTCTACGACCATGTGGAACACAAATACGTCCGGGGCTTCCGGATGCTGACCTTGGGCTGGTCGGATGGCAACACATTTCTGCCTCTGGCCTTCTCCCTGCTCAGCTCCGAAAAGGAAACGAACCGACTACAAGGCATGAATGCTATGGACAAACGGACGAACGGCTATAAGAGACGGAAAGAGGCCATCCGCAAAAGCACCGAAGTGTTGCTGGATCTGCTAAAACAAGCCAAGGCATACATGGTTCCGGCCAGTTTATCTACTGTTTGATAGTTGGTTTGCCTTCCCGGGCGTGATCAAAAAGATTCGGGAACTCAAGCTTCACACCATCTGTATGCTCAAGTCGGTGCCCACGGTCAAATATGAATACCAGGGACGAAAGCTCACCCTAAACAAGCTGTACGCTGCCGTCAGGAAGAAGCGGGGCCGGGCCAAAATCCTTGCATCTATCATTGTAGGAATCGGCCAGATGCCAAGCGGCGAGCCAGTGCTAGCCAAGATCGTGTTCGTTAGGGACAGGAGAGCCCAAAAGTGGCTGGCGTTTCTCACCACCGATACCGAACTTCCGGATGAAGAAGTGATCCGCATTTACGGGAAACGTTGGAACATCGAGGTTTTCTTCAAGATGTCCAAGTCCTATCTCAGGCTGGCCAAAGAGTTTCAGGGACGTTCCTATGATTCCATGGTGGCGCACACTACCATCGTGTTCATACGATACATCATGCTGGCTCTGGAGAGCCGAAACGGCGAAGACCCGAGAACCATCGGCAACCTCTTCTACATCTGCTGCGACGAGTTGCAGGATATCAGCCTGGTAGATGCGTTGCAGAGGATTTTCTCCCTGATGGAGCGGTTTTTACAAGAGCAACTGCAACTGGCGAGGCGGAGATCCGCAAGCTGATCGACTACTTGATTAGCAATTTACCCTCGTTTTTCAAGGAACGACTGGCTGCTTGTTACTGCGAAAGTTGAGTTAAGAACTAAAATCTTCAAGGTCACAAATCTGATTAATTTCTTCTTCACTCATCCCAATTTCTCTAAATACTTCGCGGTTGTGTTCACCTAACTTAGGGCCGTTCCCGACTATCGCCGGTTTAATCCCCTCCCCTTTGACGGGGCAATTAAGTTGAATGTTTTTTTCTTCATTTAGATTAGCTGAAATCAGTACATTCCTATATTTGGCCTGAGGGTGTTCCAGTGACTCCCTTAACGAAAGAACCGGAGCCACACAAAGCCCTGCCGGCTCCAGAATATCCAACCACTGACCAGCTGTCCTGGTCAAAAAATGTTCTTTCATCTCATCCCTAGCCTGTTCTGCCTCTTTACCGAAAACTAAACCTTTTTCGCTTAGATGCTTTTTGTCGACCAACCTACAGATTTCTTTCCAAAAGTGTGGCTCTAATGCGCCAATACTGATAAATTTTCCATCAGCGGTTTCATAAAGGTTATAATTCGGTAAGTCCCCGTTTAACATTCCAGCCCCGGGCTCGTAATCTAAGCCGGAATTAAGCAGGGCAACATGGTCATTTTGCCAGGAAAAACAAACATCGTACATAGAAATGTCCAGGTACTGTCCTTTGCCTTTAACAGCCCTCTGCCAGAGAGCAGACATAATAGCAAATGCGGCCATGGAACCGGTTGCCGTGTCCGCGATCAACACGGAAGGTATTATTGGAGGCCCTTCCTTTACCCTCATCATGTGCTGTATCCCAGTCATACTGATAATGTTCAGGTCGTGACAGGGCTTACCTCTCATGGGTCCATCCTGACCGTAACCGCTAATAGAACAGTAAATAATTTGTTTGTTGACTTCACAAACAGCTTCATAGTCAATACCCAATCTCTGGACCACTCCGGCTGTAAAGCTCTCCACTATAACATCCGCCTGTTTGGCCAGCCTTAAAAACGCTTTGACCCCTTCTTTCTTTTTTAAATTCAGTTTAATGCTTTTTTTCCCCCTATTTAGTTGTTTAAATAAAGACTTGCTAACCACTCTACCCGGATCCCCTATCTCAGGCTTTTCAATCTTAATCACATTTGCTCCCAGATCACATAGAAGCATAGTACAGTACGGTCCAGGCAAGTACGTACTCAGGTCAAGAATATTTAAGCCTTCAAGCATATGCCCCATATGCCTATCACTCCAAGTATTTTCAATTTACTTAATCAGATTATTAACTATTCAGCATCATTCTCTTTAAAATTTTGCTGGTGGGACTTTTCGGCAACTCTTTCAGAAACTCAACTTCAGGCGGGATCTTATAATTCAACCGAGAGTTGTTTCTAAAAAGTACCTTGGTAAGCTTAATGATATTGTCCGCAAAGTAACCGAGCCTCCTCAGCCACGTTCGGTAAAGAGTCGTGAATTTGGCCTAACAGCTGCTCTATTGAGCATTTCTGACAAGCTCGGTCTCGTAAAGCTGATCGATGATGTGGTTATCAAGCGTAACCAGGGTGCCACCGTTGGGCAGTACATGCTCATTGCCGCTGTGAACCGGTGTTCGGCACCCACCAGCAAGAGTAAAATCGGTGAGTGATTAACTGTCGCGCATCCAGAAAATCGACCCGAAGCACCTCAGCAGTCAGCGCTTTTAGGGAAATATGGACTTGATTAGTGAAGAACAGGTAGTGGAGCTCCAGGTAGCGCTGGCCAAAAGGTTGTCGAGCTTTACCAGGTCGACTTAAGGGTGTTGCTTTACGATGCGACCAACTTTTTTACCTTATTGACACCAACAATACTTACACCTTACCCCAGCGCGGTCACAATAAGCAGAAACGAAACGACCTGCGTCAGACTAGCCTGGCACTGATGATCAGCCGTGCAAATGGCATTCCCCTATTTTTTGATGTGTACCAGGGCAATGAATCGGACCCGGTGGAATTTGACCGGTTCATCAGGGAACTAATCAAGCGGTTTAACGACATCTTTTCCGCCTGTGATGATCTAACCATTGTCTGCGACAAAGGTAATAACTCAAAGAAAAATCACGATCTGGTAGATAAAAGCCCTTTCCATTTCGTGGCCTCCCTTTCACCGTCTCACTTGAAGAAGGTACTGGCGGTGCCGCTGGAGCAGTATCAGGATTGCCAAAGCGACCGGTTAAAAGATGAAAAGTACTACATCATCAAAGAAAAGGTTTTTGCTGCGGAGCGGACGGTTGTCTGTGTTTATAACCCACCCTTTTGAAAGGTCAGCTCCAGGGCATTAAAATAACTTGGTTAAGACCGAAAAGATTTTAAGCCTGCTCCAGGAAAAACTTGCGGCTTGAAGAGATGCGGCCAGGAAAGGCAAAAGGCCTACTGCCGCTTCCGTGGAAATAAAGAAACCAACTTGATAGCCAAAGTTTCTCCCGCCAATAACAACAAAGCTCTCTTTTCAAAGAAGAATTTAATATAGATTTAAATGCTGGATGCATCACTTGCCTGGCGGACCAAACAATCTGTAACTAGATTAAATCCTAAAATTAAATTTTCTGAGGTAGTGTAAAAAGTTTAGTGTAAATGGTTTGATCCCGCTATAACCGGTTAAGCTATTAATGGCTCTTTCCCACTAGGAGGGTAGGGCTCTGGTGGAGACCAACCTGAGCGCCTGACGGGGTTCTGCCGGGGATAGCAGGGGTAGCCTTACGGGTTGCCCCTTATCCTTTACCTGCTATCCTTGAGGAGAACCAAAGCGATAAACTCATTCTTTTTATATGGCTAACTCTAACTGTAACCTATCACCAAAGTATATGGCAAACTGTGAGATACAGCTGTTCCACTCCCTGACCGGCATGGTCCATTTCTTAGCCGCCTCAACGGTGGCCAGGTAAATGATTTTTTTAAGGGCATCATCGGTCGGGTATGCAGTTTTAGTCTTAGTAACTTTACGTAGTTGCCGGTGGTATCCCTCGATGATATTGGTTGTATAAATCATTCTGCGCATTTCATATGGGTATTTAAAATAGGCTGTTAATTTAAGCCAGTTTTTCTCCCAGGAACGAATTATGATGGGATGTTTTTTACCCCAGTTTTCTTTGAATATTTCAAAGGCCAGTTCTGCTTCATCAAGGGTTAACGCCTGGTATACTTGCTTTAGATCAGCAATCAACTCTTTTTGTTCTTTGTATGATACATACTTCAGGGAATTACGGATTTGATGGATGATACAAAGCTGAATTTCGGTCTTGGGGAAAACAGTGTTAATGGCCTCAGAAAACCCGGAAAGCCCGTCTTTACAGGCAATCAGGATGTCTTCTACGCCCCTGTTTTTGAGTTCATTATATACACCAAGCCAAAAGCTGGCACTCTCATTTTCCCCAATCCAGATGCCAAGTATGTCTTTTTGGCCGGCCATATTAATGCCTAATACACTGTAGGCCGCCTTGTTTATTACCCGGCTATCTTTACGGACCTTAAAGTGTATAGCATCTAAGAAGACAATGGGATATACACGGTCAAGTGTCCGGGACTGCCATTCGGTAACCATGGGTAATATTTTGTCTGTGATTTTGCTGACCATGGTAGGTGATACATCAATACCGTAGATGTCCCTCATATGGTCCTCAATATCGCGAGTAGACATACCCTTGGCGTACATAGCTATAAACTGGTCTTCAAGTTGGTTAGAGGTCTTTTCATATTTGCCAATGATCCTGGGCTCAAACTCACAGATGTAAAGGCTGTAGATGTTCTTTTTCATCGGGGCAACCTTGCTCTCACTGCTCCGTGTTATAGCGCTGGACTTCACGGTAGTGCTGGAACTGGGAGACATCGTTGGTGTTTGTTTCAATCCATAAAACGAACCCGAACTTGTCGTACATCTTAATTGAGACCGCATCCATCTGGTGCTTGATTTTCGTGCCGAGAATGCGTGTGTTAATGTTGTTGCCCCTCCGTCTATTGATTTACTAATTTTCCAATCATCTCCCTGTTATTGTACTTGTGCTAACGATTAGTCCATATGGGTTTCTTTTTTTCAAAAAAAGAACCGATCCCCTCTCGGGAGTCTGCGGTCGTACTGTTGATAGCTAAAACCTGACTAGCATAGCTTAATGCCTGGAAATCTTCCATGTTTATTTGCTCATAAAATGCCTTCTTGCCAATACCTATAGTAGTTAAGCTATATTGGGCTATACTTGTTGCAAGACTAAAGGTGACTTCCTCCAACTGTTCCGGCGGCGCCACCCGGTTGATCAGGCCATAAACCATAGCGTCCTGTGCTGTCATATACTCTCCAGTTAATAACATCTCCATAGCCTTTTTCCGACCTAAACTCCTGCTTATAAAAACGGCAGGTGTACTACAGAAAAGACCTATCTTCACTCCCGGGGTAGCGAAAACAGCGTCACTGGCGGCAACAGCCAGGTCGCAAGCGGCAACCAGTTGGCATCCGGCGGCGGTGGCCACCCCATGCACTTGGGCAATAACAGGTTGGGGCATTTCCCTCATGGCCCTCATACTCAAAAAGCAGGCTTTGAGAGTTTCAAGGACATCCTGGACTCCATTGCCGAAAAATGCTTCTTTCAAGTCATGCCCGGAAGAGAAGATCTTTCCTACCCCTTTAATAATCACAACATACACTTTTTTTTCTGAAGCCACCTTGTTTAGCAGTTCCGCCAGCTCATTCAGCAAGTCCCTTGATAGAGCGTTTCGGCTATCCGGTTGATTGAGGCTGACAATCCCTACCTTTTCTCTTTCTTCAAACAAAACTTTTTTATTCATCATATACTGAGCTCCAGTCGGAGTTCAGTGTTCACCTCCTTGATTAAAGTGTACTCTCTCGGAAATCCGAAAGTATATATGGTTCAAGGCATGAAGCCTTGGGCCATTTTTGCTTTTTCCTCCAAGATTTGAGGAAAAAGTTTCAAATAGAACATATGTTGGTTTGACAAATCAGATCCGCCCCAACAATCGCGATGGAGGCTATTTTTTGCCTACTAACGATTGGGTGGTGGTCCTTGTGTTGAAACCTTCCCGCTCACACCAGGAATTTCAGGAGTTTCTGGTTGAGCAAATCAAAAAGTATTACCTGGAAAAAGATTTTAGCGGTACCGTTCTGCTTTTCCACCGGGAGTTGGCAAGGGTTTGGTTATCCGATTTAACAAAAGTAACCAACATTATCCGTTTTCGATACTCCCTTGGGAAAGGCGCCCCTGCCCGTGATCCCGTTGATATGTTCCGCTCCTTGTTGCTGATGGAAATGACTCGCTGTCCCTCTGTTGATGACTGGGTAAAAAACCTTAATTCTTTGCCTATTTGGGCGATTTTTAGCGGTTTTGAGCCTGATAATGTCCCGGGTGTCGGTACTTTCTACGACTTTATTAAGCGTCTTTGGCTGGCTGACTCTCCACACCTTTCCAGTAAGGTACGCAAACCCAGACGTAAACCTAAAAAAGGCAAGAAGAAGGGGGAAAAGTCGCCAACCATAAACCCGGGCATTGTGAAACGTCTGGTAGACCGCTTTCTATCCCGCCCGACTGTTTTTAAGGTTCGCCCCCATGACCTCTTGCAGCAGATTTTTAAAGAATGTTTTGTTATGCCTTCCGCCAGAATGGGCCTTTTGGGGAATGTTGAACATCTCCGCTTTGCCGGAGATGGCTCTTCCGTCCGTACCGGCGCCGGCCGGTACGGAAAACTGACTTGCTCCTGCCGGAAGCAGGACGTCTTTAATTGCCAGTGCCCACGCCGTTATAGTGATCCAGACGCTTCATGGGAATGGGACAGTTACCGTGAAGAGTATTATTACGGACGCGGTATTTACGCGTTCTCGGCAGCCGATAGCCCTTACGACCTGCCCCTATATTTACTCTTCCACAAGGCCCGGCGACATGACAGTGTCGTTTTCGTCACTTCATTCTTTGACTTGATGCACATATACCCGGAATTCAAGTTCGAAGAATGCCTCCTGGATTCAGCCCATGATGCTTATGCTATTTATGAGCTTTTGCACCATTATGACATCAGCGCTGTAATCGACCTGAACAAGCGCAACGCCGGCAATATCTCTTGTCAAGGTGAATTTACTTTCTCTAAGGACGGTGTGCCTATATGCCGTGCCGGCCACATCATGGCTTACCACGGTTACTGTAAAGACCGCCAAAGGCACAAGTGGCGCTGCCCCATGACCCGCAAAAAGTGGCATGTTAAGTGTGACAACTCTTGTTCCACTTCTAAATATGGCCGGGTTTTTTATACCTGTGAGCAGGATAACCTCCGTTATTTCACCCGCATTCCCCGCGATACCCCGCAGTGGAAAGCGCACTTTAAGCGCCGCACCACTGTTGAAAGGGTCTTTAAAATGCTTAAAGAAGATTTTCTGATTGAGCGCCGTGGTAAAATCCGCACTTCTATGACCTGGTACCTCCGGGTTTTTGCTGCCAGTATGTGCATACATATTGATGCCTGGGTCAGCCACCTGAAATTTGACATCCGGCCTATGATTCTGCAATGGAAAGGTGAATTCAGCTCTCAGGCAGCTTAGTCTTTCGGTTTTTCTCTTGTTAGGCCCACTTACTAACCCCAGTCTTTACCATAATACTAGGGTTTTTTGGTATACCCAATTTTGAAACCCTTCTGGCTCTGTTACCGTTCCCTTTCACTTTTTGGACTTGCGTCAATAACTCTTGCTGCATTTACCGAGAGGTTATAAAGTTATAAAACCCCAGTATATTGCCAATGACCAGACGTTGTATATCTGAAGTACCTTCTCCTATTGTGAGAAACCTAGCGTCACGATAAAATCTTTGTGCCGGATATTTCATCATAATCCGATCAGGCCAAGATAAAGAACGAAGAGAAACTGGACGGCAAATACTTGCTGTGTACCTCGGACGATACCATCTCGCCTGAGGATGTACTCTTGGAAGTGGAAGACGCCTTTCGCACTTTAAAGACTACCTTGGAACTTAGGCCGATGCATCAACGGTTAGAGGACCGTATCCGTTCTCATGTATTGTTCTACTGGTTGGTGCTGTTGTTAATCCGTCAAGCCATTGTGCTTGGAGCACAGCAACGGTTCGGTATGGTAAACCTTTTGAATCAAGCGGGCCCAGTTCCTATGGAATGCCTTTTTTGTAACAATATCTGAATCAACTAGTACCGTGACACATAAATTCATGCAACAGTAGAAGAGAAATTTGGCAGAATAATCTGTTCGTCAATAGAAAGTACCTTTTTCAAGTCATCAACATTAAAATTCCAGTTAAAGGGGTGAGCCC
>Ga0209164_1004624_pt1 | contig 12197 bp, 10 predicted proteins | sample MTBNYHSulfiMetaG_FD_187458 | JGI IMG/M metagenome (GOLD analysis project Ga0209164, IMG submission 187458) | Enrichment culture microbial communities from rom New York Harbor, USA that are MTBE-degrading - MTBE-NYH (New York Harbor Sulfidogenic)... | ecosystem: Environmental > Aquatic > Marine >...
CCGGACCCTGTCCCAGGCGGCGTGAGGACGATAGGGACTCCGGTGGCCCCGGCTCACCGCGATGACCTCGTGGCCCTGGTCCACCAGCCTGGGCACCAGGTAGGTGCCCACGTGGCCTGTGGCACCGATCACTACGATTCTCATCTTTCGATACTCTTCTTCCCCTTCGCCACGGCTACCGCATGAACAGCCCGCCGTTCACGTCCACGGTCTCGCCAGTCACGAAGTCGTTCTCGATCAGGAACTGGATGGCCCGGGCGATGTGGATGGCCTGGCCGTTGCGCTCCAGCGGGGTGCGTGCCGCGAAGCCCCGCATCATCTCCGGGTTCGAGACCTTCTCGTGGAAGGGGGTTTCGATGACCCCGGGGGCCACGGCGTTGACCCGGATTGCCGGGGCCAGCTCCGCGGCCATTCCGCGGGTCAGGCTGTCCACCGCCCCCTTGGCCGCCCCGTAGATCGTGGCGGTGGGAGCGCCGGTGCGGGCCGCGATCGAGGAGATGTTGACCACGCAGGGATCCTTGCCCCGCTGGAGGAGCGGAAGGCAAAGGCGGGTCATCATCATGGCCGAGAACACGTTCAGGGCGAAGACCCGCTCCATCAGCCCCCACTCCAGCTCGCCGACACGCTGGCGCTGGACCAGACCGCCTGCGTTGTTGACCAGCGCGTCGAGGCGGTTGGTCTGGATCGAGACCAGGGAGTACAGAGCCTCGCAGCCCGCCTCGGTGGCAAGGTCTGCCTGGACCAGGTGGGGCGTGCCGCCCCGGCTCTGGATTTCCGCCGCCGTCTGCTCGGCGCCGTCCCTGGAGGTGTAGTAGTGGACGAAGACCACGTTGCCCTCGGCCAGAAGCCGTGCGGTCTCCGCCCCGATGCCGGTGCTCGCCCCTGTTACCAGAATGTACCGTGCCATGTTCTTGCCTCCTTCTACGGGTCCCCGATCATGTTTCCCCGGTTGAGCCTCAAGCCCGGATTGAAGCGCTCGATGAGCCCGCGCATCTGTCGAACCGCATCTTCACCGAACATCATGCGCAGCAGGCTGGTCTTGAGCTTGCCGATGCCGTGCTCGGCCGAGACGCTTCCGCCCAGTCGCACGACCTCCGCGGCCCACTGCTCGTACAGCTCCCGGCCCCGGCGATAGTCCTCCAGGCATTCGGGGAGGATGTTGACGTGGACGTGGTTGGCACCGATGTGCCCGAACATCACGTACTCCAGGTCGGAGGCCTCCAGGTCCCGGTGGTAACGACCCAGTATCGCGGCCAGGGCCTCGTCCGGCACGGACATGTCCGTGCCCAGCTTGGTGAGCCCCGGCACGGTCCTGCGCCGCTCGTCGATGGTCAGGTTGACCGCCTCCGGCAGGGCATGGCGGAAGTCCTTGAGGCGCTCCAGCTCCGGCGGGTTGTCCGCCAGCCACGTCAGGGCCGAGTCGCCTCCGCAGTCCTCCAGGACCTCCGACAGCTCCAGGACCCTGTCCTCGGCGTCCTGCCCGTGGAGCTCCACGTACACCGCCGCGGCCTGGCCGCCCGGGACCTCCGGCAGCTCGGCAAAGGCGGGGTTCGACCGCTTCTGCCGCGACAGCAGCTCCAGCGCCCGGGCGTCGAAGAACTCGATCGCCGCCACGAAGCCCTGCCGCCCTTCCCGGGCCCGGGCGCTCCGGTCAGTCCCGCCGTGGCCGCGCAGGCGGGTCACGAAGGGCACGACCGCCGCCTGGTCCGGAAAAAAGGCCATCAGGCCCACCAGAGCGTCGGGCCGGGGCAGGAGCAGGAGCTCGAGCTCCGTGATCACCCCGAGGGTGCCTTCGGCTCCGATCACCAGATCGATGAGCTCCATGTCCGGCAGGCAGTACAGCCCCGCGGCGTTCTTGACCGGGGGCATTCGGTAGGACGGCAGCTCCCCCTCCACGCTGCGGCCGCACTCGGTGTTCAGCCGGAAACCCAGACCCCTGGCCCGTCCGCCGCCTCGATGCAGCCGCACGGGGCAGCCGTCCGGGAGCAGCAGCCGCAGGGCCTGCACGTAATTCCGGGTGGGACCGTAGCCGAAGGAGCGGGCTCCCGAAGCGTTGCTGGCGACCATGCCCCCGACCGAGGCGGAGGCTTCGGTGGGGTCCGGAGCAAAGAAGACCGGGTGCGCGCCCTGCAACTCCTCCAGGGCCCGCAGCGACTCGTCGTCCCACCCTGCCGCGGGCAGCTCGCGGCGCTCCAGGGCCTCGTTGATCTCTGCGAGCAGCACGCCGGCCTCCACCCGCAGGATGTAGCGCCCCTCGGTCCCTGCGCGGCGCAGGCCGAGGAAGTGATTCAGACGGCTGAGGTTCAGGATGTGCCCGCCCCGGGGCACCGCTCCCCCGGATATGCCCGTACGGGCCCCCTGCACGGTCACCGGGCTGCCCTCCCGGGCCCACTGGCCAAGCGCGCTGCGCACCTCCGCCTCGCTTTGCGGGAAGGCAATGCGGTCTGCCGCCCCCGACAGCCGGGACTCGTCCCGGAGGTACTCCGCGTAGTCCGGCTCCACGGGCTGGCTCGGCGGAACCCTCGGCCTGTCAGACACCACGGGCAGCCACCACCTCTACCAGAGGGTCAGGGAGTCGAGGAAGATGCGGCGAAGGTCCTCGGGAGCAAAGGGCCGGGGACACAGACCCGTAACCCGCCGCTGCGGCAGGGTTCCTTCCACCAGCCTGTCCACGTCGGCCTCGCTGTATCCCACTGCAGCCAGGCCGTTGGGCATGCCGCTCTTCCGCATCAGGTCGGTTACCGCCCTTGCCAGGAGCTCGCCGGCCTGCTCGGGGTCCGCCCCGGCCTGCTCGGGGTCCGCCCCGGCCTCCGTGGGCGGCACCCCATCGGTCTCGGCCCCCATGAGCCGGGCCGCCTCGAGATGCCGCTCCGGCCGTGCCGGGCCGGTGAAGCGAAACGCCGCGGGGGCGTTGAGCACCACCGCCATGCCGTGGGGCACGATCGGCCGCTCCGGGGGATACCCGGGGGGCACGTACCCGCGCACCATCCCCGACACGGGATAGGACATTCCATGGGGCAGGTGCAGCCCGGCGTTGCCGAAGCCGATCCCCGCGAAGGTGGCGGCGATGAGCATCCAGCTGCGCGCTTCGTCGTCCCCCGGGTCCGCCACGACCCGCAGCAGGTTCCGGCTGACCAGCTCGATCGCCCGGGTCGCCCAGACGTCGCTGATCGGGTTGGAGCCCTGGTAGGCCGGGCGCTGGGCCGGGGTGGCCGGAGCTTCGCGCCGGTCGAAGGGCAGGTTTGTGTAGGACTCCAGGGCGTGGACCAGGACGTCGAAGCCCGTGCACGCCGCGGCCATGGGCGGCAGGGTGCGGGTGTTCTCCGGGTCCACGACGCCCAGGGCCGGGCGCAGGTGTCGGTGGGCGATCCCGGTCTTCACGTGCATGGACTGGAGGTCGAAGATCACCACGCCGGTGGTTTCGCTGCCGGTTCCGGCGGTGGTCGGCACACAGACCATGGGCTTGAGGGGACCCGGGACCGGCGCCCCGCCGCCGATCGGGGCGTTCACGTACTCCAGGAACTCCGCCGGCCAGGTCGAATACAGGTTGGCCGCCTTGGCCGTGTCCATGCTCGAGCCGCCGCCCACCCCCACGAAGCCGTCGAAACGGCCCTCCCGGGCGACTTCGATCGCTTCCAGCAGGGACCCGTCGGTGGGCTCCACCCGGACCTCGCCGTACACCACCGCCTCGATCCCTTCGCGTTTCAGGGACTCCAGGACGGTGGCCACCGGCGCCAGCCCGGCCACGACCGGGTCGGTAACCACCAGCACCCGCCTGGCCCCGAGCTCCTTGAGGTCCCAGCCGATCTCCCGGGTGGCCCCGAAGCCGTACTTGATGCTCGCCGAGCTCATCGTCAGGATCGATTCGTTGGCCATCCGCGTTCTCCCGCTCGTATTCCGAGTGTGAAGTGACCGCCGGGACCGTGCCCGGCGGTTGCCAGTATAGCCCACAACGCAGCCGCGCTTCCACCAGGCGGCCCGAGCGGCCTGAGCCGGTGAGCGTCTATGCGCCCAGGTACTCCCTGGTCCGCTTGAGTGAGGTCGCGGCGTCCACGGTGGGCCAGTACTCCAGCCCGAAGTGTCCCCGGTAGCCCATCTTCTGGATCTCCCGGACGATGAAGGGGTAGTTGAGCTCGCAGTCCTCCGGCTCGTGGCGACCGGGCACACCGGCGATGTGGAAGTGCCCGATGTGGCGGAGATTCTCGCGCACGAAGTCCAGGATGTTCCCCGACATGATCTGCATGTGGTAGATGTCGAATAGCATCCTGGCGTTGGGATGGTCCACGGCCTCGAGGACCTCTACGCAGGTGGCAGGGTCGTCGAGGAAGTACTCCGGGTGGTCGACCTTGCTGTTGAAGGGCTCGAGGATCAGGGTCACCCCGTCCCGGGCGCACACCTCCGCCGCCGCCCTCAGGGTCCCGACCATGTTCTCGATCGCCTCTTCCCGCCGCAGGCCCTCCCGGCTGTTCCCGCTGCCGCTGATGAAGGCCTTGCATCCTATCTTGCGGGCCAGGGCGAGCATCTCCTCGAGAGAGTCGAGGATCAGGCTGCGGTCCCCGGCGTCGATGAGGGCCCCGACCACCCCGCCGTCGGGGTGGTTGAACACGAAGTCCGTGGTCGTCAAGCCCAGCTCCTGGTTGAGCTCGGCGATCTCATTGAAATCCTTGTTCTCATCGATCAGGGCGTTGCCGTCGAAGCGCTTGTCGTGGAACCAGAACTCGTAGGTGGAGAAGCCCAGCTCCTTCACCTTCCTGATGCGCTCCCGATACGGGAGATCCGAGAAGAAGGTCTCTATGCACACTCCTATGGCCATGCGTTGTCTCCTTTCCTTGTACGGCTGCAGCCGCTGCCGTCCCCGGGTGCCGGGGGGTATCGCGCCGGGCAACCGGGCGCTAGAGCAGGACCGAAGCCACCTTCCTGATCGCCTCGCCGATCTCGTCGCAGTCCTCTTCGGAGAGCTGCGGCGGGATGTCCAGGTGCACCGATCGCCCGAGCCACTGCCCGGTCTGGGGGCAGGCGTCGGGCCTGTACTCCGGCACCGGGTCCGACAGGGGGCAGTTGAAGGGGCAGCCCTTCTTGGAGTGCATCATCTTGCCGTGCAGCATGGTCCAGTGCTGGTACATGTGCCAGTCGGGAATTCCCTTGTTGAAGATTCCGGACGCCTCGACCCCTTCGGCCTGGAGGGCCTCGACGAAGGGCTGCACGGCCCCGGATTCGGGAAGGTAGAAGATCAGGCAGACCGCGGTGTCGCCCTCTTCGTCGGTCACCTCCCGGAGCTCGATTCCCCTGAGCTGTCCCATCCGTGCCTGGATGCGGGCCCGGTTCTTTCTCATGCGGCCCACGATCGCGTCGAGCTTCCGGAACTGGGCCAGGGCCACCGCGCCGTGGAGCTCGCTCATTCGGAAGTTGACCCCGAAGAAGATCTCCCCGGCGAACTCCGGCGGGGCGAAGCGATCCTTGCGCCAGCAGGCGGCCACGTCGTGGTAGGCCTGGGCGCGGATGTACGCCAGGTCGCCGTTGGTGGCCACGATCCCGCCTTCCCCCGCCGTAATGGTCTTGTGGTACTGGAGGCTGAAGGCCCCGACATCGCCGAAGGTGCCGAGCTTCCTGCCGCCGAAGCTGCCCCCGTTGGCCTGGGCCACGTCCTCGACCACCTTGAGATCGTGCTTCCGGGCGATGGCCATGATCCTGTCCATCTTGGCGGGCATGCCCCGCATGTGCACCGGCAGGATGGCCTTGGTGCGCTTCGTGATCTTGTGCTCCAGGTCCTCGGGATCCATGGTCAGGGATGCGTCCACCTCGCAGACGATCGGGATGGCCTTGGCGGCTACGACCGCCGCCACCGAGGCGAAGAAGGTGTACGAGGGCACGATCACCTCGTCGCCGGGCTCCACACCTACGGCCACCAGCCCGCTTATCAGGGCGGAAGTGCAGGAGTTCACGGCCAGGCAGTGTTTGACCCCCAGGTACCCGGCGTAGTCCTCCTCCAGGCGCTTGACCTTGGATGGCATTTCCTTGGGGCCGTAGTAGCGGAACAGGTACTGGGAGTCCAGAACCTCCAGGACCTCCTTCTTCTCCTCCGCGCCGATTTCCAATCCCCCGGGGAACATCGGGATGTTGACCCGGGTCCTGGCCTTGGGGCCGCCGTTCACGGCCAGATCGGTCTTTGCGTAGCTCATGCTCTTCCTCCTCGCACGCTTTCCCGTGCGGTCGTTGTTGGATTCTTCATCCCTTCACGGCGCCGGCTATCAGCCCGCCGATCAGGTACTTGCTCAGGAACACGAAGATGATCACCACCGGGATGGTGGTGACCACCGAAGCGGCCATCATCTCTCCCCATTTCATCGAGAACTGTCCCACGAAGCTCTGGATCATGCCCACCGGCAGGGTCCGCATCCGGTTGGCGTCCATGATCGTGAGGGCGATGATGAACTCGTCCCAGGCCATGATGAAGGTCACGATGGCGGTGGCGGTCAGGCCCGGGGTCACGTTGGGCAGGATCACCCGGAGCATGGTCTGCCCCTTGGTGCATCCGTCGACCCTGGCCGCCTCGTCGAGCTCCCTGGGAATCGAGTCGAAGTACCCCTTGAGCATCCAGATCGAGAAGGGAAGGGTCAGCATCAGGTAGGGCAGCACCAGCCCGGGGTAGGTGCTCAGCAGGCGCATGCGCATGAAGGTCTGGTACAGGGGGATCAGGATCAGCACCACCGGCAGCATCTGGGACACCAGCACGAAGTAGATCAGGTTGCGCTTGCCCCGGAATCGCACCCTGGAGAAGGCGTACGCCGCAGGAGTGGCCAGGGCCAGGGTGGCCAGCACGGTGAAGACCGCGACGAACAGGCTGTTCTTGAAGTACACCAGGAAGGGGATCGCCGAGGCCATGGTCCCGGCGATGATCGCCGCGTAGTTCTCCAGGGTCAGGGTTTCGGGAATCAGGGTCGGGGGCATCCGGAAGATCTCCGGCTGCAGCTTCAGGGACGTCGAGATCATCCAGTACAGGGGCATCAGGTACAGGAGGACCAGCGCCACGATCAGGAGGAAGCGCAGGGCGTTCCCGGTCCTGCGAAGGACTCTGGGGGTGTTGAAGCGGCTGCTCATCCCTCGCTCCTTCCCACGAAGCGGACGTACAGGACGCTGAAGCCCAGGAGGAACAGGAGCCAGAAAACCCCGATGGTCGAAGAGTAGCCCATGTTCAGGCTGCCCATGAACGAGACCCGGTAGATCAGCAGCGGCAGAGTCAGGGTACGGTCAATGGGACCGCCTCGGGTCGTAGTGAAGATGATGGTCAGATACTGGAACTGCCAGATGAACTCCAGGATCGTGGCCAGGACGATGATCTCCCTCATGTTCGGCAGGATCACGTACCGGAAGCGCTGCAGACCGGTGGTGCCGTCTATCTTGGCCGCTTCGATCTCCTCGCGGGGTACTGCCTGCAACCCGGCGTACAGGATCACGAACATGAAGGGCATCATCTTCCAGGTGGTCACGGCAATGACCGAGGGCATGGCCAGGCCGGGGTCCTTGAGCCATGGAATGAACTCCGGGATGATCCCGAGGGCCTGGAGCACGACGTTGACGATGCCGTGAAAGGGATCGAGGAAGAGGTATCGGGCGATGAAGGCCACGACCACGGAGGGGATGATCCAGGGAACGAAGAACAGGCTGTTGATCAGGTTCTTCAGGGGAAAACGGCTGTTGACCAGGAGCGCCAGGGGCAGGGCTATCAGGAACTCGAGAGCCACCGTGCCGCCCACGTAGAGGATCGTGTTCAGGAAGGCCGTCCAGAACTCCTTGCTTGCCAGCATCCGCCGGTAGTTCTGCAAGCCGACGAACTGCCGTCCGAGCCCGTCGGTGAGGAAATACCGGAAGAAGCTGGTGTACACGGCGTTGACCAGGGGGTATACGATTACGAAGATGATGACCAGGAGCGCAGGCAGGATCAGCAGGAAGGCGAACATCCGGTCGCTCATCTCTCCGCGGCGCTCCACCGCTGCAGTCGTCTTCACCGCCCCTCCATCCAAAAAACCCGGGGACAGGAGTCCCCGTCCCCGGGTCGTGTCTCGCAGCCCACGGCCGAATTCCTATTCGGCCAGCCGAATTCCTATTCGGCCAGCCGAATTCCTATTCGGCCAGCCGAATTCCTATTCGGCCAGCCGAATTCCTATTCGGCCAAGATCCTATCCATCCGCTCCTCGAGCAGCCGCAGGGTCGCTTCCACGCCGCCCTCGCCCAGCAGAATCTTCTGGAGCTCCTCCATGAAGGCGATCTCGAGCTCGAACTTCTTCTGAGACGCCCACACGTTGGGGTTGCGGAGGGCCGCCATCTGGGCCAGGAAGGTCCTGGCGTAGTGGCTGTCGTAGGCCGCGTTCTGGTACTGGCTCTTGACCAGGGGCATGAGGCCCGTCCTGTTGAAGTACTCCAGGGTCGTGGTCTCGTCGGTGACGATGAACTTCATCAGGTCCCAGGCCAGGTCCTTGTGCTTGGACTGCTCGGTCAGGCAGAGAATGTGAGAGGCCGGCTGTACGTCCCCCGGCCAGGGGGCTACGGACCACTCCTCACGCCCCATGCCCTCGCCGTCGAGCACCCCGGCGATCCAGGGCCCCTCGAAGAAGTAGCCTACCTGTCCCTTGGCGAACAGGGTCCTGAGGTTGCGCACCTCTTCTCCGAAGGGAACTACCCCTCTGTCGATCATGTCTTTGACCAGCTGCACGGTCCTCACCGTCCCGGGGGAGGTAACGGCGGGCTTGAGGGTGGAATCCAGGAGGTCCCCGCCGTTGGCCCACATCAGGATGTGGAAGGTGTCCGCGGAGTATTCTTCGATGCCGAGCTGCAGCCCGGCGCCGAACTGGCCGGTGGCCGAGGCGATGGCCTGGGCCTGCCGCAGGAAATCCGCCGGGTCCTTGGGGATTCCGCTCACGCCGGCCCGTGCGGCCAGGTCCTTGTTGTACACCAGCACCCAGGGGTTGGGGTTCCAGACCAGACCGGCCATCTTGCCGTCCATCTCTCCGCCCTTGTAGGCCGGCACGAGCTGAGACGTAAACGCGGAGTCCATGTAGCGGTTCAGATCCACGACCGCCCCGGGCATCTTGGCGAACTTCCCGAGCCAGAGGCTCTCGATGGTGAAGACATCCGGCGCGTTCTTGCCCTGGATCTGGAGCGTCACCTTGTTGGGGGTGTCCTCCCAGGCGATCGGCACGATTTCCACCTTGACGCCGGGATTCTGGGTCTCCCAGTAGGCGATCCGCTCCGGAAGCCAGACCTCTCCCCCCGATTCCTCCGCCACCATCCAGCTGGCAAACTGCAGGCGGGTGCCCGCCTCCTTGGCACCGCCCGCGAAGGCCAGGCCGGCGACGACCAGCAAGGCCGCGATTACGAGCAGGGTCTTTTTGGCCATACGTTCCTCCTTGTACGTTAGGAGAGCGCCGATCGGCCGAACATGAGTGGTCAGCGCTCCTTTTTGTCCATCCTAAGCCGATTCCTCTGGGCTGTCAAGAACCAGCTTTTCGTATTCGAGGAATCTGGTTGCCAATGCTCCGGGTTTTCGGGTACAATTGGGGTCAGCACAGGCCTAATATCCTTGCGCGGCCGGCCAGCTGCGGCCGCAGGGCCTGGAAAGGGCGGGGCAAGTGATCGACCAGACGGGGTTCAGCCACATCGACAACGCGGATCGAAACCGGCGGGTCATCCTGAACATCGTTCGGGATCGGGCGCCCCTGACACGCCGCGAGGTAGCGTCGGTTTGCAGCCTCAGCATGTCCACGACCAAGCGTCTCCTGGAGGCCCTTCTGCAGGAGGGAATCGTCCGGGAGTGCAGGACGGAGCTCGGCGCGGGCCGCCCCGGCCGGCGGGGTAGAAAAGCCCAGGCCCTCTGTCTGACCCCGGGATTCGCCCACGCGATCGGGGTCAACGTCGAGCCCGGGCTCATCGAGCTCTGCGCGGTGGACCTCGAGGGAAGCGTCCTGGCTGAGCGGCAGGTCGACATGCCGGACAACCGCCGGGAAGCGGTCACGGCTCAGGCCATGGGAGCGGTGAGAGAGCTGAGGGAAGAGATGGCAGGCCGCGGCAGGCTCCTGGGGGTCGGGGTCGGCATCGCCGGGGTCATCAACGCCCGGGAGGGGCTCGTGCTGTACTGCCCCAATCTCCCCGGCTGGGAGAACGTCCCCCTGCGGGACGAGCTGGAGTCGGCTCTGGGCGGCGAGGTCCTGATCGACGACGGGGTGCGCTGCCTGGCCCTGGCGGAGAAGCGCTACGGCCACGGCAGAGACCTGGAGACCTTCCTGTTCCTGTACATCGGCCGGGGGGTAGGGGCCGGCATCATCCTGAACAACCGCTTCTTCAGGGGCAGCAACGGTCTCTCGGGGGAGTTCGGCCACATCACGGTGCGCGACAACGGCCCCCTGTGCAGCTGCGGCAACAACGGCTGCCTCGAAGCGCTGGTCTCCCGGACCGCGATCCTGCGCTCGGCGCAGGAGATGATCTCGGCCAACGTGTACAGCACCCTGAGGGAGAAGCTCTCGCGGCGGGAGCCGTTGACTCTGGAGGACATCGAGCACGCAGCCGAGGCCGGGGACAAGCTGGCGAACATGTTGATCCACGGCCTCGGTGAGAACATCGGGACCGGCGTGGCGGACCTGGTGAACATCTTCGATCCGGGAATCGTGGTTCTGGGCGGCGAGGTCGTCGACCGTTTCGGCGACCACCTAGTCGAAGGCATCGTGCGGACCGTGCGCCTTCGGGGCATCCACTCCATCACCCAGAGGACCGGGATCCTGACGAGCAAGCTCGAATCCGCCGCGGCCGCCCGCGGCGCCGCCACCCTGATGATCGAGCGCTTCGTCGGCAGCGAGATCCTGAGCTTCTGACCCCGGGGGACTCGGGCGCCCAAGCGCCTCAGCGCCGCGGCCCTTCGGTCCCGCTGTCCTCCTCAGCCCCGCTGTGCCGCTCCGCCGCTGGAGCCCACGCAGAGCTCCCCGAGGGTTTCCCCGAGAAGGTTGTCGGTGGGATGCCCGTTGCCGAGATGCTGGACGAAGCACTCCGCGTATGGCCGTCCGACGCGCTCGCCCTGCTCCCGGGTCATCCTCTTCATCTCCTCCAGGTAGGCATCGAACTTGTTTATGAACCGAAGCCATTCGCGCTGGGAAGCGTGAGCAGCGAGCATCTCGGTCTTGGTGTCCATTACCGAGGCGACGTCGATGCCGAAATGCACGGGAATCGGCTGCCCGAAGTTGTCGATGCCATTGACCGCGTTCCAGTAGTACAGGTGCGGAATCCTGCCCGTGGCCGGGAGGGGCAGGCCGCAGTCGAACAGCGGCACCGAGGCGATGAAGGCGGCGTTGCGCACCAGCCGGGAGGTCTCCTCGTGGTCGACCAGATAGTCCACGGGATAGTGGGTCAGAACCACGTCGGGGTCCACCGCCCGGACGACCCGGACCGCCATCTGCCGGTAGTGCAGGTTGTATTCCACCTCCAGGTCGCTGCCCCCGGCGTAATGATACTCTGCGCCGATGATCCCGGCGGCCCGGGCGGCCTCCTCCAGGCGGATCCTGCGGATTTCCTGGCTCTTGAGCGTCGCCGAGCCCGCCTCCCCCCCGGTCATGGTGGCCAGGTGGATCTCCCAGCCCCGCCCTGCCAGGAGAGCCAGGGTACCGGCGGCCATGAACTCCACGTCGTCGGGGTGGCATCCGAAGGCCAGTATTCGTTTCATCGCTTCCTCCAGGTTGTAGGGAGATTATAGCGCAGGCCCTGCCGATGGAGAACCCGAAAATCGAAGACCGGAGAAGCCGAAGATCGGAGAAGCTTGCGCTCCGGCAGCCGGTCCCCTATCATGGTCGGCGACAGCGGGCGAGCAGGAGGGAGTAACATGGGCGATCACCTGTTGGGCTACGACGTGGGCAGCTCCTCGATCAAGGCTACCCTGCTCGAGGCCTCGACCGGCAGGGTCGTGGCTTCGGCGAGCTCTCCGGAGCGGGAACTGGCGATCCAGGCCCCCAAACCCGGGTGGGCCGAACAGGACCCCGAGGTGTGGTGGGAGCACCTCGGGAAGGCCACGGCCGAGATCCGCAGGGCTGCGGCCTCGGCTCTTCGGGACACGGCCGCGGTCGGCATCTCCTACCAGATGCACGGGCTGGTCTGCGTGGACCGCCAGGGCAGGGTGCTGCGCCCCTCGATCATCTGGTGCGACAGCCGGGCGGTGGAGA
>Ga0209164_1004625_pt1 | contig 12196 bp, 8 predicted proteins | sample MTBNYHSulfiMetaG_FD_187458 | JGI IMG/M metagenome (GOLD analysis project Ga0209164, IMG submission 187458) | Enrichment culture microbial communities from rom New York Harbor, USA that are MTBE-degrading - MTBE-NYH (New York Harbor Sulfidogenic)... | ecosystem: Environmental > Aquatic > Marine >...
GTGGGGGGGGAACATCCCCAGCACCCTGGCCGGCACCTTCTGCTACAGCCTCGGTTTCGCCCTGGCGATCCTGTGGCTGGGCCTCGTGTACCGGGCCGTGACAGAGGGGAAAGGCCGAATCACGTGCGCCATCCTCCTGGCCATGGTGGGCATGTGCCACGGGTATACCCTCCTGTTTGCCCTGTTTGCCTCTGTTTTTTTCGTCTTCACCGGGAAGGAGATGGGCCGCAACCTCAAGACCCTGCTTTACATCCACATCCTGGCCTTTTTCCTGATGGCCTTCTGGCTCATCCCCCTCATTCTATTTCTTCCCTACACCACCCGTTTCAGCATCCTCTGGATCTTTTTTGACCTGAAACAGATCGGGAGAGAGATCTTCCCGGTGATCCTCTATCCCTTTATCGGGTTAGGTATTGTGGGGGCGGTCCGGGCCCTGGTCAAAAAGGCGCGATCGCCCCGTGCCCTCGGCCTGAAGCCCTGGGCATATATCTGGTTTTCCGCCCTGTGCGGGGCGGCGCTCTACTTTATCGGATACCGGATCGGCGTGGTTGACATCCGCTTTCTCCCCTTTCTCCAGTTCTTTCTGGTTGCGGCAGGGGCCATGATATTCTGCTGGATCGCTTCCCACCGGACCGCGGCGGTCCTGGCGGCCCTCACGGCCGTTATCGTGACCTTTCTGTGGGTGGACGACCGGGAGACGTTCGTACGCAACTGGATCCGCTCCAACTACGCGGGGTTTGAGAGCCGGCGGCTGTGGGAACCGTTCCTCTCCATCAACCGGTTCCTGGAGGGGACCCCCAATGATCCGAGGGTGGTCTATGAGCACAGCATGATCCATCAGGGGGCCGGCACGGTCAGGGCCTTTGAGTCGCTTCCCCTCTTCTCGGGCCGGTCCACCCTGGAGGGGGTCTATATCCAGGGGAGCCTGTCGGTGCCCTTCATCTTCTATATCCAGTCCGAGATCTCCCAGCGGGCCTCCACGCCCATACCGGATTATTCCTATTCCCGCTTCAACCTCCAAAGAGGGGCCGGGCACCTGAGGCTTTTCAATGTCCGGGAATTCATTGCCGCGGAGCCCGAGACAAAGAAGGCGCTGCGGGCCTCCCCGGAATTTCGCTTTGAATACGGGGCCGGTCCCTATGAGGTCTATGCCCTCAAGACCGGGGCCGGGGCCTATGTGACGCCGGTCGGCTTCCGGCCGATCCTGGTGAGCGGGGGGGACTGGAGACGGATCTCTTATCGATGGTTCCGGCTGGGGGACCTTGACGTGCCCCTGGTGTTCACGGACAGGGCGGGGGAGAAGGAGCTTCGGAGGTTTCACGGGGCGGCCGTGGAGACGCTGGATGTCCGGGACCTCCCGAGGGAACCGATACCCGCAGGCGCCACGGTGAAGGAAACCGTCAGCGAGGAAGAGATCCTTATCGAAGGGGCCTCTCCGGGCGCGCCGCTCCTTGTCAAGGTCTCGTACCATCCCAACTGGCAGGTGGAGGGCGCCGACCGGATCTATCCGGCCTCTCCGTCGTTCATGCTCATCTACCCCGAGACATCCAGGGTCAGGCTCCATTACGGCCGGACCTGGCCCGATCATGCGGGCGCGGCCATGACGGTTCTGGCGATCCTGTATATCCTCCTTCGAAGGATCTCTCACACAGGGCCACGGAGCCACGGAGATAATATTTTGAAGTATTGGGACCTGTCGGGCATGGAGAACCGTATCTCTGGCTGGTTTGACCGGTGGTGCCTGAAAGGGGTCCTTGTCCTGATGGGGATCGCATGCCTGGGGGCCGGGTTCTATCTGGTCCGGCTCTCCCCGGAGTATCCGGTCCTCTCCTATAATAAAGGGATCCGGTCCTTTACCCAGGGGGATTTCGGTACGGCCAGGCACTATTTTAAAGAGGTGCTGGACCGGTTTCCCCAGACCCTGATCGTGGATCAGGCAGGCTATCACTATGCCATGTGCTCCTTCAGGGAAGGGAAGTGGGAGGATACGATCCGCGCGTTGGCCATCCTGCTTGAGGAGTATCCGGAGTCCGGGAGGGCGGGCGAGGTCTGTTATCACATGGGGATCTGCCATCTGAACCTGGGCCGGACGGGGGAGGCCCGGGAGTGGTTCATGAAGACGGCCCTGGAATTCCCGGACGAGGTGTGGGGGCGATTTGCCGGAGATCGGCTCAAGGAGATTCAAACGCGATGACGGATGGAGCGGGAGTGACCGTATTTGTCCCGGTCTACAATGAGGAGGCCCTGGCCGCCCCGAACACGGGGCGGCTTCACGCGTACCTGGAGACCCTGGGCCGCCCCTATGAGATCCTCATCGGGAGCAACGGTTCCACGGACGGGACCGTCCGTATCGCGCGGGACCTGTGTCGCGACTATCCCCGGGTCCGCTTCTTTCATCTTCCCCGAAAGGGGGTGGGGAGGGCCTTCAAGGAGGGGGTCAGGATGAGCCGATATGACCGGATCGTGACCGTGGACATGGACCTTTCCATCCACCTGGGGTTTATCGGGGAGGCGTGCCGCCTGCTCGGCCAATATGACCTGGTCATCGGGTCCAAGATCACCGGAAGCCAGCAGCGGGCATGGATCCGGAGGGCCGCCAGCATCTCCTTTATCCGGCTGGCCGGGATCCTCCTCCGGATCCATTTCAACGACTATTCCATTGCCGCAAAAGGGTATCGGAAGGACCTGGCGCTGAGGTATCTCCCCTATGTGGACGATCAGACCTTTTATGTGGTCCAGATGGTGTACCGGGCAAGCCGGGACAACATGCGGCTGAAAGAGATACCGGTCGCGTGCACGGACCTGCGCGGAAGCCGGTTCAACCTGATTCATGAAGGGGTCTATAAGTTCGGGAACCTGTTTTGGTTGTGGCTGAGGGGATTGAATAAGGACAAGTGAAGAATGAAGAGTGATGCTGGTTCATGGCTGATAGCTGATGGGTGATGGCTCATGGCTGACAAGGACGATCCCGCCGAGTTTCGCGACTGCCGGCTCACCCGGTTGCCCCTTGCTCCCTGCTCCCCGCTTCCTGCCCCCTTGCCCCCCTGCTTATCGCGCCTACACAATATCCGTATCCCCATAGGTGAGAAACCAGTTCTCCGCCCTCCCCAGGAGCGCGGCGTCACGGGGGGCGAACCGGGCCCCGAATGCCCATTTTCGGGGGTTCAGGATGGCCGGGACCGTTTGGAGGCCTGCGGCCTTGAAAAAGTGAGGATCTGCCTGGGACAGGAGGCAGGTCATGAATTCCGCCCCTTCGGACCTGACGTAGTCCCGGGCAAGGTGAAGCAGCCGGTGCGTGGTGAGCATGTCCCGGATCGGGAAGGGGAAGAGATCGGCCACGGCCCCGAAAAAGTACCCCATGAGCGTCAGGGTCCGGATGACCATATAGCCCAGAAGCCTCCCGCCGGACCGGACGGCAAAGGGCCGGTAGCCGAAGCCCGGGATGCCGGCGTACCGCCAGTTGAGATAGGCGGCATCGCGGATCTGGATGACCGGGGCCAGGTTCCGGCGCCGTTTCCACAGGTCGTCGTACTCCTTGTCAAACCGGGTCACGGGTTCCACTTGGAGGCCGGGAATGTTCGCGCACACCGGGGCAGGGGAATCTCCTTTACGCGGCGCCGCCGCGTTGCCGGACCCTTTTTTGAGGCCAAGGCGCGTGCGCAGCAGGGTCAAAGGCCTCAGGAGCGCCACCCGCAGGGGAAAGACCGTGACCCGGCGCCAGTCGAGATGCCGGGTGAATCCGGGAAGAGACGCCTCGTTGGGAAAGCCCCAGACCGTTGTGATGCCCGACGCCGATTCGAGCCGTTGGTAGGCCTCCCGGGCCAGGGCGGTAAAGAGTCCCCGACCGCGATAGTCGGGATCGATCATGGTGTCGCAGGACAGGGCGAACCGGGTCTCTTTCCCCTGAACGGAAAAACGGGTGGGGATCACGGCATACTGGCCTGCGATCCGGTCGTGGTCCTGGGCCAGGACGCAGAGGGCCTCCCCTGCCGGATTGTCGCGGAATTGCCAGCGCCACGTCTCGGGCCTGAGCCGGACCGGGTCCAGGTCCCCGAAGACGCGTTGACGAAGATTGAGTATCTGCGCCTCGTCTCCTTCACAATAGTCCCGCAGGTGCCAGGTATGGGTCATCCCTTCACCATCCTCAGAAACAGTCTCCCCTGATCGAATCGGGGGAGGGTATGCCCCTTAAGGGAGCGCATCAGATAGGAAGGGCGGAGGTAAAACCTTAGATAGGCCCTTCTCAGCATGGATTTCAACGTCTTGAGATCATGATGGACAAGGTTGTAATGGGGATAGAGGTGGGCGGGAAAGGCCTCGGGGTCGAGGCCGATCTCCCGGGCGAGCCGGGTCCCCGGAAAGGGGACGATCAGGTGAAAGGCGCAGTAGTCGGGATCGAGCCGGACAGCCAGCCGGATGGTGGACGCCATGTCGGCCCGGGTCTCGCCCGGGAACCCGAAATTCATGAACAGGGCGGTCCGTATGCCGTTCCTGCGGGCCAGCGAGACGGCCCTCACACAGTCCGATTCCTGGATTCCCTTTCCGGTTTGGCTCAGGATGCGGGGGCTCCCGGCCTCCACGCCGAAGTGAATAAGGCGGCATCCGGCCTGTTTCATCCATTTCAGAAGGTCGTCGTCCACATCGGTCACCCGTGTCTGGCAGCACCATTGGATCTTCATGTCCTGTTGGATGAGGGCCTCGCAGAATGACCGGACAAATCCCCGGTCGAGGGCGAATTCAAGGTCCATGAAATAGATATTCCTGACGCGAAACCGGTCCCTGACATAGGCCGTCTCAGCAACCAGCCGGTCAACGCCCTTCTGCCTGAAGCGGTGACCGTACATCCCCAAGTAGCAGAAACGGCATGGGTGGGGGCATCCCCTCGATCCTTCCAGGATGGCAAAGTTCTCCCCCAGGAACGGATATTGGTACCGGCCCATCTTAAGGAGGTGGTAGGCCGGATAGGGGAGGTCGTTCAGGTCCCGGATGAATCCTCTCGGCCTTGAACGAACCAGCCGGTCGCCCCTAAGCCAGGCAAGCCCTGGGATGTCGGGCGGGATAGCTGTGGATGCATCCAGCCGGGCCAGGTCCAAAAGGGTCTGTTCCGGCTCGCCGAGGATGGCTGCACGGGCGCGGCTCTGCCTCAGGATGGCCTCCGGCCGCTCGGTTACGTGGGCCCCCATGATATAGAGGCGCTCCTTCGGAATCTGCTCGATGGTGCGGAAGAAAAACCCGATGTCGAGGGAGGGACACTGCCACCGGTCATAGGGGGTGGAGGTCACGAAGACCTTGTCGCATCGGCAGGCCTCTTGTCCCACGGCCTCTGGAGAGAGGTGCTCGATATTATTGTCCAGAATCCGGACGGAAAGGCCCTCCTGTTCGAGCATGGCGGCCGCTATCGCCAGGTCGAGGGGCTGCCAGATCCGCTTGAACTGCGGCTGCTTCTGCCTCCGGATCCCGGTCCAGTCGGGGTTGATGAGGAGGATGCTTTCAGGGCGCGTCATGGCGCCTCCCCAAAGGAGGTGGTTTGTATGCCCCGCCGGGCCAGCTCCTCTTTGAGTGCAGGGTCGGTGAGGAGGTCCAGGTCCTTTTTCCAGTCGTAGCCCCAGTGACGGTATGTATAGAGGGTATGGGCGTCGCCGGTCCCGGGATGAAGCATGACCTCCACCGCGGCCGCGGACGTCCGGGATGGAAGCCGTTCCAGGGCACGGAGGAGGGCCTCCCGGGTCAACCTGCCGCCGGCCCGCAGGAATCCCATTGATGGGATCGTCCTGACAGAGGAGGCCAGCCGGGGAGACGCATAGAACCGGGACCAGAAGGCGAGGCCGGTCCACTGGAGGAGGCGCCGGAGCCCCGCATTCAGGGATGCCGGGCCAACCATCGCGGCCCTGACAAAGGGGATGCCATAGGTCCTGGCGATCTTGAGACAGACCCGCAAAAGCCCCGGAAAGAGATGGACAAACTGGTGGCTGTCCAGGTGGCTGATGCGGATCCCTCCATCCAGGACCGCTTCCGCCTGGGCGCGCCATTCGGCCTCCACCTCCCGGCAATCGATCCGGCCGGCCAGGATCGTCTTGAGGAGATGGTTCCTGGAAGGGAAACGACCGCCTGATGGGATGATGGAAGAGAGATCCCGGGGGCGGAGCAGGGGCCGTTCGTCGCAGAGGGTCAGATGAAGGCCCGTGTCGAGCCCGGGGGTGTCTTTGGCCAGGGAGATCGCCTCCTGAGCGGCCTCGCCAACCGCAATGATCGAGGCGCTGGTCAAAAGACCCTCCCTGAACGAGCGGATGATCCCCCTGTTGACCCCGGAGGTCAATCCAAAATCGTCGCCGTTGAAGATCACTTTCATTGAATCGTTGCTATTGAAAATTGAATATTGATGAACTGCTCCGGATCAGGCTGGGGACGATCCTTCATCAGGTAATCCCATGGGATGATTGAAACGGAAGCACCCACTATAGGTTGCACTCAAATTATTTTGCCCTAAATTATTTTGCCTTTTGCTGAAGATAAGCCGGAAGCCTGCCAACGTCACGCCCCCCGCGATTTCTTGCGGCGGTCCCTGATGAGGACGAGGATGAGGAGCGCGGCAAGAACGCCGGCCAGGGTGATCCATGCCCACCGGAACCTGCGGAACAGGTTTTGATCCCCTGCAACGGTGATGAGGGCCCTGGCAAGGGTCGTATGATGGATCCCCTTGGAATCGTATTCAAAATAGCAGAAGACCGGATACGCGGCCCCGGGCCGGGCCGAGAAATTGCGGATCTCGAAGTCTACGGTTTTTTCCGACCGCCGGCCGATCTCAAAGGCGGCCTTGGGCGCGGGTGACGAAAATTCCTTGGGAAGGACCAGGGTTGCGATGATGTTTTCAGGTTCCGGCCCCAGGTTCTTTAGGTCAAACCGGAGCCTCCCGCTCCTGTCGAGGGTCATGTCGCGGGTCAGGGCCGCCAGATCGGGGTTGACCGCCTCGCCCACATGGAAGGTCATCCCCGAGAGGGCTGAAAACGGATACTGGTTGGCGTCGTGAAAATCCACGCGCACGGTCAGGGGGTATCGACCTTTTCCCACCCCCTTGACCTCTCTTTCAAAGAAGACCCGTTCCGATTGACCGGGGTCGAGTTGGGCCACGACCGGCGAGGCGTCGGTCAGGCCCAATGCGTTCAGGTGAACCTGCAGATTGCAGGCCGGGGCCGTGCCCCTGTTGGCAAAGACAACGGTCGCCCTGATCCGATCGGCGGCAACCTTTACGGTGGTTTCCGTCTCTATCCTGAGGATGTCTGCCCCGGCTGCCGGGGCGCTGCTCAAAAAGATATAACAGAAGAGGAGCAACAAGAGGCCGGGCGGCTGAAGGGATCGGGGTGTCATCGGGTGAGGCCTCCTTAAAAATGAACGTGTGAACAGGATAGATCACTATAGCAGAGGGATCGGCGTTTTTGAAATCAAATCTTAAACGTAAGCGTTCACAGGTTCCGGGTTCAAGATTCCGGGTTGAGGGCAAAAGGAAACGAGAAACAACCCTGGACCTTTGAACCCGTGAACGGTTACTCTTAAACATCGGTTTCCGGGGTTGAAAATGGGAAGGGTATCGTATAGACTCCCCCATCGGTCTTCCCCCGCGGGGGAAGGACATTTCAGGTTCAGCAGAAAGAGATCGTCAAGGGGATGAACAGAGAGAGAAGGGAATCAATATTTTCGGAAGGAGGATTCAGAAGGCTTGAAGAGCGGTTGGGGTACGCCTTCCATAACCCGGAGTTGCTCGTCCGGGCATTCTGCCACGCCTCCTATGTGAATGAACAGGTGGAGGATGGCCTGGAGGACAACGAGCGGCTCGAGTTTTTGGGAGACGCCGTGCTGGATCTGGTCATCGGCCATCTCCTGATGCGTCGTTTCGAAGATGCGAGAGAGGGAGACCTGTCCAAGTTCAGGGCCATGCTGGTGGACGAAGCCGGCCTTTACGAGGTGGCGCAGGGGCTCGGACTGGGGGATTATCTCCTTTTGGGCAAGGGCGAAGAACAGACCCTCGGCAGGGAGAAGCCTTCCATTCTTGCGGATACGACCGAGGCCCTGATTGGGGCCGTCTATCTGGACGGGGGGTTCGATCGGGCGAGGGAGCTGATCGAGGGGCTGTTTTCATCCCTCCTGGAGCGGGTGGCGGGGAAGGAACGGGTCCATGATTTCAAGAGCCTGCTTCAGGAATATACCCAGCAGACCTGGAAGGCCCTCCCCAGATACCGGCTCATCCGAGAGACGGGGCCGGCCCATGAGAGGTCGTTTCAGGTGTCCCTGAGCCTTATGGGAAAGCCCCTGGCAGAGGGGGAGGGAAGGAGCAAGAAGGAGGCGGAACAGAATGCGGCCCGCGAGGCCTTCTTTCTCCTCAAGGAACAAGGGATTTAAGGATGAGCATACAACATCGAACATTGAACGTCGAACATTGAACATCCAATGAAAGGCACCCGGCAAGGAGCAAGCAGCAGCGTCTCCGGATTTCAATCATCTTTGAATCGCTTTGGGCATCCCGCCTTGCGGGACTCACCTTAGACAGTTTAGGCACGGCTCTAATGAAACCGCTGATCATACCGATCTTTATCCCCCATACCGGGTGTCCGCATCGATGCATCTTCTGCGATCAGGAGGGGATTACGGCCCAGTCGTCCGGCCGGGAGATCGACGGCGATCACGTGAGGGGGGTGCTGGACCGGGCCGTTCATTCCAGGACCTTCGATGCAGGCCGGAATCCGGAGGCGGCCTTTTACGGAGGGACCTTTACGGGGCTTCCTGCCGAGCGGATGAAACGACTTCTGGAGGCGGTGGGTCCCTATATCCAGGCGGGTCTGATCCGTTCCATCAGGGTCTCGACGCGGCCCGATTTCATCGACGCGGATCGCCTGAGCATCCTCAAGGCCTGCCATGTGAGGACAGTCGAATTAGGCGTTCAGTCCATGGATGACCGGGTCCTGGCCATGGCCCGGCGGGGGCACTCGGCCGCAGATGTGACAGGGGCGGTTCGGCTGTTAAGACGGGACGGGTTCAAGGTTGGGGTCCAGTTGATGCCCGGTCTCCCGGGAGACTCCGAAGGGACCTTTCGGGCGACCGTGGAAGCGGTCGTCTCCCTCAGACCCGACATGGTCCGTCTCTATCCTGCAATAGTGATCGCGGGAACAGGGCTTGCGCGGATGTACGAGGCCGGGACCTACCGACCGTTGACGCTGGATGAGGCCGTTCACCAATGCGTCGACGGGACGATCCGGTTGGAGGGGAACGGCATCCCGGTGATCCGGATCGGTCTCATGAGTTCACCGTCGCTCCTTGAGCCGGGACGGATGGTGGCAGGTCCGTGGCACCCCGCCTTTGGATTCCTCGTCCGTTCGGCCATGCATCACCGGGCCATTGAACCGGACCTGCCAACCCCGGGAACGGCCGGTGAAATCAGGATATTCGCCCCGGCGGCGGAGATTCCGCTCGTGAGAGGCCATGGCAATATGGGGATCCGAATGATGGAAGAGAAGACCGGCGCAAGGGTCATCGGGATCGCCGCGGATGAGACGGTTCCCAAAGGAAAGGTCAGGATTGAAGTGACATGACGTTTTTATCCGGCTATATCGCTATTATCGGCCCCCCGAACGTGGGCAAATCCACGCTCCTGAACCGGATCCTGGGCAGTAAGGTGGCGATTGTATCGCCCAAGCCCCAGACGACGCGGAACCGGATCGTCGGAATCCATCACGAGGAGGGGGTCCAGATGGTGTTCATCGACACGCCGGGTATCCACAGGACCCGGACCCCGCTCCACCAATCCATGGTGGCGTCCGCGGTTGCGGCCTTTCAGGAGGTGGACATCCTCCTGGTCATGATCCAGCTGGGCGAGAGGGATGACGCCGCCATCTCGCCCATCCTGAACCATCTGAAGGGGATGAAAAAACCGTGCTTCCTTATCATCAACAAGATCGACAAGGGGCCGAAAGAAACGCTCCTCCCCCTGATGGCAGATTACGGGGAAAAACATCCCTTTGACGCGATCCTTCCCATTTCCGCCTTGAAGGGCGACAATGTGGATCTACTCCTGAATGAACTGAGGTCCCGGTTGAGACCCGGGCCTCAGTTTTTCCCGGAGGATATGGAGACAGACCAGTCGGAGAATTTTCTGATATCAGAGATTATCCGGGAAAAGATCTATCTCCAGTTGCGACAGGAATTGCCCTATGCATCCGCGGTCACCGTGGATCGGATCGATGACCTGCCGGGGAAGGATCTCTTGATGATTTCGGCCCGGGTCCACGTGGAGAACGAGTCTCAGAAGGCGATTTTCATCGGCCGGAAGGGAAAGATGATCCGGGCCGTTGGGCGATCGGCCCGGTTGGATCTGGAAAAGATCTTCGGCGTGCGGGTTTACCTGGATCTGACCGTCAGGGTGGAAAAAAACTGGACCCGGGACACCCGGGCGCTGAGGCGGCTGGGGTATTGAATATAGGCGCAAGGCGCAAGGCGCAAGGTACAAGGCACGAGGCTCAAGGCGTGAGGCAGGGCCCAAAAAAAATCAGCCCCGCAAGGCAGGGCTGATTTTTCTTAGGAGGAAAGAGTCGTTTAGTAAACTATTTGTCTTATGAATACTGCAAGAGGCTTGCCAAAACCGGCCGCTTCGGGGGCTTTATTTGTAACAAGCTGTTATTAATACGTATTTTATTTCGCGGGCCGTGTTGAACCTTCGAGTATTCCTCAAAAGAAGTCCAATTTGTTGCACCCATCCATGCCCCAAAAATGAAGTTTGCATATAACTCGTTTAATTTACATCCTAAATACCGGTACAAAATTTTCTACCCCTAAACCTTGATATTGTACTCTCAGGTTTCGCGCCCCTTCGCGTTCCGGGCTGGGAGGTATCGGGTCCGGGGGATCTCCCTGTAAAGGGCTGCAACCCTATAATGGTGCCAAATGGCGGGATGGGGTGCCGGTTGTTCGGGTGAGGAAGGCCCCAAAAAAAACCGACCCCGCAAGGCGAGGTCGGTTTTACTTAGGAGGAAAGAGTAATTGAGTCTTACTATTTGCTTTCTTTATCCTGCAAGAGGCTTGCCAAAACAATCGGCCTCTGGCAGTTTATTTATAACCTTAAGTTTTTAATGGATATTTTGTTTGATCCAGGGGATGGGCGATCCTTCGGGGTATTTCTCGAAGCGTCCAATTTGTTGTACCAATCCATGCCCCAAAAATGAAGTTTGTATATAACTTGTTTAATTTAAAGTATAAATTCGGGTACAAAATTTTCTACCGCTAAACGGTGATATTGTACTTTTTCATCTTGTGCTGGATGAGGCTCTTGGTAATCCCCAGGCTCCTGGCCGCATGGGCCTGGACATTGTCGCACCGGACCAGGGCCCTCCTGACCAGGCGTTCCTCTATTTCCTCCAGGGCATTCTGGAGGGGGATGTCGGGCGGGATGAATCTCTCCACGTCGAATTGCGTTTCCGCCCCGGTCAGCTCCACCGGGAGATCCTCCACCGTGATCTGCGCGCCCGAATGGAGGACCACGGCCCTCTCAATGACGTTTTCCAGCTCCCTCACATTCCCGGGCCAGGGGTATGCATAGAGGGCCTTCCACGCCTCAGGGCTCAACCGGATGGCCTCATCCCCCTCTTTGCCATGAAATTTCTGGATGAAATGCCTGACCAGGAGCGGAATATCGTCCGGCCGTTCCTGCAGGGAGGGGACGTCGATATGGATGACATTGAGGCGGTAATAGAGGTCTTCCCGAAAGACCCCGTTTTGGACATCCTCCTTGATGTTTCGATTGGAGGCGGACAGGACCCGCACATCCACGTGGATCGTCCGTGTGCCCCCGACCCGCTCAAACGCCATCTCCTGGAGCACCCGCAAGAGCTTGACCTGGAGAGAAGGCGGCATATCGCCCACCTCATCTAAGAACAGGGTCCCCTCATCGGCCATTTCAAAGCGCCCCTTTTTCATGGCCACGGCCCCTGTAAAGGCCCCTTTCTCATGCCCGAAGAGCTCGCTTTCCAGGAGGGTTTCCGTCAAGGCGCCGCAATTGATGGAAATAAACGGCCTGTCTTTTCTCTGACCCTGGTAGTGGATGGCCTTGGCGATGAGTTCCTTTCCGGTCCCGGAAGGCCCGGTGATGAGCACGGATGCCTTGGACCTGGAGACCTTTTCGATGAGGTCGTATACCTCGATCATCGGCTTGCTC
>Ga0209164_1004626_pt1 | contig 12195 bp, 7 predicted proteins | sample MTBNYHSulfiMetaG_FD_187458 | JGI IMG/M metagenome (GOLD analysis project Ga0209164, IMG submission 187458) | Enrichment culture microbial communities from rom New York Harbor, USA that are MTBE-degrading - MTBE-NYH (New York Harbor Sulfidogenic)... | ecosystem: Environmental > Aquatic > Marine >...
ATTCATGCACTTTCATCGTTCTCAACTCCGGTTCATGACTTGGGATAGTATCAGGATTTCCTTTATTGCGATTTAATCAGCTTTTGTCAAGGTATTAGGTTCAAGGTTCAAGGTTCAAAGTTCAAAGGTTCAAGGTTCAAAGGTTCGGAGGTTCAGAACCAAGAATTCAGTGTTCAGGGTTCAGGGTTCAGGAAAAATGATCCGGCATGTGCTGAATCGCTGCTTTCGTCCCTTTCTATTCGTTTAATTCAAATACTTTTCCTACTTACTGCCTACTGCCTACAGCTTACTTGTTACTGTCTGCTTCCCTTGCTCTGTGATCCTGAACGCTGAACCCTGAACCCTCATCTTCTTGACCGATATGCAAGAAGAGATGGGTAAACATGTGGCACAAAAAAAGGCGCCTCCCCGATCAGGGAAGCGCCTTTTGCCTAACAGGCTTTAAGATTTACTGTCTTACGACATTGACTGCGGCCAGGCCCTTGGGGCCTTTTTCAACGTCAAAGGTGACCTGCTCACCCTCGGCAAGCGACTTGAATCCGCCGCCGGTGATGGCGGAATGATGAACAAATACATCCGTTCCGTCGTCCCTCTGGATGAACCCAAAGCCTTTGCGGTCGTTAAACCACTTAACAATTCCTTGTGCCATCTGATTGACCTCCTTTCCACAAATTCTATAGTGGTTACAAACCTGAGGTCGTCGCTTTGGCAAAAGGAACAATCTCTGGGATGAACCGGCCCGATAACAAGCACCGGGTACTCTATATTTGGATCCATGATATACCCATTCAAGGCCATGTCAAGGAATAAAATCACGGAGCAGCGTGATCTTATAGGTTGAGGTACTTCCGGAGATACCGTGCCGTGTAGGAAGTGCCGGAATGGGCCAGGAGCTCCGGAGGCGAGCCTTCGGCGATCAGCCGGCCGCCTTGTTCTCCCCCTTCAGGCCCCAGGTCGATGATGTAATCCGCCTCTTTAATCACATCCATGTTGTGTTCAATGACGGTGACGGTGTTGCCCCGGTCCACGAGCGACTGGAGCACGGCCACCAGGTTTTTCACGTCCGCCGAATGCAGCCCTGTTGTGGGTTCGTCGAGGATGAAAAGCGTCTTGCCCCGGGAGGGCTTGGAAAGCTCCTCCGCCAGCTTGATGCGCTGGGCCTCACCGCCTGAAAGGGTGGGACTCGGCTGGCCGATCTTAAGATACCCCAACCCTATATCGCAGACCACCTTCAAGGCCCGGCGGATCATGGGCACGGGTGCGAAAAAAGCCTCGGCCTCTTCAAAAGTGAAGTCCAGGATATGGGCTATGTTTTTTCCTTTGTACAGGATATCCAGGGTTTCCTGGTTGAACCGCCTGCCGTTGCAGACCTCGCAATGAACGTAAACATCGGGCAGAAAACTCATCTCCACCTTCACGGATCCGTGCCCCTTGCAGGCTTCGCATCTCCCGCCCGCCGTGTTGAAGGAGAACCGACCCGGCCGATAGCCTCTGGCCCTTGCTTCAGGGACCATGGCGAGCAAGTTTCGGATGTGGGGGAGAAAACCCACATAGGAGGCAGGCACGGAACGGGGGGTGTACCCTATGGGGCTGTGATCGACTTCCAGAATGCGATCCAGGGCTTCCCAGCCCTCGATGTTTTTCCAGGCGCCTCCATCTTTTTTTACACCCGAAAGCATCCTGGAAGTCCCCGTGAAGAGCGTCTCTTTGAGAAGGGTGGACTTTCCGGAACCGGATACGCCGGTGACACAGATCAGCAAACCCAAAGGGAAATCCACATCAATATGCTTCAGATTGTGTTCCCATGCGCCCATGACCCGGATGACCGGCCTGCTCCTGTAAGGCCTCAGACGGGAGGTGATTTCATGGGGACGGCCGTTCAAGGAGGCGCCTGTGACCGAGGCGGGAATTTTTTGCAGGTCCTTGAGCTTTCCTGAAGCAACCACCCTCCCTCCTCCGCGGCCGGCCCCGGGCCCGAGGTCGATGATGTGATCCGCTTCGCGAATGGTTTCCTCGTCGTGTTCGACCATGAGGATCGAGTTGCCGCGATCTCGCAGTTCCTTGAGGGCGTCCAGAAGAATGCGGTTGTCGCGGGGGTGAAGACCGATGGTGGGTTCATCGAGAATATAACAGATGCCGGTGAGGTTTGACCCGAGCTGTGCGGCAAGGCGGATGCGCTGGGCTTCTCCTCCGGAAAGGGTGTCCCCGCTTCGACTCAGGGAGAGATACGACAGGCCGAGACGATTGAGAAAGGCGAGGCGTACCAGGATTTCCGCCATGACAGGGTCGGCGACCGGGGCCTCGTGAGAAGAAAAAGAAAAAGATTTAAGAATTTCGAGCAGGGCCCCTGCGGGCTGCCGGACCAGGTCCCAGATGGACCGGCCGTTCACCTTCACGCTCAGGGCTTCAGGCCTGAGGCGGCTGCCCCCGCATTTTGGACAGGCCATCGCTCTCCCCTTGTCTCCGTCTCCCAATCGACCCAGGCCGTCGCATCTGGGACAGGCCCCCTGTTTGCTGTTAAAGGAAAAAAGACGGGGATCCAAAGCCTGAAGACCGATGCCGCAGATGGGACAGAGCCCCCGGAGGCTGAAGATCTCTTCAGGACCTGAGCCGGGAAGAAGAATCATGCTGCCCTTGCCTTCCTCCAAGGCTGTGCGGACCATGTGAGCCAGGTTGCGGCCGGGAAGCCTCCCAACGACCAGATCAATGGTGTGCTCGTGGTACCGGCTGAGCGCCATGCCCTCGTGAAGGCTTGACAGGCGGCCGTCGATCCGGGCCTCCCCGTATCCTCGTTTCAGGGCCTGGGCGAGCAGATCCTTGTGAAAGCCCTTGCGGCCCGCGATCTTGGGCGCCAAAAGAAGTGCTTTTTTCCGGCCGAAGCGGGCGCCGACCTGGCTGACGATCTGCTCCAGGTTCTGCGTTTTCAGAGGTCTGTCGCACCCCGGGCAGTGCTGGACGCCCAGCTTGCTGAAGAGGAGCCTGAGGAAGTGATAGATCTCCGTGAGGGTGGCCACGGTCGAGCGAAGGCTGCTGTGGCTGATGCGCTGCTGGATGGCCACCGTGGGGGAAAGGCCGTCCACAGAGTCCACATCGGGCCGCTCAAGGATCCTCACATACTGCCGCACGTAAGGGGCGAGGCTTTCCAGATATCTTCGCTGGCCTTCGGCAAAGAGCACATCAAAGACCAGAGTCGACTTGCCCGAGCCTGAGACGCCTGTGACCACGACAAGCTCTTTTCTCGGGATGGTCAGGGTCAGATCCCTGAGGTTGTGCTCCCTTGCGCCTTTCACGTGGATATGCGGCTCTTCAGGGGACGGCGGAAGCGGTTCAGGAGCCGATCGGAGAGGCCGCAGTCGGTTGGAACGGTCCAGGTAGTCTTTCAGAAAGATCCCGGTGTGGGACCCGGCGTGTTTCTTCACTTTCTCCGGAGGGCCTGCAACCACAATACGGCCGCCGGCGTCACCGCCTTCGGGACCCAGATCAATGATCCAATCCGCCGTCTTGATCACGTCCATGTTGTGCTCAATGACCAGGACCGTGCTGCCCTGATCCACCAGCCTCTGAAGGGCGGAAAGCAGGCGCCGGATGTCCTCGAAATGAAGACCCGTGGTGGGTTCGTCAAAGATGAAAAGGCGTTGCGTGTTCGGAGCGTTTCTAAGATGCTGGGAGAGCTTCAGCCGTTGCGCCTCTCCGCCCGAAAGGGTGTGGATGGGCTGCCCGAGCCGCATGTAACCGAGCCCCACCTCGACCAGGGGCTGAAGAGCCGAGCACAGGGCCGGCTGGTCTTGAAAAAAAACCATGGCCTGGTCGATGGTCATGCAGAGGATGTCATGGATGTTCTTGCCGCGATAAAGAACCTCCAGGATTTCCTGCTTGAAGCGCTTGCCGCCGCAGTCCGGACAGGTGATGAACACATCGGAGAGAAACTGCATCTCTACCTTCTCGAAACCCGTACCCTGACAGGTCTCGCACCTTCCGGCTGCTACGTTGAAGGAAAAATGTTTTTTCCCCAAACCCTTTGCGCGGGCCTGATCCGTCTGCATGAAAAGGGTGCGCACAGGGTCCATGGCTTTCACATAGGTCAGAGGGTTGGCCCGGGGAGTTCGGCCGATGGGACGCTGGTCCACCAGAACCACATCGTCCACCAACTCCGGACCTCGCAGGCCTGCGTGCCGGCCCGGCGTGCCCTGGGGCGATCCCTTGGCCCGTTTGATGCCCTTGTAGATGATTTCCTCCGCCAGGGTGGACTTGCCGGAGCCCGAGACGCCGGTGAGGCAGACGAAACATCCCAGGGGAATGGCGGCGTCGATCTTCTTGAGGTTGTGCTCCGATGCCCCTTGGATCAGGAGCCACCTGTCCTTATGCGGTTTCCTTCTTTTCACGGGCAGGGGAATGGCCAGCTCGCCTTTGAGGTACCGGCCTGTCAGGGAACCTTGAACTTCGGCGGTCGGTCCGAAATACATGACCTTGCCCCCTTCCTCGCCTGCGCCCGGACCCAGGTCGAGCATATAATCGCTCCGGCTGATGATTTCAGGGTCGTGCTCCACGATGACCACCGTGTTCTGAAGGTCCCGCAGGTTCCGGAGGATTTCGATGAGACGGTGATTGTCCCGCGGGTGAAGGCCGATGCTCGGTTCGTCGAGCACATAAAGGGTGTTCACCAGGGACGAACCCAGCGCAGCGGTCAGGGCCACTCTCTCCACTTCACCGCCGGATAGGGTGCGGGATTGACGGTCCAGCGTGAGATACCCGAGCCCCACTTGTCTCAGATAGCGGAGGCGGCTTTTCACTTGTTCCAGAATCAGAGCGGCCGCTTTGTCGGCTTGCGAAAGGGGCAGGGCCTCAAAGAAGCGGGCCGCCTCGTCCACGCTCTGACGGTAGACCTCCCCGATCGGAAGCCCGCCGATCCGGTAAAGCAGGGCCTCCTCCTTGAACCGGGCGCCTTTGCAATCCGGACAGGTCAGGGTTGTGCGGTACCGGGAGAGGTAGACCCGCACGTGCATCTTGTAGGCTTTGCTCTGAAGCCAGTTGAAAAAGCCGCGGATGCCGTAATAGTCCTTGGTCCCTTCGATAATGGCCTGTTGATGCTCTTGAGGCAGGGCTTGAAAGGCGATGTCGGTCGGGATCTTTCGGCGACGGCAAAAGTCTCTTAGTTCCTGGTATTCGACGCGGTTTTCCTTGCGGCCGCCCCAGGGTTTCACGGCGCCTTGATCCAGGGAGAGGGCGGGGTCCGGAATAATAAGTTCGAGATCCATGCCCAATATCCGGCCGAACCCGCGGCACGTGGCGCATGCGCCCACAGGGCTGTTGAAGGAGAAAAGATTGGGGATAGGGGGGCGGTAGGTGATGGCACACTTTGCACACTCGAGGCGATTGCTGAAGGACAGGCGGCGATCCCCCGGCTCCCCCCCTTCGGACCGGATCCACAGATCCAGGCGCCCCCCGCCGAACCGGAAGGCCTGCTCAAGGGAATCCATGATTCGCTTTCGGGTCGACCTCCGGTACACAAGACGGTCCGCCAACACGTGCCATGGACGACCTCCCTGAATACGGGGCAAATCCTCGAGAGAAAGAATTTGACCGTCCTGAAAAATTCGGGTGTATCCCATAAGGCCCAGCTCTTTTTGGGTCTCCTCCAGGGACCCGGATGCCGGGCCGGGAAAGGTCATGAAAAGTTCCGTTCCTTCCTGGAGATGGGAAAGGGCAGTCCAAACATGCTCCGGCGTTTCCGGCGTCACGGGCTCACCGCAACCCCTGCAATGGAGCCGGCCGGTTCTGGCATAAAGAAGCTTGACGTAGTCGGTCAGCTCGGTCATGGTTCCCACGGTGGAGCGGGATGTGCGCACCGGGTCTTTACGGTCAATGGCAATGGCCGGGGGGATGTTTTCGATGCGATCCACGATGGGCCGGTCCATGCGCTCCATGAACTGGCGGGCATAGGGGGAAAAAGTCTCGACGTATCGCCGCTGGCCTTCGGCGTAAAGCGTATCAAAGGCCAAAGAGGATTTCCCTGAACCGCTGAGACCCGTGACCACGGTCATCCTGTTCAGGGGAATATCCAGATCGAGGTTTTTCAGATTGTTCTGGCGGGCGCCCCGGATCCGGATGACCGAGGTGTTTGTTTTTTTTCGTTTCATGTTTCCCTTAATGAAATCTGCTAACGCAGATTTCATAAAACGCCCCTTCGGGGCTTCTGTTTTTTAAAATCCTAAACACCTGCTGTTGTGTACCAGAAATAAGTTTTCATAATTCCAAAAGCCCCCCCTCCCCTTGCCCCTCCCGCCAGGGGAGGGGAAGTATTGGGAATGCAAAGATTTTCCTCCCTCTTGACGCGCAGCGCGGGACGCCGCGCAGGGGCTCTGTCCCCGCGGGCAGGCGCTCCCGCAGCGCCAGCGCTTGCGCGGCGTCCCGCGCCGCGTGTGGGGGAGGTTAGGAAGGGGTGGTAAGCTGGTTTTAGATAAGGAAATTATGGGACACAACACCAGTGTCATGTTTCATAAATAGTGTGTCGTTTTTTTGGTAATTCAATGCAGGACGGCACAGAAAAATGCGCCTCACATCCTCCCCCGTCTGAGGATGGAGACGAGGAGCCAGAAACCCATGATGGCGGCCACCACGTACCCTGCAAGGCCGACAATGGGAATGTCGTGCCACTTGGGGGGGATGCCCGAGTGGATAATGAGGGATGAACCGATGACCAGGGAGGCGAGGACAACGGCAAAGGAGAGGCGGTTGCTGAATCGTTCCAGGGTCCTGAGCAAGGGTTCGAGACCCAGGTGTTCGAATTCGAGCTTGAGTTTTCCTGTTTTCGCCAGTCTGAAGAGAACCTGAAGGTCTTTGGGAAGGGCTCGAAGCAGGTGCACCAGTTCAGAGCCTGAACCGAGCATGTCTTCGAGAATTCGACGGGGATAGAACCGCTCCTTGTGCAGTTGTTCCACAAAGGGCGTCGCTTCCTTGATGATGTCGAACTCAGGGTCCAACTCCCGTCCGAGTCCTTCAATCGAGGAGAGGGCTTTGACAAAGAGAAGGAAGTCCGGGTGCACCCTCAGACGGTGCCTGACGGCGATCTCGAAGAAGTGGTTGAGCAACTTGCCCAGGTCCAGTTCTTTGAGGGGCCGGTAAAAATGGCGGTCGATGAATTCGGACGTGTCTTTTTCAAGGCCGCGCCGGTCGGGTTCTTCATCCCAGGAAGTCATCCTGAGAAGGGCGTCGGCCAGAACCTGGGGGTCTCGCTTCGCAATGCCCATGACAAGGTCCACGATGTTTTCCCGGCCTTCCCGGTCCAGGCGGCCCATGTTGCCCATATCGAGAAAACAGATCACGTTGTCGGGAAGGATGACCAGATTGCCGGGATGGGGGTCGCCGTGGAAGAAACCGTGCACAAAGATCTGCTTCATCAGCAACTCGGCGCCGCGGTGGGCGATCAGGCGAAGGTCGTAACCTCGGGCTTTCATCTCTTGCAAAGAAGAAGATCTGATGCCTTCCACGTAATCCATGGTCAAGACCCGCTCCGTTGTGGCTTCCCGGTAGACCTTGGCCACATAGACCGTGGGCTCCTCAAGGAACTGGGAAGCGAATCGCTCCATATTGGCCGCCTCAAAGGTGAAGTCCAGTTCCTTGCCCATGACCCGGCCGAATTCTTCTACCAGCTTGGTGGGGCGGTGAATCTCCCATCCTCCCACGTGTTTTTCCATGAGCGTAGCCAGATGAAAGAGAATCTCCAGATCCACTTCCACGGTTCGCCGTATCCCCGGCCGCTGGATCTTGACGGCCACATCCTCACCGTCCGGGAGGCGGCCCCTGTGAACCTGGCCGATGGATGCAGCGGCCACCGGCTCCGGGTCGATAGACTCGAAAAATTCTTTGTAGTCCTCTTTCAGTTCCGATCGAAGGATCTTCTCCGAATCCTCGAAAGAAAAGGCCGGGACCTCATCGCGAAGTTTGACCAGCTCGTCAATGAACTCCAGAGGCAACAGGTCGGCTCGCGTGCTCAGCAATTGGCCGAGCTTGATGAAGGTGGGGCCCAGTTCCTGCAGGGCCATGCGGAGTCGTTGAGGGGTGGATAGGACCTTCACCTTGTCATCTTGTTTGCCGAAGACCCTGCGGCCGAAATCCAGGTACTGCTCGATCTTTGCCTTGTGAATGAGGTCGTCGAAGCCGTACTTGAACAAGACGCCGAGGATTTCTGCATAGCGCTCCACATGGCGGTATGTTTTGCCGATCAGCCCGATCTTTCGAATAATCATGGGCAATCCCTTCTTAAGGCTTAGGTAAAATCAAGCATTTGGAATCCCTGAAGAAAAACCTGAGTCTCGCATTTTGTTCCGGCCCATTAGTCCGGCATTCCAGTATTCCAATATTCCATTTGTGCTGTCATTACCCGGAGGGGGGCAGGGCCTGTTCAAAGTCCGCGATCAAATCTTCGGCGGCCTCGATGCCCACGGACATTCTGATCAGGCTGTCGGAGATTCCGAGGCGCCGGCGTTCCTCCGGGGGCATTCCGGAATGGGATGTTATGGCAGGCCGGGTAAGCAAGGTCTCGATGCCGCCCAGGCTCGGTGCGATCACGGGAAGGGTTGTCTTTTCCATGAAGCGTTCTGCAGCCTCCACGCCTCCTTTCACTTCGAAGCTGAGGATGCCGCTGAATCCGTCAAAGAGGTCCCTGGCTCTTTGGTGGGCCGGGTGATTTTTCAAGCCCGGGTAATTGACGCTTTCCACGGCCCGGTGGCCGGCAAGAAAGCGGGCGATCCTGAGGGCGCTTTCATTGTGATGTTTCATCCTCACCGCAAGAGTTTTCATCCCCCGGTGCAGAAGAAAACAGGCATGGGGGTCGAGGGCGCCCCCGAGATGGTTGAGCTTGCGGGTGATTTTCTGCAAAAGGGGAGCGCGGCCGATAATCGCACCGGCCACGATGTCGGAGTGACCGTTCAGATACTTGGTGCAACTGTGAAGGGAAAGGTCAAAGCCGATTTCCGGAGGGCGAAAATTGAACGGGCTGGCAAAGGTGTTGTCTACCATGGAAACCAGATTGTTTTCTGCGGCAAAGGATACGACCCTCTTCAGATCAATCACCTGGAGTAGGGGATTGGTCATGGTTTCCACGTAGATTGCCCGGGTGTTCGGACGAAGCTTGGCCTTCCATGAAGCCGGGTCGTCCCCTACGATGAAATCATAGGCCATCCCCATGCTCGGCAAATCCACGGTGATAAAGTCGTGGGTCCCTCCGTAAAGGCAGTCCTGGGCCAGGAGATGATCGCCCGATGAGAGGACGGCCAGCAACGCCGTAGAAATGGCGGCCATGCCGCTTGCCGTTACCAGGCCGGCTTCGCCGTTTTCCAGGGCTGCCAGTTTTTCGTGGAGGGCCGTGTGATTGGGTGTGTTGTTCAGGCGGATGTATTTGAGATCGTCATAGCTTTTCTCACCCTTGTATTCGAACATGGCCGACTGAAAGATGGGCATGCTCACGGCGCCGCAGATAAGCGGATCAGGCTCGCCGGCGTGGATGAGCTTGGTTTCGATGTGGCGATATTTTTTTCTCATGGCCCCTATCTCCTTCATCTTTCTGATCTGAGTCTGCAACAGCGCATGCCGTATCGTGAGAATCGAATGTCAAAACCCCAAGGTCATATTTGGATTTTGAAATTTGTCATTGCCTTTTCCGGCTTCTAAGGGCGAAGGATCGGCCGTCCATAGCGCGGCTCACGGCCAAGATCCCGTCGAGGTGATCGTATTCATGCTGCAGGAGTTCGGACAGGTCGCCGGAGAGCCTCATGGTCCTGTCGTGCCACTCAAGATCTTTGAAACGAACGGTGCACGCCTTGTGCCTTTGAACCCTGACCAAAAGGTCCGGGAAACACATGCAATCATCCCAAACCTCGATCATCTCCCGGCTCAGGTCCTCCAGGCGAGGATTGATGAAGACCACGGGCTCGTGAATGAACAGATAGATCAGTCGCTTCATGCAGCCGATCTGGGGTGCGGCAATGGCCCTGCCTGCGCCGTATCGCTTTCTGAAATCCAGGAGCGTGTCGTGAAGATCTTCCGCTGCAGCCCGAACAGGGTCAAGATCGTCCTCCGCGATGGGCTCGGATCTGTCGTAGAGCTTCGGGTTGCCCAGCAATAGAATTTCTTTTACAGCCATTCGCAGAACCTCAAAAATAAGAATAGAACTCCGCATTAAAGCCTCGAAGGGGCACCCTATGAAATCTGCGTGAGCAGGTTTCATTTCTTGGGCTTTATACAGACAATCTGGGCGATGGATCTCTTGGGGTCGCCCTGAATCCCTTCAAAGACGTGAATCACCTGCCATTCCTTGAACCATTCCAGAAGCTCTCCCGGCTTTAGAAGATGGTCGGGATTTTTCGGTTTTCCGAATCGGGGCTGATCCACCGTGAAGGTTTCGTAAAGCAAAAGGCCGCCCTCGACAACAGCGTTCCGGATAAAGGGAATCAGGGGTCTGTGGAGGTAGCGGAAGACCAGAATGGCGCCGTAGGTGTCCGAAGCCAAAGGGTTGCTCCCCTCCTCCTCCAGATCCACCTGCCGGATTCGAACGATCACCCCATTCTTTTTTGCGAGCACGGCGGCTTGGGCCAGCGCCCTTTCAGAGACGTCCGCCAGCTCGACCTCCAGGCCCATGGTTGCGAGGAAGACGCCGTTGTGTCCGTTGCCGCAAGCCAGGTCGAGAACAGGCCCTTTCATGTTGACCGGGCTGAAAAGATTCAAATGCTTCAGGAGCAGTTCATCCGGGCCCTCTTTGTCGTGGCGGTCCGATTCACTCATCACGATCTCTTGGAAAGACCCTTGCATACGGCCCGGATGATTTTCAGGGCTTCCTCCACCTGGGGCCTGGAGACATCCAGGTGGGTTACGGCCCTGCATCGGGTGTGGCCCAGAATGGAAACCCGGAGGCCCTGTTCCAAGAGCAATGCATTGAAATCTTCGGCTGTGAGACGAAGACCGGAGACGTCAAAAAAGATGAGATTGGTCTCAACGGGCTCCACATCGATCCCGCTGATCTCCGCCAGGCCCTGTGCCAGGATCCGGGCGTTTTCATGATCCTCGGCCAGGCGCTCCACATGATGCTGCAGGGCATAAAGCGCTCCTGCGGCAATGATGCCGGCCTGCCTCATGGCGCCGCCGAACTGGTGTTTCCATCGCCATGCCTCTTGGATGAATTCCCTGGATCCTGCCAGGGCGGCACCCACGGGCGCTCCCAGGCCTTTGCTGAAATCAATCCAGACCGAGTCAAAGGCAATGCAATAGGCCTTGGCCGATAATCCCGTGGCGACCGTGGCATTGAGGAGTCGCGCTCCGTCCATATGGCAGGCCAACCCGTGGCGGTGAGCGGCGATGCAAACACTCTGAACGGTTTCTATGGGCCAGACGGTGCCGCCGCCAAGATTGGAGGTCTGCTCAATGAGCACCACCCTGGAGCGAGGAACGTGGTTGTTCTCCGGGCGCAGGGCCGCCTCCATCTGGGCGGGGGAAAAAATCCCGCGCTTTCCCTGAATCGGATACATGCAGGCGCCGCTCAGGGCGGCAGGTCCCCCTGTTTCGTAGTGCCGGGTATGGGCTGTTTCGTCCATCAGGATCTCGTCTCCGGGCCGGCAATGGACCCGAAAGGCGATCTGGTTGCACATGGTTCCGGAAGGAAGAAAGAGGGCGTCTTCTTTTCCGAGGAGTTCGCAAACCTTTTCAAGGAGCGCATTCACCGTGGGATCCTCTTTCTGCTGTTCGTCTCCCACCGCCGCTTCGCTCATGAACTTTCGCATCTCGGGTGTGGGCCTGGTGATGGTGTCACTGAAGAGGTCGATGCGAATGGAATTCATGGTATTCCCCTTTCGAAGACGATGGGAGTAATGGAGTGTTGCAACAAGGGAATGATGGAATAATGGAATAATGGAATGATGAATGGGTGAAAAGGCTTTCCGGTTCCTGCTCCATTGTTCCAGCATTCCATTATTCCAATATTCCTCCGGTCCATGGGTTTCGCTATCGCTCGACCCATCCTGCCAATCTGCGTAACCTGCGGATACTCCTTGTTTTGGTTGCGGTTGCGCTGTGCTTTACTCTCTATCCTTTTCGTTCTTTCGTCTTCTGCCTTGCACCGTGTACCGTGTGCCGTGCACTTTTTTCTTTATCCTATCTTCTTCCCCGTCATGCTCTCGATCTCGACCTTGATGATCAAAGCCTTCT
>Ga0209164_1004627_pt1 | contig 12194 bp, 11 predicted proteins | sample MTBNYHSulfiMetaG_FD_187458 | JGI IMG/M metagenome (GOLD analysis project Ga0209164, IMG submission 187458) | Enrichment culture microbial communities from rom New York Harbor, USA that are MTBE-degrading - MTBE-NYH (New York Harbor Sulfidogenic)... | ecosystem: Environmental > Aquatic > Marine >...
CTACACTTGTGAAGAGACACGTTGGAACAGAATATTTAGATCTTGGAGGGAACGTGATAATACTTGAAGATGGCTCTATTGCTGAGATAGAATTAATCCTATCTAAAATTCTAAATAATGGGAACTACAGGAGGATGAAGGAAATATCATCCGAAAAAGGGTTATCTTTTTTTTCGTATGAAAGAATTGCTCAAAGAACCCTCGATATTTTATAGTTAGTAAACAACATGAGAGTAAATCCTCAAAAGCAAGGTAGAAAATTTTGGTTTAGTGTTGCATCTTTGTCTGCTGGACAAGTATTTTCTCAATTAGTTAATCTTGTGAGTATTCCAATAATCAGCAGAATCTATAGTAAAGAAGCCTTTGGTGATTTTGGTATTATTACTTCAACAGCAATTCTTGTTATGGGGGTTATTGGCTTGGGTTTAGGATCTGCAATAATGGCGGCAGAGACACAAGAAGAAAGTGAAAAGGTATTACGTAGTTGTTTCATTATTCAGTATGTATTGTCAACTATTTTATGTTTATTATTTATAATGATGTATCCATCACTTAACCTGTTTACCACTAGATTACCATATTTCATATCCGTTCTGTTCATGTATCTATACTTAAATCTGTCAATTCACTCGTCACTTATGAATGTATACATTAATAGATTAGGAGATGATAAAGTATTATTTATTAATCCTTTAATTAACGCGCTTTGTACGCTGCTAATCACGCTGCCTCTAGGATTAATTGGGTGGGATAGTATTGGGCTTGCTACCGCAAGTATTATATCCTTAGTATTAGCAAATATTCATATGCTATACAATCATAATCCCTACAGTAAGAAATTTCATTATAAAGATATATCTTATATTTTTCGAAAGTATAAGCGATTTGTCCTTTTTCAGTACCCATCTAATCTAGTAGAAGCTTTTTCTGGACAATTACCATTACAAATGATCTCAAGGTTTTTTGGAAATACAGCTTTAGGTGACTTTTCAATGACTAATAAAGTATTTCGAGTTCCACTCTCTGTGATATCTACCCCAATACAAATCATCTATTTTCGAACAATATCTGAGAGAATGAAAAATGGAGAGGATATTGCTGATTTAACATATTCGCTGATAACAAAAATTTTGCTGGTAGCAGTAGTTCCTTTAGTTCTTGGAGTAGCTTTTGCAGAAGACATATTTGCATTTGTGTTAGGTTCCCAGTGGAGGGCCGCAGGTACGATTGCATCAATTATGGCATTTCCTTTCCTTTTTAATTTTTGCTATAACTGTGTAACCTTTTGTAGAGTGGTAATTGGCCAACAAAAAGTGAATTTGATAATCACGCTATTACATCTTTTAATAATGATAAGTTCGTTATTAATTGGAATCTTTGTGCTTGGTTCGTTGTTCAGCACAATAATTTGCTTTTCGATTACTGAAACGGTGTATAGTATATTTAATTTGTATGCAAATTTTTATTATTTAAAAAAAAATGCAAGTAAATTTTTATTTTTTATAATAATATATTTAATTGTTTCTGTATTATTGATTGGATTATTAAAAATATAGATATGTTGAGTACTAGAAACTTGAAGACTGAAGACTTGAATTCTATCAATACTTGGTTTTTCAAAATCAACAAAACTCTTGTCGTTGATGTGCGCAGTACCGCTAAATGAGAAAAATCCTTAGTGTCATCTAAAGGTTTCGTAAAGAGGCCTAATCAGGTATGTCATACCGACAATCCTTTTTAAAATAACGGTTAGAATAAACAAATGAGATTTTCTCATACTCATTACTATTTTATAGATGAGAATGATTCGTTCTATGAGTGTTTATTGTCATTAGATAAGTTATTGCTAAACCGCTAGAAAAATGCTTATCACTATCTGAAGTTATTAAAATTATATAATTCCCTTCATTTTAAAATTAACTAGGTTGAAAATAATGGTCTTGATAGAAATTACAAATCGAAAATTTTTGAATATATTCGTAGCTTTTTTTTATGTTTTCAATATATGCTTGTTTGGAATAAATGAATTTGTAAACCTCTTTTTTTATGGTACTCCACTTGATTCAGTATTCCTATATAGTCTCCTTTTAATGTTATTACTTTTAGCAATTTTTTCGGTGATATACCATTTAAAATTAATACACTTGATTGTATTTTTAGTCATTTTCATTGTTAGCATATTAAGCTGTTTGATTAACCCTTACCCCCTCATTGTAAGCAAGGTATTGATTTTTCTCACTACTGTTGCGCCGTTCTATTTTATAGGAGCAACTTTTACTTTTACATCATTGGAAAAGTATCTTCGACATGCGGTAATATGTGCTTTTATTGCAGCTTCCATGTATGTGGTAAATTCAACACTCCTTAGTGGAGGATATGTTCATGATATGACTGCCTCATATAGCTTGCTCCCCGTCAGCATTCTGTCCCAATACTTTGCGTTTTCAACTAGAAAACCACAATATTATTTTCTTATGATAATTTTTGGTTTGGAAGTCTTTTTGTTAGGAGTAAGAGGTCCAATCCTTTTATATCTTATCGGACTTATATTTGTTGTCGTAAAATTTTCATTTAAAAGAAAACAAAAATTACTTTTTTTAATATTTATTGGAATAATTATGGCAGTAATTGCTGGGTATTTAAACTCAGTAGTAATCTTTGTAGATTTAGTTTTTAAGAGTCTAAATATTGAAAATGGTGCTTTTAATAGATTAGTGAATAATACTTTTTTTGGGGATAGTGGTCGTATAAATATGTTTAAGCCAATTGTGGATCAGATTGAATCTTTTCCAATAGTCGGGAATGGGATATTTGCAGATAGACTTCTGTTAGATGGTAGCTACACACATAACCTAATTATTGAAATCTGTTTTAACCTTGGTATCATTTTAGGACCGATTTTATTTGGTGCATTTTTAATCAGTATATTTAAGTTAATAAGATTCTATAGAGAGGATAATTTTGTTAGTATTTTTCTTTTTTCTCTGGTAGTTATTACTATTGGGCAACATATGATATCTGGATCATATCTAGAAAATCCTTTCTTTTTTTTATTGATTGGTATAATCATGAATCCATCTATATCCCCAAATCTTCGAATGAACGAATTGCGGTTAAATTAAAGAGGTTTCTATGAAACGTAATGTTTTAATAGTAAATACAAATTCAATTTATTCGAATAATGCTACAGGCATTACTTTAAGAGGATTGCTAGAAACGATTAATACCGATAAATTGATGGAGATTTATTGGGAAAAAGAAGGGCTTGATACAGGGATAATTTCATCTTCAAAAAAAATTACTTTTCGAAATAGGTTTAAACAAAAAGTATATAAAAAACTAAGAAATTCAAAAATTAATAAAAATATAAAGAAACAAGACCTAAAAATCACAAATAAAGGATACTCAAGGCTACTATCATATATTAGACAGTATATTTCATTAGATATCGACTTAATGCAAGTAAAAATTCAAAACGAAATAATGATGTGTATAGAAAATTTTAATCCTGAAGTAATTTATACTCTTGGTGGTAGCGTAAATGTTTTGCGTATTTCATATTTTCTTTCTTGCAAGTTGAATATTCCAATAGTAATTCATCATATGGATAATTGGATGTATAGTATGCAATGGGAAAATAATCCATTACTAAATCGCTATAAAAGTAAACTTGAGAATATTTGTAGGTTGTGTTACACACGTACGACAGAATGTTTAGCAATAAGTCCTCGTATGGCTGATATATTCACAGAACGAACTGGAGTAAATCATCGAGCATTGATGAACAGCATTAACACCTCGTCAATCTCTTGTAAAAGTTTTGTTAAAAGAACTGATTCTTATAAAATTATTTATGCAGGAGGCCTGCATATAGGTAGAAGTGAAGCAATACTGGAAATTGCACAGACAATTGATCAGATAATTAAGGAAAAAAGAATATTGATTGAATTTGATATTTATACCTCTGATATTGATCAGGATATTTATAAAGAGAACTTCTCTGGAATTGAATGTGTAAGGTTCTTTAATCTAGTGCCCCATGATGAGATTTTTTCAATATATGCAAATGCAGATGTCTTAGTACATGCCGAAAATCTAAATAGTCATAATCTAAGCTTCAACAGATACTCAATTTCAACAAAAATACCAGAATATCTAGCTAGTGGAGTTGTTGTACTGTTCTATGGACCTAAGGAAATATATTTAACAGAATTTCTAGATAATAACGCCTTGGCCATTACAGCTTCTAAAAAAGATGAGTTGAAGCAAGGAATACTAAAATCGATATATAATAATGCTGAAAAAAAATTGTATATTTCTAATGCTCGAGCATATGTAGAGGAAAATTTTAACATTTTAAAAAATATTGGAACTCTTATATATGCACTAGAAAATTCGACTTTATAAATAATTCTGTTTTCTAGGCACTGGACACTGGCTGATGTTCCGGAGTTCACACTTTCAAGAATATCTTTAGTTATTACAAAATTGCAATTGATATGCATGTGGTTGTATGAAATATACAAAGGTAGCATTGATATTTCATGACATTCAGTCCTATTCATAAATTAAAAAGGAAGATGTATATGTGCGGAATATTTGGAATTATTTCGAAAGATCATGTTAATCCAAGCCAAATAGAAAGGCTTGCAAAACACAGTCAACAGAGAGGTATTGATTCGAGTGGTTTGATCTATTTCAAAGATGGTAAATATGCTATTGAGAGATCTGATTATAAAATAACAAAACTAATAAATAAAAAGGACTGGATAGATTCACCTATAGTACTTGGACATAGTCGTCTAGTGACGAATGGCTTGCATGATAATCAACCTGTAGTTCGAGATGGAATTTTTCTACTACATAATGGAATCATCGTAAATGAGAAGGATCTCTGGAAAACTCTTACTGTTGAAAAAAAATATAGTATAGATTCGGAGGTGATTATCGGTATTGCACTTGAATGCTTAAAGAATGGAGTTGCTCTGGATGATCTTCCTGAAATTATTTTAAAGAAGTGTAAGGGAACTATATCTGCAATTTTGGCTTTTCCTAGCAAAGGGAAAATGTTTCTTTTTTCTAATAATGGAAGTTTATATGTTGGTAAAGTTCTTAACGATTATATATTTGCTTCAGAATCTTATCCGCTAACAATAATTGGATGTAAGGATATAAAGCAAATAAAAAATAATCATATGTCACTAAATATTATAAAGAGTGATATAAATATTGTAATAGATGATATTAGTAAAAGGTTAACAAATCTAATACCTCCCTTAATGAGCAATAATTCCGAAGAGAAATTACTCAAATATGAAATCCCAAAAATTAGAAGGTGCACAAAATGCATTTTGCCTGAGACAATGCCTTTTATCGATTTTGATTCTGATGGGGTTTGTAATTATTGTAGAACCTATAAATCAAGGAATATTCCGCGGCCTAAAGAAGAATTATTTAAATTGGTTGAACCTTATCGAAGAAAAGATAAACCGGATTGTATTGTTCCTTTTTCAGGTGGGCGAGATAGTAGCTATGCACTCCATCTAATTGTGAGAGAACTAGGTATGAACCCTATTGCTTATACATATGACTGGGGAATGGTTACGGATTTAGGTAGAAGAAATATCAGTAGGATGTGTTCCGAACTCGGGGTTGAGAATATAATAATTGCTGCTGATATCACCAAGAAACGAGAAAACATTGCAAAAAATCTTAAAGCGTGGTTGCATTCTCCGAACCTTGGTATGATTAGTATTTTAACTGCTGGAGATAAACATTTTTTTAAATACGTTGATGTAGTTAAAAGACAGACACAAATTGATTTGAATTTGTGGGGTATTAATCCTCTTGAGGTAACCCACTTTAAATCAGGATTTCTTGGAATTAAACCAAAAATCAATGAGAGGAATGTCTATATGCAGGGAATGAGGACTCAATTGAATTACCATTCAAAAAGGTTTTATGCAATGCTTCAGAGTCCTGGTTATTTCAATAGCTCACTTTGGGATACTCTGTCAGGAGAATTTTATAGAAGTTTCAAGAAAAAAACTGACTATTTTCACATCTATGATTATTGGACATGGGATGAGTCAATTATTAATAATACCTTACTAAATTATGATTGGGAAACAGCTTCTGATACCAATGCGACTTGGCGTATCGGAGATGGAACTGCAGCGTTTTACAACTATATATATTATTCAGTTGCAGGATTCTCAGAACATGATACTTTCCGTAGTAATCAAATTCGTGAAGGACAATTGACACGTCAAAGAGCACTGGAATTAGTTGAGGATGAGAATAGACCTCGTTATCCAAATATACGTTGGTATTTAGATGCTTTAGATATGGATTTTGCAAGTGTAATTAAAACCATCAATAGCATTCCAAAAATTTATTAATCCAATTGTTTTAAATCAATTTGTCCAATTTAGCTATTAAAATGCTAAAAATTAGTAGTTATTTGGTGCTCTATGGAGTATATGGTCTTGAATAGGTGATAATCGCAGTGATATCAAAATTGAGGTAATAAAATGAAATATGCATTAATTGGATGTGGGAGAATTTCTCCAAATCACATTGTAGCAGCTTTAAAAAACAAGTTGGAGATAGTTGGAGCCTGTGACATTAATGTAGGTATGGTTGAAGATAAAATGGTAAAGTTCAAGCTTGATACGACAAAGTTTTTTCAATACCAGGACCACCGGTTGATGTTGGATGAGCAAAAACCAGAATTGGTTTCCATTTGTACTGAGAGTGGTAAACATGCGGCAATCGCATTGGATTGTATAAGGCGAGGTGTCAACGTAATTATTGAAAAACCTATCGCGCTTTCAATTCAAGATGCAGACGCTATCATAGAGGAAGCTAAAAAGTATAAAGTTAAAGTTTGTGCCTGCCACCAAAACCGATTCAACAAATCGATTTTAAAAATCCGTGATGCTATCGATCAAAGGTTATTCGGTAGATTGTTCTATGGAACTGCTCACATTCGGTGGAATCGCGGACATGAGTATTATGATCGAGCTTTATGGCGAGGAACCTGGGAGCAAGACGGAGGGGCTCTGATGAACCAATGCATACACAACATAGATCTGCTGCGGTGGATGCTAGGGGATGAGATAATTGAGGTGTTCGCTTACACTGATAGGCTCAACCATCCATATATCGAAGCTGAGGACCTAGGCATTGCATTAATCCGATTTACCAACGGTTCATACGGGGTCATAGAAGGTACCACGGACATCTATCCCAATAACCTCGAGGAGACGCTCTATTTGTTTGGAGAGAAGGGTACCGTAAAGGCGGGAGGACAGTCGGTGAACATCATTGAAGAATGGCGATTCGCTGATACTATCGACGATGCCGATGAAATTAAAGCTACCTATAATGAAAATCCGCCAAATATATACGGATTCGGTCACACTCCACTGTTCGCTGACGTGATTGATGCGATAAGGGAGGATCGTCAGCCAAAAGTAACCGCTGAGGATGGTAAACGGGCCTTGGAGCTGGTGTTGGCAATCTACAAGTCGGCAACCGAAGGAAGGCCGGTGAAGCTTCCCCTCCATGAGGGCGCCACCACCGATTTTATTGGGAGGTTCTCCTGATGGACGAATGGTATGTGCATCCTTCATCTTATATGGATGACAATGTGACCATAGGAAAAGGAACGAAAATCTGGCACTTCTGCCACATCCAAAGCCACGCGGTAATCGGTGAGAACTGTTCATTGGGACAGAACGTGAATGTCTCCAACAACGTGGTCATCGGCAGCGGCTGCAAGATCCAGAACAATGTCTCCCTGTATGAGGGAGTGACGCTGGAGGACCATGTGTTCTGCGGACCCTCCTGCGTATTCACCAACGACTTAATCCCAAGGGCGAAATACCCCAAGGGGAGGGCAGGCTACCTGAAGACGCTGGTGAGGGAAGGAGCCTCCATCGGGGCCAACGCCACCATCGTCTGCGGCATAACCATCGGAAGGTGGGCCCTCATCGGAAGCGGAGCGGTGGTGACCCATGACGTGCCCGATCATGCCCTTATGGTTGGAGTCCCTGCAAAGCAGAAAGGCTGGGCCTGTGAGTGCGGTGCCATCCTTGACGAAAGTCTGCACTGCAGTGTCTGCGGCAGGCAGTATGAGCAGACAGAGAGCGGTCTTGCGGAAAGACGGAAGGACTGAGTATGGAATTTCGTGATCTTAAAAAGCAGTATCAGGTACTGAAAGAACGGATAGACAAGGCCGTCATCGAGGTGATGACCGATTGCAACTTCATCAGCGGCAGGCAGGTGAATAATCTGGAAGAGAAGCTTGCTTCGTATGTGGGGATGAAGCACTGCATCAGTTGCGGCAATGGCACCGATGCATTAACGATGATGTTGATGGCATGGAATATAGGACCCCGCGATGCAGTGTTCGTTCCCGACTTCACCTTTTTTGCCACGGGGGAGGTTGTCTCCTTCGAGGGTGCAACGCCAGTGTTCGTCGATGTTGATCCCGACACCTTCAACATGGATCCCAAAAGTTTGGAGAGGGCTGTTCTTGCCGTTAAGGCTGAAGGAAAGCTGACTCCAAGGGTTGTGATTCCCGTGGATCTGTTCGGGCTTCCTGCGGACTATGACTGCATCAATGAAATTGCACACAGGTACGACATGAAGGTGCTTGAGGATGCAGCACAGGGCTTCGGAGGGATGTACAAGGGTAGAAGAGCAGGATCGCTCGGTGATGCTGCAACGACTTCTTTCTTCCCTGCAAAGCCGTTGGGATGTTATGGTGATGGAGGAGCGATCTTTACCAACAAAGACCGCGAGGCCGAATACCTGCGTTCGATAGCATTACATGGCAAGGGTTCCTTCAAGTACGATAATGTACGGATCGGCTGGAACTCACGACTTGATACCATTCAAGCTGCAATCCTGTTGGTGAAGCTTGATGCCTTCACCGAGCATGAGCTTGAGGATGTGAACAAGGTGGCCTCGTGGTATACAGAGGCCTTGAAGGACAAGGTGAAAACTCCTGTGATACCTAAGGGATGTTATTCAAGCTGGGCGCAGTACACAGTCCAAGTGAAGAGAGAGGAAGAGCGTACTAACTTGCAACAAAAGCTCAAGGAGCAGGGTATTCCTACCATGGTGTACTATCCTAAGCCGATGCATGAGCAGACAGCTTACAAGAACATGAAGCAATATGTACCTTGCCCAGTAACTGAGAGATTGTGTGAGACTGTGCTCTCCTTACCTTTGGATGGATTCAAACAACCTGACTTGCCTATCATTGTTGAACAAATTCACTTGTCGCTGTAGACATCCTAATTTTCCGGTGTAGACAGCTGTAGACAGCATCGCAATTTTCGGCATTTCCAGCATTCCAATTTTCCGGATTGAAAAAGACATGGTTTTCCGCCTTTTGTGAAAAGGTACTTTTTAAACGTAAACGAATTTGTAGACAGCATCGCAATGCAAATACCAGTCTGGGAGAGCCGGTGTTCCGGTAGTTCCTGAGCCACCATTCCGGGAAAAATGAGCCGGTATTCCGGCGAGAATACCACTGGGGAGCGATCTCCCCAGCAGAAAATCAGCTAAGCCTTATTGATGCCGTAAAGTTCTCGCATAGAGAATTCTTCATCAGCACTTTCAAGCAACACGGTATAAGAATCATGAACGATCCTATCGAGAATCGAATCAGCCAACGGGGACTGACTGAACTTGCCATGCCAGCCTTGGGGAGAAAACTGAGAGCAGAAGATTGTTGAAGACTGATGATGTCTCGAATTGATGAGATTGAGCAGATCCTGAGATTCCGTCTCCGTCAGTGAAACAAGGAGCCATTCATCAATGATCAACAAACTTGGAGACTGGAACTGCTGTTTCATCACCTTTCTATAGATTCCTTCTCCTCGAGCGACAGCCAGATCCCCGAGAAGATCCGGAAGCCGGATATAACGCACCTTGTAGAATTGATGGCAAGCAGCCATTCCCAAGGCACAGGCCAGATAGGTTTTCCCTAATCCGGCAGCACCGAGAATAATAATATTATGGTGCTGGTCGATATAGGAGCCTTCGGCCAGTCGATGAACAGTTTCTCTATCGAGCTTCCTTCTTGAAGTGTAATTCACATCGGCTATATGATGTCAACTTCCCGATAAATTAAACCTCAAAGCTCAATCAGCCTGAGGACTTCCTCAAAACTCCTGCCACTTTTCGCCATCGCCTTGAGCAGTTTCTCCGCACGAAGTCTCTGCTGTTCCTCAAGCAGCGCCTTCAGTTCTGCAAGAGCATCATCATACTGGACCTTGAGGTCCTTGACGCGCTGTTCGGCGTTCCCGATTCTGGTTTCAATTGCTACTGTCTTCTTTGGTCTGGCCATTTTCCGTGCTCCTCTTTTCCCTTTTCTGCGTGGTGAGGATCGTGCTGATCTCGTCAGCCTTGAGCCTCACCATGTCGGCATCCATGCCGAAGCATCTCAGGATATCCTTCTGCCGTCTTGTCACGGCATGGTCAAGTCTGTAGATGCCGTCATACCCACGGCTCATCTCTATCTTCTCCAGCTCCCTGATCGCCGCGGGAACCGTCGCATAGTTTGGTTTCGACGGTTCATTCCTGAATGCATCCTTGATGTATGTGTACAGTCTGCACCGGATGATGAGCGCGACGAACTCGATGAGGATCTTCGAGGATGTGCGCTCGTCCGTGTAGACCCTCATGGACCTGTCCCCCAGGTAGGATTTGTCGCCTCTGAACAGCTTCTCGTTCTCATCCCTCGACTTGTAGGTCTCAAGAGCCTCCGTTGCCGACATCTTTTCCGAGGTGACGATGCAGAAGTACCCGCAGTAGCCGAGCTCCCGCTCGATCACATCCTTGCGCTCCCCATGCATAAGGAATATTCCGTTGCCGTCATAGGTAAGATTGAAGTACTTCTTGAACCCCGACCTGAAGATGTAGGCGGTGTTCCTGAGCTTGTCCATGCTGTCCTTCATGGCATTGAGTCTCTTCTCAAGGATGCTGGTTTCCGCCGACTCCCTATGTACGGAATAGTACAGGTGGATGTACCTTGGCTTGCTGTCGTCCGCATACAGCTTGCGGGCGACGGTGGTGCCGTAGAGCGCATGGCTGCGTATGTAGTTGTCCCGTGCGCTCTCAAAGGACCCCTTCTTCTCATCTATGATCGAATCCACCAGTTCGTGCATGCCTTTGACCATGATGATGAAGTTGTAATTCTTCTCCTCCATGGTCCTGATGTTGGACTTTGAGAAGTATCCCCTGTCCAGGATGAACGTCGCATTCGCATACCCATAGGCAGAAGCCTTTCCAAGCATGAACTCGAGCTGGCTTATGTCGACGATCGATCCCGGATACTGCTCATAGAACAGTGGGATGCTGTTGGTCCTGTCGTAGGCGATCGAATAGCCGAAGACGGGCAGCCCCTTGTCATCCTTGGGATGCCCGAATTCCACGAACTCCAGATCCCCGGCCTGGCTGTTCTTGTTTGTGGAGTCATAGCTGATGTAGATCCTCTGCCTGTGGTCACGGCTCCCGTTCCACTCGTTGAGGAATCTCGACGACGTGTCCTCCGGCATGTCCTGGAGCAGGTTCGAGATCTTTGTGTCGCTGAAGATCGCCATGTCCTGGGTGGACAGGGCATGGCTGTATGCGTAATCCGGATAGTACTGCGCGGCATTGTCCTCGGTGATGATCGAGTAGAGCGCGAAATCCATGAACAGCCCGCCATCCCTGGGCCCGAGTATCCGGTGGATCATCTCCGGTATCCCGAGGGACCGCGCGATCCTGTTCAGGACGAGGAACGACCCGATCCTCAGGCAGCTGCTTCTGGCGAAGGCCGGTTTCTCTTCTGGAACCTCATATCCCGGAAAGCACTGGAGGAAGTTCTGGTTCGGGTGCATGAGGTTGCAGTCCGTCCCGTCCTGCTTGCCTATGCAGATCCTTTTCGCAGAGTTGTATTTCTTGTCCGTGTCATATTCACGGGAACGCTCGAAGTATATGTATCTGCTTCCCTTGATGGTGATCCTGACGACATGCTTGGCGGGTATGGGAACAGTGAAGTCGAAGTACATTATAATAAGACCATGAACTGAGACAGGGAGGTGCAAAAATAACGAATTGCTGTTACCGTTTAAAACGGAGCAGAAAATGGGACGTAACAGAAAAACTTACAGCGAATCGTTCAAGAAAGAAGT
>Ga0209164_1004633_pt1 | contig 12184 bp, 7 predicted proteins | sample MTBNYHSulfiMetaG_FD_187458 | JGI IMG/M metagenome (GOLD analysis project Ga0209164, IMG submission 187458) | Enrichment culture microbial communities from rom New York Harbor, USA that are MTBE-degrading - MTBE-NYH (New York Harbor Sulfidogenic)... | ecosystem: Environmental > Aquatic > Marine >...
GTCCCCACGACCTACCCGTCGCGGAGGTCAGGGCGGTGGCCCCCGCCGGGTTCCTCATCGGCCATTCCGCCGCCGATCGCGACCTCGCCCGCCAATCCGAGGCTGACGGGGCCGATTACATCGGCTGCGGCCCCGTCTTCCCTACGGAGACCAAGAAGGACGCGGGGGAGGTCACCGGCGTGGAGGGCCTCGCAAGCGTGGCGTCCTCCGTTGCCATCCCGGTGGTGGGGATCGGCGGGATCGGCCCGAAGGAGGCGCTCGCCATCGCCCGCTCCTCGGGGGCAGCGGGAGTCGCCGTGGTGAGCGCAGTCATGGCCGCCGTGGATCCCGGCGCGGCCCTGCGGGAGCTCCTGGAATCCTTCGGGCGGAGATAGGCGTCCACTGAATCCAACCCTCTCGGCCGCTCGATGCTCTTGGCGGTGCTCCAGGGACTCCCGGCCCGACTCAGAAGAGGGTGTATATGAAGGGGGCGAGAGCCGAACCCTCCACAAGTACGATCAGGATACCGAGAAGGAAGAGCAATAGGAAGATTGGCGCGAGCCACCATTGCTTCCTGGCGCGCAGGAACTCGAAGACGGTACGTAGGTCGTGCCAGATTTGCATGTGGCTGATCAGAACGGTTTCGAGTAGTCCGAGGTCTCGTCCGGCGGCAACCGCTCCCAGTACGAGATCTGGGGCCCCGACCGGATCGTGAGGCGATCGCGCCCGAGCAGCCGTGCCAACCAGCCGGCCGGAGTCAGGACGAGGAAGAAGAACACCGCGAGGAGCAGTGTGTTCCCGACCCTCCCGACCCGATCAGCCAGCCACATCCAGGCCGTTTCGAGCGGCCCGAGGATGCCGGGTGCCGCGACGGCAAACCCCGCCAGCGCGGCCGCCAGGATAACCGGGTACCGGGCCAAATGGCTTCCGTGCCAGGCGAGCCATCCGGCCAGTACGGCGCACACACCCGCCATGAGCAGGCCAAACCTCCGCGGGCTGCGCCGGTGTAGCAGCCTCAGTCCAGTATCGCCTTCCATTCCTGCTGCACCCTCCCGTCTATGGGCTGCTCCTCCTTCAGCAGGAGGACATCCTCGAGGATCAGCGCGTCCATCCCAGTGCCCATGAAGCAATCGTATGCCTCCACCGGGCGGTTGACGATCGGCTCCCCCCGCCGATTGAAGGACGTGTTCACGAGGACACCACAGCCAGTCGCCTCCCGGAATGCCCTCAGGAGAGAGTGGAATCGTGGGTTCTGGTCAGGGCTCACAGTCTGCACTCTCGCGCTGTAATCCACATGGGTTACGGCCGGCAGGCGGCTGCGGGGTTCCTGGACCCGAGCCAGTAGCGGGTCGTCCGGAGTGGTCCGGGTTTGGAGCCGCTGTTCCGGACGCAGGGGCGCGACCACCAGCATGTACGGTGCGTCTTGGTCCAGCTCGAAATACTCCGCCACGTCCTCTCTCAGGCAGGCCGGAGCGAATGGCCGGAACGATTCCCGGAACTTGATCTTGCGATTCAGCACCGACTGCATCCCGGGATCGCGGGCGTCCGCGAGGATGCTCCGTGCGCCGAGCGCCCGGGGTCCAAACTCCATGCGTCCGCTGAACCAGCCCACCACCTTCCCGTCTGCCAGCAGTCCTGCCACGCGGCCTAACAGGAGAGCTTCGGTGTCGACGTGATGGTGAGGAATCCCTTCCGAACGCAGCCAGTCCAGGATCGCGGAGCTGGAGTAGTGGGGCCCAAGGAAGGAGCCCCGCTGCGCGTCCACCCCTTCAGCCCGCTCGCGCGGAGCCCCCAACACGTGGTGGGCAGCCACCAACGCCGCGCCGAGTGCACCGCCCGCATCTCCGGAAGCCGGCTGGATCCAAACGTCGTCGAAGACCCCCTCCCTCAGGATCCGGCCGTTCGCAACAGCATTGAGTGCCACGCCTCCGGCCATACATAGTCTGCGCTCGCCGGACTGTGCTCGGACGTGCCGCGCAGCTCGCAGCATCGCTTCCTCCACGACAACCTGAACCGAACAAGCCAAGTCGGTGTCTCTACTCGTGAGCTCGCTCTCCGGCTCGCGAGGGGGTCCGCCGAACAGTCGATGGAATCGTTCCGAGGTCATCCTGAGCCCGTACGGATATTCGAAATACTGCATGTTGAGGCGAAACGAACCGTCGGGCCGGAGGTCCATCAACTCGTCGAGGATCAGCTTGGCATAGCGGGGACGACCATACGGGGCGAGCCCCATCAGCTTGTATTCTCCGGAGTTGACACGGAAGCCGCAGTAGTATGTGAAGGCGCTGTACAGTAGCCCCAGGCTGTGCGGAAACCGCTGCTCCTCCATCAACTTCAGCTTGGCTCGATCACCCACTCCCCACGCAGAGGTAGTCCACTCCCCCACTCCGTCGCTCGTGAGAATCGCGGCTCGTTGGAACGGAGACGGAAAGAAGGCTGACGCAGCGTGGGACTCGTGATGCCCCGCAAACAGGAACGGGGCGTCCGTCCCGAGTTGGCCTCGTATCCTGCGCTCAATCCACAGCTTCTGATTGAGCCAGATCGGCATGGCCATGAGGAAGGAACGGAGTCCCCGTGGAGCGAACTCGAGGTAGGTCTCCACGAGCCGCTCGAACTTGATCCAGGGCTTCTCGTAGAAGGCTACACAGTCCAACTCTCCGGCGGTGATGCCCGCCTCCTCGAGGCAGTAGCCAATGGCCTGTCCCGGGTAGCGTGGATCGTGCTTTCGGCGCGTGAACCGCTCCTCCTGCGCGGCGGCAACGATTTCCCCATCCCGTACCAGGCATGCGGCAGAATCGTGGTAGAAGGCGGAAATCCCGAGCACCGTGCGAGAATCATGCATTTCGATGGCGGCCCGAGGTTCCAATCATTATGCTACCGCGATAGGGGAGAACGATCACGCAGGAAAGCGGAGATTATGTCCCGGAAGCGCGGCAGGCGCAAGGCGGCGACGGGCCGCCCATCCTCGAGCCGGATGGCGGCGAAGGATCTCACACCACGGCAACGCCTGCTGCTGATTCTGATCCTTGGTGGAGCTCCGCTTCTCCTCCTCGTCGCACTCGAGCTCGGGCTTCTCGCTGCGGGATACGGCGGTAGACCCCCACTCTTCGTCGCCTACGACCCAGCGCCCGAGTATCTGGTTCCGAATCCATCGATTGGCTTGCGATATTTCCCCGGCTCGAATGACCCTCCTCGTCCGCCGACGGACATCTTTCGTGCTGACAAGTCTCCAGGCTCGCTGCGGCTCTTTGTTCAGGGCGCCTCCAGCGCAGCAGGATTCCCGTATTCGTACGGCGGCGCGTTCTCCAAGATGCTGGAGGAGCGGTTGACCCGCCAATACCCGGATCGAGAGGTGGAGGTGGTGAACACCGCGATCACCGCCACCAATTCGTACACATTGCTGGACCTGGCCGATGAGATCATTGCACAGCAACCGGATGCGGTGTTGATCTATGTCGGCCACAATGAATTCTACGGGGCGTATGGCGTGGGTTCCGCCGTACTTGCCGGGCGCGTGCCGGCCATAACGCGGGGGTACCTGTGGATGACCCGGCTCCGGGCAGTGCAGTTGGTGAGGTCGCTGGTGGGACCGCCCGCCGGAGAGGGGAAGGAGCCCTGGTCGGCAAGGACGTTGATGGAGCGAATGGCCGCAGAACAATCGATTCCCCTCGGTTCCGGACTCCGTGAATCAGGGGTCAGGCAATTCAGGTCGAACCTTCGGCGACTGTTGGAGAAGTACCGGAATGCCGGCGTTCCGGTGTTCATCGCCACGGTTGCCAGCAACGAGCGGGATCTCCCACCGTTCAGCGGTGCCCCGGAAGATGAGGATGCCCGTGGGGCGTTCGCCTCCCGTCTGGCACAGGTGCGGGCCGCGCTGGGAGCCGGCGACACCGTCGGCGGCATTCTCCTGCTGCGACAGGGCGTTCTGGATCAGCCACTGGCGGCTGACCCACGCTTCGCGCTGGCCACCACATTTGATCGGATCGGGCAGTACGACTCCGCGCTGGTGCACTATTCCGGCGCGATTGATCTGGATCGACTGCCGTTCCGGGCTCCCAGTGCAGTCAACGAGGTGATTCGCGACGAGGCCCGGCGTGCGGACGCGATTCTCGTGGATGCATTGGGCAGGCTGAGGAGGGCCTCTCCCCAGGGGATCATCGGAAATGAGCTGATACTGGAGCACGTCCACCCAAACATCCAGGGCCAGTTCCTCATCTCCGAGGCGTTTCTTGATGGTCTCCGGGAGGCTGGATCGCTCGGAGAGGCCGCAGCCTCAGGGCCTGACGAAGATCCCAGACAGCGCGTTCCAGTGACGGCCGTGGACTCACTGATCGGGGAGTTCCACATCCAGCGTCTCACCGCAGGATTCCCATTCCAACCGCAGGGAGTCGTCCGCGTCGCCCCCGTCGATACTCTCAGGCCCCGGAACCAAGTGGAAGCGATCGCCCTGGAGTTCTACAGGGGGCGCATCAACTGGATCGATGCGCAGCGGCGGCTGAGTGCACACTACGCGACCACCGGCCAATTCGCGGAGGCGATGCATGTGGACCGGGTTCTGGCGCTGGAACTCCCGTTGGCCCGAGCTCCACTGTTCCACGCGGCCGTGGTCGCCCGTTTCGCCGGAAGGCTCGATCTCGTTGAGCGATTCCTCGCGGAGGCACGGGACCGCGGTGCGCAGGCCGAGGCACTGTTTCTCGAAGGCGGTCTGCTTGCGACCCGGGGCGACACGGCCGCGGCGCGGGAGCGGTACCAGCAGGCAGCACAGTTGGCGATGCAGGACAGCCAGTTCCGCCTGGCCCCGGAAGCCCTCGCAGCAATTCCAGGGCTGGAGACGAGGGCCCGGGAGCGGCCGACGGACCCTGGGGCCCTCAGCGATCTAGGCGCAGTCTACTACTTGACAGCCCAGTATGACCGTGCTCGGGACATGGTATCCAGAGCACTCCTCCTGGCGCCCGGGAACGAGGCTGCGCTCAACCTCGAGCGCCGCATGAACCAGCTCCTCACGACCTGATCCCCCCCAGCCCCCCAACGACCAACGCCCGTCGTCGGCGTTGGGGCCGAGACGGGCGTTGGGGGGCAAGGGGAGGCTGGCGGCGACGTACTCTCCCACCGGATCATCCAGCAGTACCATCCGCGCGGCGGGGCTTAACGGCCGTGTTCGGGATGGGAACGGGTGTGTCCCCCGCGCTATAACCACCAGCCAGGTCCTCGGCTGCCGAGCAGCCGACGCCTGTTGTTGCCGACTGCTCATGCAGCAATAGACCAGGGATCGAGAGGGGAGAGCGCTTGGGTCGGTCAGCGACGTGTGGGGTGCAGTCCATCGGCTATGAGTCAAGCCTCTCGGGCGATTAGTACGGCTCGGCTCCGCATGTTGCCACGCTTCCACCTGCCGCCTATCAACGTGCTCGTCTCGCACGGCCCTTCCGAGAGCTTACGCTCTGGGAGTGCTCATCTTGGGGGGGGCTTCCCACTTAGATGCTTTCAGCGGTTATCCCTTCCTGACGTCGCTACCCGGCGCTGCCCCTGGCGGGACAACCGGTACACAAGAGGTCAGTCCATTCCGGTCCTCTCGTACTAGGAACGGCTCCCCTCAACACTCCAACGCCCACGACGGATACAGACCGAACTGTCTCACGACGTTCTGAACCCAGCTCATGTACCGCTTTAACGGGCGAACAGCCCGACCCTTGGGACCTTCTCCAGCCCCAGGATGCGATAAGCCGACATCGAGGTGCCAAACCGCCCCGTCGATGTGAACTCTCGGGGGCGATAAGCCTGTTATCCCCGGCGTACCTTTTATCCGTTGAGCGACGGCCCTTCCATTCGGGACCGCCGGATCACTAAGGCCTAGTTTCCTACCTGCTCGACCCGTCGGTCTCGCAGTCAAGCTCCCTTGTGCCTTTACACTCTCCGCGCGATTGCCGACCGCGCTGAGGGAACCTTTGCGCGCCTCCGGTACTCTTTTGGAGGCGACCGCCCCAGTCAAACTACCCACCTGCCACGGTCCCCGGGGAGGCTTCACTCCCCTGGGTTAGAGCCCCAACATCGTAAGGGTGGTATTTCACCAATGGCTCCCCAGAACCTGGCGACTCTGGTTCCTTGCCTCCCACCTATCCTACACATGCGGTGCCAAGACCCAATGGCAGGTTGTAGTAAAGGTGCACGGGGTCTTTTTGTCCTGTCGCGGGTAATCGGTATCCTCACCGATACTCCAATTTCGCCGAGCCCATGGAGGAGACAGCGCCCAGATCGTTACGCCATTCGTGCAGGTCGGAACTTACCCGACAAGGAATTTCGCTACCTTAGGACCGTTATAGTTACGGCCGCCGTTTACCGGGGCTTCAGTTCAAAGCTTCGCTTGCGCTGACCTCTCCCTTTAACCTTCCGGCACCGGGCAGGCGTCAGTGCCTATACGTCGTCTTGCGCGACTTCGCAGACACCTGTGTTTTTGCTAAACAGTCGCCTGGGCCGATTCTCTGCGGCCTGCTTCGGCTCCCCTGGCGTCCAGGTTCACCTACCACAGGCTCCCCTTCTCCCGAAGTTACGGGGACATTTTGCCGAGTTCCTTCTCCATGGATCACTCGCGCACCTTAGGCTTCTCGCCTCGCCTACGTGTGTCCGTTTACGGTACGGTCAGCTCAAGCACTCCCCCACGAGGCTTTTCTCGGCGGTCTGCTTACGGACCCTTGGCGGGGCCCGAGGGCCCCTTCGGCATCGGCGCTCGGCTATCCGGGTCTTTTCGCCCCCGGAAACGCCTACCACCTTGCATCGGATACTCCACCACCCGACGGTCCTGTCACTCCCGCGTCCCCCCTCAGGGTCAAACGCACTCACGCTGGTACAGGAATATTGACCTGTTTCCCATCGCCTACGCCCTTCGGCCTCGGCTTAGGGACCGACTAACCCGGAGCGGATGAGCCTGGCTCCGGAACCCTTAGGCTTTCGGTGACAGAGATTCTCACTCTGTTTCTCGCGTACTCATTCCGGCATCCTCTCTTCCCTGCGCTCCACGGAAGCCCTCACAGGTCCGCTTCGTCGCCCAGGGAATGCTCCCCTACCATGTTCGGCACCCCGAAGAGTGCCTCTCCATTCGTAGCTTCGGCGATGGGCTTGAGTCCCGACCATTATCGGCGCAGATCCACTTGACTAGTGAGCTATTACGCACTCTTTAAAGGCATGGCTGCTTCTAAGCCAACCTCCTAGTTGTCTCTGCAAACCCACATCCTTTCTCACTTAGCCCATACTTCGGGGCCTTAGCTGACGATCTGGGCTGTTTCCCTCTCGCGGACGGACATTATCACCCGCCCACTGACTCCCAGGGTCCATCTCACAGGCATTCGGAGTTTGCTTGGGGTTGGTAACCGGGTAAGGCCCCTAGCCCATGCAGTGCTCTACCTCCCGCAGACACCCCCTGAGGCTATACCAAAATATATTTCGGGGAGAACCAGCTATCTCCGAGCTTGATTGGCCTTTCACCCCTATCCACAACTCATCCGAGCGGTTTTCAACCCACATCGGTTCGGGCCTCCACCAGGTGTTACCCCGGCTTCACCCTGGCCATGGATAGATCGCTTCGGTTTCGGGTCTGCCCCCGCGTACTTCCTCGCCCTCTTCAGACTCGCTTTCGCTTCGGCTCCGGCCCTGAAGGCCTTAACCTCGCACGCGAGGAGCAACTCGCCGGATCATAATGCAAAAGGCACGCCGTCACCCGCCGCACACCCGAAAGTGTACCCGGGCTCCGACCGCTTGTATGCACACGGTTTCAGGATCTCTTTCACTCGCCGTCAGGCGTTCTTTTCACCGTTCCCTCACGGTACTCTCCACTATCGGTCACAAGCTCGTATTTAGCCTTGGAGGATGGTCCCCCCTGATTCGACCGGGGTTCCTCGTGCCCCGGCCTACTCGGGTACCTGGCCAGATCGCCTACTCGGATTTCGCCTACGGGACTCTCACCCCCTGCGGTCCGCCATTCCAGGCGCGCTCGGCTATCCTTTCCGCTCTCCTCCGCCAGGCCCCACAACCCCGGCAAGACTCTCGCCCCGCCGGTTTGGGCTCCTCCCCGTTCGCTCGCCGCTACTTGGGGAATCTCATTTGATGTCTTCTCCTGCAGGTACTGAGATGTTTCAGTTCCCTGCGTTGGCCCTCCCTAAGGAGTGACGGGGTACGACCCCCGCCGGGTTGCCCCATTCGGATACCCCCGGATCGACGCTTGCTTGCAGCTCCCCGAGGCTTTTCGCAGCTTGCCACGTCCTTCTTCGCCGGCTTGTGCCTAGGCATCCACCGTGTGCACTTAATCGCTTGACTCACATCAGCCGCCAAAGAACCCCCATGGTCTCCCATAAAGGCCCTCGGCTCCTAATCTCGTCTACCAAAAGCACCTCACACGCACCTCTTCCCTTCCTAAGGCGCTCTCCCTCTCAACCCCCGTTGTCAAAAAGCTCGTTTCACCCTTCCTCCCTTGGGAGGAAAAAAAGCGGCCGAGACGGCCGATCTGGTGAAGCATTGAAAGGTACATCCGACCTCGAGGCGCGTCAATGCGGTTTCTGCCGATTCAGCTCCCCCACAGGAGGCGCCTCGATGCATCCTCCGGCCTACATCCCACCCTCCTCCAGCAGCCCCGCCACCTCCTCGCCGGTGACGTAGAAGTCCCCCAGTCCCACCCGGTCCGACCCGTGCCAATCGGACCCCCCCGACGGGAGCAGCTTCCATGCCAGACAAAGTCCTTCAAGCCGGAGGATGTAGCGGGCATCGTGCCGGGGCCGGTAGACCTCCAGGCCCCGCAGCCCAGCCTGGACCAGGCGGGGGATGAGGCCTTCCACCCGGTCCTCCGGAGGGTGGGCCCACACGGGAATCCCCCCGGCGTGCCGAATGAGCTGGATGGCCTCCTCCGGCGAGAGGAGGGAGGTGGGCAGGAAGGCGGGGTGCTCGTCCCCGATGTAGCGATCGAAGGCTTCCGGAACGGAGGAGACGTACCCGGCCCCCACCAGCGCCCGGGCCAGGTGGGGGCGGCTGAGGGCGGTTCCATCCGGTCCCGCGGCGGCCGCCACCGCCTCGAACGCCACGTGGATCCCGCCCTCCGCAAGTCGCAGGATCATCCCGCGCATGCGCTTCTCCCGGAGGCGCACTGCCCGCTCCTCGTGAAGCCGGATGGGCTCGGCCCCAGGATCCACGAAGTAGCCCAGGAAGTGGAGCTCACGCCCGTCCAGGGTGCTGCTGACCTCCAGGGCGGGGATGACCTGGATGGGACCCCGCACCCCGCCCTCCAGGAGACGCCGGACCCCTGCCGTGGTGTCGTGGTCGGCCAGGGCCATCACGTCGAGACGGCCCACCTCCGCGGCCCTCAGAACGGCATGGGGGGGAAGTGCCCCGTCGGAAGCGGTGGAGTGGATGTGGAGGTCCAGGCGCATAGGATCGCTCGGGCCGCGAGGAGAAGAGCACGAGTGGGAGGGAATCCCCCACCTCACCCGAATCTGTCGGGAGAAAAGGGGCGGGAAGGTACCCCGCCACCTCTCTTCAGGTCGAACGTGGGGAACGGCCTGGCGGTTCTTCTCCCACCAGCTACGGAACCGGCCCCGCGGACTCCGCCTCCGCCTCGAGCTCGTCGGGGTCGAAATCGGCCCCCGCCGGGAGCTTCTCGGGAGGCCCCTCCCCCGCGTACTCCGTGAGCACCGTGATCCCGTTCCCTTCCACCTTCATCACGCCACCTGCCACATAGTACCGCCTGCTGCCACCTCCAGGAAGGTCGATCCTCAGCTCTCCCTTTCCCAGGAGCGTGATGAAGGCCGCGTGGCCCGGGAGGATTCCCACCATCCCGTCCCAGGCCGGAGCCACTACCGTGGTGGCCGTCCCCTTGAACACTTCCCGCTCGGGGGAGACCACGCGCACCGCGAGGGTCGAGGCCATGGCGCCCTACCCTTCCATGGCCTTGGCCGCGTCCAGGACTTCCTCGATGCCGCCCTTCATGTAGAAGGCCTGCTCCGGAAGATGGTCGAACTCGCCGCCCGCCACCTTCTCGAACGACTCGATGGTCTCCTGGAGCTTCACATACCGGCCCGGAGTGCCGGTGAAGGCTTCCGCCACGTGGAAGGGCTGGGAGAGGAAGCGCTGGATCCTCCTGGCCCGGCCTACGATGACCTTGTCCTCCTCGGAAAGCTCGTCCATCCCCAGGATGGCGATGATGTCCTGCAGGTCCTTGTATCGCTGGAGGATCTCCTGCACCCGGAGGGCCACGCGATAATGCCGTTCCCCCAGGTACTGCGGGTCCATGATCCGGGACGTGGAGTCCAGGGGGTCCACCGCAGGGTAGATGCCCAGCTCCACGATGGCCCGGGAGAGCACGGTCGTGGCATCCAGGTGGGCGAACGCAGCCGCCGGGGCCGGGTCCGTGAGGTCGTCGGCCGGCACGTAGATGGCCTGCACCGAGGTGATGGACCCGTTCCTGGTGGAGGTGATCCGCTCCTGGAGCTCACCCATCTCCGTGGCCAGGGTGGGCTGGTATCCCACCGCCGAGGGCATCCGCCCCAGGAGGGCCGACACCTCCGAGCCCGCCTGGCTGAAGCGGAAGATGTTGTCGATGAAGTAGAGGACGTCCTGCTTCTCCACGTCCCGGAAGTACTCAGCCACCGTCAGCCCTGCCAGGCCGACCCTCAGGCGGGCGCCGGGGGGCTCGTTCATCTGGCCGTAGACCAGGGCTGTGGATTCCAGCACCCCCGACTCCTTCATCTCGAGCCAGAGGTCGTTCCCCTCGCGGGTCCGCTCCCCCACCCCCGAGAACACGGAGCGTCCGCCGTGCTCCATGGCGATGTTGTTGATGAGCTCCATGATGATGACCGTCTTGCCCACCCCGGCGCCCCCGAAGAGGCCGGTCTTGCCACCCTTCACGTAGGGGGCCAGGAGGTCCACCACCTTGATCCCCGTCTCAAAGATCTCCGTCTTGGGCTCCAGCTCCGGGAAGGGGGGCGGCTCACGGTGGATGGGCCACCGCAGAATCTCCCCATCCTCGGCTCCCTTGAGCGGTCCCGCCTCGTCCACGGGATTCCCCAGGACGTTGAGGATCCGGCCCAGGGCAGGCTCTCCCACCGGAACGGTGATGTAGGTCCCGGTGTCCACCACGGGCATCCCCCGAACCACTCCGTCGGTGGAGGACATGGCCACGGCCCGGACACGACCCCGCCCGATGTGCTGCTGCACCTCTGCCGTGAGGTCGATCTCCCACCCCGAATCCGTGGTGGCCTGGAGGCGAAGGGCGTTGTAGATGTCGGGCATGTGCTCCGCATCGAACTCCACGTCCAGGACGGGACCGATCACCTGCACCACCCTGCCTGCTCTCTGTTCAGCCATGTTCTTCCTTCTCCGCTCGCTCGGCGTGGACCGTGGAGCCTGATTCCGGGGGAGGTTGTTCCCCTAGGCCAGGCCCTCCGCTCCTCCAACGATTTCGGAAATCTCCTGGGTGATCTGGCCCTGCCGGGCCCGATTGTAATTTCGGGTGAGGGTCTCCAGCATGTCCCCGGCGTTGTCCGTCGCGTTCTTCATGGCGGTCCGCCGGGCGCCCTGTTCCGCCGCCGCGCTCTCCACCAGGGCCTTGTACAGCGTGTTTCTCAGGTATGCCGGCAGCAGCCGGTTCAGGATGACGCGGGACCCCGGCGAAAGAATGTAGGAGTCCGCCGGCTGCGCTCCGGCGGGAGGCCGGATGGGGAGGATCTCCAGGACACGGGGGGGCGTCGACAGGGCCGAGCGGAACTCCGCGCTCACCAGGAGCACCTGGTCCAGCTCCCCCGCCTCGAACCGCTTTCTCAGCGGCGCGATGATGTCCTCCGCGTCCTCCAGGGTGGGCGCATCCCCCACGTCCGTCTTCTGGAGGGCCAGGGGGATCTTCCGGAACCTGAAGAAGACGATCCCCTTCTTTCCCACCGCGTGGAGCTCCGGCTCCAGCCCCCTGCCCATGAGATCGTCTCTCCGAGCGCGGGCCTCCCGGATGAGGTTCGCGTTGAAGCCCCCGCAGAGGCCACGGTTCGCCGTGACCACGAGGAGGGCGACGTTCCTGATCTCCTCCGGCTGGCGAAGCAGGGGGAAGGCCTCCGCGAACTCCGGGGCGTACAAGCTCCGGACGATGGTGCCCAGGGCGTCGCTGTAAGGCTGCGCGGCCCGGACCCGGTCGGTGGCCTTCTTCAGCTTCGAAGTGGCCACCATCTCCATGGTTTTCGTG